>Ga0078972_1000421_pt2 | contig 156872 bp, 109 predicted proteins | sample YelNatPaOPGAMG01_FD_67568 | JGI IMG/M metagenome (GOLD analysis project Ga0078972, IMG submission 67568) | Hot spring thermophilic microbial communities from Obsidian Pool, Yellowstone National Park, USA - OP-RAMG-01 (SPADES assembly) (version 2) | ecosystem: Environmental > Aquatic > Thermal...
AGGTGCGATCTTTCGAGCCGGAAGTCGGATGGCGTCTGATACCCAAAAAAGGCATCGGTGTCGCGTAGTGACGCCTCTACCCAGCGGAAAGCCTCGGCCCTGGGCTCTGCGGCTGGATTGGCTCCATCCATCCATTCGATCCCCCACTCGAACGGACGCACAACCCGATTTCTATCCCGGGTCGCCAGCTTGTTCTCCCACCGATCGATCCACCGGGCATAAAGGCTTGCCATCTCCTACGAATCATTTAGTGTAGCAAGGGGGCGCGCCGCTTTTCCGGCGCGATCGGCCGCACGGCGAGCGAAAAAAGAAAAAAGGCCCGGCTCGACACCGGGCCGGAATCTCGGGGGAGAAGCAACTCCGCACCGACGAAACAACCTCAGAACCCACCGCCCCTAGAGCAATCCGTATTCCTCTCCTGTTGCGCTTTATTTTCAATATGTTGTGAAAACAATGGATCCCGAATTTCATAGTCAGTTATTCCATCTGGAATCCGCGCGACCTTTCCAAGCGCCAGCGGGTTACAATACCAACGTGTCTGCGTCGCCACAGTTCGCTGCGGGCCCGCTTCCCAGCTACCCGCCGGCGGTAGCCCGGCGGGTGCTTGCAGGGGCTTTCCTCTCCGGACTGCTCCTCTCGTTTCTGGGAGCGGTCCTCCCAGCCTGGGGCTACCATCGTGTAGAAGATTACATTACTGTAGGCAACTATTTCATTTGTCTCAACTTAGGCATACTGCTCGGCAGCCGCTTGGCGTTCCCGTTCATGCGCCAGAAAGGCATTCAAGCAGCGCTCGTCGTGGGTTCTGCCTTGCCCAGCGTAGGCATATTCGGGCTTGCCCTAGCCAGCCCCCCGGCTCCGTGGGCATTTCGAGGCTTGGGAATGCTGCTCATCGGCGCCGGCGCAGGCTTGCTCAACTGTGGGGTGCTTGAGGGCATCGGGCCAACATTCGACCGCGACCGCGCCACTACGGTGAACCTGCTCGGAACATTGTTTGGATTAGGGTGCATGGCTACGTCGCTGATTGTGGCGGGAGCGTTCTACGTCTACACCGTGCCGAGCATCCTTTTTTTTCTGGCCGTGATTCCGGTTTTCTATATCGGGTTCTACACGCGGATGAAACCCCCGGCATTGCTTGACGGTCATCAGCCACGTCTGGGCGAGGCGCTGGCCGAGCTCCGGAGCCCGGGGGTGGCGCTGTTCGCTCTGCTCTTGTTTTTTCAGTTCGGGAACGAATGGTCCCTGGCCGGGTGGCTTCCTCTCTTCCTGATTCAGCGCCTGGGTCTAAACCCCGAAACGGCTTTACACATGCTGTCCTTCTACTGGCTTTGCCTGCTGGTTGGGCGCTTGGCGGTGCAAGCTTTGCTTCCGCGTGTGCCGCACGGCCGGTTCTTGTTGGTGAGCGTACTGACGGCGATGTTCGGCTGCCTCATTTTGAGCTCGACCAACAACCGTTTTGGAGCCTGGAGTGGGCTACTGTTCGCCGGCTGTGGTTTCGCCGGCATCTACCCGCTAGTGCTCGAAAAAATCGGCTATCGCTTCCCCTCTTTCCGCCCCGCGCTGTTTAATGGCATCCTGGCGGTGGCTTTTACAGGGGGATTGCTGGCCAATGCTTCACTTGGGTACTTGGCGGCTTGGCTGGGTATTGGAGTCGTCATGTGGTTGCCCATGGCGGGAAGCGTGATGGTCTTTGTTTTGCTGCTTTTGATCTGGTTGGAAGCCAAATTGTCGGGCCACCCGGTCCAGGGCGCTTCAGCGCAGCTTTAGTGTCGCCGCGCCGGCCGGCGAGTCGAAGATCAGTTCTAACTTTTTGATTCTCGACACCTTGCCTTTCCACGGAAAGTAGAGGTATCCAGCCACCGGTAACCGCGTTTCTCCCTCGGGCAGCGCCGTTTCAACCGCCAGTTCCGGCGCGTCCAGCTCCTCGGGCTTCTCATATCCGCCCCGAGGAGGTTGCGTCGGCGCTCTCGGTGGCGCTGGCGGTTGCCGGTTACGGTTGTCGCCGGGAAACCTCCCTTGGGACGGCCGGGGCCCCAAAATGACGCCCACATCCCCGGCGCCCGCGCCAATGGTCGCCGCGGGGCGCTGCGTCCAGTCGGAATATTTCAGCGAAGCGGCGACGAACTGAGGGCCTTGGGCAAACACGCGTTCTTTTTTTCCATTCACCCGAAGACTGAACTGGCTGGCGGAAACCATCAGCGGCTTCTCCGGATAAATGGCTACCTCAACCACTAGATGATCCGGCGCCGTGTATGTGCGGTGGTAGCCGGAAAAACTGTGCACCATGAACTCCGCCCCTACCGCCAATCCCGGAAGCATCGCATGCACGGGATAATCTGCGGGCCTAGCCCGCTCCTTGACTCCCCCTGCCCAGGCGGCCCAGCCGGCCAGCACAGCAGCAGCCCAAACCATCTTCATGGCTGAAGTATAATCCGGATTCGATGAGAATCGCTGCTTTTGTTTTGATCGCCGTGTCCCTGTCGGCCGGCGCCGTTCCTTCTGCGCGGCGCCTGGACGGCATCCTAGCGTCGACGCCTGCCTCCCGGCGCGCTCACTGGGGCATTCTCGTGGTGGATGCGGCCACCGGCAAGACCGTATATTCTCACAATGCCTCCCACTATTTCGTTCCCGCGTCCAATACGAAGCTATTGACCACCGCCTTGGCTCTCGAACGCCTTGGTCCAACTCACCATATGACCACGCGGGTCGTAGCCTCTAGCCCACCCGATTCGGCCGGCGTTATCCACGGCGATTTGCGCTTGGTCGGGGGCGGGGATCCTAGCCTGTCCGGTCGCGCGTATCCATACCGGAAAGAGGCTCAGCCCGCTAACCCGCTGGCCGCCATCGAAGAATTTGCCGAGGCGGTGTATCGGCGCGGCGTGCGGCGCATCACGGGCGATGTAGTAGGCGATGACACGGCTTACGTCTGGGCCCCCTATCCGCCTGGCTGGGCCATGGATGACGCGGTGTGGGAATATGGCGCCCCAGTGAGCGCTTTAGCCGTAAACGATAATGCTGTCCGCTTGATTGTGGAACCGGGAGAGCGCGCCGGCGAGCCTGCCTATGTCTTCTTCGAGCCTCCTTTGGCTTATTACATCGTCGACAATCGAACTCGCACGGGTGAGGGCCCTCCCATCCGCGCCAGCCGGGCGACGGGCTCGCGCGAGTTGTTGCTCCGGGGGTCGGTTCCGCCCGGCGGTAGCCCGTACCGGGAGTGGTTAGCGGTGGATGATCCCGCCCGTTATGCCGCCCTCGCGCTTTACGACGCCCTGGCGCGCCGGGGCGTCAGTATCGATGGCCGTCCGGTCGCAGCGCACCGGTGGGCGGACTCTGTGGCAGACCTTCGCCGCGGCGCCCCGGAAAAAACCACGGAAGCCTGCGAACTGGCGCGCCGGGACTCACCTCCGCTAGTTGACCTGCTCAAGGTGGTCAATAAGGTGAGTCAGAACCTCCACGCCGAGCTGCTGTTACGGGAAACCGCACGCATGCGCCGGAATGTGGGCAGCCGCGAGGCGGGTTTGGAAGAACTTAAGTCCTTTCTGCACGAAGTGGGGGTGGACGAGCACGGCTACGCGGTTTATGACGGCTCAGGACTCTCGCGCCTGAACTTGTTAACGCCCGAAACGGTGGTAAGGCTGCTGCTGCATATGTACCGCTCGCCGCATCGCGAGGCCTGGATGGAAACCCTGCCGGTGGGCGGCGAAGATGGCACCTTGAGTTCACGTTTCCGTGGAGCTGCATGTAGTGGACGCGTGCGCGCCAAGACGGGCACGCTGACCCACGTCAGCGCGCTTTCCGGCTACCTGGAACGCTACGACAAGCGCCGCTGGGCTTTTGCAATCTTCGTAAACAATTACGAGGCGCCCTCTAGTTCGATTCGGGAGGTCATGGACCGGCTAGTGGCGGCGCTGCTGTGAGCGGAATGTGCGTTCTTTTGCGAGGGGGCAAGCAGTCGCATTTGCGGGGAACAGCAAGAAAAAGCCCGAGGACTGGCGTTCCCTCTTGACGCGGCCGCACACTTGCGGGAGTATCATAAAGATTCCGGCTGTAGTGTAACCGGTTATAAGCCCGCGGCACAAAAAGGTATGGCGTCTACGGCACCAGCTCGGCATTTTGAGCCCGAACGGCTGAATTTGGCGCGACAAAGGGAGCAGAGCGGCATTTCGCTACGCGCCATCAGCGAGGCGACCAAAATCAGCATGCGGTTTTTGGAAGCCATTGAGGCGGAAGAGTTTGGGAAGTTGCCTGGGGGCGTATTCACCACCAGTTACTTGCGACAGTACGCACAAGCGATTGGGTTTCCGGTCGAAGACCTCCTCGCGCACTACCACCGGAAAATGGGCCTCGACAGCGAACCCCCTAGCCCGGGGACACGGCGCGAGACGGCGCGCGGGGGCCTTTTCCGCTCCTTGACGGGTTCTTCGCTTTTTTAACGGCCTGCCGCCGAGAAGTGGTCGGATTCTCCTATAAAGTTTTTCTCAAACGCGGCGATTGTGTGCCGATATGGGCAACGAGAGGTCGCTTTACCCAGGAGGGTGAAGTCATGAGCGCAATGAAAGTGAACGATCCGTCGATTACGAGCGGTTCGGCTTCGTATGGAGTTGGAAAAGCTCAAGGTGCGGGCAGAGCGGCGGAGCTGGCCCGTTTGAAGGGTCCCGTGGAAGAGTCCGCTCTCCGCAGTGACCGGGTGGAGATCTCATCGACGGCGAGTCTGTTGCAAGCGGATGCGGCGATGCGCGCCGAAAAGGTGGAGCACCTGAAAGATTTGGTTCAGACCGGCCGGTACCGTGTGGACCCGCTGGCCTTGAGCCGGCGCATCATCGAAGCCGAGATGCGCGTGAAGGGTCAGCCTCCCGTGGAGTGAGCATGACGGCCGAGCTGGAGTTTGCGCTGGCGCGGATTACGCAATGGAAAACGGGGCTGCTCCAAGGTTTGCCGGAAGCGCGCGCAACGGGCGAATGGGAGTTGGAGAGCGTGCGCCGGGCGCTGGAGCGCCTGGCGACCCGGTTGCAAACGGAAAATCTCAGTGATGCGGCACGGGCCGCGATGAGGCGGGCGCTGCGGGACTTCCAGCGCGAGTTACACGAAACCAAAGCGCTGTGGGCGCAGTGGCGGGATTTTGACGAGGCGTCGCTGGATTTGCTGCGGAACCAACCGGCCAGTTACGCCGCGGGAGGAGGTTACGCCGCAGATCCTTCCCTCAAACGTGGTAGCCGGGCGTGGGAGGGTTGACGCGGTGGGGAACTTATTCACAACCCTGGTGAATACGGCAGGCAGCATGCGCGTTTTCGAGCGCGCCTTGAGCGTGGTGGGCAACAATGTAGCGAACGTATCCACGCCTGGCTACGCTAAGCAAGACCTCACCCTCAGCGCCAAACCCTTCCAACCGAATATCGGCTTGGGTGGCGGGGTGGAGGCCGGCGACCTGATCAGTTTCCGGAACAGCTACGCGGAACAAGCTGTACGCCGTCGCCAGCAAAGCTGGGGGCGGTACGCGCAAACGACGGAGGACTTAACGCGCGTGGAGGCGGCGTTGCCTGTGGCCGAGGGCGCGGGCGTTCCCGCGGCCCTCAGCGCTTTCTTTCAAAGCGTCTCTGCGCTGGCCGTAGCTCCCAACGACATTTCCGCCCGCCAAGTGGTTCTCGACCGCGCTGCGGACGCCGCACGCAACTTCAATCAAACGGCGGCGCTGCTGAGCCAAGTTTCCACCGACGCGGGTAGGAGGTTGGACGGGCTCATCGATCAGATCAACCACTTAGCGGATACGATACGAACGGTAAACTGGGAACGCCGCCAGAATTTCGAAACTACCAAAGACGCCGGTTTGGACGCTCAGTTGCAAACGGCCCTCGAAGACCTTTCCGAGCTGGTGGACATAACGGCGCTCGACCAGCCGGATGGCACCGTCACGGTTCTGGTTGCCGGCCAGATTCCCCTGGTCATGGGCGATACGGTTCACCCCCTCTCGGTCGACGCCTCCGGCAGCGCGCCACGCGTGATCAACGATCTTGGCCACGACGTCGGCAGCGTCGTGACAGAGGGACGGCTCAGCGCTCTGCTCGACGCCACGACGCGCATTTTGCCGTCTTATCAAAGCGACCTCGATCATCTGGCGGCAACCTTCGCCGCCACGGTAAACGGAGTTCTCCAAGGCGGACTGGATGCAGCGGGCAATCCCCCGACAAAGGACTTGTTCGCGTTTGATCCTGCCGCCGCCGCCGCTACCCTACGCGTCACGGATCTTGCCCCCAGTGAGATCGCCGCCGCGGCGGCAGGCGCTCCAGGGGGCAATGGAAACGCTCTCGCGCTGGCGGCTCTGGCGACTGCGAAGACCGTAGACTCCGGGTACACATTCGCCGAATACTATGGCAAGATCTCCGGGCGGGCAGGTAGGGAACTTTCGGACGCTCGCGCCAACGAAAGCGTCAGCCAGCTTCTGCTGGCGCAAGCGCGAACGCTGCGCGGCGAAATTTCGGGCGTGAACTTGGACGAGGAAGCGGCGCGCTTGGTCGAACTCCAACGCTCCTACCAAGCAGCCGCCAAAATGTTTCAGGCCATTGACGAAATGACTCGCACAATTCTCGATCTCATCCGATAAGGGAAGCGAATGCTCATCGGACTGAGTCCATCCAACGAAAGCTTTCTGGTGGCGCTCAATCGCATCTCGGATCGCGCCGAAAGCGCCACCCGGCAGATCGCCACCGGCTACCGCATCAATAGCGCTTCCGATGCGCCGGATGAGATCAGCACCCTGCTTCAGGCGCGCGTCGAACTCGACCGAACCTCGCAAATCCGGACCAACCTCGGCAGAGTGAAAACGGAGGTGGACACCGCGGAGCAAACTGTGGCGTCCGCCGTAAGCCTCCTCGAGCGCGTGCGTGTGCTCGGAGCGCAAGGCGCCAGCAGCAACACCTCGCTGGACGCCCGCGCCGCCGCAGCCGCCGAAGTGGACGGAATCTTGCAACAGTTGGTCTCCCTCAGCGCTACGGTCGTGGACGGACGCTATATTTTCAGCGGGGACGCCGATATGCAACCGCCTTACTCGTGGGATCCCACGCAACCTTACCCCGTCGATGGCTACCATGGCGCCGCTTCCACCCGGCAAATTGAGCATCCTAGCGGGGTGGCGTTCCCCATAGCGCACACCGCTCAGGAGATTTTTGACGATCCCTCTCACAGCGTCTTCCAAGCCGTGCACAGCCTGGCGCTCGCTCTTTGGTCCAACGACACGAACGCTATCGAGGCTGCCCTCGCCCAGGTCACTGACGCCGGCGCCCACCTCAACCGCCAGCTCTCCTTTTATGGCTCCGTGCAGAACCGTGTGAACTCCGCAGTCGATGACGCCGCCAAAATGGAGTTGCGCTTGAAAACGGAAATCAGTCATCTCCAGGAGACCGACCTGACAGAAGCCATACTGCAACTGAACCAGGCGCGCTTTCATCAGCAGGCGGCTCTGGAATCCCGCGCCAAACTGCCCCAAACCAGCTTGTTTGATTTCTTACGGTGACCGCTCTCTACGGTCGCCAAGAGACGAGCTTCACTTCAGTCATCTCTTGAATGGCGTACTTGGGTCCTTCACGCCCCACTCCGCTCAGTTTGACGCCCCCGTAAGGCATGTGGTCCAAGCGATACTGAGGCACATCGTTGATCAGAAACCCGCCCACATGCACATGCTGGGCGGCATAGAAAGCTTTTTCCAAGTCCCGAGTATAAATGCCCGCTTGCAATCCGTAATCGGATGCGTTTACGCGCTCAATGGCCTCATCCAGCGAGGAATAGGCGTTTACCACGACCACTGGCCCGAAGGCTTCACGGCAAGAGATCGCGGCGTTCTCCGGCGCTTCCGCCAGAACCGCGGGCTCGACGGTGGCTCGGGTTCGTTTCCCACCCGTGAGCAGCCTCGCGCCCCCAGCCACCGCCTCTGCAATCCAGCTCTCGATCCGCACTGCTTCCCGTTCCGTGATCAGGGAGCTGACTTCCGTCTCGGGATCGTGGGGATGACCCATCCGTAACCGCTTTGCCCGATCCACAAACTGCTCGAGAAACCTCTCGCAAATGCGCCTGTGCACATAAATGCGCTGCACGGAGATGCAGACTTGGCCGGAATGAGCGAAAGCGCCAGTGACGCAACGCGGAACCGCTTCCTCGAGATTCGCATCCTCCTCGAGAATCACTGCCGAATTGCTTCCCAGTTCGAGCGTCACCCGTTTCAGTCCGGCTAGTTCCCGAATACGCAGACCTACGTCCGGGCTTCCCGTAAAAGTCACCATTCGGACGCCGGGATGGGAACTCAGCCTGTCGCCAATCACGCTTCCCGGGCCTGTGACTACATTTAAGGCCCCCGGCGGCAGCCCGCACTCTGCGAATATCGCCGCCATTTTCAGAGCGCTCACCGGGGTGGCGGAGGCGGGCTTGTGGACCACGGCGTTGCCGGCGGCGATGGCCGGTCCGATCTTGTGCATCGCCAGATTAAGCGGGAAGTTGAAAGGCGTGATGGCGGCAATGACGCCCAAAGGCTCCCGCAGCGTCATCGCCCAACGACCTTTCCCCGCAGGGGCAGCCTCCATAGGCACCACCTCCCCGGCCAGTTGGTGGGCCTCCTCCGCAGAAAACATCAGTGTTTGGGCCGCACGTTCCACCTCGAGGCGGGCTTCCCGGAGGGGCTTGCCGCTCTCGGACGAGATCGTGAGCGCCATATCGTCCTTGGCGGCGAGCAGGCGGGCTTCAGCTTGCCGCAGAATCGAATGCCGCTCAGCTAGTGTGAGGCGCCGCATAGCCGGCGCAGCGCGCTGCGCAGCTTCCACTGCCGCGTCAACCTCTTCGATTCCACCTTCAAAGACCGTAGCAAAATAGGCGCCGTCAAAGGGGATGCGAATGTCGACGGCGCGGGGTGTTGTCAGATACCGGCCGCCGATGAACATCGGAAATTCCATAGCGCCATCATAGCGCCGGAGCGTATCCCGCTAAGCGGATGCAGTTATCCCAGACCTGCTGCCGGGTACGGGAAGCTCCGAGGTGGGGGCGCCTCTGGCAAGCAGTGCCGGCGCATAGCGGCGTCGCAGATGGCGTAGCCCCAGTTCACAATACGTTCCTGAACCACGCTATCCAGGGCTTTCAACCTCGTCGGCGTGTTGGCGATAGCCAACGTCTTCGAGAACGGGCAGGGAAGAGCATCGGGCAGCGCGTAGTTTGCTATGTCGCTGCGTATGCCCCAGTATGCGCCTGTCCGCAATCCCAGCTTGTAGGAGCCAATCAGCATACGCTTACGAAGCGCGCCTACTTGGTTGTCCATGAGGCTAAGCACCCGGTAGACATGGCGCGGCCAGTCGGTGTGAGGCGTCGGTTCATCGGGCGTGCCTCCTCCGCCGTCGCTCACCAGAAGGGTTTGATAGCGCCTCCACGCCGTCTCGAGCCCGAGATTATCGTATACGCCTCCATCGGTCAGCACTGCGCGGCGAGTGTATGGCTCGGTCTGTAAGTCTTGTCCGCTGTTCGGGGTGAACCACGAGGGGTCCAAGTCCAGAACCACCGGCGAAAGAAACGGCGGGAAGGCGCTCGAGGCGCCCACCGCCAGCGCGAGACTCACCCTCGGATTCCGCACCTCCCCCACCCGGTAATCCCGCATGTACGGCTTTGAGAAGCGCCACAACGCTTTAGATTGAACGTTGGTCGCGTTGATGACAAACCTTGGACGGTCGGGGAGATCCTGAAGCGTAGCATCACCAAATAGGGTTTTGCGATACGCGCTTTGCACGCGTTCGGCGATGGTCCCAGGCAGCAGAACGCCGCCGACGATAGAGCTCGAATCGATGGTCTCACTGGCCATGCGGCGAACGGGCTCCATCAGGCACTCCTGAAACCGTAACGCTACGCCGGAAGCGTCAAACTGGAGCTTGCCCCAATTGAGCGCTAGCACCGCCGCTGTGATCGAGCCGCCAGATACGCTGGAAACACGGTCCAGCCGGGGCAAGTACCCAAGTTCGTTCAGCCGCCACAGTGCGCCTGCGTGGAAGAGCATAGCGCGATAGCCTCCGCCGGAAAGGCATAGCGCCGTACCCACTTCTGGCTTGCCGCTCCCGGGCTCCGGTGGGGACACCGGAGCGAATTCGTCGCTCCATGCTGGCATGTCCGGCATACCATCGCCTCCTAAAGATCGATCTCTAGCTCCAGGCTGAGACTGGTTCTGCCTTTGATGTCCTCTGTGGTGATGTACTCGCTCTCGCGTTTCAGCGCCTCAACCAGTTTCTTGCGCGGCACCTCAGTTCCATTGCGCGCATCGCCATGTATACCTGGCAAGGTCGAGTTCACCGTCTTCAAGCGCTCGATGGTAGGGCGTTCGGAGCGCAATCGGAACAGGTTCCACAACGACTTGGGCGTGGCGTTCAAGCTGCCATGATGACCCACCTTGTACAAATTCACGTCTTCGAGCAGCTTCCGTATCCCAGGTTTCGACAAAGCGTAGGACCAGTTTTCCATCTGCGCATCTCCCGGGAAGAGAAGCTTCTTAGACCCGCACTCAAACAGCAAAATGACGCTGGTGTTATTCATGGCGGCATCCAGCGCTCGTACGATGCCGAGCCACTCTTCGGTTTGAAGGCGCTGTACCTTTGTGATGAACCAGCGGGAGTCCGGAGGCAAAAAGGCGCGGCGATAAACCGGCGAGTCGGGAAACAGCCTCCCGCCTGCGTAGACGCGGTTGCGCTCCGCGCGCCCCAGCAAGTGCCAGTATTCGGCTGCGTCTTTGGCGCGCTGTCGCCGGATGGCGGTAGATTGCTCCAGGGTCGGCGGACCCAGCACGTGCACATGCACGCCCGGCAACACGGCTTCCAGTCCGCTGCGGCTGCCGAAGTTCACATAGAAATTTCGCCGCCCCATCGTTTGTAGATTCTGCACCGCCGCCCGGTTTTGCAGGTTCGTTTCCCCCAGAAACTGCAATTGCCTCAGACCGCTCCGGCTGATTTTCTCCCCTAAAGCGGGCAGACGCCGCAACAAATGTGCGCAAAACGCCTGCATGCCTGCCAGAGACGCAACGAACGCTCTTCGTTCCGATTCCAGCCTGCTCGCCTTAGGGGCGTCGAATGCCGCATCCGGGTCCTCGGTCCACGGTTGGACGACAACGTCGGGTTTCAAAGCTCGTATGATGTCGCCCGGACCATTGCCGCTCTTGGAAGTGGCGAAGCCGTTGATGTGGTCCCGGTGGCGGTGCGTCGCGACTACGGCGTGGAGCTTACCCCCGGTCACGGCGCGTATGTCCAAGGCGATCCGTCGCAATAAGGCGACGCCTCCATCCGCCCCCACGCCGCTGCTTCCAAAATCGATCAGGATGTGGCGCTTTAGGGACGGGTAATGGAAGCTCAGCAGGAAACAATCGCCGAAGCCGACGTTATAGGCGCGCAAGGTCAGGCGCGCGGGCTGCTCGGGACCTGGCACCGTTACGCCTCCATCTTTTCCAAAGGGAGATCCATCATCCTGCGGCGGTGCAAAAAAGAAATCCGCCGCAGCGCCGTGTTTCCTTTGTCGAAATAGCCGTAATCCCACAAGTGCTTGAGTCGTCGCGACTGCTTGTCTGGATTCAAGATTTTGTTCCGTACATGGTATTTGAGGCGTCCGTATTCGTCGAAAATCAGAGCCCCGCCGCCATAAAGGGTAACGGCAGCGTCGCCGGGCATCCCGGGGGGCTTTTGAATACCCGTCCGTTTTAACTCGCGGGCCTCCACCTGCAAGACTTGGATGTACTCGGCGACTGTCTCCCGCAACAGAAACCCATCCGGAGCCACTCGTACGCAAGGCCGAACTGAGATGACCCGGCTGTAAGCGTCTTCACAAAGGCCCAGCGTCTTGCGGTTCTCCCACAAAAAACGGAAGACTTCGTCCGGGTCGCGCTGCATCGATTCGAAGTGCGTCAGATCGTACGCCAGAGGTCCTTCCGGGGGCTCCCAGGTCCCTTCCGGGCCGCGGGACGTGGGCACAATCCCATAGGCCTGGAAGGTCTCACGAAGCGCGCGGCGATATTCGTAACGAGAATCATCGGGCTGGATTTCGGCGTCGGCCGTTAGCAGAGCGCTCAGGTAGTCCTGGAACTCCAGGTCCGTGGGAGGTGAATAATCCAGGGCTCGAATGGCCATCGTCAACAAATGTTTTGCGGCGCTGGCGCCTTCTTCCGCTACCCGCTGCCGGTTGTAATAGCCCGGAGCGACTTGTCCGAGTCCCAGTAGCCGGTTGGTCCAAACTCTCAGAAAAGAATTCAACATAGCCGCGACAAAGACCTCACCCCGGCGGTGCGGCTCGAGAAATTCCTCGCTGGAGAGGTGCTTTGGGGACGGAGGCAGCATGGCCGATTGCCTCAGCGCGCCTCCCCGAAGAGCGGCTAATTCTCGTCCCATCTGCTCCGCCAGCCCGAACAGCGCAGACCGGCGCAGCCGCTCCGGCGTCAGAGCCGTAGCCGCTACACGGCTCGGGTCGCCATAGCGAAACCTTGCATCTAGCAGGTATTCGACAACCTCCGGCAACGAAAAGACGCTTAGCAAGGCGACCACATCGGAAAACCCTTCGTGGAATGCCGCCTGATCCGGAGAGGAGGGATCGCTGTAGCGTTCCCGCAAGCCGTCGACAAGTGCATGCGTGGTCTCGTGCGCCACCACGTCGTGCGACAAGCAGGTAAAGACGACGCCCTTGGAACCGGGAAAATAACCGAACACTAAAGCTTGATGCTCCCGCGAATAAAAAGCGTTCGCGCTCAAAAACGCGTGCGGCGCAATTTGAAGCTGGTGGCTCGAAAAACTCCAGCCGATCCGCCGGCCTAAAGCATGTTCAAAACGCGCCAACGTCCGCATCACAATGGCGTACACATTCTGGCGGTGGAAACCAGGGTCCGTCAGGAGCGTATCGTCCGAGGCGGTCAGGTAGGGGTCCTCGATGCGCTTCCAGATCGCCGGTTTGTACAGCACTCCATGGGTGGCGTCATAATCGACCACTTGAACACGGTAACCGCGGGGGCCGGGTTGCAAGTCCTCCGCAGGAATTTCCACGGCGGCGGTCAGAATGCGCCCGTCACGCCCGCGCACTGCCGGATCTTGCGCAATGATGCGCAGCCGTCGTGTTCGTGGGCGGCGCCGGTCTCTTTTCATACAAAATGGCTTAAGTTTTTATCCCATATTTATAATACATGGTGCGAAAAAATCGGTTTGAAAAAATCACTTGACGATTTCTGACCACGCCCCGTCGACGTCGTCAATGCGCAGGCGGATCTGCTTGGGATTTTGAATCTTAGACTCCGGCGCATCAAAACGCGCTCCCAGCATACGGTCCCAGGTGGAATGAGGAGAAATCTTGTCGCGCACCAGTAAGGTGGGATTGTATTTCTGTCCTAAAATTTTGTAAAAATCGAAAATGCGCTGGGCGTCTATTTCTGCAATGTTGGTTCCCTCCAACCGATCGCCATCCCGCGTGATCAGCGTAAGCGTCACCTTTTTCACCACGAACGGATAATCTGCCGGATTGCTAAGCCGAAAATCAACAAACGCCAGCGAAGCGTTCTGCTCTACCGCCAGCGTGCGGTAGTTTTGAATCGCGCCTTCCAGACGGATGTGCGCTCCGCGGGTGAAATAAAGCGTCAGCCCAACGGCTATCGCCACCACCACAACGCCGATGAGAATGAAAAGCAGTGTCCGGTTACTCACTCCTACACAGTATCAGAACCGGAGCCCGACGCCCTTGGCGCGAAAGCGGATTTGTACCAAAGTGGGGGGTGTACCAGAGCAATACCCTCAAATGAGTCATGCTAATCCCCTCAGTTTGGGTTTGCCTGTATTGTCGCCTCAGGTATAATGCTTATTTCCCCCGGAGAGAGGACCGTGGAAACGAGCGCAACATTGTCGGTGCTGAAAGACGATTGCCGGGAGGAGGGGCTGGAGTGCAGCGCCTGCGTCGCAACAGCGGCGCGGGACATGGCCATGGTCTGCCAGGAGCTTGATGACCGCGCAGCCGCTGCCTTATTTCTGCGCTTGTATACCCGACGTTCCTGCCGGAGCATGGTGAAAGAGTTTCAATTCGCCTATCGCCGGAACGTCGAGTGGATACGTATCGAAACCGCCCGCGAAGCCGCCTCTGAAGCCGCACAGTGCGCCTAGCCGGGCGGGAATGCCCTTTTTAACAGCCCTTCGCATGCAGCCGCATGGTTCTCCGGATCGAGCTGCGCCTCACCTGGCTTGAGTTAATGTTTCAAATAGGTTAGCGATCCGGATGATAGCCGGCCCCAGGGTAACCAAGATCACTGCGGGGAAAATGAGGAAAAAGACGGGGAAGACCAGCTTTACAGAGACTTTGCGCGCTGCCTCTTGCGCTTTTAATCGCGAGCGGATACGTAGGAAGCGTGCATGGTTGCGAAGAGCGGGCGCCAAGCTAACGCCGAAGCGCTCGCCGTCCATGACCAGCTTGCATACTTTTTTGAGTTCCGGCTCACGGTTTCGGGCGGCAAGAGCGTCAAGCGCCTCTGCGCGGCTCTTGCCCGCACGGACTTCGTTAAGAACGAGGGCCAGCTCGGCGCTGAGCTCCGGGTATACCGAGCGAAGCTCGCGGCTCGAGTCTGCGATGGCGCCTTCTAGCGGCTGTCCGGCTTCTATGCCCAGCGCCCAGATGTCCAACGCCGCCGGCAGCGCTGCGCGTAGCCGGCTAGAACGCTGAGAGATGATCGCCGCGAGAACCCGCTCCGGGATGCTGTACCCTAGGATAGCGCCCACTAAAGTCGCCGTTACAATGCTGAACACGCCATGCAACCACCCCATAGCGCCCCAGAGGCTCAGCCCGGCGACAACCGTGAGGCTGGCGACGCGGGCGCCTTCAAAGACGCTCTCCGCAGCCGGGGATCGATACCCAGCGTAGAGGAGCAGCTTCCGCGTGGTGTCGGTTCGTAGGCGCCTGTGGAGCACTGTCCGCCCCAGATTTTCCAACATCCGGAACCATACATCTCGAAAACGCGGACGCCCGGCGCCTGGTTTGGATTCCGGCGATGTGCGTTTGGAGGTCCAAAAATACCCAGCTATCGATACGCCGGCAAAGATAAAGGTGAAGTAGCCTGCCAGAAGGGTGACGGCGCCGGACGTCATGGCTTGATATCCAAAATCCTTCGCATGATGAAATGCGCGGCCACGATACAACCGATGGCTATCGCGATTAAGTCCTTGCCATAGGGGTGCTGGTACAGCACCTCGAGGTGGCGTGGGTTCACCAAGTTCATGACAAAAGCGATCAGCGCCGGGACCACCGTGAGGATGGCGGCGGTCATTTTTCCATGCGCAGCAACCGCCCGTATCTCGCCTTGCAGCGCGTTGGCTTCCCGCATGGATTCGGCCAGCGCGCTAAGCACTTCGCTAAGCTTTCCACCAGTGCGGCTATGGAGCTTCACAGCGGCAGCAAACAGGCTCACCTCCGGCGTCGGAACGCGGGAAGACAGGTTGGTCAACACCCTATCCCAAGAAGCGCCGAGTTTCCACTCTTCGTAAGTCTTGCGCATCTCGGTGGAAACCGGTGGGGGGCTTTCCAAAGCTAGCAGCTCAATGGCCGCCGACAGCGGGTGGCCGGCTTTCAGGGCCCGGCACATCGAATCCAGCGCCTCGGGGAATTCCTCGCTAAAGCGCGTCAGTCGGCGGCTACGGCGCTGCATCACATAAAGATAAGGCATTAGAGCGCCCAGGATGATTCCGCCTACGAGGGCGATCCCGGGCAGCCAGACCAGATGCCTCAAAATGGCGAAAGCGATGGCGCCCGACAGCAGCATCATAGCCGTGATGCGGCCGGCGGACCAGTTCAGTTGCGCCTCCTGGGAGTGTTTCTCAACGACATGAATGAAATCCAAACGCTTCAGAATCCGGTTCCAGAACGAGATGCTACTCAGAAACTCCTGGCGCAACAGGGGAGATCCGCTTCCGCCATCGGCGCCCGTAACTCCCACGCATGCTGCTGTGCACCAGACCCTCAGCAACCACAACATGACGCCTGAGAACACGGCGACAAAGGCGGGGATGAGAGCTAGCCAGACCATCATTAGGTTCAGTCTCCGCTCAACGCCTGCCCGGTGATCCCCTAACAACTTCTGCCGCGGGGCGCTCGGTTGGGGCTGTGGCGGCGTGCGGCGCGTTGAGCATACTCGAGACGGTGACGGTCGGGCGCGATGCTACGCTCTTATCTTTGGGATTCCTGAGCGCCAACCTCAGGCGCGCCGCCGAATCCGCAAGCCCGAGAAGTTCAGCTTCATCCGGGCGGGCTAGGACATTCACAGCGAGCCGTCCGTTCGACGGCGAAGGCACGTTGAATATCTCCACATTTTCCAGGACGGTTCGCAACCGAGCCTCCATCCCGCTTCCGGTCACCAATTGCACATCGACTCGCTGACCTGGGCGCAGCATGGCCACCAACCCGTCCGAATCCGTGACATGCAGCGTCAGTGCGCGCATGCCCACCGGCACGCCTCCCACCTCGGTGGTTCGTCCTGCTGCTGCCAGGTGCGTCTGGCGGAGCGGCTCTCCCGCCTGGACGGGTTCGACGACCGTGGCGCCGACGACCTCGCGCGGCTGCCTGAACCCTTCTTCCACGGAACTCGCGTCCGGCGCCGTAATGGTCTTCACATCCTCCGGCGCCAGCACATGGTTGCGTTCCAGGTTCCGTGCCGCTACGACGATGGTGGGTCCGGGCGGCGTCCCGGCAGACCCGCGAGCGGGGGCGATGAAAAGGCCGTAAAACATCCCCGTGGCTATCAAAGCCACCACAAAAGCGACTGCAAACAGGGAGACCAAGCTCTTCACGCCTCGGACTGGAGGTTGGGCATCTGGCTGTTCGGGCGCGTGAAGGTCTGTTGTCACTGATGATTCATCGGAAGCCGGAGCTAAATCCTTTAGGGAGATTCCGAACAGCCACGGATGCCGCTAGGATGGTCCTACACCAGCTCTACCCGATCCATGGCAAGAAATTCCTGGATGTGTGGGTGGGGGCATTGTTCGATCTCGTCAACCGGGCCAAAGTAGATTACGCTACCCTCATAGAGCGCGACCACCCGGTCGGCGACTCGCCGCATAAGGTCCAAATCGTGGGTGACCACGACAGAGGTCAACTGCAACTGCTTTTTCAGACGCAGCATGAGAGACACGAGGTGGTCGGACATGATCGGATCAACCATGGTTGTAGGCTCGTCATAGAGGATACATTCCGGTTGCGCCGCCAGAGCGCGGGCGATGGCCACGGCGCGCCTGTACCCGGTGGAAAGGTCGCCCGGGTAGGCGTCAGCATAGTCTTCCAAATCCACCATGCGGAGCAGTCCGCGCACCACTTCGTCCTTGTTCGTCTCGCTGTAATCCTCCCGTAACTCTAAGGAAAACAGAATGTTTTCGGCCACGGTTAAGGAGTCAAACAAAGCCCCGGATTGGAACACCATCGTGACGCGCTTGCGGATGGACCGCAACTGCGCCTCGCTAAAGTTGGTTATATCCTGATGAGCCACAATCACTTGGCCCTGATCCGGTTTCAGGAAGCCCATGATGTGCGCCAGAGAGACGGACTTACCTACCCCGGAACGCCCGATAATGGCTACCGTTTCGCCGGGGTCGACCCAAAAACTGGCGTCGACTAAAACCGGGTGGTCGAACGTCTTATAAACGTGGCGAAACTCAATATAGTGAGGAAACTGGCCGTTCATATTCCCGTGCGGGGCGCCATATGTTTGCAGTAGGCCTTCCACTCCTCTGGAGTGTTGATGTTCCTGAACCATTGTGGCTCACCCCCGGGGAATTCGACAACCCGGATTTCGGCCAGGGCGTCCGCCATCTTCCGCACTCCGCGCCGGAAAAGCGTCTCCAGTGCAGGCAGCGCCTCCCGGTTCCAGGCGGCGCACAGCGGTTCGAGGCGCCCTCCGGGCGGAAGCGGGACCAGACAGTCACACTCGGTTTTTTCCGCTGCGTCCAGCAGGGTTTTGAGGAATTCGACAGGCGCCGCAGGCATGTCGCATGCAAGGATGAGATTCCAGCGCGAGCTAGAAGCCCGCAGAGCGGTGATCACTCCTCCCAGAGGTCCCTCGCCAGGGTGGAGATCCGAAACGGTGGGGAATCCAAGGGCCTCGTAGTGGGAGCCAGCGCCCACGAGCGCCACCGAGCCGGCGGCGCGGAAAACCGTGGCCGCGACTGCGGCGGCCATGGGAATCCCCGCAATGTCGAGCCAAGCTTTGTCCTGGCCCATTCGCGTGCTCTTCCCCCCTACCAGTACCCAGCCTGCTCGGGACATGCGAAAATGATACCATTAGCGTGGCTGACCAGAGCGAACACCAGCCCGCGCGGGCGTCGTAAGGCCTGCGGGGCGCGAAATGCAGTTATAATCAGTTGAAACAGAAAGATGCGTTCCTGTTTGATACATCTCGCGCTTGGGTGTGTTTTTGCAGCTTTCTTGTCTGCCTCGGACTCGGAGGAGGCGCATAAAGTCTCCAGTGTGATCCGGGTGGACCGTAAAACGGGCAAGCTGGTCCGAGGGACGGTGGTCACTCCTGTGGTGATCGCTCCCAAGGTGGTGGGAGAAGCCGCCGAGGCGCGGGCAGCGGGAAAACTTTCGGGGACGGGGGGAGCTCGGGCAGCGAGATTTGAAAAGTCAGGCCTGGAAGGCTTGCCTTTGGCGGAGGTGGTGGAGCAGACCGCCCGTAAGTATGACGTCGACCCTCTGCTCGTGCACGCCGTGATCCAAGTGGAAAGTGGATACAACCCCGTGGCGATTTCACCGGCTGGAGCGCGCGGGTTGATGCAACTGATTCCCTCCACCGCCAGGCGTTTCGGCGTGGGGAATGTCTTTAAAATTACGGAGAATTTGGAAGGGGGCGTGAGATACCTACGCTACTTGTTAGACCTGTTCGCGCCGGACGAGCGGCTCGCCATCGCCGCGTATAATGCGGGCGAAGCTGCGGTCATGAAGTACAACGGGATTCCTCCATTTCCGGAAACCATCAATTACGTCTACCAAGTGGGCAAGCGGTGGGGCGAAGCGCGGATGCGCGAAAAGCAGCGCCGCGCTGCGGAAAGCCCTTCCGCCCAGTTACAATCCCCCCAGCCGCAAGAGATCTACCGGCCCGTGCAATCCTATATCGATTCGGAAGGCAGGCTGTATTTAAGGACACAATAGGACCCCGGAATGGCGCGGGTTATCTCCGTTAGCCGCGTGTTTCGAAGCAGCGCCCGGCAGGCGCTCGGCGCAATGCTGTGCGGCATGACCCTGCCGGTGTGGGCCGCGCCGGTTCTCACTGTGAGCGCGGTGCGTTTCTGGTCGCTGGGCGATGTCACGCGCGTAGCTGTTGAAGTCAGCGGGGAGTTTCATTTTCAAAGCGGTAGGCTGACGGGCCCGGACCGGATCTTTTTCGACATCCACGATTCTCGCTCCGCCTTTCAGCGCTCGGTCGTTCACACCGTTCCCGTGGGCGACGGTTTGCTGAAACAGATCCGGGTGGCGCAAATGAAAGCCACGGTCACCCGTGTCGTGTTGGATGTGGAACCGGGCGTTGAGTATACCGCCTCCCAGCTTGCCAATCCATCGCGGCTGGTTGTGGAGCTGCGAAGAAAAGGCGGCGCTCCAACTACGCCTCCGGCGCCCGCTCCCGCCCGTGTTGCGCCCCTGGAACGCGGGACCGCCAAAACGCCGCCGCCTCCTCCTCTAATCACCGCCCCAGCACCCGCGTTGCGTCCACCGGCGAGTGTGCCCCGTGAGTCCGACTTGCCGATCTTTGCCCGCCTTTCCGTGCGGCCCGTTCCGAAACCCCCGCTAGAAAGCAAGGAAATCACGGAACTAAAGAAAACGCCCCCGGCCGCCTCCGCTCCCACTAGGCCCTCCCCGCCGCTTGTGGCCGAGCCGGCAAAACGAGATAGCCGTGGAGGGCGCTCCATGACGCGGGCGTTGGGCTTGAAGTTGACCAAGGTGGTGATTGATCCAGGACATGGCGGGCATGATACGGGAACCATCGGCCCCAAGGGCTTGACGGAAAAGGCTCTCGTGCTCGACATCGCCAAACGGCTGGGCGCGCTCATTGAGGAGCGTCTAGGCGCCGAGGTAGTTTACACCCGCACCAGCGACACGTTTGTGCCCTTAGAAGAGCGCACCGCCATCGCCAATGCCGAGCGGGCGGACTTGTTCATTTCCCTGCACGCCAACTCGTCCCCTGTGCGAACCACCTCCGGCGTGGAAACCTACTACCTGAACTTCACCTCTTCCAAGGAGAGCTTGGAAGTGGCGGCGCGAGAGAATGCCTCATCGCAAAAGTCGATCCACGAGCTCAGAGATCTGCTGCAAAAAATCGCTCTCAGCGACAAAATCGAAGAGTCCCGCGAGCTTGCGACCAGGGTCCAGAACGCACAGCACGCACTCGCCGCCAAAGCGAACCCGAAACTGCGTAACCGCGGGGTGAAGAAGGCGCCGTTTGTGGTGCTGATCGGCGCATCCATGCCGTCGATCCTCACGGAGGTCGGGTTTTTGAGCAACCCTAGGGATGAAGCGCTATTCAACAGACCCGACTACCGCCAAAAGGTGGCGGAAGCCATATTCAAAGGCATCTCACAATATGTGGATTCCCTGAGCCACTTTCAGACTATCCGGAAATCTGCGGCGGCCATCAAGTAGCCGCACGGGGACCGGGGTCGCTACATAGGGGGCGTAGCCAGCGTCTCCTGCGCCGCCGGCGCGGGCGGCGCTTCGACCGGCACGGGTTGGAAGCGCACGGAGACCAACCTAGATACGCCCGGTTCCTGCATGGTGACGCCATACAGCGCCTGCGCCGCTTCCATCGTCCGCTTGGCGTGCGTAATCACGATGAACTGCGTCTGCGATGACATTTGCTGAAGCAGCTTGGTCAGACGAACAATGTTGGGTTCGTCCAGGGGAGCGTCCACTTCGTCCAGGATGCAGAAGGGGCTGGGTTGATAGCGGAACACAGCCATGAGCAGCGCAATGGCCGTGAGAGCCTTCTCGCCGCCAGACAGAAGGAGAACGTTTTGTAGCCGCTTGCCCGGCGGCTGCGCCACGATGTCCACGCCGGACTCATTCAGATTCGATTCGTCGGTCAAGCGCATCTCACCCGTACCGCCGCCGAATAGCGTGGCGAACATCTCCCGGAAGTTGGCGTTAATGGCTTCAAACGCTTCCGCGAAGCGCTTGCGCGATTCGGTGTCGATTTCTTGAATGGCCTTCTCGGTGTCGCGAATGGAGTCCAGGAGATCCTGGCGCTGGGCGTTCAGAAAGTCATAACGCTGTTGCGCCTCGTGGTATTCTTCGAGCGCTTGTGGATTGACCGCGCCCAACGCCTCGATGCGCTCTTTCAGTTCGCGATAACGGTCTTCGGCTTCCGCCAGCGCGTCTTCCGGTAGGGGCTCTTCTTCCTGCATAGCGAGCGCCCGGCAGGACGCACCCAGCTCTTTGCGGCTGGTCTCATCCAGATGCCGGAGTTCGGATTGCAAGCGCACCAGTTCCACTTCGGTCTGCGCGCGGCGCTCCTGCTTCTCTTGCTGAACGGCCCGCATCTGCCGCAACGTTTCATCGAGCGCTGCCAGGCTGGCGCGCTGCTCCTGCTCTTCCTGTTCGAGTTCGGCGACTGCCGACTCCGCAGCGGTGAGTTCCTCGGCCAGGGCGGCGGCTTTCTCGTCGAGTTCGATGTTATCGGCGAGCAAGCGGGCGCGCTCCTCACCCAGGCGCTCGAGCTCCGCCGTTAAGTTTTCTTTACGGGCGGCAAACTCGCGGGCTTGTGTTTCGAGCCGCGCCTGATGAGACTTTTCGGCCCGGCGCCGTTCTTCCATCTCCGCCAGTCCTACCCGTAATACGGAATGTTCCTCGCCCAAGCGCGCGGCTTCGGCTTGCAGAGCCCCGAGCGATTCGCGCGCAGTGTTCAACGCAGCTTCCAGGGCCACGCGGGCGGACTCGCGCTCGTCAACCAACGTCCGCATGCGATCACGTTCGGCCGCCACGCGTTCCTTTTCCTTGGCAAGACGCTGCAACTCAAGCCGGGCCACCGACAGCCGCTGGTTGGCCCGGTTCCACTCGTCGGACAGCTTCCGCATTTCGTGGTCCAACGCCACGGCTTCCTTCTCTTCCTGTTGCTGGCGCGCCCGTAACACTTCCAGTTCTTCGCCCAGCCTGGCGGCCTCTTCCTGAACGGCTTGTAAGGATTCGGCCGTGGTCTCGACTACACGTTGTTTCTCCTCAACTTGCGCAGAGACTTCCCGGAGTTCCCGCTTCAGCCCTAGCGGGCCTTGACCTGTTTTGCGCCCGCCGCTGACGGCGTGGCCGTGGTAGCATACCCCATCGGGCAAGAGGAAATACAGGTCCGGGTACTGCATCGCCAGCCGTTGCGCCGCCGTACGGTCTGAGGCGATGAAACACCGCGCCAAGCGAGGCAGAAGCTCCGCCGGCGCTTGGCTCAAACCGTTGGTAAGCCTCAAAACGTCTTGCAGCCGGGCGACGATGCCTGTTTCCGGGCCTATCGCGGGCATACGGACATGAACGCCGGGGATCTCCGCTCCGGATTCCGGATGCACCAGAAAAGTCGCCCTCCCGTCAAGGTTGGATTGAATACGCTGAAGGCCCCGTTCGGCATCCTCGAAGGTCCTCACCACCACGTATTCCAGCTCGTCGTGTAAAAACTCCTCCGCCGCCTTTTCGAAAGCCGGATCTACATCCACAAAGTCTGCCAGCACGCCGTAAGGCTTCAGCAGACCTGCCTTGCCCTGCTCGATTTCATGAAACAGGAGCTTGACAGTCTCGGTCGTGTAGGTGCGATGAGCGAGAATGCCCGCCACGGAATCCCGCCGGGCGACAAGCCGGGAAAGCTCTTCTTGAGCCTGTTCGAGACGGCGGCGAGTTTCTATAGCAGCGGTCCGCCGGACGGCTAGCTCCTCCTCAACGCTGCGGCGCTGCTCCGCCAGCGATTCCAAGTGCATCTGCCGAGCGGCAATCTTATCTTGCAGCTCGGTTTTCAACGCTTCGATACGGCTACGGTCCGATTCAGCGGCCTGTTCTTCTTTCTGTGTCCGGGCTTGGTCGCGGTCGATCGCGGCGATGTACTCGTCCATCTTGGCGAGGTTATTCCGCAGAGTGGCGATTTCGCCCATCAGACGGAGCACTTGCTGGCGCGCTTGCTCGATTTCACGCTCGCGTTGTTTGAGGGCGGCGAATACGCGGTCCCGCTCTTCGCTTTTTGCGGAAAGCTTGCGGCGCGCCGCCTCGGTCTCGAGGTCAAGATCTTCGACAACCTTCGCCAGCGCTGTGAGCTCGGCCTCAAGGGCCTGCATCCGCGCATCCAGCTCCTGAGCTTCCCCTTCTCCCTGCGCCAGCCGCTTCTCGATCCCGGCTATCTGCTGGGCCTGGCGCTCGAGTTTGCCCCGCGTGCGCTCTTGTTCCAGCTTCAGGTCCGCCAAGTGCTTTCGCGCGCCCGTAAGCTGCATTTCTACGCCGAACAGGTGTTCCTGGAGCCGGGAGTATTCCCGGTCACGCTCCGCCAGAGTCGCGCTCAGCGTCTGGAACTCCTGGTTTGCGACATTCAGATCGAGCGCGGTTTTGGCGGCATCACGCTCCAGACTACGGAAGCGTCCCACAATGACACGCCGTAGCTCAGCCATCATCTGGCCGTGGAGTTCCTCGAAGCGCCGGGCTTTGGCCGCTTGGCGCTTCAAAGAATTCACCTGCCGGCCCACCTCTTCCAAAATGTCGAAAACGCGCGTGAGGTTTTGTTTGGCGCTTTCGAGCTTCGCTTCGGCCAACCGGCGCTTGGTCTTGAACTTAGAGATGCCGGCCGCTTCTTCTATCACAGCGCGGCGGTCTTGCGGCTTCGAGCTCAGGATCTGCCCAATGCGCCCTTGTTCAATGATGGCGTAGGATTCCGGGCCAAGCCCCGTGCCCATGAAGATATCTTGGATGTCGCGCAAGCGGGCTGGTTTGCCATTGATCAAATACTCGCTCTCGCCTGAGCGGAATAAGCGGCGTGTGACAGTGATTTCAGCCGGCTGGGACGGTCCGTCGGGATCCCCGGCGCGAGGCTTTTCGGCGTTCGGATCCACCAGCGTAAGGGTTACGCTAGCCATGCCGACCGGTTTGCGGTCTCGCGTGCCAGCGAAAATGACGTCTTCCATGCGGGCGCCACGCAAATTTCGGGCAGACTGCTCCCCAAGCACCCAGCTAATGGCGTCACTCAGGTTCGATTTTCCGCACCCGTTTGGACCTACGATAGCTGCGATCCCAGAGCCGTGGAATCGCATTTCCGTCCGGTCGCAAAACGACTTGAAGCCTTGAATTTCAACGCGTTTGACTCGTAGCAACGGACTATCCTCGTTGTCAAATGCTCAAATGGCTACCCGTGGGCGGACAAGCCCACGGCTCTCGGGGGATGTCTTTATAGTAAACGCGTTTCGTCCAAAAGTAAAGCGTCTCGACTACAGAATCATGGGGCCGATGGCCGGCGAGCCCTACATTTTGTAGGCCGCTTGCTATTGTTGCCCGCAAATCCCTGACGATGGGCAGCAGCTCGCCTGCGGGCAAGCCGGCGCGGCGGACTCTCGACGGCCCGAGCCCGTAGGCGCGGCGAAGGTCGAAAGCGTCGTGGTAAGCCGCGTGTCCCCGCAACTCGGACAAGTCAGTCCAGCACTATCCTCGGCGCGCCGGATCAACTTTTCAAACTTTACCCCACAGTTCTCGCAGCGATATTCGTAGATCGGCATCGCTCTCTAGTTTACAATGACCTGCCTGCCGGGATGAGATACTCATGTACATGGGGCCTTTTCTCCTATTCCTCGCTTTCTTTGCGCTCACCGGTGACGGGCTTGGCCAAACCAAGAAAAACCCGCCTCGGCAACCAGCACCCTCCAAGACGGTGAAGCCGGGCGCGACGGTCAAACCACCCAAGCCTACTGCGCCTCCGCAGTATCCAGTGCTGTCTTTAAAAGTGGAAGGGCTTCAAAACTACTCGGAAGCCCAAGTCTTGGCGGTGGCTGGCGTGAAGGTGGGCGACGTCGCCACTAAGGAGCTGTTTGAAGAAGCACGCAAGCGCTTGCTGGCCACGGGGTTGTTCGAACAGACCGGCTACAAGTACGCCCCTACTCGCGACAAGAAGGGCTACGCAGCGGTAATCTCCGTGGTGGAAGTCCAACCACTGTATCCCGTGCGATTTGAGGATCTTCCGGCCACAAACGAGGAGTTGCTTGAAGCTTTGCGACAAGCCAATCCGCTGTTTGGCCCGCTGGCGCCCGGCACCCGGCAGGCGCTGGACCAGTACGTGAACGTGATTCAGACCTTTCTGGAGCGTACGAACCGGAAACAGGAGGTAAACGGCAGCGTGGCTGCGGACGAGAATGGAAAGCTGGTGGCGCTGTTTCGTCCCAAAAGGCAGCCGCCCTCCATCGCGGAGGTGCACTTCACCGGAAATACAGCGATTCCTACGCCGGTCCTCCAAAACGCCATCGCGGGCGTAGCCATCGGCGCCCCTTACAAGGAGGCGAACTTCCGTCGCCTTCTGGACTATTCCGTGCGGCCCGTCTATGAAGCCCGCGGCATGCTGCGGGTAGAGTTTCCTAACATTGAAACTTCCGAAGCCGTTGGAGCTAAAGGGGTTGCGGTGCGGGTGACGGTTTCCGAAGGACCGGTTTATAAACTAGGCTACGTCACCGTGCAAGGCGCCCCCGTAGATCCGAAGGCCTTCAGCAAAATCTCGGGATTCAAACGCGGCGAGGTATTCAACCTCACTGCGGTGGAAGAGGGAAGGGAACAGGTGATGCGACTGGTGCGCCGGGCAGGGTACATGAACGCCAAGTCAGAGTGGCTGAGGAAGATTGACGATGCCGCGCGTACGGTGGACTTAACGCTCAACGTGGATCCCGGTCCTCAATTTTCTTTCGGGCATCTGACCATAGTCGGCCTGGATATTGTAACCGAACCTGAAATCCGAAGACTATGGGCGCTCAAGGCCGGGCAGCCTTTCAACGCGGACTACCCGGACTACTTCTTGCAGCGGATCCGGGAAGACGGGATTTTGGATAACCTCGGAAAGACGAAATCACAGATTCAAGTGAACGAAGATTCGCGCACCGTCGATGTCACGCTTTCTTTTCAGGGCGAGCCGTCCCGCGAAATAAGGCGGCGCAAAAGGCCTTAAGCTAGACCAAATTTTAGCGTCACTTACAAATAGATTATTAATGTATTACTTGATGGTAATGTTCAGGCTGCAAGCGTGCCTGACCGGGTACGAGCAAAGCGACAAACCACGGGCGAGACGAGCCGTTCAAAGTCATCATAGGCCATGCGGAACAACTCCCTGTGCGTCCCGGCATTGAAGGCGATTTCCCGATCCTGACTGAGCGACGCATCGGCGTAGACAGGCATCCCATAGAGATTGCCGAAAGGAGGCATAGCGCCAGTTTCACACCCTGGAAAGTTATCCTTGAACTCAGATTCAGTCGCCAGGGTGACCTCCTTCGCTCCAGCGGCCTCGCGCAAGGCGTCAAGGTCCACTTGGTAGGATGCCGGCAACACCGCCATCGCCAGCGTTCCGTCGATTTTCACGATCACCGTTTTGGCCATTTCTCGCCCTTTGACGTGGGCGAGCGAGGCGATTTCCTGGGCTGTATACGCAGTCGAGTGCGTGATGACGACGTAGCGCACTCCCTTGCTGTCTAGAAACTCCTTGAGTTTTGCTGCCGGCATAATTCCTCCTCGCTACCTCGAATGGTAAAGAAGGAAGCGGGCGATAGCAAGGGGGTAAATGAGGCTGGTCGCTATGGGCGTTGCCGCCAGCGAGCCTACATGGCCATATGAACTTTCATCCGGAGAAGGATACAGCCCTAACCCACAAACGGTTGGGGGCCGGCTTGCTCGTCCACTACGACCGGAGGGTTGTAGTAAAGGATACGGCCGCAACTTTCGCAGTATAGCACCTCAGAGGAGAGCTTAAGGTCTTGAAAAAGCTGGGGGCGCAGCATCATCTGGCAACCCGTGCATCGCCCGTCGGCCGCTTCGGCTACGGCGTTGCCTCTCCCAAGCTTCTTGGAAATCCGCTCGTAGTTCGCCACCAATGCCGGAGGCAGTTCAGCCGCTAGTCGACGCCTTGCAGCCTCCTGCTCTTGAAGCTCTTTCTTGTCTCGTTCGGTGCGGGCGCGCGCTTCCGCTTTTTGCTTCTCGACTTCGATCTTCTCCGCTTTTAGCTCTTCCTCAGCGAGCTTGACGTTTCTTTCCAGTGGTTCGGATTCGGCCATGAGATCGAGGATTTTGTCTTCGAACTGACGGATGCGCTTTTCGCAGTAAGTGATTTCTTCCTGAAAAGCGCGGTACTGCTCATTAGTCTTAGCTTGGAGCATTTGGTCTTTGAGTTTGGAGACTTTCTGCTCCTCCACCTGAATCTCACCTTCGAGCCGCTTGCGTTCCCGCTGGTTAGCCGCCAGGGCGGCGCGGTTGGCCTCCAACCGGCGCGCGTGTTGCTCGAGCTGCTTTTCGATCTCGGCGATGTGCTTCGGTAGCTGGGCGATTTCTCGTTTTAATTCCGCGATGCGCTGATCGATTCCTTGCAACCGGAGGACCAACGCTGTTTCAGGAGGCATTCTTTACCGAATTTTATCACGCCTGCCGTCGCATGAGACGGCGCAGCGGACCTAAAGCGCTAGCGGCAAGGCCGAGTTCGGCAACGCGGAAGAGGCGGCACAAGAAGTAAAACAGAGCCAACCCCAGCGCAATGGATAGCCCTAAATCTACAATCCGCGCTTTCAGTCCCGTCCCGAGCGCGCTCTGAATTTCTCCACTGACCACATAGACGGCGGATCCCATCAGAGCCGACGCGAGCGTCACTTTGGCGAAGGTAGCGAATAGCGCGCGCCCGTAGACGCCGCCGATCCGGTTCCTAAGAATGACAAACAGGACCAGGAAATTGAACAGCGCCACCACGGATGTGGAGAGCGCCAGTCCGGAATGCCCAATGGATGAATGGCGTGTCACGAACCACGACACCGAAAAGTTCACAAAAACGGACAGCAGGCTTACTACCATCGGCGTGCGAGCGTCGTGCAAAGTATAAAAGGCGGGGACAATGACCTTGAGGGCGGAATAGCCTGCCAGCCCGATGGCGTAGCACGCCAGAGCGGTTGCTGTTTGCCGGGTGTCATAGGCATCGAATTTCCCGGTCTGATAGATGGCGCCAATCATAGGCTGACCAAGCACCACCAACCCGACTGAGGAGGGGAGGGTTAACAGAAAAACCATGCCAAGCGAATGCGACAAGGTCTTCCGGAATTCGTCCATTTTTCCTGCCACGGCGCTGCGAGTGATGGCGGGCAGCGTAGCGGAGCCTATGGCTTGTCCAAAGAGCCCGAGCGGAAGTTGCATGAAGCGGAACGCATAGCTCAGCCAGCTTACCGGACCATCTTGTCCGCGCACCGGATCCGTAATGAGCGAAGCAAAGTATGTGTTTACCATCACATTCACTTGTACGGCGGCATTGCCTAGGATGGCGGGACCCATGAGGCTCAGGATATGCCGCAGTCCGGGATGGTTCCATTGCAAGCGCAAGCGAAAGGTGAACCCGTGGCGCAGGAGCAGAGGCGCTTGTCCCAGCCACTGAGCCAGCCCCCCGATCACCACGCCCCAGGCCATTCCCTCCAGCACCGTCATGCCGATATGCGGTCCGAGCCAGAATCCTAGCGCCAGCCCCGCCGCCACCGAAGTAACGTTGAAGAACATGGACGCCAGAGCGGGAATGAAAAATGAATGACAGGCGTTCAGAATGCCATTAGCTTGCGCTGCTAATGCGACCAGCAAAAGGAAAGGGAACATGATGCGCGTCATGCGCACCGCCACGTCGTATTTACCGGGTACATCCAAAAAGCCGGGCGCCAGCAGGCGAACCAGCCAGGGGCTTAGCAGGATGCCCAGCATACACAGGGAGCCCACCACGACCAAAAGCGCCGTAGCCACCAGATTGGCGAGATCGTTGGCCTCTTTCTTGCTTTTGGTGGCGAGATATTCGGTGAAGGTGGGCACGAACGCCGACGAAAGCGCGCCCTCGGCAAACAGGTCGCGCGTGAGGTTCGGGATCCGGAAGCCGAGCAGAAACGCATCGTACGCCATGCTGGCGCCGAACAGACCTGCCATGATGCGTTCGCGGACCAAGCCCGTGATGCGGCTGAGCATCACCGCAGCCGATACGACGCCCGCGCTGCGTGCAACCGTCTCCGAGGGTCTTTCCGTGGGGGGCTCCAAGATCTATTTGCTACCGTATTGTTCCAGGAAGTACGCGATGGTCTTGATTCCCATGTAAAAGTTATCCACTTTGAACTTTTCGTTAGGAGAATGCAATCCGTCATCGGGCAGACCGAATCCCATCAGAATTGTAGGGATGCCGAGGTGCTGGGCAAAATCTCCCACAATCGGAATTGACCCTCCGGAACGGATCAACACGGTCTCCCGGCCCATCACTTCTTGGAACGCCTTTGCCGCGAACTGAATGGCAGGGTGTTCCGGGTCGACCACGAGGCCGGGCGACCCGGAAAGCTTGCGGACCTCAGTGCGGATCCCTTTGGGAGTGTTCCTCGCCACCCAGTCCCGGAACGCCGCTTCCACCTTGTCCACCTTTTGGTCGGGTACCAGGCGGAAACTCACCTTGGCCACGGCCCGCGCAGGGATCACCGTCTTGGCGCCTTGGCCTGAAAAGCCGCCGCCGAGGCCATGCACTTCCATGGTGGGGCGTGACCATATACGTTCCAACACCATGCGGTCGGGTTCGCCGGTGAGACAACTGGCGCCCACTTCTTTTTCGAGAAACTCCCGCTCGCTGAAAGGCAAAGCCTTCCAACTGGCGATTTCCTTCGGCGAAGGCTCTTTGACGTCCTCATAGATGCCCGGAATGAGGATGCGCCCTTCGGAGTCCTTGGCCTTGGCGAGCAATTCAATCAAACCATAAACGGCGTTCGGCGCAGCCCCGCCATAGAGCCCTGAATGCAGATCCCGAGATGGGCCCCAGGCTTCAACTTCGAAGTAGACCAAGCCTCGCAACCCAATGCAGAGGGTCGGTATGCCCTCATCGTAGAGTGCGGTATCGGAAACGAGCGCCACGTCGGCCTTGAGTCTAGCTGCATTTTTCGCCACAAACTCGGCAATGGATGCGCCGCCGATCTCCTCTTCCCCTTCGATGAGAAACTTTACATTGCAGGGCAAGGCATGCTGAACCGCGAACAGAGCCTCGATAGCTTTAATGTGCGCGTACATCTGGCCTTTGTCATCCACGGCGCCGCGCGCGTAAAGGTTGCCGTTGCGAATGGTGGGTTCAAAGGGCGGGCTTTCCCACAACTCCACCGGGTCAGGCGGCTGCACGTCATAATGGCCGTAACACAATACGGTGGGTTTGCCAGGGGCATGCAACCAGTCGGCGTAGACAAGCGGATGACGCTGAGTGGCGATGACCTCCACATTTTCCAAACCGGCATTTTTCAGAGCGGCGGCGGTGAACTCAGCTGCGCGCCGGATGTCCGGTTCGTGTTCGGGCAAAGTGCTGATGCTGGGAATCCTCAAGAACTCTTTGAGCTCTTCTAGAAATCGTTCCCGCTGGGAATGGATATAGTGGTCTGTCGCCTGGGACATAGTTCCATTGTGAGTGGCCTGCTTGGCGGGTGCAAGTCTGATCCGCCGGCGGCCTAATGCGGCGGACGCCGCGCTCACGGTTTCCCGGCCTGGTCACGCTGGTGGTTCCAAATGGCGTATAATTCTCCCTCTGTGGCCTGGAGGCAGATTTTACGATGAACATTCACTCTGCAATGGAGCGGCGAGATGTATTGAAGAGCGCCGGCGCCGCGCTCACAACGTCCATTTTCACCGGACGGGTGAAAGGAGCCAATGACCGGATTACGATCGGCTTCATTGGTTTGGGGGCAATGGGTTCCGGGAACCTGAGGTACGCCATGAAACTGCCGGATGCGCAACCCGTGGCGGTGTGCGACGTCTACCAGCCCCATTTGGAACGGGCGGAAGCTGCCGCACGGAAAGCAGGGTATGCCGTGAAGGCTGTCAAAGACTTCCGCGAGATTCTTGCGGATCGGAGCGTCGACGCGGTGTGCATCTCTACCCCGGATCACTGGCACGCTTACATGACGGTAGAGGCATGCAAGGCGGGCAAAGACGTGTATGTGGAAAAGCCCGCCTGTGTCTATGTGGAAGAAGGCCAAAAGATGGTGGAAGCCGCGCGTAAGTATAAGCGCGTAGTGCAGGCGGGCACCATGCAGCGGTCTGGCGGCTACTTCAAGAAGGCTGCCGAGATCGTCAAGAGCGGCGTCTTGGGAGAGGTCACCTTTTGCCACACCTTTCAAAGTGGTCTGACCAGCAAGAAAGGCTATGGGAATCCGCCGGACAGCGACCCGCCGCCGGGACTGGATTGGGACCTGTGGCTGGGTCCGGCGCCGAAAGTCCCATTTAATCGCAACCGCTTCGGCGTGGGGGTGACCACATTCCCCACGTTTCGTTACTTCTGGGATTACGCCGGCGGAGCGATGACCGATTGGGGCGTGCATCTGATCGACCCGCTACACCAGTGTTTCGACGAGGTGATGCCCGTGGCGGTTTGCGCCATGGGCAGCAAGTTCTATGTGGAAGACAACCGGGACACGCCGGACACGATGCTAGCTACGTTTCACTACCCGAAGTTTCTGGCCAGCTATGAGAGCCGGACGTGCAATCCGCTGCCGATGTTCGGGCTGGGACAAAACGCTGGAACCACCGTACACGGTACGGAGGGTACGTTGCTGGTGAACCGCCGGGGGTGCTGGGTGATACCCAATAACGAAAAATCCAAACTCCAGGCGGTGGTCTATGAAAAGGACCCGGCGATGAGCGAGATGAATGTGCCGCACTGGAAGAATTTCCTGGAGTGCATCCGGACCCGCCAAAAGCCCACAAGCGACATAGAAACCTGCGTGCGGTCCTCTACGGTGTGCTTGTTGGCCAATCTTTCGATGCGCCATAAAAGCTGGCTGGATTGGGACGAAAAGGCGTGGACCGTCAAGCAAGAGGCGGTTAAGCCCTTCCTCAAAGCCCGCTACCGAGCGCCTTGGAAGTTAGAAGTGTGAAGGTTGCGAGCTCTCTGCGAGCGCTTGACGCCAGACTCACGCGCAGCGCCGCGCGTGACTCTGGTGTCAAGCGCCGGATGGAGGCGGCGGTCACCGGATCAAGGTGATCTTGTGGAGTTTCATGGATTCGGATTTATTATCCAGCAATCCAAAAGAGATCTGTCCGGTTGCGGGCGTGACAGTGAGCTTTCCGGAAAGCTTCTTGGTGACGAACTTGCCGCCTGTGGGTTCGATCACGCCCTCAATCGTGCTCCCGCTGCCGCGCCCGCCCTGGGCGGCGGCAAGACGGAACCTGCTGCCCGCCGCGGCGTCCGGACACGCATAAGTCAGTTCGACTTCATATGCGCCATTTAGGCTTTTGTATGGATACCACCAAAGAGCGTTGGCTTCCTGTTCAAAACGCTGAAAATGCGTAGCGCTTTGGGTCTTCCAGTCGTAACGGATCTCTTCGCCGCGCAAACGCGCGATCCAGGCGTGCAAATCGAGGCGGCGCGGAAGCTGCCCGGCACGATAGCCATCGGCCACCTTGGGTGTCTGATCCGCCAGTTCTAACACCAACACGGAATTGTACGGGTCCACTGGTTGCGCGGGAAGCTGAAACTCCCAGCGGTGACCTTCACGCCGGAACGGAACGTTCGCTTTGTTGGCCAAAAAATACGCTTTGGTCACTTGGCTCTCCAAACCTTCAAAGCGGAATTTAGAACCCGGCCAGTTTATCAGGTGCAAGTAGAGCCTTCCGGGTTTCACGGTGGCGCGCCAAGTGATGTCCGGGAAATAGAACGGGCTGGGGGAAGTGCCGTAGATCGCCTCTCCGTTCACCTGGAGCCACTTGCCGACGGTACGCAAGATGCTCTGGCTCTCGGGAGGAATCACGCCTTCAGCCGTAGGGCCAACATTCAAGAGATAATTGCCGCCTTTGCTCACAATGTCCGCAAGCTTGGCGATCAGATCCCGCGGATCCTTCCAGTTCTTATCGTTCTTCTTGTAGCCCCAGGTGTCGTTGAGCGTCGCTGGGATTTCCCACTTGCCCTCAGTGGTATATACCTGAATCGGAATAGCGTTGTCGCCGGTCTGGACGTAGTCGCCTTTTCCGTGCCCGATGCGGCTGTTGATCAAGCAGGTAGGTTGAAGTTTCTTCACCATGGCGCGAAGATCGGTGACCTGCTGCTCAGACAACAAGCCGGGGGTGTCGAACCAGATGAGGGAAAGACGGCCATAATTGCTAAGAAGCTCTTTTACTTGAGGGAAGACTTTCCCTTCGAGGTAAATCTGGGCGTTACGCTCCACCGGAAAATCCCAGGTATTTCCGCGCCCGTTGGGCTCGTGCCAGTCTTGATCCTGAGAATAGTAGAAACCGAAGCCAATGCCTCGCCGTGCGCAGGCTTCTGAAAGAGGCTTCATCGGGTCCTTCTTGTACGGTGTGGCGTCCACGATGTTGTACTTGGAGGCTTCAGACTTGAACATCGCGAAGCCGTCGTGATGCTTAGAGGTGATGACCAAGTAGCGCATGCCCGCGTCCTGGGCGAGTTGCGCCCATTCGTCGGCGTTGAATTTGACCGGATTGAACTGGGCGGCCAGTTTTTCATACTCAGCGACGGGAATTTTCTCCCGGAACATGATCCACTCGCCGATGCCGCGGACATACTTGCCCTTCCATTCACCCGCCGGGATGGCATACAAGCCCCAGTGGATGAACATGCCGAACTTGTTCTGATCGAACTTACGCAACGCCTCTGCCGTTACAGGATCCGTAGGCGTCTGTCCCACCGCGAGCGCCGGCGCGAGCAGGATGCTCAAAAAGCAAACCAAGGTGGCTTTTTTCATCTCAGTTCAAATATAACCGAAGTCAAGGAGGTTCTGGAAGTGCGCCAGTCAAGCGCACATCCGCACCATACAGCTCCGCTATGGCTCAGTTCGCAGCCGACCTCATAGCGTCGCCAAAATGATCGAGCGACAATGGAAGCAGGCGCGGATCGGATATGGCTGTCTCTCCAGCACGGCTTCGAAGCGATCGCAGAGAGGGCCGGCGTCGGGACGGGCAGGGACCCTCACCCAGAACCCCGCCGGCGGCGCTTTATATTACAGAGCTATGCCAGTGTTGTGGAGCATGCGTGGCGGTGTGCCCGGTTCATGCCATTGTCCCTGCGTACCCGCGTTTTCAAGTGATTCCGGGCCGGTGCACACACTGCGGCGCCCCATCAGCGAGGGCCTTGTGCGTGGATGCGTGCCCCAACGACGGCGCGCTGGTGCGCCTACCCGAGTAAAGCGCGCCCGCGACCTCGTTCTCCCCTTTGAGAGTTCAGCGCCGGGGCGCCAGGCAGCGGGATTTTGCAATCGCAGGCGTGGATTGCTCGTGTTCCGGCAGCGGTTCCTGTGGCTTGAGATAGTACCGCGTCAAACCGTCCTTGAGGATTTCGAACGCCGTCTCCACGTCGTCAGCGAAACAGAACAGATCCAGATCCTCCGGGCTGATCATGCCGTATCGCACCAAAGCGTCAAAGTTCAGCACTTCATTCCAAAACGGAGTTCCGTAAAGCAGGATGACGATCTTCTTCATGAGCTTGCGGGTTTGGGCGAGCGTGAGGAGCTCGAATAACTCGTCCATGGTCCCAAAACCGCCGGGGAAGACGATCAGCGCCTTGGCCAGGTAAGCAAACCAGAACTTGCGCATGAAAAAGTAATGGAATTCGAAAGCCAGCTCTTCGGAAATATAGGGATTTGGCTCCTGCTCGAAAGGAAGTCCGATGTTCAGGCCTACAGTCTTGCCGTTGGCGTCTCTGGCGCCCCGGTTGGCCGCTTCCATGATTCCCGGTCCACCGCCCGTACACACGACGAAGTGGTGTGTGGAATTCTGAATGCTGTCTGACCACTCGGTCAGCCTCCTGGCGAGGTCTCTGGCTTCGTCATAGTAGCGCCCCATCGGCCCGTCTTCACGCACTCGCGCCGAACCGAAAAATACGATTGTGTCGTGAATTTGTTCCCGCCGCAGGTGGTATAGAGGTTTCAAATACTCCGACAAAATCCGCAAAGGACGGGCGTCGGAACTGTTAAGAAAACGCTCATCCAGATATGCTACCGGCGGATGGTTTCCCGCTCGCTTGTCATTCATTTTCCTTTATGGATCCTTTCAAGAGGGACTCGAGCTGTGCGACTTTCTTTTCCAAGTGGCGTACGGATTTGAGAAGCTCGCCCAATTTCGGGAACGCAGTGACTGCCCGAAGCCACTCGGAGCGGTCAAAGGCCGGCGAACCCGCCACCACGGAACCTGCCGGAATATCGCCGCCAATGCCGCTTTGGGCGTACGCCACCACATTGTCGTGTATAGTAAGATGCCCGGAGACTCCTACTTGACCTGCCAGCAACACGTTTTTCCCCAAAATGGAGCTCCCGGCGAGACCGGTTTGCGCGCAGATGATGTTGTCCTCACCCACCACGCAGGCGTGTCCTACTTGCACCAAGCTGTCGATCTTGGCCCCGCGCTTGATGCGGGTTTCCCCAACCGTAGCGCGGTCGATATTAGAAAGCGACTGGATTTCTACGTCGTCTTCAATGACCACCGGGCCGGACTGCGGGATTTTATAATGGGTTCCGTCTGCACGTTTGGCGAACCCATAGCCATCCGCTCCCACCACTACGTTGTTTTGCAAGATCACACGGTTTCCAATGCGGCAGTACTCGCGCACCACCGCTCCTGAGTGGGCCAGGAAGTCGTCGCCAATCTCAACGCCTTCGTAAATGACGACATGCGGATGAATCACGCAGTTTTTACCGATCCGCACGCGTTCGCCAATCACGGCATATGCGCCAATCGAGGCGTTTTCTCCGATGACGGCGCTAGGGGCGACCCAGGCTAATGGATGCAACCCAGGCTTGGGCTTGGGCGGCTGGTAGAAGATCGCCAGCGCCCGGGCAAAATCCAGGTAGGGGTTGGCGGAAACCAAACACGCCATGGGAACATCCGGCAGCGGCGCCTCCACTAGAATCGCCCCTGCGCGCGAGCGCTTCACTTTGTGGGCGTACTTCGGGTTCGCTAGAAAAGTGAGCTGGTCTTCCCGCGCATACTCCATCCCCGCCACGCCCGTAATCTCGATCTCCCCGTCGCCGTGGAGAACACAGCCTAACTGGTTTGCAAGATCCTTCAGCTTCATGAGGTTCGCGCCGTGCGCTATGCTTTCCGGTACTTATCGCGGCAGGCTTCGGAACAAAAGTAAACCGTCTGCCCCCCTACTGACAGTTTCACTGCGGATGACTCAGGCACATATGTGCCGCAAACCGGATCTTTTCGTAGTTCGCCTCCTGCCGGGATATCTTGCCGCCGGGTTTCCGCATGTGTCCCCGCTTGGGGAGCGAATAGCTCGCTGAGTCCCCGGCTGATCATGCCAATGAAGGCGCGAATCAGCGTAATCAGGAAAATGGCGACCAGCGAATATACGAGGAAGCGAAGCATGAGGAGATCGGGGCGCCGGCGAGCGGCGCCCCTGAATGCTGTTACTTCTTCTTCGTTGTTGTTTTCTTCGACGCGGGAGGCGGAGCGGTGGGGTTCTTATACTCGGTCTGGAGCGTCTGTTCCATGGCGGCTAACAACGCCTTCGCGGCTTCGGCATTAGGACCGTTTGGTTCCAGTTCCAGGTACTTCTGCAATGCCTCTCTGGCGCCCGGCGGCGGAATCATCTTTCCGTCCGGAGAAATGCTAGCCTTCCCCATTAAAGACACGCCATATTGATACTGCGCATTGGCGTACTTCGGATCAGCCTCTATCGCTCGCTTAAAGGCCTCAGTAGCCGCCTCAATCTGACCAATGTTCGTATATACGGCGCCCAGGTTGTAATAATACTGGCCTGCTCCTGCGGGATTGATCTGAGCGGCTTTCTCGAGTTCGGCTTTCGCCTGATCGAACTTCTTCTGTTTGGCCAGCGCCAGCGCGAAATTGTTGTGATAAGCGGCGTCATCCGGCTTCAGCTCGATGGCCTTATTAAAGCACTCAATGGCCTTGTCCCAAGCCGCCTGCTGTTCGGCTCCGGTCTTCGTGCTGGAAAGGCCCATGTAAGCATCGGCCATGTTGCCCCAAATCACATGCTGTTTGGGATCAATCGCGGCCGCTTTCTCAAAAGCTTGGATGGCCTGTTCCCACTGGCGCGCTTTCATGGCTTCCATGGCTTGGTTGAACGCTTCGTTCAACTCCTTGTTCTTGCGCATGGCTTCGGCGCGCTCCTTGATCTGCTTTTCCAGCGCCGCCTTTTCTTCCGGGGTCATCTCCCGCACCTGCTCTTTGCTGAGCTTGCCGGCTTCGGCTGCCTTCTGCATCGCCAGTTGTTTTTGTTTCCGGGCGTACAAATTGAAATTCACAGGCGTGGGATCGCCCAAACGGGTGCGCACTCCTTTCACCTGATCTACCACCTTGCCATCCACCTCCAGCATGACGGTGTACGTGCCAAGCGGCAGCCCGGTATGAAAGTAGTGACCCTTTTTGTCGGTCTTAACCTTATAACTGCCCTTAATGTCCGTGCGCTCGATTCGCACCAGAGCGCCTCGCAGTGGCTGCCCATCCTCGCCGATCACGTCGCCTTCCAAAGACGAAGTCTGCGCCCAGGATGCACCGGAGAACAGCAACAAGGGAAGGATGGCCAAAGAGATTCTGCCAAGCATTACTTTCATAGAGACACACCTCCAACTCATATAAGCTTGCCTACCCACTCCCAGAATACTACGCCCGCTCTGCCCCCGAAAGTCAAGGTTTCAACTCCACTTCTTCGATCGTGTGGCCGTCTAGCGCCACCGCGTGGATGCTGGTTTTTCCCGGAGCGACGCGAACCTTAACATAATGTTCCGTGCTTTCCACCTTCTGGGTGACGCCGGGGATGGGGGCGTCGACGGGATATAGGGGAGCGCCTCCCCCGCCAGTGATAATGTACGTCACCCCGTTTTTGATGTGCCGCTGATAATTGTGATCGTGCCCGCAAAAGACCGCCTGCACTTTGTGTTTCTCAAAGATGGGCATGGTTTGCGCCACTGCCTTGTCTTCACCCTGCCGCCTTTTCACGGCAGTCATAGGGGGATGATGCATCACCACGAAACGGAACTCGGCTTTTTGGGCTTTCGCCAGATCTTCATCCAACCAGCGCAACTGTTCGTTCCAGAATGCGTCTTTGGCGGCCGTGCTTATGGCTACATTACCTATGTCCGAGTTCAAAAGGGCGAAATGAGCAGACCCCCAGTCAAAAGAGTAATAGGGCGTCGTGACATTAAAGAAATCATAGAACTGGCGGCTGTTCCTCTCGTGGTTGCCAAGGACGGGGTAGAAAGCGACTTTCTTCAAGAGGTTGCGCTCGATGTCGAAAAACACGGGCCATTGAGCGGCATCGTACCCATCCGTCACCAGATCGCCAGTGTGAATCACAAAGTCCAGAGAAAGCTTTTCAATGGCGCCCGTGATCTTTCGGTGCAGCTCATGGCGGGTGCGCGTGTCCCCGAAGACGACAAAATCAAAGGTTGCGCCTGGCGCCGCCGGAGTTTTGAACGAACCTTTACCCTCGGACTTTCCGTTCAGCGCATCGTACTGAACCACCTGGCCGGGCTTCAGTCCGGCCAGGGAAATCCGGTCGCAACGCAGCACCGGGACGGATAGGGTTTCTTTCCCGCTGACATTCACCTTCACATCCCCGGTTTTGACGACCCAGGCAATCGTGGCCGAGCGGGATGTGACATTGACGGCATAGGGTCCGCCAATCACTTCCTCGGCGGCAAGGCTGGCAGTTAGAGTCAGCGCACAGAAAACAGCCGTTTGAACCTTAAACATGATTAGCCATTTTACATGGATTGAAACATCGAAATCCCCGCTACGCCCGCAGCCCCGGCTTGGAGGCAAAGGCGTGCGTTATCCCGGGTGACTCCGCCCAAAGCGAACACCGGAAGGCGTACAGCGGCGGTGGCGGCGTGCAAAGCTGGCAGCCCCAATGCCGGGCCATAGCCTGGTTTGGAAGGGGAAGGGAAGACAGGGCTGTAAACGGCAAAATCGGCTCCCTCCCGTTCGGCGGCGATGAGTTCCTCGAGCGAATGGCAGGAGACACAGACCAGCCATCCTTCCAACAGGCGATGCCGCCACGGTTCCGGCGAGTCCGCCGATATGTGGATGCCGTGCGCCCCGGTCGCCACCGCGACGTCTGCCCGCGAGTTGATCAGAAAGCGCGTTCCGTATGGATTGGGGAGCCTCAAGGCGGCGCGGGTCAGTTCCAGGAGCTCACGCACTGGCAAGTCCTTTTCGCGAATTTGTATAAACTCAACGCCCTCCGCCAAATTGCGTGCGATACAGTCCAACAGAGCAGACGCGCCGCCCAGAGCCTGCCGGTCGGTAATGTAATAGCGAAGCATCAGATCAGATCATAATAACGTTCGCCGGCGCATGCGCGGCATAGCGTGCGTCCGTCCCGCACCACCTCCCGGCGGAAGCTTATGCCTTCGCCGCATTGTTCACAAGTGACGCGTGGCGCTTTGAAACCGGGGAGGTCCTCCGGCTTAACATGGACTTTCACCCACTGGTAGTTGAACAGCTCACTGTCCGGCAATTCGCGGTAGGCGCGCATTTGCTGTTCATTTTTGTCGGAGATTTCGGGGTACAGATCGCGAGCGCGTTGCATGGCGGATTCGCGCGCCACTACGCGCACCGCCCGCTCCGTCTCGAGGTCGCAAAACGTAGCCGCTGCTTTGCCGAAATCACGGAATTTCAAAGCCCGTTTGCCTAAGCGGCATCCGGTGACCACTGACACTGCATCCGTAGCGCAGCGGTCAATCTCCACAAAGGTAACCAGGCGCTTTCGATGCTTTCCTGTCGGGTCATCCAGCTCCAGCAGTTTCAAGCCGTAAATCGCCATCCGCAAACCCAGAATCTGGCCTGCGCAGATGTGGCCGTGCGCCGCCTGCGCCGCTGCGACATATTCTTCAAACGACTTCATATTACCCTCAATGCGCCGGGCGGAAACTCGACCACCCATTCCTTATTATGCTTCTGGGATTCGAACAGCGCGCGTTTCATCTCTACCACAATGCCGCCGGCGAATTCGAGCCTCACAGTTTGCAGCCTTTCGACTGCGCGTACAAGCTGAACCGCCATTTGGTTTGGCCCCGGTTTCCCGTTTTGCGGCGCGGCCACGAGCTCGTCGCTGCGGACGCATAGCCAGACCCGATCACCCAGAAACCTTCCTGGATAGTAGACGCCGCTTAACTCCACCTCTCCGACTTTGAGGCGGCTTGAATTCCGCGAAGGGTCCAGCGCTCGTATCTCGGCGGGCAAGAGATTGAAGACGCCAAGCATCCGCGCCACTTCGACACTCGCGGGTTGCTCCAGCACGCGGCGCAGCGAGCCGCTTTGAGCAATCTTCCCCTCCCGAATCATAAGTACCTCACCCGCACTTTCGAAGCATTCCTCGAAATCGTGGGTTGCCAGCAGAATCGGGATTGCGTGCTCATCCCGCACCTGCTGGAGCCAGCTATAAAAGCTTGCGCGGAGTGAGGGTTCCAGACCACAAGCCGGTTCATCGAGAAGCAAAGCTTGGGGAGCTCTCGCAAGGGCGCGTGCGATCGCGCAGCGTAGCTTCTGGATGGCGGAGATCTCACGAGGCAGGCATTCCGCAACTTCGCTGAGATGATAGCGCTCCAGCAATTCACGGACTCGCCGGCGCCGTTCGAGGCGCGCCAACCCCCGGACGGCGAATTCGAGGTTGCGCCGCACGCTCATGTGGGGAAACAGCGCGTAATTGGGGACGATATACCCGCAGTTTCGCCGCTGGGGGCGCAAATGGACGCCCGTGGCCCCATCGTACAAAATGGCGTCATCTAGCAAGATGCGCCCTTCATCCGGATGCAAAAAGCCGGCAATGGCGTCAAGGACCAGCGTTTTGCCTGCACCGCGAGGACCAAACAAGACGGTGATTCCGCAGGGCGCTGTGAAGTCGACGTCCAGAGTAAAGCCGGCGGACTTCTCGCTCGGCGGAAACTTTTTCCGAATGCGGACCTTAATCATGATGCGCGCTTTTCCGAAAGGCGGCTAGCTGCCCAAAGAAGTAACACGATGACTGCGGAGATAACCAGCACGAGGCTACGCGCCACGGCGCCTGCGCCCGACTCAACCGCGCTATACACGGCCGCCGCCAGCGTCTGGGTTCGTCCCGGAACGTTGCCCGCGATCATAATGGTGACGCCAAACTCGCCAAGCGCGCGGGCGAACGCCAACACTGTCGCCGCTAGCACCGCCCGCCGCGCCAGCGGTAAGCTGACACGGAAAAACACCCGGCACTCTGATGCGCCAAGCGTACGCGCAGCGCGTTCGTAACTGTGATCAGCCTGTTCGAGCGCCACGCGCACCTGGTGAACCAGCCATGGCGCAGCATGAAAGAACGCCGCCACTACCGCAGCTTGCCAAGTGAAGATTAGCTGCACTCCGGTAACCGCCGCGTAGAGTTTTCCAAGCGGGCTTTGATGCCCGAGCACAACTAGCAGGTAATACGCCAGCACTGTGGAAGGCAACGCCAGAGGCAGGTCTACCGCCATTTCCAGCGCCTTTTTCCCACGGAATGAGCAATTCGCGAGCAGATACGCCAGGCCTACGCCGATGGGCGCGGCAGCCAGGGTGGCCCAAGCCGCCACCCGGAGACTGAGCCAGAGCGGAAACCAGTCAACCGCCATAAAGACCATGATTCTATCAGGAGGCGTCCCTGCACGCCGCATGACTAGCGGTTGGATTCCGCAACCAAGGTTGGTTAAGAAGGGGGGAGCGGATACTCAGGCGCAATTACGCGCCCGATTTCCATTCCTGTCAACAGGCGTTATGCCGACTCTTTCCACGGTAGAGCCCGAGACCCAGTAACCCGCCCGCAACAAGGAGCAGGACCGCCGGTTCAGGGATTTCTCCATTCCCTTGGGGCGCCGGCGGGAACACGTCGAACGTCCCATAGCCCACCAAGAAGGACGGCTCGGTGTATCCTTGGAAATCTGCGTCGTAATATACATTCACATTTCCAGCGCCGTCGTCCCCGCCGTTCGGATTGTTGATGGTGAAAGCGAGCCCTCCGAAATCCAAATACGGGGGGTTAGGGTAAAACAGGACATTCGTGTTGCCGAGGAATCCACCCGGTGGGATGAGACCGGTGATCGCTTCCGGAATGCCGTCCACAGTGCGGGCGCCGGTAATTCCGATGACCGGATACCCGCCCAGGATGGGATCGTAGTCGTCCGTGGTGAGCTGCCCGGCGCCCGTAACCGTGATTCCAGATTCCGGCGCCGGAGGCAACGAGTATTGAAAGTTTAAAATCAACCCCGCTTGGCAAGGGGTAAAAGCCGCAGCGAACATAAGCAGAAAAGCTGCCGCGTAGATCGTTTTGCAAGCCATCATGTCTGTAACCCTCCGAAACCGTGGTGTTCGCCTAGGTTTCCATGTCATTGGGACCGTTATACTCCAGCAGCTTGCTGAGCATTCCGGTGCGCGTGGTCACACCCATTTTGATCATCATAGTCCGAAGGAACGTCTTGACGGTGTTCGGACTGATGTTCATGCGCTCTGCGAGTTCTTTGCTAGTCAAACCCATGGAGATGCCGCGGAGCGCCTCTTGCTCCCGGTCGGTCAAATGATATTCCGACGCAACCCTGCGGATGGCGTGATGGGGATACGAAATTCGCTGCAAGTGAACGACTAATACAGGTTCCGCAAGGACTGCGTTTTCCGGCTTTTTCATCACATAGGCACGGCAATTGTAGTCGCAGTCGCCAATCCGCAAGTGCATGGTCTTGACCGCTGTACTACCGGATGACGAACCGCTCAGGAATCTGAGGAACTCCTCGGGGATGCGGACTGTCGTACGAGGGCTTGGGAACGCGGCTTCTTTGCCTCCGAGGATAGCGAAAGCGCCACCATCCAAAGCGATGGGCTGAAGCGTCAAGTCCGTGATCACCACTCCTTCTTCGACCGGCGCCGGCGGCTTCGCGCCCCCGTTTTTCGGGTCTGGACCGCTGTTTCGATGCCGAAAAGTCCCCATCCGAGGCTCGCCTCCGACCTTGGCCGTGTTTCTATCCTCCGCTGCAACTCTCAAGGCTGCACCCGAAAAACAAACGTGTTCCAGTTTGCATATTCCGTTCGCGGGTAATTCCCGATATACTCAGCCACCATCCACACCGCGCCGTCCGGAGTGGCGACGGCGCTGTTATAATCCCCCCAGCGGGCGACTTGCAAAGCCCCCCAGTCACTGTATCCGGTGAATCCGTCCTCCGGCAATTCGCCGGGCGCCGCCACAAAAACCGTGCTGGGTCTGTTGAAAGCATCAACAGGAATATAAGCGGCGCTGGGATACCAATCCGGCCCCACGAGCGTCACGACAATGAAGCCTTTTCCTGCGGCATTCACGGCTAGAGCTGGACGAAGAACGTGGTTGCCGTCTACGAGTAGATATCCTTGGTTCAACACGGCGGCTGAAAATGTGGAACGTAAGACGGGGGACAAAACCACATAGGCCCCGCCGACTCTGCGGCTTCCCCGTTGGTCCGTGACGGACGTTGCAAACGTCACGTAGAGCCGCCCGCCCGAATACGAAACCGACTGTACGCGTGAGTCGCCGCCGTCCAACCAGGGTACGCCCGGCGCGGGGGGAACAAAGCTCGCGCCGTACGGAGCAGGGCCTGGTTTTTGGGTGGCTATATCTGGGACGACATAAGGCAAAATGGGAACCCTAACGCTGGCAAGGGCTGGTGCGGGATTCGGAGTCGCCAGAGAAGAGGTGTTCGTGAGCGCCCATACTGCCAGACGGTCCGCAATCGCTCCCGCAGACGTACTGGCAAAATAAGCCACCCCTCCATTGGTAAGGAAATGCCGCGCTCCCGGCGGCGTCGTCGCAGGCTGGAGGGCAAACTCATAGCCCGTATCCATCCGCAACAAATACCGGTACGCCGCTGGTTGCGCAGCGCCGGAACTCAATGCCGCTTTCGAAATGGAGAGAATCGCGGCGTCTACAAACCGAGTGTTCGTAGCGGTGTCAAACTCGTTAACCGCTATATGGAAACCGTATTGATCGCTTCCGATTTGGGGATAGTCGGCGACGCACGGGCACCCAGGATTGGAGGCATTGGTTGTATCCATCACGTAAATGTAGTAGTCTCCGGTGGGATCGGCGCTGGCGCTTACTGCTAGATAAAGATGCGAGGTGTTGAGCGGCGTCCCTAACACATCGTTGTCCTGCGTCCTTTGAATGACGAACCATCGATTAATATCGGAGTCGAAGAACACGCGCATGTCCGTGAGGTAAGGCCCGTTGATTCCGGTATTCCAATCGATGGCTGGGGCCAAGCCGAAAACTTGGTTGCTGGCGAGCACAGCGGGAAGCACCGGCAGACCGTTCGCAGTATAGACTTGAATGGCGTTGTTGACGCCCTCCAGAATGTATCCGTTTCCGACCGCCAGACTGGGTGAAGGCGGCTCGATACTGAACTGGTTGCCTTGATTGGCCAGCCGCTGATCCCTATGGGACAGTGCGTTCAAGCCAAAACCGCCAGTGGAAGCGACAACCGTCAGCCCGATCATCGGTGGGGCTCCATTCAGCCCCGACAGCGGAGAAAGAATGGTGGAGATATTGGGGCGCAACACTCTGGGCGGGGTCCGCGGTCGCGTCTCTTTCGAGATCGCTAATGATCCCAAAGCCTGTAAGCGCAATGCAGCCTGGCGGAGATTCACCACCCGAGTGAGGACGATTTGTCCGGTGATATTCGTACCCGCATACGAACTTTGCGCCAGAGCCTGGGGGATTCCTGCGCCGGCAGCCAAGCCCACCGCCAGCATGAAAACCATGCGCCGAGAGCCGCCCGCGAGCCGGCGGCTCGCAATGAGAGCCACAAGGCCGAACGCCAGCAGTGTGAGCGTGCCGGGCTCGGGAATGGCCGCCGCCGATTCGGGCGCACTGAACTGGGTTACCGTGATCACGCCTGGCTCGCCAATATTGTCCAGGGTGCCCACCCGGAAGCCGAACATCGTTCCCAGATTCACAAAGAACGCGACATCGCCCGACTGGCCATCGGTGTCAGCAAGGGCATAAAACGAACCATCCAATAGGTAGCCCGCGTAATCAAATCCCGGATCGGGATCCAACGTGGAATACTCATAGGAAAACTGCACTAGGCCAGGAGCGGGGGCGGCAATAAACAAATCAGTGGCGCCCGGCAAACCGCTCCCGTCGTTAGGGCCCGTAAGCACAAGCGGCAAGCCGCCAGGACCCGTTACAGCAAAGCCATTAGCGAACTCGCTATTCACCAGTGTGAAGTTCGCCAGGTCATATTCGCCCGTAAATGAGATCGCGGCGGCGCGAAGGGGCGGCGGAGCGTTCGCCACCAGCATCGCCGCCAGCGTCGCCGCGGAAGCCAGGCGGGGCGCAAGATTCCCAAAGCCTCTCAGTAGCGCCGAGATCATAAGTCACTTCCTAAGCTCTCTTTTGTCTCCCCGCTCTGAGATCCGCGCTTAGATGGGGACGGCCCGAGAACGCCTCGAATGGTCTTATGGACGTCAAGGAGTGTGGTATCCAACTCGGCCAACGTCCGGCTCAACGTGGCGAGGTCTCCTTTTAAGGTGCCCGCTGGAACGCTTTGCACTTTTTGAAGAACTGCGGTGCGGGCGAACTCCGCCACGCTGCGCGCTCCTGAGGCCATACAGGACTTGCTCAGGGCTTCGTGTTCTTCGGGTGAAACGCGGAAACTAATGAGTTTGGACCGTCGTGTCAGAACTACCATGCTGCATCCTCTCCCCAATCCTTTATCAGCCGGAACGTGTTTCCTGCCGGCTCACTTGCCGGAGCGCAAAGCCAGCTCCAGCAATAGGTTATGAAACCGCTTCGACGTGGAATACCCAGGTTAGGATACAGCTCCACAATCTCCCGGCCCGCTGGGGTATCCCAAACCCCTTCTCCTCCGACGGTTTGAAAGCCACCTGATCGCCTCCGATCCGGATCAGACCGCCTCCGCCTCACTTCACAGAGTGAGGAATACTCATTTAAAACCCTGAAGCAAGATGAAATGAAAGTCAAGTGCTAATTTGGAGATGCGATACGGTTAACATGCGATTTCGTACTAGTACTACCAGGTTTTAGCGCGTCACAGGCGCGTCCCGAGACCTACGACGGACGCCGCCCATTGCCTCGCGGCCGAACCCAAGCTGCGCAGCGCCTTGTAAGCGGTATGTTTTGAGTTGTGATGCATGTCGATTTCAAACGGCTTTCAAATGATAACCGTTGATACTATTGTCGAGCTATTCTTTGAAAAACATATGTCCGGCGCAATCATATCATCAGAAAGCGCGATGTGCGACGCGGTTTTCTTATTTTTCTGAAACGATTGCATGAGTACCACAAAGTGCTTATTCTTCAGTGTACGACGTGTTCCAGGCATACAGTAGGGCGTGGGCTAGACGGTTCAAAGCGACGGTTTCAAACTTGAAAAGACGCCGGAGAACGAACAAAATCAGATATTCCGGACTGAAAACCTCGCCACTTTTTGGTAGTACTAGGTGATTTGTACCCACCTTTTAGGTTAATTCCTCTAGGGGATTGTCGCTCTGAAATGGCCGGTGATACCGTCGATCAGGAGGATCAAACATGCGACTACGCATCGTATTGCTGGTGACTATCCTTTGTTCATTGGTTGCCGCCAGCGATGGTCTAGCGCAAAGTGCTTCTGATTCGCCTTTCCAGGTGAGGTATTTCGCCAACCTGCAACAGGGCGAGTCTTACATTAACATTTCCAACACCGGCGCGAACGGCGCACCCTTGTTAGGACCGGGTTTCGGCTCTGACAAGAACGCAGGCAACATGTGCGTGAACGTGTATGCTTTTTCGCCGGATGAGCAGTTGGTTTCCTGCTGCTCCTGCCTGGTGACCCCCAACGCAGTAGTCAACCTTGGGGTAAACCGGGATCTCACGTCCAAGACGCTGACCGGCGTCATTCCGAACTCGGTTGTCGTGAAGTTGTTGGCGACCAGGGCGGCGTCGGGCGACACAACCAGCACGACCTGCCAGAATTCGGCCGCCAACGCGAACTTGACGATCGTGCCCGGTTTAGTGGCTTGGGGCACGACTCTCCATGCTTCGCCGGCGGGGGGTTATGCGGTAACCGAGACCGCTTTTACCCCTGGAACGCTGAGCGCAGGAGAACTGGCCAGCATTCAGGGCCGTTGTGCGTCCATCATTGGGAACGGCAGCGGCTACGGAATCTGCGCCTCTTGCCGTTTGGGAGCGCTCGGAGCTACGAAGAAGTAAGTTTTTCGTTTTGGGGTAACGTTTCCGGGTAATCGGGGCTGACCCGCCCCGGTTGCCCGGAGATTTCGGGCGCCGGCGCTCTCGCCGGGCGCAAGCGGCGCCGGAGATTCAAGGCACAGGACTGAGAGGAGAGAAGATGCATACGAAGTGGGGATATACCGCAGCGTTTAGTGTGCTGCTCGGCTGCATGGCGGTGCAGGCCGCCCAAAAAGGCGACGAGATTCTGGTCGAAATTGACGGCCAGAAGATTACCGCTCGGGAGTTTGAAGAGAAGCATGCGGCCGCATTATTCAGCGCCCGGAGCAACTATTATGAGGCGCAGCGGCGGCTGCTTGAGCAGTTTATTGACGAAATTCTGCTCGAGCGGCAAGCCCGGAAAGAAAACCTGACGGTTGAGCAATTGCTGGACCGTCACGTCGTTAAGTCGTTGCCGAAAGATCCCACCGAAGAATCCCTCCGCGTCTATTACGAAGGATTGGACACGAACGAGCCGTTCGAAGCGGTTAAGGACAAGATTGTCGAAGCGCTCCGCCAGCGCCGGATGGCGAAGGCGCGCAGCGCGTATCTCCAGTCTCTTCGCAAGGATGCAGCTATCGCTGTCCGGTTGTCGCCTCCGCGCGCCCCAATCTCGCTGAGCGAGACGCCCATGCGAGGCCCCGCCAACGCCGCCGTAACGGTCGTGGAATACGCCGATTACGAGTGCCCGTACTGCCTGCAAATCCGGCCGGCGATCCTCAGGCTGGAACAGGAATACAGGGGCAAAATTGCTTTTGCGTATAAAGATGTGCCATTGCCGATGCATCCGAACGCGCAAAAAGCGGCGGAAGCGGCGCATTGCGCCGGCGCCCAGAACAAGTTTTGGGAGTATCACGACTCGCTGTTTGCGAAGAAAAGAGCGGATCCAGAGACGCTAAAGGCGATTGCTGCGGAGCTAGGACTGGATCTTGGCGCGTTTCAGACGTGCCTGGATTCGGGAAAAACCGCGGGATTGATTCAGCGAAGCGTTTCGGAGGCGCAGGCTTTGGGGATCCAAGGCACGCCGAGCTTCTTTGTAAACGGTCGTTTCCTGAGCAGCGCTGCCAGCTACGAGAAACTGCGGGAACTCATTGACGCAGAGTTGGAAGCGGCGCGGCAGGACCGGGTGGCGACCGTGCAGGCGCCGGGAAAAACCACGGCGCCGTAAATGGTGAAGAAGGTTCAACGCCTGGGAGAGATGACACCTATGGCGAAAAGATCCTGGCCTTTTTTGAGGCATTGAGCGCTGATCGGAGGCGTCCTGTTCGGGCCGGCCGGGAGATGCAGTAGAACGGAGGGCTGTTTAGTAGTACAGAACCAGGGGGGACTGCCACCGCCACCGCGGCCGGGCCGTACTGGCTCCGGCCACGGTGACGGGTCGGTCTAGCCAGTATTCATCGTTCAGGAATGCGAGCGCGAGGTTCATATGCGATACGTGTGTGCGAAATTGACGGCTTCATTGGCTGTCGCGTGGGTCATGATTTCCGCCGCTTTGGGACAAGTGGGACCGCCTCCGTTGTCCGTCGGCAATTACCAGCTAGTTGGGGAGCAGCGCGTTACGCGCACGGAATGGTACGCCACGTATCGCGCCGAGTTGGTGAACCGGGGAGGGGCGCGCCCGGCTGTGACGGCGCGAGTCCAAAGCGCGGTTCCCACGATTCAGATCGTCCCGGGACAAGATCTTTTACACTTTCCCGCTGTTTCCGCAAACGCCGCCGTAACTAGCGTGGACACCTTCACAGTGAAAGTGGATAGGAGCGTTCCCACCAACTTCGACACCGACCTACGCTGGGCGTTCGACAATCCCGTTGCAAACGCAGGTCAAAACCAGACTGTCCCTGTAGGCACAACGGTCCAGCTTAACGGCGCGGGTTCCAGCAATCCCAGCGCCGCCGGAGTCCTGACCTATGAGTGGGAGCTGACTACGCGTCCTGCGAATTCCCGGGCGGTTTTGACGAATCCGACGAGCGTGACGCCGTCGTTCACCGTGGACGTTCCAGGAACTTACGTTGTTTCGCTCACGGTGCGCAATTCAGCAGGCGCAGACCGGACTGGCGTCACAATCAGCACCGTGAATTCACCCCCCGTCGCGAACGCCGGACCCAATCAAACCGTCGCTGTCGGGACCACAGTGGTGCTCAACGGCAGCGGCAGTTATGACGTGGACGGCGACTCGCTGATGTTCAACTGGCTGTTCATCAGCCGGCCGTCCGGCAGCGGGGCCACTTTATCGAATAACCGCGCCGTCTCGCCTACGTTCGTAACGGACAAAGCGGGAGTTTACATTGTAGAACTCACCGTTAACGACGGAAAAGTGGACAGCATTCCTTCGACAGTCACCATTTCAACCACGAATACGCCGCCAGTGGCCAACGCTGGACCCAACCAGACCGTAAACGTAGGCGCACTTGTCCAATTGACAGGGGCAGGTTCTACCGATATCGATGGCGACCCTTTGACCTATCGGTGGAGCTTTGTGTCGCTACCCAGCGGTAGTACAGCAACGCTCAGCAGTACGAGCGCCGTGAGTCCCACGTTTACGGTAGACCGCGCCGGCACGTACGTCGTGCAGTTGATCGTTAACGACGGGAAGATTGACAGCGCCCCCGCCACCGTCAGCATTAGCACGAATGCGATTCAGGCCCCATCAGCGACTTGCGGGCCCAATCAGACGGTACTGCACGGAACCACGGTCACGTTGGGCGCCACATGTAGCGACCCACAGAATCTGCCGCTCACTTATCTGTGGTCGCTAATCACGCGTCCTGCCGGAAGCACAGCCGCCCTCTCGAGCCCCTCAGCCACCCATCCCACCTTCGTGGCCGACAAGCCGGGCACGTTCGTCGCTCAATTGATTGTGAGCAATGGCACACTCAGCAGCACGCCTTGCACTACGACCATCGCCACGACCAACACGGCGCCCGTCGCGGACGCTGGGCAAAATCAAAGCGTTTCGACCGGCGCGACGGTTCAACTGGACGGCAGTGGATCGCAAGATGCGGACCTCGATCCGCTGAGCTATAGCTGGTCGCTGTTGAGCCGCCCCGCCCAGAGTTCAGCGGTGCTGTCCGCGGCTTCCAGTAAGAACCCGACGTTTGTAGCGGACCAGCCCGGCGTCTATGTCGCGCAATTGATTGTGAGCGACGGGTTTACTTATAGCGCGCCGGTAACGGTGACCATTACGGCGATTGCGATGAAGATCTCGCTGTCGCCGGACCCACTGAATCTTACTAACTCGCCGGCGACGCTCACAGTTACCCTGGGCACACCTGCGGGTAGCGGCGGCGTGTCCGTGGCCCTCGCCTTCGATGCGGCCGTGGTGTCGATGCCCTCCAGCGTGACCATTCCAGCCGGCGCCACCGCCGCAACGGTCACTGTAATTCCTGTGGCGGCAGGAACTTCTGGAGTCCTCGCAACCGCTGCGGGCTATCAAGCCGGCAGTTCAACCATCACCGTCACCACGCCATCCATCAACCTCACCGTTCCGTCCGCTGTGGGCCTGACACGGAGCGTGAGCGGCGTCGTAACCCTGAGTGCGCCCGCTCCTCCGGGCGGCGTCACCATCGCACTGACCGCAAGTCCGGCGAACGTGGTAACTCTTAGCCCCACCTCCGTCTTGATTGCTGCCGGAAACACCACCGGATCTTTCAGCGTGACCGGCGCATCAGAGGGGATGGCCACGATTGCCGGCTCGGCGCCAGGCTATTTCAGCGGTTCAGCGACAGTTCTGGTTGCGAAACTCGGCGGCATCATTGTTCCGAGCAACGCTACGGTTTCGCCGGGCGCGTCAGCTCCGCTCAACATCAGTCTGACGGTTCCTGCGCCGAGCGGCGGCACAACGGTAAATCTGAGCAGCAGCAACCCGTCGGTGTTCACGGTCTCCGCCACCGCATTTTTCCCTCAGGGGTCCACAACTCCTTCCACTGCCCCTCAGATCAATGGAATCAGTTTTGGGTCAGCCGTCGTCACGGCCTCTTCGCCAGGGTACACCGGCGACTCCCAAACCGTGACGGTAACCAGTACGCTGACCTTCTCGCCTCAGGCCGTTACGGTGGGCGTTGGTGGTGCCAAAAGCATCAACCTTCTCCTCTCAGCGCCAGCGCCCACCGGCGGCCTGACCATCAATCTTACCTCCAGCAATACGGCCGTAGCAACGGTTCCGACAAGTGTAACAATACCGCAGGGCGGCGTCAGCGCCACCGTTTTAGTGACGACGCTGAGCGCAGGCTCGGCCACGATTACGGCGCAAGCTACTGTGCCCGTGATCCAGCCAGTCACCGCGAGCGTGAATGCGGTGGTTTTCGGGTCGATAGGCTTGCCGGCGAACGTTACTGTAGGGCTCGGTCAATCCGCGCCCTTCCCCATCACGCTTTCCGTTGCGGCGCCCGAGGCTCTGACCGTGAACTTGGCGAGCGGAAACACAGGGAAGGTGACGATTTCTCCGGCTAGCGTCACCATACCAGCCGGTCAGAGTCAACCGGCGCAACAACCTCAAGTTACAGGAGTGGGGCTCGGAACGGCCACCATTACGGCTTCCGCCAACGGGTACGGGACTGCGAGTGAGACTGTCCGGACGGGCGCAGCGCTATCGTTCTCGCCATCTTCGCTCACGATCACCGGAACCGAAACCAAGAACACCATGGTCACGTTGTCCGGACCAGCGCCTGCCGGAGGTCTGACAGTCACGCTATCGGCCAGCCCTGCGGGCATCGTGAGCGTTCCGGCGTCAGTCACCATCGCTGCGGGAGCGACCCAAGCGCAGGTAAACGTGAAAGGCGTTGCCTCAGGCGTCGCCACGATCACTGCTTCTGCTACCGATGTGACCAGCGGCACGGCTACGGCCACTGTTCAGAGCGCTGGCGCGATCGGGCTTCCTTCGGGTGTGTCTGTAGCGCCTGGGCAGTCGGTCAGTTTCCCGGTGACGCTACCCGTGGCCGCGCCTGAAGATACCACCGTCACGCTGTCGAGCAGCGATACCAGTAAAGTCACCGTCTCGCCCGCTACGGTTACGGTCAGGTCGGGCCAGACGCAGCCGGACACGCAGCCTCAGGTAACTGGCGTAAACTTTGGCTCCGCATCTATCTCCGCCTCTGCGCCAGGATACACTTCCGCCAGCCAGTCTGTGACTGTGGGCGCCACTCTAAGTTTCACGCCGCAGGCGGTAACGCTGACTGGACTTGAAACCAAGACGTTGACGCTGACTCTCTCGGCGGCAGCGCCATCTGGCGGGCTGAGCGTAACGCTGGCCGCTAGTCCGGCGGGCATTGTAACAGTGCCCGCGTCCGCGGCTATTGCGGCCGGCGCAACTACCACCACCATTTCGGTGACGGGTGCGGCGGTGGGATCGGCGACCATTACGGCCAGCGCCAGCGTACCCAATGTTTCGAACGCAACCGCAACAGCAACCGTGAGCTCTTCCGGCGCACTAGCGCTCGCTTCGGGTGTGACGGTGGGGCTCGGGCAGTCCGCCGCCATGCAAGTTACGCTACCGGCGCCTGCCCCAGCCGGCGGAGTCACGGTTAGTCTTTCGAGCAGCAATTCCTCCATCGTGAGCATTGCGCCTGCCGCCGTTACGATCGCTTCGGGTCAGACGCAACCCTCTCAAGCGCCTCAGGTTACGGGCGTTAGCCCGGGGAGCGCTACCATCACCGCCACGGCGCCGACTTACACGTCAGCCAGCCAGCCGGTGCAGGTCACGGCGAGCATCAGCTTTTCGCCTTCGAGCCTCACAATCTCCGGCACAGAGACCCGCAGTCTCACGCTGACGTTATCGGGGCCGGCGCCGTCGGGCGGGATGGCGTTTACGGTGACTTCCAGCAACACGAGTGTGGCGACGGTTCCGTCATCTCCTTTTGTGATCCCAGCGGGTCAAACCACGGTGAGCGTGCCTGTGACCGGCGTGGCGCCCGGGTCTGCTGTCGTCCGCGCTCAAGCGCCCAACTTCACCGACGCAACAGCGAGCATTACGGTGAACTCTCCGGTCGACATCATTGTCCCAGCAACGCTCAACTTGTCGCCCGGCGACACGTCGCCGCTCTCGATTAGCTTGGCGCGCACGCAACCCACAAACGTCTTCTTGGAAGTGACCAGCAACGACACCTCGAAGGTGACTGTCACCGAGCCAACGGTTATGATCCCCGCTGGACAAACGCAGCCTTCGAGCAACCGCGTCGCCATCAATGGGATTGCTACCGGAACAGCCATTTTGACCGTGCGATCCACCAACGTGACTCTCAATCCTGCCACCACCACCGTGGTGGTCGCTTACGGAGTGACGCTGACGCCGGCCAATTTGACCATTGTCGGAACCGGAACCCAAGGGTTGCTCTCGCTCAATCTCTCCTCGCCGGCTCCTTCTGGCGGCATAACGTTCACGTTGACATCCACTAACCCCAGCGTCGCCACTGTGGCGTCTTCAGTGGTAATGAACGCCGGATGGACTTCTCTTAGCTTCCCGGTGACGAGCGTAGCGCCGGGAACAACCGTCATCCGGGTCAATTCGCCGGTTACGCAAGAGGTTACTGCGGCGGTAACCGTAGAATCCACGGGGACCATTACCCTGTCGGCGCCTGCCACCGTGCCGCTGAGTCAGACCGGAACGCTAACAGTGACCTTATCAAAACCTGCGCCCACGGGCGGCGTAACCGTCAACCTGAGTAGTAGCGATGCTTCAAAAGTCAGTATTTCACCTAACGTGATCACGATTCCCCAAGGTTCGACGCAACCTGCTACGCAGCCGGTCCTCAATGGCGTCAACGTGGGGACGGCGACTATCACTGCGGCTGCGGCCGGTTACACGTTGACGGGTCCGGTAACGGTAAATGTGAATGCTACGGTTACTTGGGTGGCCAGCAACCTGACCATCGTCGGGCTGGGAGTGCAGCAGAATTTGCAACTACGGCTAAACGCCGTGGCGCCGATGGATGGCCTGTATGTAAACCTCAGCTCCAGCAATCCGTCCGTTGCGACGGTGCAGGCGACAGGCGTTTTCATTTGGGACGGCAGCACGGCGCCCTCCATCCTGATTCCTGTCACCTCGGTGGCGCCTGGCGTGACAACGATTCGCGCCAGCGGAGTCAATATTCCGGAAGTCACAGCCACAGTCACCGTAGTGGCGCAAATGACGATAACGACCAACGCGCTGCCGGACGGCGTGGCGGGGACGCCATACAACTTTACAATGGCGGTCGCTGGGGGCACGGGTCCCTACCAGTGGCAGGCTTCGGGTTTGCCTAACCCTCTGACCATCAACGCTTCCACAGGTCAGATCACCGGGACGCCCACAGCAGCAAGCGTCAATTCGGTGAGCTTCACAGTGACCGACTCTTCCTCGCCCGCCCAGACCGCTACCAAGACGCTCTCGCTTCGGATTAACGCGTCCGCGTTGACGATTACTACTACCAGCTTACCGGGCGGGGTTGCAGGATCAGCCTACTCGGCTACTGTGGCGGCCACGGGCGGGACGGGCGCGCTGGCCTGGTCCGCAACGGGGTTGCCCGCAAACCTGAGCATGGATCCCGCAACCGGGGTCATTAGCGGCGTCCCTGCCGCGGCCGGCGTCAGCTCGGTGACGGTTACGGTTACCGATTCCTCGGGTCCACCGGCGCAAAGCGCCAGCAAGACGTTCTCGTTGACGGTGGCGCCGTCCGGAGTTTCGATCACGACCACCTCATTGCCTGACGGCATCGTGGGTGCGCCGTACAGCGCCACCTTGGCCGCCTCGGGCGGAACGCCGCCGTTGAGCTGGACCGTGGTGGGATTGCCAAACGGGCTTGCCTATAATGGCTCGACCGGGGTGATCTCCGGTTCACCGACCGCGGCGGGAACGAGCACGATTTCCATAACCGTGCAAGATTCCACTTCTCCCACCCCGCAAACCGCCACGAAGAGTTTGCCGCTCACCGTGGCTCCCGCGCTGCTGATTACCACAACGTCGCTGCCCGGTGGCACGATCAACACTGCGTATTCGGCTAACGTCAGCGCGACAGGCGGTACAGGCGCTTATACGTGGTCTGCCACCGGGCTGCCGAATGCTCTGTCGATCAATCCAACTACAGGCCAAATCACGGGTACGCCCACGGCGGCGGGGAGCAGCACCGTTACGGTTACGGTTCACGACTCGGCTTCTCCCACCCCGCAGACTGCCTCGAAGACCTTCACTTTGGTCATCGCTTCGGCAGAGTTAGTCATTACCACAGCGTCACTTCCTGGCGGAACGGTTGGCGTGCCTTACACGGCGACAGTCTCGGCTACCGGCGGTGTCGCTCCTTACGCTTGGACGGGATCGCGGTTGCCTCCAGGATTGTCGATAAACGCTGCATCCGGGCAGATCACGGGCGTCCCTACGGATGCAGGAACATTTGGTGCGACTATTACGGTAACTGACGCAAGTTCCCAGAGCGCCTCTCAGAACTTCACCATCACGATCAGCATCACCCCCGTCTCGATTACGACTACAAGCTTACCCGCGGGTACGGCCAGCGTACCCTACAACGCCAGTCTGAGCGCCACTGGCGGTGTGTTGCCGTATCATTGGTCGGCCGTGGGTCTCCCGTCTGGCCTTTCGATCGATTCGAACACGGGGCAGATTACGGGAACGCCTTCGACCGTTGGGGTCAGCACGGTAACGGTGACAGTTCAAGACGGCGCCAGCCCTTCGCCGCAAACCGCGTCCAAAACGTTCACGCTCACTATTGCTTCCTTATTGCCGGTCATTGACACTGTTTCGCTTCCCGGCGGCGCTGTCGGAACGCTTTATAACGTCACGCTGAGCGCGTCTGGGGGAACGACGCCCTATTCATGGTCCGCTGCTGGCTTGCCGGTCGGATTGACGATCGATCCTTCGAGCGGCCAGATTTCCGGAACTCCAGGAGCTCCAGGCACGAGCTCTGTCACTGTGACGGTGACTGACAGCGGGACGCCGGCGCGGTCGGCGACTAAGACCTTCTCGCTTACCATTGCACCGGCTCCGCTTACGATCACAACCACGTCGCTGGCCAATGGCACGGTGGGCGTGGCCTATACCGCCGCGCTCGCCGCCGGCGGCGGGACGATGCCCTACACGTGGAGCGCTTCGGGATTGCCCAGCGGCTTGAGCATGAACGCGAGCACGGGGCAAATCACGGGTACTCCGACGGCGGCAGGCGCAAGTTCGGTTTCGGTCACGGTGACCGATTCCGGGTCGCCCACGCCTCAGAGCGCAACTAAGACTCTCTCGCTTACCATTGCACCGGCTCCGCTTACGATCACAACCACGTCGCTGGCCAATGGCACGGTGGGCGTGGCCTATACCGCCGCGCTCGCCGCCGGCGGCGGGACGATGCCCTACACGTGGAGCGCTTCGGGATTGCCCAGCGGCTTGAGCATGAACGCGAGCACGGGGCAAATCACGGGTACTCCGACGGCGGCAGGCGCAAGTTCGGTTTCGGTCACGGTGACCGATTCCGGCTCGCCCACGCCTCAGAGCGCAACTAAGACTCTCTCGCTTACGATCGTTCCCGCAGCCCTTAGCATCACGACCGCTTCGCTACCGGACGGGACGGTAGGCGCCGTTTATAACTTCTCCCTGGCGGCCACCGGCGGCGTGACTCCGTACCAGTGGTCAGCAACCGGCTTGCCCGGCGGCCTCAGCCTCAACTCGAGCACGGGGCAGATTAGCGGCACGCCTGCTGCTGCCGGCGCGAGTTCCGTGACGATCACCGTAACGGACTCGAGTTCTCCAACGCCTCAGAGCGCAAGCAAGACTCTCTCGCTTACCATTGCTCCCGCTCCGCTAAGCATTACGACTACCGCGATGCCAAATGGCGTGGCTGGCGTAGCCTACAGCTTCTCGATGAACGCGTCAGGAGGCGTCACGCCTTACACATGGTCAGCCACGGGCTTGCCGGATGGTCTGTCGATCAATGGCACAACCGGCCAAGTTGTGGGCACGCCTACAACTTCTGGGACCTCTTCAGTGACCGTAACGGTTACCGACTCCGGCAGCCCGTCGCACCAGACAGCTTCCAAGACTTTGTCGTTGACGATTCTTGCGCCCCTAGCCATTACGACCACCAGCCTGCCGGGCGGGGTCGCCGGCGTAGCCTATAGCGCTACGTTGAGCGCCACAGGCGGCACGGCGCCGTATAGCTGGTCTGCTTCCGGTTTGCCATCCGGCCTGTCTATGAACGCGTCAACCGGACAGATCACGGGAACGCCCACAGCGGCGGGAACGGCGACGGTCACCATATCGGTGACGGACAACAGCTCGCCTTCTGTTCTCAACGCTACCAAGACACTGTCGATCACAGTGGCGCCCGCACTCGCCATTACCACAACATCACTTCCAAGCGGGACGGTCGGAGCAGCGTACGCCTTCTTGATGGAAGCAACAGGCGGGACCACTCCATACGCTTGGTCCGCGGCGGGATTGCCGAATGGATTGCAGATGAGTGCGGCCGGCGTCATTTCAGGCACTCCCACGGGAGCGGGCACGAGTAGCGTGGTGATCACCGTAACAGACTCCACTACGCCGGCTCAGTCAGCGTCCAAAACGCTGTCGTTGACCATTGCCGCTCCTCTTTCCATCACGACGACCACGCTCCCCGGCGCCACGGCGGGTGTGAGCTACTCCGCCATTTTGGCGGCGACCGGCGGCACAGGAGCCTATCATTGGTCCGCCAGTGGATTGCCGTCCGGAATGACGATCAACACAAACAGCGGGGAAATCAGCGGTACGGCGACGGTGGCAGGCACATTCACCATCACGGTCACTGTCACGGACTCGGCAACGCCGGATCCGCAATCCGCGACGAAGACGCTTTCTCTGGTTGTCGCGCCCGCACCGCTCGTTATCACCACCGCTTCGCTTCCTGATGGAATGGTGGGCGCCGGTTACAGCGCTGCGGCGATCGCCGCCGGTGGAACAACACCGTACACCTACTCCGCTAGCGGGCTTCCGGCCGGGCTGACGATCAACGCTTCGACCGGCCAGATCACAGGAATCCCAACTACCGCAGGAGTGGCCACGGTGACGATCACCGTGGAGGACTCCGGCACGCCCACGCATCAGACGGCGTCCAAGACTCTCACGCTTAGGATTGCTCCGCCGCCGTTGTCAATCACAACCACGATGCTGCCAAACGGTGTGGTCGGCGCTCCTTATTCAACGACAGTCCAGGCCACTGGCGGCGCAATGCCCTACTCTTGGACCGCCACGGATCTGCCGGCTGGTCTCTCCATGGATGCGTCGAGTGGCCAAATCACGGGCACTCCCAGTGTGACGGGCCGGGTGACCATTACAGTCACAGTGACGGACTCCTCGTCACCGTCGCAAACCGCCTCCAAGAGTCTCTCGCTGAACATCGCTACGCCGCTGACCATAGCCACCGTCTCCTTGCCGAACGGAACTGTAGGAGTGGCGTATGCTGCCAGCCTGAGTGCGGCCGGCGGTTCTACGCCCTATTCCTGGAGCGCCTCTGGGCTTCCTGCCGGGCTTTCGATCAATGCCTCGACAGGGCAGATCACCGGAACGCCGACGGCTGCGGGAACGAGTACGGCTACCGTGACGGTGACAGACGGGGGCGCTCCGAACCCGCAAACGGCGACGAAGAACTTTACGATCAGCATCGCTGCTCCCTTAACGATCACGACCACGTCGCTTCCCGGCGGCACGGTGGGGACGCCCTATTCGGCGGCGCTCCAGGCTACAGGTGGAGCGACTCCTTATACGTGGACGGCCACGGGTCTTCCGCGAGGTCTGACATTGGATTCCGGAACAGGGCAGATTAGTGGGACGCCGACTACTTCGGGGACCAGTTCGGTGCTGGTTACGGTGGCAGACTCTAGTCCGAGCCCGCAGACAGCATCTAAGACGCTCAGCTTAACCGTTGTGGCGCCGCCGCTAGCAATTACCACGACGTCGCCCCTGCCGGGCGGCATGGTGGGGGTGGCCTACACAGCGTACCTGGACGCTACGGGCGGAATTCCGCCGTACGCATGGACAGCCGCAGGTCTACCCGCAGGTCTCTCCGTCGATCCGGCTAGCGGGCAGATTACTGGCTCACCTGGGACGGCGGGAACGTTTACTGTAACCGCAACGGTGACAGACTCCGCCAGCCCGGCTCAGTCTGCTTCGAAGCAGTTCTCTCTGACGATCGCGCCGGCATCCGTACCCACAGGGTTGACCGTCACCAATGCGACCGTAGGAGCGAACCTCCAGACGCCTATTACGATCAGCTTCGCGCCTCCGCCTACGGACAGCATTTCGCTCACGATTACTTCGGGCGATCCAAGCGCGGTTCTACTGGGCAACCCCGGGCAGGCAGGGAGCGCGTCTATTACAGCGACAATTTCGGCCGGGACGCCGTCGGTCGTGACGTATGTGAAAGCCTTGACCGGCTCCGGAACAGTAACGATTACGGCGTCGGCGCCCGGCTATACAAACGGAACGGGGACTGTGACGTTGACGCCTTCCGGCTTTGTGCTCGCCGGACCTAACGGGATTGGTTCACCGTTTACTACCTACCAGGGGGTAACCACCACGCTCACAGTCTATGCGGCGCGGCTCAGCGGAGGTGTGTTTGCCGAAGCTCAGCAACTGCGCGGCGGCCTGGCGGTAAACGTGCCGGTTAGCACCTCGATCTCCAGCGTTGGCACGGTGTCGTCACCTTCTGTGGCCCTTAGCGGAGGCATGGACAGCGGCACAGTGCAGTTTATCGCAAGCCTCACAAACACGGGAAGCACAGACATTACCGTCAGTGCGCCGGTTGGCTTTTCCACTCCGACGACCGGCGCGACGGTCACGGCTACTGTACAGCCGAGTGGCATCGTGCCGTTCAGCGCCACGATCGGCAAGAGTTTGGAGAAAGACGTTTCGGTTTCCCTAACCAGCCCGGCGCCAAGTGGCGGCGTAGCTCTGCTTGTAGAGAGTCTGGACCCAGCGAAGCTGAAGTTCGCCACGAGTCCGACGGCGGTGGGAAGCACGTCCATCACGGTTACTGTGGGCGCAGGACAAACCTCTAGCCCGTCGTTCTACGCGCAAGCTTTTGACAGTTCCGGAACGGCGCGCTACCGGGTTTCCGGTTCGGGGTTCGGGTCTGTGGAGAGCACGGTCTCGCTGGCGCCGTCGGGGGTTGTGATCAAGTCTCCGTTTGGATTTGGGGCGAATTTCAGCATGACGCTTGGCGTTGGAAACGCGTCGTTGGAGATTTACACCGCGCGGCTGGACGGCGCCGGAAACATGGCTGAGATCCAAGCTCTCGCCGGCGGTCTGTCCGTCAACCCGGCGGTTACCAGCAGTAACACCTCGGTCGGGACCATCACGGTCTCGCCGGTTACCATCAACGGCGGCGGGAGCGTGGCGACTACCGAGTTCCATCCGGTGGCCAATGGCACATCCACGTTGACGGCTAGCGCGGCGGGGTTCAGCACCGCCGTTCAAGGATCCGTCACCGCTACCGTGACCTCCACCAGCTTTTTGATTACGGGTGACGTCGTTGTAGGGAACAACTTGCAGATCGAGGCGACTCTGATTCTGCCTCCCGGCGACACCTCGCAACCCGTACAGGTCACGCTACAAAGCAGTTCGCCGCTGCTGAAGCTTTCCGCGACACCGACCGCCGCGGGATCGAGCAGCATCACTGTCACTGTGCCGGCCGGCCAGAGAACCGCAACGTATTACATCCAGGCGTTCGGATCGACGGGCAGCGCCACCTACACGGGGATGGCGGCAGGCTATGCGCCACCCACCGCGACAGTGTACTTCGCGCCGTCGGGTGTGGTCATCTTCGGCTACTCTACAGTATCGTTAACGGGAGGGGCAAAGACGTTTACCCTCTATCCGGTCTATCTAGACGCCACAACCGGGGCGCCTATAGATTCTCAAATGCTAGCCGGCGGGCTCTCCCTCACTGTGCCGCTTACGAGTTCGAACCCAAGCGTGGGAACCGTCCCCTCCACGGTCTCCATTAGTGGCGGAAGTTCGAACGGTGACGTGGTCTTTACTCCTGTCGCAACCGGATTCACTACCGTGTCGGTAACACAACCGGCGGGGTGGGCCACGCCAAGCGCCTTTACCACTCAAACCGTGCAGGTTGTTCCATAGCCTCGTTCCACAAACGCTGGGGCGACGAACAATGGAGCAGACGGACCATGAGGCGACGAAGAACCATCGCGCGGTTTGCGGTTTGGGCCGCAGTTTGGACGGCGGCTTACACAGGAGCGGCTAACATGACGGCCGAACCTCCGCTCATACTGCCGGAAGAGATCGTGATCGGCCGCAACCTCCAAACTGGGGTGATGCTCCATCTTGGCGAACTCCCGCGGACTTTGGCGCCGGGACGGTTCGGTAACCAGTGGGTGGGGTCCCCGCGCAGAGAGGGGGACTCCAACCCTGTTCAAGTGGTGGTGCGTAGTCATTCGGCTAGGTTGAAACTAGCCTTGCATGCGGTTGACGCCGGCGTGAGCGTCATCACGGTTACCGTGCCCCCCTATAACAAAACGGCCAGTTTTTTCGTTCAGGCGTTTGGGGACACGGGCACGGCCATCTACTCGGCAGAAGCGGAAGGCTTTGCTCCCGCCACCGGGCTGGTGCGGCTTGCGCCCTCCGGGATTGTGCTGATTGGGCCGGCGAACGTGTCCGTGGAATCAGGCGCGCAGACGATTTTGATGCGGACTGTCGTGCTGGACCCAAACTCGAATAACGAGCCGGTTTGTACGCAACTTCTGGCGGGCGAAAAGCCCCTTGCGGTGATGGTTCGAAATGGAAACCCATCTGTGGGCTCGTTGCCGCCCGCGGGCGTCATAGAGGTTGGCTCCGATACCGCGGTCCTGGAATTCGTTCCGCTCGCGCCGGGGTTTACGGCCATCTCCGTGGAACAGCCTCCAGGTTGGACTTCGCCTCCCGAACTGACTTCGCTGGATATTACCGTGCGGCAGGGTGGCGAAGCGCCTTGACCAACGGAAAGCGGAAGCGGGTCTGAATCGCGCCTGCGAGATCCCTACTTCAGAGAGGTGCATGATGAGAAGCGCCAGAATCGTGAACGGCTTGAGCGCTGCCCTTCTATACCCGTCCTGGGTGTTCGGGGCGGTGAGTTTTGTGACGTCCGAAGTCGAAGTCGGAACGAACCTTCAGACTTCGATTAGCATACGGCTATCCGAGCGAGCTCCAGAAGGTGGAATGCGGGTTACTGTGCGTAGCGACGATCCGCACAGGTTCCTACTGGCCAAAACGCCCACTGCGCCGGGCGAGACCGCCCTCACGCTCGAACTCCGTACGGGGTTAATCGTGACGCCTGAATTTTGGATCCAGGGGATCGGGGAACCCGGCGTCGCCACTTACACCGTGACAGCCGATGGGTGCGCGCCGGCCACGGGGAAGGTCAGGGTGACGCCATCAGCGCTCGTGATTATCGGGCCATTTCGTGCTCCGAGCTTTTCGACCACGCCACGGTCGCCAAGCGCGAAGATCTCGGTGTTTACAGCGAGGCTAGATGCCTCTTTCGATGTGGTGGAAGAACAGCAAGCCGCCCGGACGCTGAAGGTGAGAATCAAGAATTCCGACCCTTCAGCCGGCGCAGTTACACCGGATGTTTTGGAGATTTCAGTCGGATCCAGCAGCGCCATTGCAGAGTTCAAGCCGGCGGCGCTGGGCAAATCTACCTTGTCGGTGGAGCCGGTTCCCGGGTTCTCCGTTCCGGCTAAGTTTGCATCCGTGACAGCCCTCGTCGAGAAGCCCGGCCTGGCGGTGGCGCAAGAGTTGGTGCTCGGAAAGGACCTCCAAGCGGAAGTGCTGTTGTGCCTCGGTGAGCCGGCGCCTCCAGGCGGCTTGGACGTGCAGGTGACCAGCGCGGATCCCAGCAAGATGGTCATCTCCGACGACCCCAAGCGCCTCGGCTCCGGCGCCATCACTGTTAAAGTCCCCGCGGGACGGGTGACCGCCAACTTCGTGCTCCAGGCTCTGGCGGATGCTGGGAAGGTAGCTTACCGGGCGGCATCGCCGGGATTCCGAAGCGCGCTGGCGGTAGTGACGCTCACCAAGGCCGGTGTGATTCTCGCCTATGCTCCGTATGGACCACCGGACGAAGCGGCGGTACTGCGCAAGAGCGACTTGCATGACAGCAGGCACTTCTCGCTATCTCTGGCCGAGGCTCGCCAGCGTCCGCCGCGCGTGCGCATATTCACGGGGTATATTGACCCCGCCTCCGGCCGGATTGCCGACATGACTGTACAGCCTCTCCGCGCAGGCGTCGCGATCACCGTCGAGCTAAAGAGCAGCAACCCTGCGGTTGCAAAGGTCCAGCCCAAGGTGACGATTGAGTCAGGTCATGAGTCTTCACTCGCTGACTTGATTCCTGTGGGCGTTGGCGAGGCTACGCTTTCGGTAAGCACTCCCCCAGGATTTGGCACGCCACAAAACGCCACATCCGTGCCATTGACCGTACGCGAATGACGGTGGCCCAAGCGCCAAACGAGAGCGTCAGGAAAATCTTCGAAGACCGGCTCTACCGTAAGAATTGGGTTTGGCAAGGCTGATTGGGTGTATACTTGCAGTGAGCAAAATCGTTTACGGGAGGGGGGATGAGACGTAGGGATGCGTTTTGCCTGCTGATTTCAGCAGCCCTGGGGAGTGCAGCCTATGCGCAGGCGCCATCTAGAGCTGCGCCTCGAGAAGTGCTGGTTAAGCTTGCCAGCAGATCCGCCGCCGCGATCCAAAATCTGTCCCGCGATCAGAGCTTGGACGTGGAGACGGCGAAGCCGGTGGGGGGAAGCGGCTTCGTGCGTTTACGTTCCCGGACGCGGGATACGAACACTTTGATCCAGAGCCTGTCCCAGCGTCCAGACGTGCAGCATGTAGAACCGAACTACGTCCTTACGCGCCAGAAGTTGCCGGGCGAGAGCCTCACCAGCCTCTGGGGGCTGACGAGAATCAACGCCCCAGCGGCGTGGGACAAGACGACCGGATCCCGCAGTATCGTCATCGGGGTCATTGACAGCGGCGCCGATTACAATCATACGGACTTGAGAGCCAACATCTGGACCAGCACGTTTACGTTCACTGTCAACCTTCCGGACGGAACGGTCACATGCACCGCAGGCGCTCACGGTTATAACGCCATCGCGAACACTTGCGACCCCATGGATGACCAGAATCATGGCACGCACGTCGCCGGCATCATCGGCGCAGAGGCGAACAACATGGGCGTGGTGGGGACCAATTGGTTCACTACCATCCTCCCCATCAAATTTTTGGACGCCAGCGGCAGCGGCTTTACCTCCGACGCTGTGGAAGCCATTACATTCGCCAGGGAGCTGAAGAAACTGGGCGTGAATCTGCGTGTGCTTTCGAATAGTTGGGGAGGTGGTTCCTATTCGCAAGCGCTGTATGACGAGATCAGTTTGGCGGGCTCTGAGGGCATGCTGTTCGTGGTTGCGGCGGGGAACGCAGGCTCCAACATCGACACCACGCCGTTTTATCCGGCTGGCTACAATCTGTCGAATATCATAGCCGTGACGGCGACGGATTCCGCAGATACACTCCCCTCCTGGGCCAATTATGGCGCCCACACCGTTCACATGGCGGCGCCGGGGGTGGACATCCTGTCCACCATCCGAAATGACTCGTTTGCGACGATGAGCGGCACTTCCATGGCGGCGCCGCATGTAGCGGGTGCAGCGGCGCTCGTTCTTTCAGCCCCTGGGTGTACGAACCTCACGGTCAGCGAGTTGAAAACAGTGCTATTGAACGGCGTGGATCTTGTCCCGAGCCTTGCGGGGAAAACCGTCACTGGCGGGCGGCTGAACATGGATAAGGCTGTTTCAAGCTGCGGCTCACCCGCCGATTTCAACGTCACTGTCACTCCTTCTTCCCGCCTGTCACGGCAGGGGCAAATGGTGACCTTCAGCGTGAGCGTCTCCGCGATCGCCGGATTCTCGAGCCCCGTGGTATTGAGTGTGTCCGGCTGCCCGCCTCAATGTTTCTGTGCGTTCAGCAAGAATCCCACCTTGCCTGGTTCGGTGTTGCTGGCGGTGGCCAGCACCTCTTCCACGCCTTTAGGAACATACTCAATTCAGGTTACAGGCGCCTCAGGCTCCCTCGTGCATTCGGCCGGCCTGTCTTTGGTTGTCAAGAAGTAGTGGGGCGGGATTCGCGACGGGTTTTGCGGCGATGCCGTAATGCGGCCCCCAAAGCCAAGAGGCCCCCTCCGGCGAGCGCCACTGTGGCGGGTTCAGGGATCGGGCTGGAGGCGCCGCTCTCCAGAGTCTCCAGAAAGTGCCCCTGGTCGTCGTACTGATTGATAAAGTAAGGCTGTGGGCCTGGCGCGCCTTCCCCGAGGTAGGTAAAGTCCACGCTGAACGGACCGTCGAGCGGCGGGTTGTCGATCAGCGCCATCGCGCTGTAGTCCCCCGGTAACCCCGGCGGGTTGTTGGGCTGTAAGAGCACCAAGTTAAAACCGGTTCCGACGACGCCGTTGGTTAGGTTGCTATATAAGTTGGCGTCGAACTGAATATCTAGCTCTTGGTTAACCGAAAAGCTAAAGCCGCTCAAGATGTATGTGTAGCGGTATGTGCCGGCCCCTAAGTCCGTCACTGCGAACTGAATGGTTCCGGCCGCCAAGCTCGTTACCCAAAGAACCACACACAGCGCCAGCTTAAGCGTGAATCGCATCTTTCAGGTGAGCCTCCTTCGAGAAGTATATACGAGAATCACTCCCGAAGGAAGAACATTTTTTGCCCTAAATGTAGAGCGCCGGTTTCTTGAATCCGGTCAGCCAGTCGCCTCGGTTCTCGCGCGCCGCTGGCGAATGGCTCCTATGTAAAACTGTGGCGTCAGAACACCACGCGGACCCCCAGTTGCATTTGGCGGGGCGCCGCCGCAGCGTTAACGATGCCGAAGTCGGCATTGCCGAGCACTTGACCCGGGAGCCCGAAGTTCGCGTGATTCAATAAGTTAAACGCCTCGCCTCGGAATTGCAGGCGCAATCCCTCACTCAGATGGAAGTCGCGCAAGACCGAAAGGTTCAACGTCAGCCGGGAGTCGCCCCGGACCATGTTCACACCTTGATTGCCGAATTTATACTGCTCCGGCTGCCGGAACGCGTCCGTGTCAAACCACCGGTATAGCGAACGCTGCGAGGCCGGTAGGTTCGGATTGCGGAGCACATCCGCCCGTAAAGGGCCGGCAGAGAAAGCCTGGGTGGTGTTGGTGCCGGTGCGAACCGTAAACGGAGGAGGCGTATGCCAGATGAAAACGGAGCCCGCGGACCAGTTCCCCAAAATGGCGCTAAAAATCCCGTGCGTCGCAAACTTGCGGTTCCTTCCAAACGGGAACTGGTACACCGAACTCCAGGTGATGCGATGACGAATGTCGTTCTCCGAAGGACCGTAATCGGCGCGCCGGTTATAGAAATTGGAGTACGGGCTGCCTTCGTTCCCTAAAGCCTGGATGGAATTACAGTTGTCCAGGTTTTTTGACCAAGTATACGTCGCCAGCAGGTTGAACCCGTGAGAGAAACGCTTCTCCGCTTTGGCGGTGAACGCATGGTAGTTGATCACGCCCAATGTCGGATTCTCAATGGAGACGTCCGAAAACTGGGGGAACGGCCTGCGGACCTGGTTGTTGCCGGGACCCACGAGCTCTGGTCGTACTTGGTTGATGGAGAGCGCTTCGCTGGGCATCTTTCGAGATAGATTGCCCAAATACCCAAATTCCACCATCATCGCCATGGGCAGCTCGCGCTGGATGCGGAAGTTCATCTGCTGGGAATAGCCAGTCCGGCGTCCTCTTTCGTAGAATGTGACTGCCGTGAAGGGCTGCACGCCGACGGGTACGGCGCCATAGCCGTCGTCCAGCTTGTCTGTGACAGCCACCACCGGGATCGGCTCACTGATCCGGAAGGGGATCGGAGTGCCGTCGTCTCCACTGGGGATTACGAGCGACTCGCCAAAACCCAGCGTAGTCGCGGTGGTCGCGCCCCCACCATCCCAAGCGGCCGCATAGAAGATCCCGAAAGCTGCGCGCACCACGGTTTTCTTGTTCCCGAACGGCTTCCAAGCGAAACCGATCCGGGGACCAAAATTATTCCAATCGCCCTCGTGCGGCGTGGTGGGATAACCGCCTATGCCGGCGAATTTCACTACTCCGGGAGTGTGGGACACCGGATTGATGGCGAACATGTCGAAACCGTTCAGAATGTTGTTCACCGTGCGGAATGGGGTATCAGTTTCCCAGCGCACACCCAGATTCAGCACCAAGTCGGGATGGATCTGCCAGTCGTCTTGAACGAATGCGGCAAGATACCAGGAACTCCGATCTACTGCGGGAGGACGCGCTGCACGGAAATTTGAAGGCATGCCCAGCCACAACGACGCCACGCTATTCCCCGTCGTGTTGCGATTCTGTAAGCCAGTGAGCGCGCGGTTAAAAGTGAACGCGCCCGAAACCTGCTGAAACCTCAAGTCATAATTCCGGGACCGCCGGGCTTCGCCGCCGAACCGCACAGAGTGGGTGCCCAGAATCCACGAAGTGGTGTTCACGATTTGTCCCTGCTGAATCGGACTCTGGTTTCGAACTTGGTTGTTCGACCCAAGAGGAGTGTAGCCCTGAATGTTGAAGCGTGGAAACGCGTCGTCCGGAATGCCACGCAATCCCAGCTTCGAGGGATAGTTCTTCTTCCAACTGGGAGAATACAAAAGCGTCGAGCGGTAGACCCACGCACCCCGGAATTCGTTCACCAGATTGGGACGCAAAATTCTGGTCCAGGAGCCGAGAAGATTCCAGCCGTCATTGTCGCGTGTGCCGTTGGGCTCAGCGGCAGGGTCGGGGTACAGACTCCGGCGGCTGGTGTCCTGCCGGTTCCATGTATGACGAACGCTCAGCTTGTTCTGGTCTGAAAGGTTCCAGTCCACCTTCAGCGTCGTATTGTCGCGGTCTAGCACGTCCACGCTATTCGCTCGGAAATTATTCGTGCCGGCAATGTTGTCCGGCGGGCGGTTGGGCAGCGGGTAGAACTCGATGATTTTTCGCGCCACCGGGTCCAAGCGTGCGGCCGGGATGCGGTTGCCCGGGAATGCGATGCGATTGGCGGCGTTGGGAGATGAGGATGGATCGTAAATGACGGCCAGGGTCCCGTTAGCGTTGAAGGTTTGAGAGAAATCACCCTGGCGCTCTAACAGAGATGGCACGGTCATTGCGCCGGCAAATCCGTCGCGGCGCCGAGAGCCTTCATACCCGAAGAAGAAGAAGGCCGTGTTCTTCCGGATGGGCCCCGAGAAGGTGCCGCCGAACACGTTGTAACGGACCGGTGCGCGAACCTTAGCGCCGTCCACCCAAGGGGAAAAGAAGTTGGCGGCATCCAGTTTTTCGTTACGGAAATATTCAAAAAGGCTTCCTCGAAAATTGTTTCCCCCGGACTTCGTGTTCATGACCACCACGCCGCTTGCCGATCCACCGTATTCGGCTGAGAAACCGTTGGCAAGCACGCGTACTTCCTGGAGCGTTTCCACCGGAGGATCGGTCTCCACTTGGGCCTGACCGAGCCGGATGGTTTGCCCCGATCCGCCATCCATTACGAAATTCTGGCTGCGTCCGCGCCCGCCCGCCACGCTGAAGTAGGGACGGTCGCCGGACTCATAAGAGATGAACACCGACGCTCCTTGGATCTCCATGACATTCAGCGCGCGGCGGTCGCCGAGCGGGATGTCCTCAATGGTCTTGGACTCGATCAACTGGCTAGCGTCCGAAGATCGCGTCTCCAGCAGCGGGGTTTCGGCGGTTACCTGGATGCTCTCGGCTAACTGCCCCAGACGCAGGGAGAAATTCAGTTCGAGAGCTTGACCGGTGGTGAGCACGACATTGCGCCGGGTTTGCGATTGAAAACCTGGATGCTCCGCCTGAACCGTATAAGAGCCGATGGGCAAGGCCTGGATGGAATAAAAGCCGGCCTCGTTCGTCTGCACGGTTGTCTTGACCCCCGTGTCTTCGTGAATCGCCATTACCACTGCTCCCGGAATCGCCGCATTCTGCGCGTCCCTGACCGTTCCACTGATGTTTGCTTGCGGCGATTGGGCGCAAATCCGGAAGCTAACCCACAGGATAAGCAGGAACGGAAGGGTTCTTTTCCAACTATTCATTTCTTTTTTCGAAGCTCCTTTTTGCTTTGCCGGGGGCGATCCAGCTCGTCTTCGTCCGGAGCCCCCGGCTTTGGGCGGATCCTAGGCGCATTCTTCTTACGCCAATCTTCCAATCCGGCGCGGAGGCGCTGCACTATGTCGGGATGTTTGGCCGACAAATCGTTCTTTTCTCCGACGTCGGCCTCGAGATCGAACAATTCGATTTTCCCGTTGTTATCCACGAGCTTCCAGCGCCCATGGCGAACGGCCCGTCTGCCTTCGTCGCCATCCCAAAATAACCAGTCATGAATCGGCGGCGACGCTTTCCCGGTGAGATAGGGAAGCAGATCTTTCCCATCGTAGGTGCGGTCCGAAGGGAGTTGGGCTCCGACGGCGGCGGCCACAGTCGGCAGAATGTCCATGCAAATGATCGGTTCGCGGAACACCGTGTTGGGCGCCAGGCGCGCCGGCCAACTCACAAGGAATGGCACACGGATGCCCCCCTCATACACGCTGTGCTTGTAATCGCGAAGCACGCCATTGTTGGAAGCGTTATTGCGCGCGCCTCCGTTGTCCGACAAAAAGAACAGCAACGTGTTGCGCGCAAGGCCGGATTTTTCAAGTTCGTCCAGCAGTTGGCCTACGGCCCGGTCCTCATGGTACAGCATGGCCAGATAAATGTCGCGGTTGCGTTTGCCGGTGTCGAACTTGCGGATGGTCTCCTCGGGCGCCTGAAGCGGGAAGTGAACCGCGTTGAAAGCAAGATAGAGGAAGAAAGGACGTGTCCGGTGCTTCCGCACGAAATTCACCGCCTCACGCCCCAGATTGTCGGTTAGGTAACCCGTGTCCTCGATCACCTTGTCGTTGCGCCAAATCGAGCGGTAGTCTTCGGACTGAGGCTTCAGGTCGAAGTAGTCGTGGCCGCCGTGGCCAAGAAAGCCGTAGAACTCGTCAAAGCCGCGCTTTAGAGGGTGGTAGGGCATCTCGAGACCCAGGTGCCATTTCCCAAAGGCGCCCGTCGCATATCCCTGTTTGCGGAGGATGTCGGCGATGGTGATCTCCGTGAGGGGCATTCCCGCTCGAGAATCCGAAGCGGTGTAGAAACCAAAACGCTGTTGATAGCGCCCGGTCATCAAAGCTGCGCGAGTGGGCGCGCACACATACGCGGACACATAACCCTGGGTGAACCTTACGCCGCTGCGGGCAATACGGTCGATGTTCGGCGTGCTGATCTCTTTCGGATGGTCGTAGCAACTGACATCCGCATAGCCATGGTCGTCAGAGACGATGACCACGATATTAGGCCGGTCTGAACCACTGGCCCCGCGAGCGGTAGCGACGCCAGAAACTCCAGCGAGGGCGCGCAAAGCCTCGCGCCGGCTAAAAATCCGAGCGCCAGAAAGATGGCGAAAACGATTCACAAGAGTAGTAGACATTGGCAGCGGCGTACCTCCATTGGACGCCCATTCACTGCAAATTATATCCCATCAACGCCGGCGGCGAAGCGAGAACGGCGCCCAGGGAACTGAAGGCTGAGGCGGATTTTGCAAACCCGAAGTTGGCCCCCTTCCACATACTGGAGGAAATGGCCGTTCTCCGTCCCGCGCACCGGCTTTTCTTTGACGGTGACCGGCGGTTTCATCACATGGGAAGCGGGCTGTTGCCGTATCAGTACTGGCTCGACGAGCGCCACAGGCTGTTGCTTGTAGTCACGCAGTGGCGCGCTCATGTGCCGGCGATGCCACCGAGCAGCTTTTCGATATGCAGAGTGATCCGGGGGAGACGCGAAATCTGGCGCAGACGCAGAGCGGAGTGCTGAGCGAGCATAAGAAACTGCTTCGCAGTTGGGAGTCGAGCCTTACGACAGCGCCGGAGATTCCAAACGCCGGATGGTGGCGCAACTTGTAACCAGACGCTCGCAGCGTTGGTTCCACCATTTCCTGAATCTCCGCCGCACAAACATAAAGAAAGCCGGCCCCGCGGGGGACCGGCTTCGAAGGTCGCCTGTGGCTTGCACGGATCCGGGGTTGCCGGGCGGCTTATGCTTACGCGTGCTTGCCGGCAACCACCAAGTGGTTTGTCACCGAGAACACTCCCGGAACGCTATTGGCGCGAATTTCCGCAAGCTGGCGGTCCATATCAGTAGAAACCACCCCCTCCAAAGTGACAGCGCCGTTCTTCACAATGATTCGAATCGACGGTTGACTGCCTACCGCATAGCGATACAGGGAGGAAAACCCGTAGATAGACCTGGCTACCGCCAGCCGGATGTGATCATCGTAGGGTGACAGCGGCAGCACTTCGATCTGATTCTCGACGGCGGTCACGCCCGGCACGGCTTTCACGGCCTTTTCGGCATCTGACTTCAGCGTGGGTCGCGTCACTTGTCCTGTGAGAGTGACCCGTCCGTTGTGAACCTCATAGGCCAGGTTGTCAAACACTCCGTACCACGGAAGCATCACCAGTTCGTGGCGCACTTTCTCGCTCAGCGCAGCGTCGCGGCTGAGCGCCGGAATCTTCGCCAGCAGCGCTCCCGGGGCAACCAGGAAGATCGCCGTGACGCCCCATCCAACCGTTTTCATCGCCACCGTTTTCATCTCTGTTTCCTCCTTTCGCTCACAGAGATGCTCGCTCGGCGGCGCGCGTTTCCGGCCTTACAAATTTTTACCGCGCTCAGGGGCGGTGCGGTTTAGCTGCATCCGCTGGTGCCGCCGCAGTTCTCGCACTTGTAACAAGATCCGCTGCGAGTCATTAAGCCGCCGCATTCAGTGCAGACCGGCGCATCGGCAACTACAGGGTCGAAGGGCAGCAACTGCTGAGGTTCCGGTTCCGTGGGCTTTAGCTTCGGAGACTCGCCGGCTTCGCCGAGGGCGTACTCCGGCCCCAGAAATTTGGCGCCGAGCCATCGAAAGATGTAATCCATGATGGACTTGGCGTACGGCACTTGGGGGTTTCCGGTCCAGCCGCTGGGCTCAAAGCGCACGTGGCTAAACTTGTCCACGAAAAACTTCAGAGGAACGCCGTACTGCAAACCGTAACTCACCGCCGTGGCGAAGCTATCCATCAAACCGGAGATCGTGGATCCTTCCTTCGCCATGGTGATGAACAGCTCGCCCGGAGTTCCGTCTTCATAAAGACCCACTGTCAGGTATCCTTCGTGCCCCCCTATGGAGAACTTGTGGGTAATCGATCGCCGCTCGTCCGGCAGCTTGCGCCGGATAGGGCGGTAGGCCACCTTTTCTCCGGAGGCTCCGGCCAGGGCAGTCTTTTTGTCGGTCTTCGCCGTGGACAATGGCTGCACCCGCTTGGAGCCGTCACGATAAATCGCCACTGCTTTCAGCCCCAGGCGCCAGCTCTCCATATATGCGTTCATGATGTCTTCGACCGTCGACTCCTCAGGCATGTTGATGGTCTTCGAGATGGCCCCGGAGATGAACGGCTGCACGGCGGCCATCATGCGCACATGCCCCATGTGATGAATGAACCGCTCGCCGTTTTGGGGCTTAAAGCTACAGTCGAATACGGGCAGATGTTCCGGCTTCAAATCAGGCGCTCCTTCGATGGTGCCGGTGGCGTCGATATGCTGGACGATGCGCTCGGTTTGCTCAGGGCTGTAACCGAGGCGCAACAAAGCGGTGGAGACGGTGTTGTTCACGATCTTGATCACTCCGCCGCCGACCAGCTTCTTATACTTAATCAGCGCTAAATCGGGTTCAATGCCAGTGGTGTCGCAATCCATCATGAAGCCAATGGTTCCGGTGGGCGCGATGACAGTGACCTGAGCATTGCGGAAACCGCAAAGTTTGCCGCTCTCATAGGCGCTATCCCAGCACTCCTTAGCCGCCTGAAAAACGGCCGGCGGCACCCGGCGGCTGTCGATGCGGTTCAATGACTCACGGTGCATCCGTATGACTTCCAGAAACGATTCCTCGTTCATGGAGTAAGCGGGAAACGGTCCGGCGGCGGCGGCGATGCGGGCGCTCGTCAGATACGCCTGTCCGCACAGAATGGCAGTGAGAGCAGCCGCCCAGTCGCGACCCTGGTCGGAATCGTAGGGTATGCCCAAAGACATGAGCAGGGCGCCGAGATTGGCGTACCCCAAGCCCACCGGCCGGAAGTCGTGCGAGTTGCGAGCAATCGCTTCCGTGGGGTAACTCGCGGCGTCCACAAGGATTTCTTGCGCCAGGATCATCGTGTCTATGGCGTGCCGGTACGAAACGACATCGAACTGTCCGTCCGGTCCCAAAAACTTCAGCAGGTTGATAGAGGCCAGGTTGCAGGCGGAGTCATCCAGGAACATGTACTCCGAACAGGGGTTTGAAGCATTGATGCGTCCCGAAGCCTTGCAGGTGTGCCAGCGGTTGATCGTAGTGTCGAACTGCATCCCCGGATCGCCGCACTGATGGGTGGCTTCGGCGATCTGCCGCATGAGGTCGCGCGCGCGGTAACGCTTTACGGGCTGGCCATTGAGCACGCTACGGGTCCACCAGTCTCCATCCTCGGTTACGGCGCGCATAAAGTCGTCAGTCACGCGCACAGAGTTGTTGGCGTTCTGGAAGAAAATCGAGCCATAGGCCTCGCCGTCCAGCGATGCGTCATAACCGGCCTCGATCAGCACTTGCGCTTTCTTCTCCTCCTTAGCCTTGCACCAAATGAAATGCTCGACGTCGGGATGGTCAATGTTGAGGATCACCATTTTGGCGGCGCGCCGGGTCTTGCCGCCGGATTTGATCACGCCTGCAAAAGCGTCAAAGCCTTTCATGAAACTGAGCGGCCCGGACGCCTTGCCGCCTCCGGAGAGCATGGCGTTCTCCTCACGCAAGACCGAAAGGTTTGTGCCCGTTCCCGAGCCCCATTTGAACAACATGCCCTCGGTTTTGGCGAGATCCAGAATGGATTCTAGCGTGTCTTTTACGGAATTAATAAAACAAGCCGAACACTGGGGCTTGGCTTGATTCTTTGCAAGCTTTTTGACCGAGTCCGATTCTTCGTCGTAGTACCAGCCATAACCGCGCGCTTCCTCAACTCCCACGTTGAACCAGACCGGCGAATTGAAGGAGGCTTTCTGCGTAAGCATCAAATGCGCCAGCTCGTCGCGGAAGTTCGCAACATCTTGTTCCGTGCGGAAGTAGCGTCCGGAACACCCCCAGGTGGTGATCGTGTCCACCACGCGGTGAACGAGCTGCGCTACGCTGTGCTCCCGCTCAGCGGAACCCACACGCCCATGAAAATACTTGCTGGCGACGATGTTGGTCGCCGTCTGTGACCAGTTGGCAGGAACCTCGACGTCCCGCTGTTCGAAGATCACTACGCCCTTGTCATTGGTAATGGACGCCGTGCGTAGATCCCACTCCACCTCGTCGTAGGGGGTTCTCCCCGGAGCCAAGTTGGCAGTGAAATGCCGCGCGAATGGAAGCCCTTGTCGCTCGCTGGATCTGAGGGCTTTTTTCATCGTTTTCGCGTGTGCGGTCAGGTCGACACTGAGTTGGCCCATGTTGAATGCCTCCAAATTATTGATTCTGTGTTGTTGCTGGTTGGGAACGGTTGGGTTCCGGAGCCGGTAGTCAGTATGCCCCAATGGGTTGTGGCATGTCAAGAAAAATATCTATATATGGTGCTTAGCGTTACAGAGAGCCTGCCAAATGTTTTATTCTTCCAGCCCGTCATGCACCCGAGCCGAGCGACCCCAAGAGCTTCCCCCGGACCGGAGACCGTGCTACCTTTGATGGTATCTCCCGTCTCATGATGGCGTCGTTGTGGACACCACTACATCGCAGAAGTGTGTCCGCGGCCCGCAACGCGCGCGAGCGTATCCTATCCGCAGCGGTGCTAGTGGGGTCGATCACCGCAGCGGTGAAACTGGCCGGGGCGGCGAAGGTCGCGGTGATGGCGAAGTATTTCGGCACCGGAGAGGAAATGGACGCGTTTCTGGTGGCTTTTTTGCTGCCCTCGTTCGTAGCCGAAGTGCTGGCGGCGTCATTCAGTGCGGCGTTGATCCCCGCGTTCATCGAAGCGCGGGAAAGTGAGGGGCTGGATAGCGCGAAAGACCTTCTTTCGGGCGTGCTGGCTTGGACCGTGGCTCTGCTGGTGGTGGGGACTTTTGCGCTGGCGGCGCTTTCCCACTGGATTGTGGTGGCGTTGGGATCCGGGTTCTCGAAAGCCACGCTGGCGTTGGCGCAGTCCCTGTTTCTTGTGCTGTCGCCCGTGTTTGTGTTAAGCGGAATCAGCGCGACATGGCGGGCGGTCTTGAATGCCGGGGAACGCTTCGCGTTGCCGGCTTTGGCTCCTGGGATGACCCCGGCGGCGACCATCGTACTCTTGGCTCTATTGGGACGCGCTTGGGGCGCCTATACCTTGGCTTACGGCGCAGTCGTGGGAACCTTGCTTGAGGTGGCGCTCGTGGGCGCCACGATGAAGCGCCTGGGCTATCCTCTGTTGCCCCGACGCGGAGCGGCCAACCCGCGCCTGCGGCAAATCGGAGAACAGTACACTCCTCTCCTGGCTGCGGCGGGGATTTCCGGAGGCTCAGTCTTAGTAGACCAAGCCATGGCTGCGATGCTGGGGCCGGGAAGCGTTTCAGTGTTGGGATACGGCATCAAGATCACCAATGTAGTGCTGGTGGTGGGAACGACCGCCATTAGCACGGCGGTGCTGCCCCATTTCGCGACCTTGGCGGCGCGACGAAGGGGGGTGGAGCTGCAACGCACGCTGCACGCGTATGTGCGCGGCATTCTGGCGGCGGGCGTTCCTGTCGTGGCGGCGTTGATTCTGCTAGCGGAACCGCTGATCCGAGTGCTCCTGGAACGCGGCGAATTCACGGGCGGCGATACCCGGATGGTGGCCGCCGTGCAGCGCTTTTCGCTCCTCCAGGTTCCGGTGTGCATGGCGGGCATTCTCGTCGTGCGTCTGATTTCTGCTGTGAAGGCAAACTGGCTGCTGCCGCAAGGAGCAGCCATGAACCTAGCCGTCAATACGGTTCTCAACGCCATCTTCATGCGTTTCTGGGGCGTGAGCGGGATCGCCCTCTCGACCACTTTATCCAACTTGGTTTCTTATTCCTACCTCTACTTCCGGCTGCGCCGCATCCTGGCCGGCGTCGCTAAAGACGAAACCGCGGCCGTGATACCGTAAAAGCATGCGGCTTTTTGTTTTTGCTCTTGTTTCCACGGTAGGCGTTCTGTGCGCTGGAGAACTGTCCAACCGGCGTGCGCCCGGCTTCTCATTGCCCGACAGCCAGTTGCGGCAGTGGGATATCCAAGATCTTCGAGGGAAAGTGGTGATTCTCGACATCATGAAAACCGCTTGTCCGAGCTGCCAGAAGCTGGCGCTTACGCTCGAAAGAGTGCGCGCGAAATACGGGAACAGGATCCAGATCTTGTCGATTGTAAATCCGCCGGACAACCAGGCTACGGTCGCGCAGTTCATTGCCACCTACAAAGTGCAGAGCCCCATTCTGTTCGATTGCGGGCAAGTGGCGGCCTCCTATTTCAAAGCCACGCCTTCGAACCCTTCCATCCATGTGCCGCATCTCTTTCTGATCGACGGCAACGGCATGATTCGTAATGACTTCGCCTACGAAGACAAAACCAAGGCGATCTTTGAGGGCGACGGTCTGTTTGCGGAGATCGACAAGCTCCTTGCACCTGCGCCGGCGGCGAAAAAATAGGTCCGTCACCTTCAGCCGATTTTCACATCTATACGTCTTTGAGAAGCTTCCAGCGGCGTAGGATAGAATACGTCCGTTGGCATTCATATCACCAGAGGGCGCCATCATGCCAAATCAAACCCTGACTGTAATCGATAATCGAACTGGAAAGACGTATGAGCTGCCGATCGAGCACGGAACCATCCGGGCGATGGATCTCCGGAAAATCAAGGTATCCGACGACGACTTCGGACTGATGAGCTACGATCCGGCCTATATGAACACGGCTTCCTGCAAGAGCCGCATCACCTACATCGACGGCGACAAAGGCGAGCTGTTTTACCGGGGTTATCCCATCGAACAGCTCGCTGAACAGAGCACTTACCTGGAAACCGCGTACTTACTGTACCGCGGCGAGCTGCCGACCGCCGAGCAACTGAAAAAGTGGACTGAAGGCGTAAAGATGCACACCATGGTGCATGAAAACATTAAGAAATTCATGGACGGCTATCATCACGATGCTCATCCGATGGGCATCTTTGTGGGCACCGTGGCTTCGCTCGACACCTTCTATCCGGAAGCCAAAAACGTGGCGGACCCGGAGAGCCGGCGGATCACCTTCTATCGGGCGGTGGCTAAGACGCCGACCATCGCGGCGTTTGCGTACCGCTATAGCATAGGCATGCCGTACGCGTACCCGGACAACGACCTGAGTTACGCCGGCAATTTCCTCAACATGATGTTCAAGGGCACGGAGCTAAAGTATAAGCCGCACCCGGTTTTGGAGCGCGCTTTGGACTTGCTGTTTATCCTGCATGCGGATCACGAGCAAAACTGCTCCACAAGCTCCATGCGTATGGTGGGAAGCGCCCGTACGAACCCGTTCTCCTGCATTGCGGCGGCCTCCGCGGCGCTGTACGGCCCGCTGCATGGCGGCGCAAACGAAGCCGTGTTGAAGATGCTGCAAGCCATTGGCTCGAAAGACAAGATCCCGGAGTTTTTGAAGGGCGTCAAGTCCGGCGAAAAGAAACTGATGGGCTTTGGACATCGCGTCTACAAGAATTATGACCCGCGGGCCAAGATCATCAAGAAAATGGCGTATGAAGTCTTTGAAGTGACTGGAAAGAATCCGCTTTTAGACATCGCGCTGGAGCTCGAAAGAATTGCTCTCGAAGACGACTATTTCATCTCGCGGAAGTTATATCCGAACGTGGACTTCTATTCCGGCCTGATCTATCAGGCGATGGGGTTCCCTACCGAGATGTTCCCGGTGCTGTTCGCCATTCCCCGTGTTTCTGGGTGGCTCTCTCAGTGGGAGGAAGGGTTATTGGATCCCGAACAAAAGATCGCCCGCCCGCGACAGATTTATTTGGGCTCGCCACGCCGGGATTATGTGCCGATCAGCCAGCGTAGCTGAACGCCATTAGCGCCGCAATAAAGCCACGCAATCCTCCAGGCGGCCGTTTACGCCGTCGTGAACGGCAAACTGCCGCCTTCTTCCCCGAACGCCGCGAGACCAGCCGTAATCCCAGAGTGAAGCGCCGCAATAAGCGCCGTCTCTCCGCAAGGCATAAAAGTTAATATCGAACTGTTCAAGCTTCTTCCGGTCCTGGTTGAAGTTGCGGGCGATCCGCTGGAGCGCGTCTAGACAAGCCTCTCTGGGCCCCATGCCATGGCGCATATTTTCCACAATGGTGTGGGCGCCCGCGATGCGTATATTTTCCTCACCGCGCCCGGTTGAGCCGGCTGCGCCTACATCTTGGTCGACATATAAACCGGCCCCCACGATGGGCGAGTCCCCGACGCGACCAGGGATCTTCCAGGCCAGGCCGCTGGTGGTGGTGACGCCGGACATCTCCCCTTTCGCATTCAGCGTGAGGCAGTTGATCGTGCCTGTGGGCGGGTGCGTAGCCACATGCATCGCCCACCTTAAAGTTTCCTCGCTCACATTCGGGAACAGCCGCCGGAGCTCAGCCTGGGACGTGTTGCCCGGTGCATCCAGCCCGTCGCTCCAGTTGTTGTGTCCTTCTGCGTCTCGCAAAGAACGCTTCCACACCAGCCAAGCCAGGCGGGATTTTTCCGTAAGCAGGTCCTCCTCCTTGAAGCCGTACGCGCGAGCGAATCGTAGTGCGCCCTCACCGACGAGCATGATGTGGTCGGTGTGTTCCATGACAAGCTTGGCGACTTTGGACGGCGTCTTGATATTCCGCAGAGAAGCGACGGAACCTGCGCGGCGGGTGGGCCCATGCATGACGCTGGCGTCCAGTTCCACCACGCCTTCCTCGTTGGGCAGCCCGCCGTAACCCACAGAATTATCCTCCGGATCCTCCTCATTGATGTTGACGCCGGCGATCGCGGCGTCGAGCGTATCGGCGCCTGCCTTCATTAACTCCACCGCCCGGGTGCAGGCGCGGAGCCCGTTGCCGCTGGCAATGGCGATGACCTTCCCACTGGGCGCAGGGGCCGCCACCGCCGCTTGGCTTAGCATCCATTCACGTCTGGTCATGATGTTCCTCGCTACCGAATTCAGTTATACTGTTGCCAATGATTCGAGTCCTGTGTTGCTTGGTATTGCTTGGATCATTGTTGTACTCGGCGCCGCCAAAACGCAAGCCGGCAAAAGGCGCGGACGTTGAAGTCGCTGCGATCTCCGCGCGGCGCTCCGGAGCCGACGTGGTCATTGACGGAAAGTTGAAAAACTGCGGGGAGAAAACGCACGCGGGAGTGGTTTTGCTGTTCGACTTTCTGACCACCGGCAACCAAGTGGTGGCCACCAAGAAAGCGCCGCTCGATGCGGAGGCGCTCGCGCCCGGCGAGGAGGCGGAATTTCATGTGCGGGTGGCCGATCCCGTGCGAGCGATGTGGATTCGCGTGAACGCCGCCGATCATCAGGATCGCGAACTCAAAGTGGCCAACCACGGACCCTTCACGATCGAGTGACCGCCGGGCGGGGTTCGTATTACTCCAGCCGGTAATTGGGGGCTTCCTTCGTGATGATCACATCGTGAACGTGGCTTTCGCGAAGCCCCGCGGGCGACACGCGCAAGAAGCGAGCCTTGGTTTGCAGCTCAGCGATCGTTCTACAGCCGCAGTAGCCCATGCCCGACTTCAGACCCCCGACGAGTTGGAAAACCCATTCTGCAAGCGGCCCCTTCGAAGGCACCCGCCCTTCGATGCCTTCCGGCACCAGTTTGCCTGAGTTCTCCTGAGCGTAGCGGTCCGAACTGCCTTGCGCCATGGCGCCGAGTGAGCCCATGCCGCGGTAGACTTTGAACGTCCGGCCCTGATAGAGAATGGTTTCGCCAGGACTCTCGTCCGTGCCCGCCAGCAGACTTCCGATCATAACCGTATCGGCTCCGGCCGCGATCGCCTTCGTGATGTCGCCTGAGAATTTAATGCCGCCATCGGAAATGAGAGGCACTCCAGCCGGGCGGGTCGCGCGGGCGCATTCCGCGATAGCCGTGATTTGGGGAACTCCGGCTCCGGTCACCACGCGTGTGGTGCAAATCGATCCAGGTCCGATGCCCACTTTCACGCCGTCAGCGCCCCGGGCCACCAAATCTCTTGCGCCCTCGTAGGTAGCAACGTTTCCCGCCACCAAATCCACGTTCGGGAAAGCATTTTTCACCGCCTCCACGGCTTCTAGGACGCGTTCGCTGTGCCCGTGCGCCGTGTCGATGGCTAGCACATCCACCTTCTTGCGGACCAGTTCTTGGGCGCGTTCAAGGAAATCGCCTGAAGCGCCGATGGCTGCGCCCACACGGAGCCTCCCTTGAGCGTCCTTGGCGGCGTGCGGATACTTGAGCTTCTTTTGGATATCTTTGACCGTGATCAGACCCTTCAAGTTGTAATCGTCATCCACCACCAGAAGCTTCTCGACCCGGTGCTGGTGCAGGATGCGTTCCGCTTCTTCCAACGTCGTGCCAACCGGAACCGTAATCAGGTTCTCCTTCGTCATGACGCGGTCGATAGGCAAGTCGAAGCGGGTTTCGAAACGCAGATCGCGGTTAGTCAAGATTCCGACCAGCTTGCCGTTTTTCACCACCGGAACGCCAGAAATACGGAAGCGCTTCATGAGCTCCAGCGCGGCGGAAATGGGCTGCTCAGGTTCTACCGTAACGGGATCGACGATCATCCCGCTTTCGCTGCGCTTGACCCTATCCACTTCCTCGGCTTGGCGTTCTATGCTCATGTTCTTGTGGATAATCCCAATGCCGCCCTGCTGAGCCAGCGCTATGGCTAGGTGGGACTCCGTGACCGTGTCCATGGCGGCGCTAACAATTGGGATATTCAGGGCAATATTTCGGGTAAGATGCGTCCGGGTGTCGGCCTGGGAAGGCAGCACGCTGCTGCGGGCCGGCACCAGGAGCACGTCGTCGAAAGTAAGACCCTCAGGAATCTCTTCAGGAAGCATGGTAATGATGATGAAACTACTATAACCTAGCCGGAAGCGGATTGTGCGGCGTCACTTCTTCTGCGGCATCTGGTAGACGTAAATCTTATGGTTACGGTTATAAACGCGGCAGGTCTCGACCCGCACCGGCTTCCAGCCGCGAATCTCAAAATCGTGGGAAACCACGCGCGCGCCAGGCTTGAGCTGCGTTTCCAACATGGGGCGGAGTAGGTCGTTGGAGTGCGTCAAAAGATACAGCGTCACGACATCCGCCTGGCTCACATCAGCGCTTGCGGCGTCGCCGTGAATGACCTCCACTTGCGATTCCAAGCCCAGCTTTCGAACCTCCCGCCGGGCGGCGTTCACCAAACTCTCCGAAATCTCTATGCCCACCGCCTTGGCTCGATACTTCTGCGCCGCGGTGATGAGCACCCGGCCGTCGCCGCAGCCCAGGTCGTACACCACCTCGCCAGGCTTCAAATTCGCGGCATCCAGCATGAGCTCCACCACGCGAGGGGGAGATGGCACAAACGGAGCTAAACTTTTCGAGACGTCCGGGCGGCGTTGCGCCGCCAAAGGGCTAGCTCCTGCTAAAGCTAATGCGGCGGTCACAACGACGAAGCCACCCAGTCGCCGGGGCGGACTACTGAGATACCGGAGACGCTGTAGCACGCCCATGCTTCCAGTTTACAATGCGGGATATCATCTCGGAAATAGCAAACCACAAATCCTTGGGGCGGCTGATGGTAAACTCCTGACCGCGGAAGAACTTCACTGCGTTGCCAATGGCGTCCCGCCACGGAACCGCTTGCGGATTCAGGTTGTAATTCATATAAAACACGGGGACATTGATCTCGCCCATGTCACGCAGCGCTTCCGGCTGAAAGTTTGTTTCCAGCATCGTTTTCGGGCCCGCGAAAATCACGGCGTCATGCGGCGTCTTGTCGGCGCCAATCTCCTGGCGGATGAGGTTGGCCAAAAAATCCGACTCCCCGCGTTTGTTCGCCAGCCGTTGCAGATCGATGGTCCCCAGTTTCAATGAGTTCAGGGCTTCGCCCAATTTGGGAAAATCGATTTTGTCCGCATCCTCTTGCCGGTAAATGACCTTCTGTTCCTGTAAGTTAAATGCGACCAAAGAAAACTTCCCAATTCTTGGCTCGCGAAACAGCGTGCGCAGAATCGAGACCAGGGCGGCGGTGTCTAGCGGTTGTAAGGTTGCAGATTGTTGGTTTTGTGGTGCAAAGTTCAACAAGACCTTTATGTTCAACGGAGCTTCGTTCTGCACGCGCGCCACTGGCGCTTCATCCTCGAAAACCTCTTTGGGCGTAGCCTGGATCGAGCCGGGTGCAATGGCGAGTTGCATCTGCTTGTCCCTGGCTGGGAGGGTCGCTTCCACGTCCCAGGAATACGAGCAAACGCGCTCCAAACGGTCTCGCATCAGCCAGTCCACATGGTAGCTGCCTTCGCCCACATCGAAGTTGCCTTGTAAATACGCGTCTCCTTTGGCGTCTTCCGCTATCTCAGGCACCCGGATGCGATGGATGAAGTACACCGGCTCGTCCTTTCGAGCGGCGGAGGTGACCCGAAACAAAATGGTGAGCAGATTTTCCGAGCCCGCCAACTCTTTCAGCGGAACCGTAATCTCATACCCGGCGTGGAAACGCAAATCAAATCCCAGGGTGGCGCGCACAGGCGCCACTGTGCATGGTAAATCTTTGCGCGCCTCGCCTGCCTCGAAAACCGCCATGTCGGTGTTCAGAATCCGTATGGAGCCGTCGCTCGCCGCTGAAAGTGGCGACTGCGCCCTCACGCCGGGAGGAGCGAGAAGCACGCACGCTGCTAACCAACAGGATGTCAGGCAAAGCTTACCCCGCATCATGCACTACCACCCGCTCAAGCCATTCCTGCTTCTCTCTCGTGCAGTTCCGACGCGCGTAGAAGGCGAACGCCATGCGACCACCCGCGTCTTACATGCATTATGCACCGAAAGCCAGTGCAGGAAAAGAGGGACCCGTCGTTTCTTAGAAGGAAGAGGCCGGACCGTCGACAAGACAGTCCGGCCGCAGTGAGTGGGGATGGCCCAAACGAATCAAAAAGAGATTTTCAGAGCGAGCTGAACCACTCGCGGCTGGTTCAGTTGGCTCGGGGTCACCCGCCCAAAACTGGAACTGCCTGGGTTGGTCTCCGGACCGCCAAAGCGCGGGTGATTGAACAAGTTGAAGAACTCTCCGCGAAGTTGCGCCTTCCAGCGCTCTCTCACCTTGATGTTCTTAAACAGGCCAAAGTTCAGCTCGTTGACTCGGCTATTCCGGACGTTCGCCCACCGAGTGGGGTAGCGACGGACGAAGTTTCCAAAATCAGCGTAAACGCCGTTCTTTGGATCCGAGGACGTCTGTGGCTTGAAATTCGCGCCTGGAAGGCTCATGATTCCAGTCCAAGCGGGCCACTTCGAGATATCGTCCTGGCTATTCGGGAACTTCACAAAGTGCGAGGTTTCAAACCACTTGTCCAGTGTGCGCTCGGTGCGGGGAATATGGAAGTCCTGCCCGTCAAAAAACGAGTCCGTGCCAAACACTGTGGGAGCGCCAGACTGGATGATGTACTGCCCGGAAACCTCCCATCCCCCCACGAACAGGTCTGCAAATTTCGGCATATTACGCCCCAAAGGTTTGCCGCGCCCCACCGGCAAATTGAGGATCGGAGCAATGGAGACCTTGTGGGGCCGGTCTTCTCCTCCGAGTTTGTGTTCCGGGATCGGACCTGAGATTTCCGGCCCCCAGAACGATGTGTCTTCGAATAGCTTGGACAAGGTGTACGCGAAAATCATACTGAAGCCATTGCGAAATCTGCGTTCGATTTTCGCCTCCATGGCGTCATACTGGTTTCTTCCCCACGGGTCCTCCGAACGAGTTTGCGAACCAAAGATCTTGATGGGGCGCATTAGGTCGTAAACCGTGATGAGCGTACTGCTGCCTCGGCTGCCCGTGACGCCCGGAAGCTGGTAGAACGGATTCGGGACCTGTTCATCCAACAAATAGGGCTTAGCCAGCGGCTTGCCCGAGGCGTCAAATCGCGGAGTGCGGTATGTTTTCCAGTTCTCAAACCCAATGTCGTTCTGTTGCAGAGACCAGTAAATGTCGTACGTCTTGTTGTGTGAATATCCCACTTGGAATAGCCAGCTCTTCCACTCCTGTTGCAAATGCACGCTGTACTCCCAGGAATGCGGCAGGTTTCCGTCGCGGTTCATCCAGCTCACGCCGTTACCCAGATTCGTCATAGCGCCCAGCGAGGAACCCGTAGGCTCCAGGATGCCGTTGCGGAACGGCCGCTCCAACGTGTCGTAGGGCGTCAGCCCGCCGTCGATGGTGCGGGTGAAGCTGGTTGTACGGCTGAAACCGTTCTGCCCCTGCTTGGAACCGGTGCTCTGGTAGAACTTGCCGAATCCGCCGCGGATCACGGTTTTGTTGGTGATGCGGTAAGCCGCACCGATGCGTGGTTGCCACTGATTGTAGATGCTGTCCCGTTGCGTGCGCGGCTGCCCGTCCACTCCGGCGTAGCGCTGGACGCCGTACACTTTAAACGAGCTGACCGGCACGAGCTGGGCCAGTTGTTGCCCGAAGGGATACCGGACAGGGTCAGCTAGCACGGTTTTGAGCACTGCGGCATAGGCGGCTTGGGCCGCATCGCTAATCGGGTTCAGCGCCGTGGGGTCAAAGTCGCTCACGCAGCGGTTGAAACGCTCGATGAAGGGTCGCTGGTAGTCCCAGCGCATTCCAAGATTGACGGTAAGGCGGGAAGTGACGCGCCAGTCATCCTGGAAGAACAACCCCAGGTAACGTTGGGAATCGAAGCGGCTGGCGTTGCGTGGGAAGCTGCCGCTCTGCGGCAAACCCAGCAAAAACGAAGCCATGGTTGAACCGTAGCCGGTTTCGCCGGTATCGTAACGCCTTCGCGTCCATGTCCCGTCAAAGCCGAACTCTCCGCTCTGGTTGCCAAAACTCGCGGTCGCATCTTGCAGGACGCGGTATTCTCCGCCGTAATGCAGCGTCATGTTTCCGCGGACATGTGTGAGATTCGCATTCCAGTTATACGACGTGTTCATCGTGTAGCTGCCCGCGCTTCCCCCAATGTCGCCGAACAGCCCGGTGATCCGAGGGAAGGAAAGCTTTTCCATCTTCGCTACATAGTCTTTACTGAAGCCCAGCTCCATGGGATTAAAACCTGCGCCGTGATCCATGCCGGGCTCCTCGAAGCGGGTGATATTAAACCTCAGGTTCAGGATTTTCGTCGGCCCCAAAGTCCAAACGTGATCCATGCCCAAGCCGCGGTTGATGCGGGTCAGATAGTTGCCGGTCGTCACATTATGAAAGTCATCGCCGGTGAACTCATCCATGTGGCTCCAACGGATGCTCACGAAGCTTTTGTGCGCGGCGTTCCAGTTCTGGTCCACCCGTGTGACGAAAGAAGCCATCTTGTTTTGTCGGGTCGAATTCGGCGTAAAATTGCTGGCGGTGTTGCTAGTCGGTTGCGGCGTAGTGTTGGGCAGCGGGATGAATTTCAGCACGTTTAGGGCGATGGGGCTCATGCGCGATGCCGGAATCTTGTTGCCGGGGAAGGGCAGGCGATAGCCGTAGGTAGGGTTCTGCACCTCCCTGCCGTTCTGGAGAACCGTTCTATTGGCATCCACTGTGGCAGGATCAAAGACCGTGATCGGAATGACGTTTCGCACGCCGCCAATCACTTGAGTGGTAAAAGAGCCGGTAAAGTCCCCTTGACGTTCGTTGGCGTCGGGAACGGAACGCACGCCCGCGCGTGGATCTTTGTTCCGGATGCCCTCCCAAGTTAGGAAGAAAAAGGTTCTTTCCTTGCCTTTATACACTTTCGGGATCCACACCGGACCTCCGAAGGTGCCTCCATACAAGTTATAGCGGGTGGGTGACTTTGGCAGCCCCGAGCGGTTCGCTTGGAACGTGTTGGCGGCGAAGATGTCGTTCCGGTTAAACTCGTACACGTTTCCGTGGTATGTGTTCGTGCCGCTTTTTACCGTGACATTCAGCGTCCCGCCGGCTTGGCGTCCGTATTGGGCGTCGTAAGCGTTGGACATGATGCGGAATTCGGCGACTGCATCGGCGGGAGGGATGTAAGCCACGCGGTCGCCCCCATTGTTCGGCATGCCATCCAGGAGAAACTCGTTCGAGCGGTTGTCGCGCCCCCCATTCACGCGGATTTCAGAAGCCGCGTTGCGCGACCACATCATGGCTACGTTATTGTTTTGATCCAGCGCCTGTACGCCCGGCGAAAGCGTGGCGAGTTGGAATGGGATGCGCGACATGACGGGCATCTCAGTGATAGCGTCGGGTTCGATCACCGTGCCCGCCGTCGCCGCAGTCGTGTCGATCAGAGGAGCCTCGGCAGTCACGGTGACGCGCTCGGAGAGTTGTCCTACTTCTAGAACAATATCGATTTGTTTGACGTCGGCGGTTTGAAGGACGATGCCCTTCCGCTCACTAGTTTTGAACCCGGGTGCGCTTACCACAATGCGGTAAGGGCCTGGATTCAAGAAACGGACAATCCAGGCTCCCTGCTCATTCGTGGTTGTCTCCTGCGTTACTTTCGTGTCTTCGGAAATCACCGAAACCTTCGCTCCGGGTATAGCCGCGTTCTGCTGGTCAGTCACTCGGCCGCCCAAATCAGCGCGAGACTCCTGGGCGCCGACAGGGATGACCAGCCAGCACACGGACACTGCCGCCAGGGCAAAACGATAGAGTGCTTTGTGTTTTGTAAATCTCATCAATAAAATTCACCTTGGAAGAGTATATCGAGGATATTCTTGACCCCGAATTTGCCAATGTACACCCCGCTTTCCAGCGTGGTCAAGACTGGAAAGACATGCCCGCAGAGAGATGGCAAACGTCCTCTAGCAGATTGACGGTGAAGGTGTTATAATGAACGCCAACTCAGGGGACGTCGCAGCCGGATGGCGGCTAACCTGGAATTTGCTGAAGGGAAAAGCATCAAATGAGGCACACAACGAGTAGATTGTTTCTGCTGGCTTTCGCGGCGGCTCTCGCCGTTGGCTGGAGCCAGCTCACTCGCGGGTTTATTTCCGGGACGGTTCAGGACCCTACCGGCGCAGTTGTGGAAGGCGTCACGGTTCGGATCACGAACACCGCAACCAACATTAGCACGGAAACAAAGACAAACGCGGTTGGGTTTTTCCGCTTCGCCGCCGTGGAGCCGGGTACATATCGCGTGGAGTTCAACAAGCAAGGCTTTGAGGCGTTAAAGATCGAACAGGTCGTGGTGGGCACCACTCAGGAAGTGGTGTTGAACCAGACCCTAACGGTCGGTTCGACATCCACCACCGTTGAAATCCAGGCAACCGCCGCTTCCATTGAACTCGCCAAATCTTCGGCGACCCTGGATCGGAAACTTTCCCAAACCATGCTGGAAAATCTCCCTCTGGCGGGAGGAACGCGGGACGTCAACGTGCTCGCGCTGCTCGCGCCGACCGCCACGCGCGCGCCTGGCTCAACCGGCATCGCGGCTAATGGCCAGCGCGCCCGTAACAACAACTTCATGATTGACGGCGTAGATAACAACGACTTGAGCGTCACGCTCGCTAACGCCCGCACCATTGCTGAAGGGCTCTCCGAATTTCAGGTGCAGACGAATCCATATTCGGCGGAATTCGGTCGCAATTCCGGCGCGCAGATTGCGGTGATTACGCGCAGCGGCAGCAACACGCTTTCTGGGGAGATGTGGGATTATTACCGCGCGAATTGGATGGAGCCGGTTTCCCTGCTCAACAAACGTGCGGGCGTTCTGAAAACGCCGCGGTTCAATCAAAATCAAGCAGGCGGCTCGCTGGGAGGCCCTATCCGGCGCGACCGCGCCTTCTTCTTCGGCTTGGTAGAGACGAATCGCCGCCGCGAAGCGCCAGATGCGAGAAATGCTTCCTCGGCGACGATTCCGACTCCTGACGGCTTCGCCGCGTTGCAACGTGTCCCTTTGGGGCCTGGGCAGACCGCAGACAGCCGGAAGGCGGTCCTGGACGCCATGAGTTTCCTTCCGTCTATTCATCAAATCGTCGGAAATAACTACCAGAATGTGCGGAACGTGAGCGTCAACGGTACTCCGATTCAGGTTGGCACGATTCGCATCCCGTTGGCGAATCCATATGATTTTTGGTATTACCAGGGGCGGACCGATTTTGCGCTGACCAAGGTGGACCAGCTCAGCTACCGCCTGCAAATCGACAAGCGCAATCAGCCGGACGTCATCAGCAATCTTCAGTTCGGCAAGCTGTTTTCCGGCGCTCAGACGATTTTGAGTCAGAACCACGCGTTGAGCGAGACGCATATGTTCTCGCCGCGGTTCATTAATGAGTTTCGCTTTTCGTTTGTCCGCCGGAACCTCGATTTCCCGGAAAACGATCCAAGATCCTCTACGGTAGGCATCAGCGGCTTCTTTACGATTGGCGGGGCGTCGAACTTCCCGCAGGGACGCATTCAGAACACCTTCCAATGGCAGAACGTGTCTACTTACACTTTGAATCGCCACTCGCTCAAGTTTGGTGTGGACTTGCGCAGAAACCGCTTATTCAATCGAGCCGGCTTCGATTCCAAGGGCACGTGGACGTTCAACAGTCTCGAGGACTTCCTCAATAACCGAGCATTCTCGCTTGTGCAGGCGATCAACGAAGCCACTTTCGATGCGCGGCAGACCAACCAGTATTACTTTTTCCAGGACGACATCAAGGTGACCAAGAACCTGACGGTCAACTTGGGCGCTCGCTACGAGTACTCGGGGGTTCCCTTCGGCTTCTTCGGAGCAACGGAGCCCCAAGTCCGCGCCGCCGTCGTTCCCGGTCCGGTGCAACCCGACAAGAATAACTGGGCGCCCCGGGCTGCTCTGGCATGGAGTCCGACCCCTAAAGATGGGCTCCTGAGGAAGTTATTCGGCGACGGTCAGACGGTTTTCCGCGGTGGCTATGGCATGAGCTACGATGTGTTGTTCTACAACATCCTTACCGTAAACGCCAGTAACTATCCGCGGGTAGTGGTGCAAAACACTACGCAGCCGGAGACCTTCAACCTCTTCCCGAAACTGGCGCCCAAGGTGGCGACAGCGCCGCGTTTCGACCCGCTGGCGACGTTCGTCAACTCGCCTGAGGACACGCAGAATCCGACGACCCACTTTTACAGTTTTTCGATTCAGCGGCAGCTCATGGCCAACTACCTGCTTGAGATTGGGTACACCGGGAGCCGCAGCTATCACGGCATCCGCCAGGGCCAACTGAATCCCGGCATACTGACGGCGCAGCAAGCCGCTACGGTGATCGCTACGCGGAATCCGAACTCGATTCCGTCGTTGCAGGCGCGGCGCTTGTACCCGCAATTCGGCTCGCGCGTGACCATCGAGTCCACCGCGCTGGCCAACTATAATGCGATGTTCATCCGCCTCGACAAGAAGTTGTCGCATGGCTTGACCATCGGCGGCAACTATACGTGGAGCGCTCTGTTGAGCGACAACGATGAATCGCTCGGCGTGGCGGACATCGTCAATTCGTCTCCGCAGGTGCCTCAGGATTACTTTAACTACCGCAATGAATGGAGCCGTTCCGTATTTGACCGGCCCCACCGGCTGGCGATTTACTACACCTACAAGTTGCCGTGGTTTAGCACAGGAGTAGCCGCATCCAAGCCGGTGGCGCATGTGTTTTCGGGTTGGACGATCTCCGGCTTCTCGGATTGGCAGAGTGGCCAACCGTTCACCATTCGTACCGGCGTCGACTCCGCAGGCATTGGGACCGCTACTTCAGCACGCCCCAACTACAATCCGAATGGCGTGCTGACGAAGGATCCCGTCACAGGCGATCTCCGAACCTTCGTCACGCCGATCGACGGCTCCGGAATCGTGTTCGCACCTCTTGGGACGAATAATATCCCCATGAATAACACCATGCCGGGCGGCGGAAATTTAGGGCGCAATACATTCCGCGGCCCCAGCTTCGCAAACTGGAATTTCGGCGTTCATAAGACGATCCCCGTCACGGAGCGCTGGAAAGTCCAGCTTCGCGCGGATTGGACGAATCTGTGGAACCACCGCAATTTCGGCAACCCTGTTGCGACTATGAACTCGCCCGCTTTCGGCGCCAATACCACCGATCCCGGTGGGCGCACAATGTTAGTTAGCGCGAAAATCAAGTTCTGATGCTTGGGGGGCGGCGAGCCGGCCCAAACGGACCGCCGCCCCACACTTTCCGTCCCGCCTGTAGCCGGCCGCCCTACTTTCGCTGCGTTAGAAAGTTGGTGTATCCTATCCCAAGATTTTCTGCTGAGGTTTAATCTATTTCGCCATAGGAGGCGGAGGTTATGAAAAGATTGGGGAGAGTGATTGCCGGCGCGGGTCTGCTGCTGCTGGCTGCATTGGGCCAACAGAATACTGGGCGCATCGCGGGCTCGGTGGTGGATGCATCGGGCGCCGCAGTGCCCAGCGCTTCAGTCCAGCTCATGCTGGTGGATGGCGGCGTAGCGGCGTCTACTGCGACCACGACGGAAGGGTTGTTCGCCTTTTCCGGCATCCAACCGGGAACTTATGATCTGACCATCGAGGCGAAGGGCTTCGCCAAGAAAGTGATCCGCCAGGTGAAAGTGGATCCAGGCCGGGAAACTTCACTCCCTGCCGCTACCCTGGAAGTCGGTTCCCAAGCCGAAATCGTGGAGGTGGCCGCCGCCATGCAAGGCGTCCAGACTACGAATGCGGAGGTGTCGACCACCATTACTACGGAGCAGATTCGCCGCTTACCCTTGTTGAACCGGAGCCCGCTCGCACTCATCACCACGCAGGCGGGCGTTACTTACAACGGGAGAACGAATACGATTATCAACGGTCAACGCCCCTCGTTCAGCAATGTCACCGTGGATGGCGTGAACGTTCAGGATAACTACATACGCACCAACGCTTTGGACTTTCTGCCCAACTTGTTGCTGCTCGACCAAGTGGCGGAAGTTACGGTGCTCACGTCCAACAGCAGCGCAGCGGTAGGGGGCGGCTCTTCCCAAATCATCTTCACCACGCCGTCCGGTGGGAACAGTTACCACGGCTCCTTGTACTGGATCAACCGGAACAAAGCGGTGGCAGCCAATACCTGGTTCAACAACCGCGACGGCATAGCGCGCCCGCCATACAATCAAAACCAGGGAGGCGGCTCGCTGGGCGGGCGCATCATCCGGGATAAGCTGTTCTTTTACACGAATTACGAAGCCTTCCGGCTTCACCAGCAGTCCTCGCAAAACACGACGCTGCTGACGGCGGACGCGCGGAATGGCATTTTCACTTACAGGGATTCCGGCGGCCAGGTGCGAAAAGTGAATGTGCTCCAGGCGATGGGCATCCCAATGAACTCCACCATCGCGTCCTTACTCCAAAAGGTTCCCGGACCCGAAAAGATCAACAACTATCGGGTAGGCGACAGTTCAGAGAGTTTCTTGCGGAATACGGCGGGCTACACATACAAGCTGCGCAATAACCGTATTCGCGACAACGTGACCGCCAAAGCGGACTATATCCGCTCCACCAAGCACGTGTTTTCAGGGACGTTTACCTGGAACCGCGACTATCTGGATCGGACCGACCTGACCTTCAATTTTGATCCCGTACCCCCGGTTTTCAACGACAACAAGACGAAGTTTTTCTCGGGAACCTGGCGGTGGAATCCGCAACCGAGCGTAACTAATGAATTGCGGGGCGGCTTCAATTTGGCGCCCGGACTCTTCCTCACTTCGTACGACCCTGGCAAATACAACATCACGGGGCTTATCTTTACGAATCCCATCAACTTTACGACTACCGCTTTGCCTCAAGGGCGTTACACGAACACCTACAGCTTGCAGGACAACGGAAGCTATACGCGCGGGCGGCATAACTTTCAATTTGGCTTCCAGATGCAGTTGGTCCGTGTGAAAACGTTTAGCAATCCGGCCGACATCGTCCCCCTGTACACGATCGGAATCGGCACAGGAAACCAAGGGTTGACGTCGGCTCAGTTGCCTGGAATCAGCTCCTCGGACCTGGCCGCCGCCAACTCGCTGCTGGCCAGTTTGGGGGGAATCGTGAGCGCCTACAGCCAGACCTTCAACGTAACCAGCCGGACTTCAGGGTTTGTCAATGGCGCGAATTTCACACGCAATTACATCCAGGACAATTACGCCTTCTACTTCCAGGACAACTGGAAGCTGACGCGCAAACTGGCGATCAATCTGGGCGTGCGTTGGGATTACTATCCGCCTGTGGATGAACGCGACGCGTTGTTCTTGCTCCCCCTGCTGGAAGGACGGACCCCTATTCAGGCCCTGCTTTCCAACTCGACCTTAGATTTTGCCGGCGGAGCCGTGGGCCGGAAGTTTTACAACCCGGACAAGAATAACCTGGCTCCGGTCGCCGGCTTCGCCTATGACCTCTTCGGCAATGGAAAAACCGCCCTCCGTGGAGCTTACAGTCTGAGCTATGTGAACGACGAAAACCTGCGCGCCATCGGCAACAACGTCGGCACCAACGACGGCTTGCAAGCCACTGCCACGAAGAGCGGGCTCACCGGAACGCTTGCCAACCTTCCCCCGGTGACGCCGCCGCCGTACAAAGTGCCGCGCACTTTCGCCGACAACTATGCCAGCAACACCCAGAGCGCCTATGGGATGCCGGACCCTGGCTTGCGCACGCCTTACATTCAGCAATGGAGTTTCGGCATTCAGCAGGCCGTGAAAGGCGCTGTCGTCGAAGCCCGCTACGTGGGTAACCACTCCACAAAGCTCTGGCGGGCGTTCGATTACAACCAAGTCATCATTAAAGAAAACGGATTCTTGGATGATTTCAAGCGCGCTTACAACAACGGGTTGCTGGCGCAACGTGCGACCGGTCGCTTCGACCCGAACTATAACCCCTCCATTCCAGGCAGTCAGCCCTTGCCCGTATTTTCGAAACTGGCGAACCCGTTGCTGACCAACTCCACCGTTATCACTTATATCCAGCAGCAGCAGGTGGGCGAGCTGGCGAACGTCTACCAGGTGAACCGTTACAACGGGGCCATCAATTTCTACCGCAATCCCTACGGACTCGGTTGTAACATGGTGACCAACTACAGCAACGGTAGCTACCATGCCCTGCAAATCGATGTGCGTAAACAGGCCCAAGCGGGGCTGTATCTGCAAGGGAATTACACTTGGTCGAAGAACTTGAGCGACCAGGACGGCATCCAGCAGACGCGCTTCGAACCCTTCCTGGACATCGACAATGCCAAGATCGAGCGCGCCCCCACCAGTTTTGACCTTCGCCATCAGATCAAGATCAATGGAACCTATGATTTGCCTTTCGGCAAGGGGCGCAAGCTCAGCTACCGGCCTCTCGAGCGCGTGCTGAGCGGGTGGTATGTTTCCGGCATTTACACCTGGCAAACCGGGAGTCCGTTCTCGGTGCTGTCCGGACGCGGAACGCTCAACCGGGCTGCTCGCTCGGCCAACAACACCGCGACGGCGCTTGTTTCCGCGGACCAGATCAAAGAGTTGTTCCAGCTCCGCATGACGGGCGTGGGACCCTATTTCTTCGATGCAAAAGCCCTCAATCCTCTCGACGGGCGTGCGGTGGCGGCGGACGGGGCCCCTCCCTTTGAGGGTCAGGTGTTCCGCCAGCCGGGAGCGGGCGAGTTAGGCGCGCTTCAGCGCCGTATGTTCAACGGACCCAACGCCTGGACCTTGGACTTCTCCGCCGGCAAACGGACGAAGATCACCGAGCGGCAGTCGTTGGAAATCCGCATGGACTCCACCAACATTTTCAACCATCCGACTTGGTATGTCGGCGATCAGACGATCACCTCCACCCAGTTCGGGCGCGTCACCAGCACGATGTTCGGCAGACGTCTGATTCAGTTCGGAGCCACCTACCGGTTCTGATTCGCCACTTTAGAGAAAAACTCAAGCGAGGCGCGGGCGGCCCTTTCCCAGCGGAACGCGGACGCCCGCTTCCTTGCGTTGGCGGCTAAGCGGGCCCGCAGACTTGGCGAAGTTACTATGGATTCCAACGCGGCGCGCAATTCTGCGACGCTGTGGGGATCTACCAGCAGCGCGGCGTCTCCGGCGATTTCGGGCAGGGAAGAGACGTTCGAAACGATGACGGGCGTGCCGGCCGCCAGAGCTTGCGCCACCGGAAAACCGAATCCCTCGTACAAGGAGGGGTAGACCAGGGCCAGCGCGCCGGCGACGAGCGAGGGCACATCCTCCTCAGCGACGTAGCCGGCAAACTGAACGCCCGGAACGCCTGCCGCTAGCCGTTGCATTACTGCGCCAGACTTCCATCCCGATGCCCCGGCCACCACCAGCCGGAACTCTTTTCGCAAAGACGGCTTCATGCTTTCCCAGGCATCCAGCAACATGCCCACATTCTTTCGCGGCTCAATCGTGCCAAGAAAGAGCAGATAAGGCTGTTTTGCCGGGCGCGGTTTGGCCTGAAAATAAGCTTCGGGAACGCCGCTCCAGATGGTCCGCACGCGTTCCGGCGAGACGCCTAGCATCCGGATTACGTCCTGCCGCGTGCTCTCGCTCACCGCGATGATCCCGTCGGCGCTCCGCAGCACGTGTTCGCCAAACGCCCGGTCCGCACGCACGTTCGCGGCAGTGTGGAGTTCGGGCATCAGCCAGCAGGTCATGTCATGCACCGTCGCTGTGACCTTGACGCCGCGAGGCCGTACACGCACCAAGTTGGACACGTGAAACACGTCCGCTCCCCGAGTGACCCACCGAAACAACGGTTGAACGCCGAGGCGCGCCAGATGAACCGCCGCTAAACGAGGAAAGGTGCCCAACGGGCCGAGCACAGACCTCTCATGCCGCAAAACCCCAAGCTGATGGAGGAAGGGGAAAGCTTGAATCGTTTCCGCGCCAGCCTCACGCCACAACGCCTCGAGCCAGTGATAAAAGTAGGTTTTCACACCCGCGCTGCGCAGCAGCAACGAACTGGCGTCTATGACGATGCGCATGGAAATTCAGGCCGCGACGGCGCCGAAAACGCCCGGTCGCGGCCTGGTGGTTACTTTTCCGTGAGCGCGGCGACGCCGGGGAGCGTCAAGCCGGCCAAGAATTCGAGTGAAGCGCCACCTCCCGTGGAGATGTGCGTAATCTTATCCGCCACGCCGGCCGCCTTGATCGCCTTTTCGGAGTCGCCTCCGCCCACGACCGAGATCGCTCCGGATTCGGCTACTGCTTTGGCTAGCGCTACCGTTCCCGCATCGAACGGCGGCTTTTCGAAAACGCCCATAGGTCCGTTCCAGATGATGGTCCGGGCGGAAGCGATGATGGCTCGATACTGCTCCACCGTTTTCGGCCCAATGTCCAAACCCATCTTTCCCTCAGGTATGGTCTCAACGGCCTCGTGTGGCGCGCCTTCTTTCAGTTCTTCGGCCACGATGTGGTCCACGGGCAGCACGAGCTTACCGCCAGCCGTTTCCAGCAAGCTTTTGGCAAGATCCACTTTGTCCTCTTCCACCAGAGACTTGCCCGTGGCTTTGCCTTGAGCCTTCATAAAGGTGTACGCCATCGCGCCGCCAATCAGAAGCCGATCGACAAATTTCATCAGGTTTTGAATGACTTCGATTTTGTCCGAAACCTTGGCCCCGCCAAGAATAGCTATACAGGGGCGCTCCGGATTCGTGGTGGCCTTGCCCAGCCACTCGAGCTCTTTGTCCATCAGCAGCCCGGCAGCCGCCTTCTGAACAAACTTTATGATGCCTTCCGTAGAAGCATGGGCGCGATGCGCCGTTCCGAAGGCGTCATTGACATAGAGGCCGTAATCGCACAAAGCCGCGAGCTGCTTGGCGAACCCCGGATCGTTCTTCTCTTCTTCGGGGTGGAAGCGTAGGTTTTCGAGCAATAGCACTTCGCCCGGCGCCGGCTTCATGGCTTCCACTTCTGGACCCACACAATCCGGCGCCATTTTCACCGGCCTTCCAAGCAGCTCCTCCAGCCGCTTGGCCACCGGCTTCAGGCTCATTTCGGGATTAGGCTTACCCTTCGGGCGCCCCAGGTGGCTGGCCAAAATCAGGCCTGCACCCTGTTCCAGAGCATACTTGATGGTGGGTAACGACGCTTTGATGCGCTTATCCGAGGTAATTTCCTGCCCGCCCGGCGCCAGCGGTACGTTGAAATCCACCCGGATAAATACGCGTTTACCTTTGAGATCGAGATCACGAATTGATAATTTGGCCATAGAAAGCTCCGAAACCTGATGGTACCATCCGCGCCACGTTCAGCGAACGACCACGTTCACCAACTTGTCGGGAATGACAATCACTTTCACCACTTGTTTGCCCGCGATCTGCGGGCTCACTTTCGAATCTGCCAGCGCCAGCCGTTCAAGCTCCTGCCGTGACGCGCCATAGGGCACGAAAATCCGGCTGCGCAGCTTGCCGTTGACCTGTATGACGACTTCCGCCTCTTCTTCCCGCGCCAGTCCTTCGTCGTACTCGGGCCAGCGTTGCTGAAATACTGGGCCGGCTTGCCCCATGAGACTCCATAATTCCTCTGCGGCGAAAGGCGCAAAGGGAGCGAGCATCAGGGTCAGCTTCTGGCAAACCTCACGCCGCACTGGGGCCGACAACCCCGCTTCCCACTGATACAAAGCGTTGGTGAGTTCCATCAGCGCGGCGATCGAGGTGTTGAAGTGCCAGCGCTTTTCAAAATCCTGCGTCACCTTCTTAACTGTCTGGTGGAGTTTGCGGAGCGCTTTAGCGTCGGTCTCCCCGTTTCCTCCCGGCGCATCCCAATTGCGCGTGACAAAGCGGAAGACGCGGCTTAGGAACCGGTACTGGCCTTCCACGCTCGACTCGTCCCAGTCCATGTTCTTTTCGGGCGGCGCAGCGAATAACGTAAACAGCCGGCACGTGTCGGCGCCGAACTTCTTCACCATCTCGTCGGGGTCAACGATGTTGCCCTTTGACTTCGACATCGTTTGCCCGTGAAGCTGCACCATCCCCTGCGTGAACAGGTTCCGGAATGGCTCGTCGACCTCTACCAGCCCGATATCCCGCAGAAACTTACACCAGAACCGTGCGTACAACAAATGCAGGATGGCATGCGTTACGCCCCCGATATACTGATCGACGGGAAACCAGGGTTTGACCTTCGCCGGATCGAAAGGAGCGTGGTCGTTATGAGGATCGATGTAGCGGAAGAAGTACCAGGATGAGTCCACAAACGTGTCCATCGTATCGGTTTCCCTTTCCGCCGGTCCGCCGCACTTCGGGCAAGAGACCCGCAAAAAGCTTTCCACCGCCGCTAGCGGCGACCGTCCTTTTCCCGTAATCTGCACATCCGGCGGGAGGATGACAGGCAAATCTTTCTCCGGAACCGGCATCACACCGCAAGCCGGGCAGTGGATTGCCGGGATAGGGGTGCCCCAATACCGCTGTCGCGAAACCCCCCAATCTTTCAACCGGTATGTAACGGCTGCGCGGCCGAAACCTTCTCGCTCCGCGAACTCGGACATGCGTTTCCGTCCTTCCGCACTGGGGAGTCCGCTCCAAGGACCGGAGTTTTCCATAACCCCGTCCTCAGTGAAAGCTCCGCTCATCTCTTCCGCCTTAGCCAGCAATCCTCCTTCCGGGCGAATCACGGGGCGGATTTCAATCCCGTATTTCTTGCAAAACTCGAAGTCCCGTTCATCGTGTGCGGGCACCGCCATGATGGCGCCCGTGCCATACCCCATCAGCACGAAATTGCCGACCCAGACAGGCACATGCTCACCGCTATACGGGTTCACCGCATAAGCCCCGGTGAAGAACCCTTCTTTCTCAAGGTCCTCGGGCGCCTTGCGTGCTTGATCGTCGATCATCCTTTTCAGCCGCGCCGCCAGTTCCCCTTGACATAACTGTTTGGCCATGGGATGTTCAGGGGCGAGAATGACGCACGTCGCGCCATAAATCGTATCCACGCGGGTCGTGAAGACACGAATCGTTTCGCCGGTCGTTGAAAGAGCGAAGTCCACTTCCGTACCCTCGCTACGCCCAATCCAGTTGCGCTGCATGGTGAGCACGCGCTCAGGCCAGCCCGCCTCAAGCTGTTTCATGTCCCTCAGTAATTCTTCGGCGTAAGCAGTGATGCGGAGAAACCACTGTTCCAGTTCGCGCTGCTCGACCGGCGTGGTCTCGTGCCGCCAGCAGCAGCCGTCCACCACCTGCTCATTCGCGAGCACCGTGGCGCATTCCGGACACCAGTTCACGAGGGATTTCTTACGATAGGCGATCCCCCGTTCCATCATCTTGAGAAAAAACCACTGGTTCCAGCGGTAATAGTCCGGCGTGCAGGTGTTCACCTCGCGGTCCCAATCGTAGCTGAAGCCCAGCCGCTGTAGCTGTTTCTTCATATAGGCGACATTGGACATCGTCCACTCGTGGGGGTGGCGCTTGTGCTTGATGGCGGCGTTCTCTGCCGGCAGCCCGAATGCGTCCCAGCCGATAGGGTGCATCACGTCGTAGCCGCGCATCCACATATAGCGCGCCAAAGTGTCGCCAATCGAGTAGTTGCGAACGTGGCCCATATGCAGCCGTCCGCTGGGATAGGGGAACATCTCCAGCACGTAATAACGCGGCTTCGAGCCGTCGTCGAGCGCCTTATACAGCTCCGGTTGCCGCGCCCAGATTTCGCTCCATTTTTCCTCGATGGTGGTATGGTCGTAAATTTGTTCCGGCATAGAGGGGTGAAACTACCACTATAGCGAACCCGCTCCCGAACACACTCGCGGCCTTGCGCAAAACAGACGCCCCACGAAGCGTGAGGGAATCAATCAGTCCAGCGCAGGGGTAACGTGTAAACCCGCTTACCGAGACCGTCGAAGACGGCGTTGGCTGCCGCGGGAGCGACCGCGAGTATAGGCGTTTCACGCCAACCCTTCATTTCCGCGCATGGCCCGCCTCCGCGCCTAATGGAGAAACCTATGCGCCGTGCGTTACACACTGCCAAGTCACCCAGTCCGTCCAAGAAGCATCTTCCCCAGAGCACGCCAGCGGCGAGCCATCTAAGACGGCGCTGGCGAAATTCTCCACTGCGGGATAGTGGACATTAGGATGAGCAGGCCAGCATTCGGTTTTGCCTGCGTATCGCAATTCGGGTCCGCTAAGAGGGTTTAGGTCTAACTCGCCTTCAACCCCTATGATCCGGAACTGATCGCGCTCCAGGCGGGAATTCCAGCGCACATCCACCACGCCGCGCACGCCGGATTCGTACTCCACGAGCACGGTCGCGGAATCTTCCACAGCAAGCCGGTGCACCACATTGGAAAGAAGGCCGATGGCGCGCCTCGGAGCGCCGAACAGAAAATTCAGGGCGTCGATCCGGTGCGAGCCGATATCGTAAAGGGGGCCTCCGCCCGCCATACTCGGATCGAGCAGCCACGCCCGGTCTTTGCTCGGCAGCCATCCATGGCAGTTCGCCTCCGCCAGGACCGGTTGGCCAATCGCGCCGCCGGCGATGAGGTCCTTGGCGCGCAGTAGCTTCGGAAACAAACGCCGGTAATAGGCTACGCCCAATAACTTTCCTCGTGATTGCGCCTCCGCCACCATTTCCATAGCCTGAGCGTAGTTCATGGCCATGGGTTTCTCACATAGGACATGTTTTCCCGCGCGCAGACTGGCGATGGTCTGAGGCGCATGCAAAGCTACTGGCGAGGCGACATAGACGGCGTCAATGTCTGGATCGCTGAGCGCTTCATCGAGAGAGGTGTAGACCACTACGCCAGGGTAAGCGCCCGCCTTGTCCGGGTGGCGGGTGAGGACGGCATGAAGCCGGCTGCGGCGCTCTTGAAGAATCGCTGGGATCACGCGGCGACGCGTGATGTCTCCGATGCCAATGACCAACCAGCGAATCTTCCCCGTGAGCATAAATGGAATTAAGGCTCGAAGACAGCGCTCGCGTCGCCTAGCTCCCACGCCAGGTGGTTGATATAGAATCGCAGCGGGATTTCTGCGTACTTCCCTTTCAGGGCGTCCCATACGCGCCGCTGCCAGCCGTCGGTAAGATAACTGGACGCGTCAATATCCTTGGAAAAGAACCCATCCTCGTTGGGAATGCCCAGAAGGTCCAAAGCCTCGCGGATCATTTCCAGGTGGCACACCAGAATGGCTTGCGCCAAGTCTTGGGCAAGCTCATGTTCTCCCGCTTGCAGCCGCGCCCACAATCGCGGAGCCGCCTTCCGCAGCGCTTCCGAATTCAGTTTGCCCAAATGCGCCCGCACCTTCAGCCTGTCGAAAAGCTGGTAGGTCCTCAATCTGCCCATGGAAACCGTCTTCAGTAGATGGCTGAAACCCTCCTCGCCAAGAGACAGGAAAACCTCACAAAGCTGCATCACCGTCAGGGTAGCACAGCCTTCCTGAGATAGAATGAAAGCTTGGCTTCTCAACAATGAGTAATGTTATTGTTCTCGGCGCGCAATGGGGCGATGAAGGCAAAGGCAAAGTCGTCGACCTGTTCTCGGAAAGCTTTGACATCGTGGTCCGCTATCAGGGCGGTCACAACGCCGGCCACACGGTGTTTATAGGCGACAGGAAGTTTATCCTCAAGTTGATTCCGAGCGGCATCCTGCGGCCTGGGAAAAGAGCCGTAATCGGCAACGGCGTAGTGGTGGACCCGGGAGCGCTGCTCGACGAAATGGAGGCGCTCGAACGCGCCGGCATCGATGTCGTTTCCAATTTGGCCATCAGCAACCGCGCCCATGTGATCTTCCCGTTTCACCGCTTGGTGGAGAAAGTTTCTGAAGCGCGAAGCGACCGCGTGGCGATCGGCACCACCTCGCGCGGGATCGGGCCTTGTTATGAAGACAAAGTGGCCCGCCGCGGCATCCGGATGGCGGATCTCATCGACCCTGAAGGCTTTGACGAGTTATACCGCATTCTGGCTGAGGACAAAGACACGGTAGCACGCGCTTTCCAGATTCATGACACGATCGATTACGAGGAGATTCAGGAGCGGTACAAACGCTTCGCCGAGCGCATACGCCCCATGGTTTGTGACACCGCTAAGCTGCTGGGCGACGCGATGAGGGCAGGGAAGCGGGTGCTCTTTGAAGGCGCCCAAGGCTCGATGCTGGACGTGGATCACGGCACATACCCCTTTGTGACGTCTTCGAGCGCAACTGCGGGCGGCGCGTGCACCGGCGCAGGCGTGCCCCCCACCCGGATTGACGCCGTCGTTGGGGTCTCAAAGGCCTATATCACTCGCGTAGGAGGCGGACCGTTTCCGACAGAGTTGTTTGGAGAAGAAGGCGAACGCATACGCAAAGCCGGCAACGAATACGGGGCGGTAACGGGCCGGCCGAGACGGTGCGGATGGTTTGACGCGCCTTTGCTGCGCTATACCTCGATGATCAACGGCTTTGACTCCCTGGTCATCACCAAGCTCGACGTGCTCGACCAGCTTGAGGAGATCCCGGTGTGCGTCGCTTATCGCTTGCAAGGCAAGGAAATTGACGAAATGCCCGCTTCACGGCGCGCCATACAGGCAGTCGAGCCCGTCTATACCGCTATCCCCGGTTGGAAGACGTCCACTCGCGGGGCCAAATCCTATGATGCGCTGCCGGATGCGGCGAAACGGTACTTGGATTTTCTTTCTACGCAGGTAGGGGTCGAGATCGGTTGCATTTCCACGGGGCCGGAACGCGATGAGACGATCTTCATCCCTGGATCCAAGCTTGCTGGCTGGCTCAAGTAAATACCGGATGCTACGTTTTGCTACGTCGCCTCAAGCGAAAACCTGACTCTCCCCCCGCATTTGCGGGCGTATTCAAAGTGCGGATCTTGCCGATGAAGAGGTTTCAAGGTTATGACAGCCTCCGTGCTCACGCAAGACGCACGCTTAGATCGGCTGCCGGGACGCTCTGCGGCTGAGACGGCGCTACATGAGGCCAGCGGTTCGACGTTGCCCGCAAACGCGGTGGTGCTGATTCCCGAACGCGTACTGAGCCTCAGCGAGGAGCTAGGGTACGCTGCGGGCGAACAGCTCTTGGAAGCCTGTTGCCGTAAGTGGGAGGAGCTCCTTGCCCCAGGAGAGCAACTTTTCCGGTGGAGTTTCTCCAGCTTTCTGGTGGTTCCGGTAGTCGGAGATCCCGCAGCAGCGAGAAGGCGCTTCGACCGGCTCACTAAGGACCCGGTGATTTGCGAAGTGACTCTCCCGCACGGTGACTTTGGCCTCGCCGCGGGGTATGAGTGTATGGTGTTCCGCTTGGAACCTCACGAAACGACGGAGGCGATTTGTCGGCGCATCGACCATTCTGTGGCCACGCTGGTATCGTGACTCTCGCTCACGAACTGGGGCCACCGGTCGATAAGCGTGATCGTGGAACGAAGATCGGAGCCGCGATTCACGTGCAGTCAGCCCGTCCACGCAGAACTTCTGGGCGACCCGCCCCGCCGCTTGAACGCTTGCTTGGTGAACGTTTCAGGTCGTGGAATGGCGCTCCGGACCGGTACGGCTGTTCCGACAGGCTCGCCTATCCAAGTAGAATTTACCGAGACGCTCTATCTCGGGGAAGTCTGTTACTGCCGGAAGGACGGGGAGAACAATTACCTCATCGGCTTACGGCTGCGGCACTTGGTTTCGGATCTTCCAGGCCTGCTCCGTTTGGCTGACGCAGTTTTTCGACCCTTCGAAGCGCCGCTATCAGCACACCGCCATCCCGCGCACCCCTGTGACGACCGAGAGCACCAACACTAATAAAAGCACCACCAGCAACACAATCGCCACCCGGTTCTCAAATCGGCTCCTTTGCATACCCCGATGTAAAACTCGCGCCATGGTAACCCTCTTTCCGGCTTCGACGTTGCCGGGAAACTGCTTTAGGAGACGAGAGTACGTACGGATCGGTTTCCTGAGAACCACGACAAGGGCAAACTTTGAGGCCGAGTTTACCGGATCACTACGGGGTAGGGTAGGGAAGTCCGTGCGTCATTACTTACCGTTAACGTATAGCTTCCGGGAGCCACATTCCCCACCACAAACTGGACCTGATGCAGCGCCGCGCCGGGGATGGGACTAACCATAAAAACGAGTTGCTCAATACCGCCTAGCGACACGTGCACTCGCGGCGGCGGAATGGCCGCTCCGGCTTCCGCCAGATCGCTCACCACCGCCGTAACCACATCTCCGGCGCGCAAACCCCTCACGCTATCTACGGGGGATGACCCCAGGCTCAGCCCTACTATCGAAGGAGGCATCGGATCAATCGGAATCACAATCCCCATAGCGTCAACGCCCGTCTGAAAACGCAGAATGGCAGGTCCAGGCGGGAGCACAGGCAGAGTAACCTGGATTTGCCCGGTAGGAGTGGCTATGGGTGTGAGCCGCAAATCACCGATACTCGCACTGAGGCTGGCGGCTTGCGCCGGCGTCAAATTTGGAACGTTAAACAGCAGCGTATTGCCCGGAAACACCGAGGCGCTTCCGGGGACACTCAGGTTCTGGAACTGAGCGGAAATATAAGCGCGCCGGACGCCCGGAGACTGAATTTGAACGGGTGCTGTTTGCACGCTGCGAAAGCCCACCATCACCTCCACAGGCACAGTCCCCGCAGCCGCATCCGCCGCCACGATGACATTGGCCAGGATGCGGTTTGGCGACACCACCCATGCCCGGCGTATCACCAAGTCGCTCGTTGCCGACCCTACGAAGGTGGCTCCGTCTACAAATACGGGCCCGGCGGCCGTAATCTCCAGAAAGCTTTCCGTCCCCGGGGTAAACGCGTTGGGGTTCACAGAGATTGGCGGGGGATCCCCGGAGCCAAACACGCTGTCGTAAGTAAATGTCACCGGAGCCTGAGCTTGTACAAACATGGAGGTCTGCCCGTCCGGGTTAATGGCCGTCACGACCGCTCTGTACCCAACCGGCGCAGGGGGTGGGATGACCAACAACCCTTGAGCAGTGCCGCCCACAAGCGTCGCTGGGAGCCCGTCAAAAAGAATCCTTGTATCCGGCGTCAGCCCCGTCCCCGATGCCAGAAGCACCGCCCGTCCGCTGCCGTCAAGGACAGGCGTAACCGAGGCGATGGCCGGCGGGGGCGCTTGTACCGCCGTAAACCCCTGTGGCAGAACATAGATGTCATTATTCAGCGAGAACACTAGGTGCCGTGGACCGTCGATTGAGCCGGGGGGCTGAATCAGATCCAACAGGATATAATCGGACGTAAACGGCCGGGGGCTGGTTGGCGCGATTGAGGAAGCGCCCCCCAACACGCTCACTGAGAGTCCGGGCGCGGGCGCTCCGTTGCTGACCAAGCCCACTCCCGTCACCGCGAGTAGCGGCCGCCCCCCATTAAAGTTGACATAGGCCGGTTTTACGCTGTAGTTGCCCGGATAGCTGTAGGTTTGCACGGCGTAGATGGCCGGGCGCGTATTGCGCTGCACATTGAAATTGACGGCTTCCACCGTCTGACCAGCGCTAACCGGCACTTGCGCGGCCAAGCGCCAATCTTTCGTTCCGGGGTAAAACTGAGTTTCAAAGCTCGGGCCAAACGGGAAAGGCTGCCCAGAGGCGTCGACCGGCGCTGTAATATTTGCGGGGCTCAATTCCCCTTGCAAGGCTGGCGGCAGAGGGTGAGCGTATACATAGTAGCTGCCCGCCGGCAAACCGTCGATGCGGTACGTGCCGTCCGGATGGGTTAACGTGCTGATCGCAGGGCCGTTCGCTGCGATCGCCACCACCGAAGCCAGCGCTACCCCGACTCCCTCTGCGCTGACCCGGCCAGAAATGGAACCTGTCGTGCTTCGATACGAGCTCGCGGGATATAGAAGAGATAGCCCCGCTATGTCATCCGCGGCCAGAGGACGGGCCTTCGAGGTTGCGCGGGTGATTTCCGTGGACATCGTGGCTGAAGTCAGCGAGTGCTGCAATCCCAATGCATGGCCAAACTCGTGCACTGCCGTGAGAAAGAAAGCGTCGCTGTAGCTGGGCCTCGTGGTAAGGTCTTTATTGAAAACCACGACGGCCCTTTGGATGGGGACAAATGGACCTGCCGCCGAACCCGTCAGGTCACCCTTCTTGGTAGGGCCGCCAAATGCAATGATCCCAGGCGCCATCTCATCAAAAAGGACGTCAATCCCAGGACTAGAGCTCTGCGGCGCATCGGGCGGCGTGAAACCGCCAAAAGCCAGCCGCAGCTCGGATGTTTCGACATTGTTCCAGACTTTGGCCGCTGCGCGTAACTGGGTCACCACCCCGGTAAATGAATCGTTGGCGCCGAGCTGGGCCGGCCCTAAGTCGGAAATGAAAAACCGAACCGTCTTGTCGGGAAGAGCAGCCAGATCCCACTTCTCCGGCATAGCCAAGAAAGGGCCATTGCGGCTCGAATAATGGATGAAATGGTAATAGCCGGACGCCCCGGTGGCGAACGCCAGAAGCGCTGCGATGGTTGCCCGGAGCCGCATGGTTTACCTCGCACCCCCCGCAGCTAAAGTGCGGCTCACCCTCGCTCTTAAATCGCTCAGCCGCATGACCATGCCATCGTCGGTGACCGGGGTGCGCGTCGCTGGGTCAACCAGAGTCTCTGTGATAGCCGCTCGGCGGACCGTTAGCTGTCCGCTCGCATCCATTTTGACGTCAAATATTCCTTGGCACAGACCGATAATCTGCGTTAACCCGTTCTTTCCGGTCCACAAAAACAATAGGTACTCTGAGCCAACGCTCAAATCGGGCGCCCCGGCAAAATGTTGTTCCGTGGTTCCCAGCTTTCCACCAGGGGTGGCTACCTCCAGCCTTACGGCTGGCGCCCCTTTCCACTGCTCCTGCACTTGCACCGTCGCATAGGTGTAAACGAGCGGCCCCTTTTGAGCAGTGCGTAGGGAAATCACTCGCCCCCGGATGATGGCGGTTGACTTGGCAGCCATCTCCTCCAGGGTCAGCCGCTCTAGGGTCGCCGCGCCAACTGGTGGGACCACAAACCACAGCGCCAGGAACACACCCCACGGAACGCGTCGCATCACGCCCATTCGCATGCACGCTTCATGCCAAGCGCACCTTACTGAAACGAAAGGGCATCTACCCTTGCTGCGCAGGGCGTGATGGATCTTTGAGACACAAACCTGGGGCGAGCCGGGACACGGTGCGGCGGCTACTGCGGCGCCCGAACAATCAACAGGGGAACGTTCAAACCATGACGTACAGCATTAATAGTTGACCCGAAGATTAGGTCTTTTAAGCCCTTATGCCCATGGGCGCCCATCACTAGTAGATCCGCCTCAATCTTTCTCCCATACTCAATGATGGCCTTGCGCGGACTGGAATGCGAAATGGTAACGGTTTCTGCCTGCAACCCTTGACGGCGTAAAGACTCGGCAATGTGCTCGAGATATTCTTTGCCCGCCTTCACCTCTGACGAAGATGACATGCTGCCATAGAGCTGACTGGTAACATCTTCCTCGATGTGCAGCAAGAAAATCTTTGCTTGGTTTTCCCTGGCGATCGCGGCGGCGTGAGCCACCGCTTCGAAATCCGTGGGGGTATGATCCAGGGGCACCAAAATGCGGCTGTAGCGATGCACCTGAACCTCATGATAAGGCAAGCTGCCCAACGCCGCCACTGGCGCTCGGACTCCCTTCCAACGTGCGGGCAGCCATGGCTCGCATGCAATCCAAGCCAGCAGCCCTGCAAGGGCCAAGCCTAATCCATAAAGTAAAACTGCAACAAAAACGCCATAAGGGCCTGCTTTTTCGATCCATTCCGAAAATGTTTGAAGCACCAGCCAAACGTTCAATCCCACGATGACGGATGTGACCGTCCAGGCCGCCAATTTCAACCAGCGAGGGTTTGTGAACTCCCCCATCCACTTGGGGTCGCTCGTGAAATTCACCAGCGGAACGACCGCAAACGGCAACTGCATACTTAGCACAACTTGACTGAAAATTAACAATTTATATGTGCCTTCTTCACCTGAAACATAAACGGTAATGGCAGCCGGGATGACGGCTGCCAGACGGGTGATTAGGCGGCGGAGCCAAGGCCTCATGCGAAAGTTTAAGAAACCTTCCATAACCACTTGACCGGCCATGGTTCCAGTTAACGTTGACGATTGGCCAGCGGCCATCAACGCAATCGCAAAAGCAGCGCTGGCGAGCGTGGTTCCCAACAGGGGCGCTAAAAGAAGGTGGGCTTGATCGATCCGGTTGACTAGAATGCCCCTCTCGTAGAAAACCTTGGCGGCGAGCACCAGGATAGCGGCGTTTACCAGCAAGGCGCCATTCAGCGCCACGACGGAATCGACTAAATTGTATCGTAGGGCAGATCGTTTCGCCGCCACCGTCTCGCCAACTCTTCGAGTTTGGACCAAGGCTCCGTGCAGATATAGGTTGTGGGGCATTACCGTGGCGCCCAGGATGCCAATCGCCACATAGAGACTTCCATGGTCCAGGCGCGGGACGAGTCCGCTGAGGATGGACCCCACTTCAGGCCGGGCCAGCCAAATCTGAAAGAAGAAACAGACCGCTATGACTGTGATCAGGCTCAGGACGAAACCCTCAATGAGCCGGACGCCAAAGTGCGTAAACCACAGAATCACGATCGTGTCCAGGGCCGTGATCAGAACCCCTACCAACACCGGAATGCCGAATAACAAATGCATGCCGATCGCCGCTCCTAAAACTTCCGCCAAATCGCAAGCAGCGATCGCGATTTCGCAAAGGACCCACAGGGTGTAGCAGACCGGAGCAGGGTAGGCCGCGCGGCACGCTTGCGCCAAGTCCCGGCGCGTGACGATTCCTAACCGCGCACTGAGCGTTTGAAGCAGAATCGCCATGAGGTTCGACATAACCAGCACCCACAGGAGCTGGTAGCCGAAGCGGGCTCCGCCCTCCAAGTCCGTCGCCCAGTTGCCCGGGTCCATGTAGCCCACGCTCACCAGGTAAGCGGGTCCCGCAAAGGCGAACATCCTCCGCCAAATGGAGACCTGCGTCGTCGTGACGCTGGCGTGGATTTCGGAAAGGGAAGCCGCCCTACCCTCCGAGTTGTCCTGGGGCTCTCTCAAGGCATCCATATTATCACTGGTGCAGAAGAATCAACAGTCCGCCGGGTGGCTATTTGCAGCCAAGGTGGTGGTTTTCAGCCGGACGGCATCGCGCACATCTAGAATTACTAGCTTATTTTTCAACTAGATAATGATTGGTTTTGGAATTGCACTTCAAAGATTGGCCGAAAGGAGAGTCGCCATGAAACGCACAGCGCTGCTGATCGTTGGCTTCAGCTTATCCTTGTGTGCGCAAAGCCAAGACGCACGCCCCGCGCGCGGCGTGGCAAGGATCAGCGTCATCAACGGCGAGGTTTCCGTGAGGCGCGGAGACTCTGGGGATTTGACGGCTGCGGCGGTCAACGCCCCCTTGGTCGTTGATGATCGGCTGATCACGGGTCCGGCTTCGCGCGCCGAGGCCCAGCTTGATTACGCGAACATGGTGCGCCTCTGGTCGCTGACTGAGGTTCGGTTCGCTGAGTTAGAGACGGAGCGCTACACGGTCCAAGTGGCTCGCGGCACGGTGACGTTTCGGGTCCTGAGGGATAGCCGAGCTGATGTTGAAGTGAGTACTCCAAATATTTCTGTAAGACCCGTCAAAAAAGGATCTTACAGAATCACAGTCAACGACGATGGCGTCACGGAAGTCACAGTTCGGAGCGGGGAAGCGGACATCTTTACGCCGAAGGGGTCCGAGCGCCTGCAAGCTGGAAAAACCATGATCGCGCGCGGCAGCGCGGCGGATCCAGAATTCCAAATCACGGCTGCGGTGCGTCGCGACGAATGGGATGAATGGAACGAACGGCGGGATCGTGACCTAGAGCGAACCCGCAGCTATCAGTATGTGAGCCGGGACATCTACGGGGCGGAAGACCTGGATTTGTACGGACACTGGGTTTATGTGGATGCCTATGGCTGGGTGTGGGTTCCTGCGGTGGCCCCGGGCTGGGCGCCTTATCGGCATGGACGCTGGGTGTGGATTGACTGGTGGGGTTGGTCGTGGGTGAGTTACGACCCCTGGGGTTGGGCGCCTTACCACTATGGCCGCTGGTTCTGGCGCACGGGCTATGGCTGGTGCTGGTGGCCAGGCGACATTCACCACCGTCATTACTGGAGCCCTGCGCTAGTGGCGTTCTTTGGTTGGGGGACAAGTCCACACGTACATCTCGGAATTGGGTTCGGACACATCGGCTGGGTGCCGCTGGCGCCGCACGAGCCGTACTATCCGTGGTGGGGGCGTGCCTACCCGGGTGGAAGCCGAGTGTACGTGAATAACAGCGTGCAGGTTATTAACAACGTGAATATCACCAACGTGTATCGGAACGCCCGGGTGGTGAACGGCGTGACGGGTGCGCCTTCAGAAGATTTCCTGCATGGGAATGGGTCCAGATATGCACGGGTGTCGGACAACGAGATCCGGGGCGTAAGCCTGGTGAAGGGAATGGCGCCGGTGGCTCCGGTGCGGGAAAGCCTGCGGTTCAGCGACCGCGAAGTTCGGGCCTCGGCGCTGCCTCGAACTGGAGATTCCACGCAGTTTTTCGGACGCCGTCCAGTTCCACAGATTGAAAGGGCGTCGTTTGAGCAGCAGAGAAGGGGTATGGAAGAGTATGTGCGGAGGGGACTAAATGCGCCGGCGGGCCCCACGCGCATCGAGTCAGCCACGCAGGCGGCGACTGGAGCCGCTACGGCGGAGCGCCCGAGGATGGCGGCCTCTTCTCCCAATGAGGCGCGCGGCTGGAGGCGAGTGGATGATGCGGCCCGGACCTCAGAGGCTGCCGCCGGTCCAGCCAGCGCTGGAAGAGCTACGGGATGGAGACGCTTTGGAGAAGCGCCGACGACTCCCGCAACGAGAACAGACGCTACGGTGGTCCGCAGTGGAGGTACGGCACGCGGCAGCGTGGAGTCTGGGGCTCGCAGCGGAGAAGAGCCCCGCGGCTGGAGGCGATTTGGCGAGCCGGGTAGCCCTCGGAATGCGGCTGAGCGACCTCGCACGGAGAGTGTTCGTCCGGCGTCTCCCACCCCTGGCGCTGACCACGCGCCGGGCCGCAACGATGCCGGGAGCGGTTGGCGCCATTTTGAAGGGAGCCAGCGGGGGAGTGGTCGAAATGGCGACGCCAGCGCACCGCAACGCTTTCGAGAAAGCCCGTTAGCGGCGCCACGAGTAGAGTCGCCACTGGGCGAACGCCAGACGGCTCCGCGATCCGAGATGCGCACAGCTCCGCGGGCAGAGTCTGCACCCCGATCGGCAGCTCCAAGCCGGACCAGCGAACCTTTCCGGGTTGGCGGACCCATTGTCCGTGAACGCCCCTCGAGCATGCCGGCTCCAAGCCGCAGCGGCTCCGCTGGGCGCGCGGAAGGCAGTGGGCGCTCCCATGGGGGCAGGCGCTAGCGCCGGTGGTTAGGAGAAGAGTTTAGGTTTCTTCCCTCTGCCCGGTTCCTCTGGCTGACGCCAAGGCGCCGGGCTTTTTTTGGAAAATCAATAATTTTACATAATATTCATTATCAGCAGTGAACTGTGCCGGCCGCTGACTGTTAGAAATCTCTTGCAAAATGTTGCTGCATCTGATACCAGTGACTGTTGGCGGCTCGAGCCATGAAGAAGACAACCAAAGCGGTGGCAAAGCCCGCGATGAGAAACACGCAAAGCTTGGGAACCAGGAAACAGTCTGCGAAGGCACGGGAGATGGTCGTTCCGGAACAGCCGGAGAGGTCGGAGAGCCGCCGTGCGGGTTCGCGCAAGTTGGGAGAAGATACGCCGGGCCCGGCTTTGTCCGACGCTACGGCGGCCAGCGGCCCTATGGCCACATTCCACGCCGCCGCGGAGCTGTTTCATGCGGGACGGTTTTCAGAGGCGCGGAGGCTTTTCGAGCAAGTAAGCGGTTCGGCTGGTCTGGATCTTGCTCATGCAGCGCGCAGCTACATCAAGATGTGTGATGCGCGGCTGTCGCGTCAAGGAATAACGCTATCTACGCCAGAGGAATACTATGCTTACGGCGTAGCCATGGTGAATCAGGGCAAATATGCGGAAGCAAAGGCCGCATTGGAGACGGCAGCCCGCTTAGCCCCAGAAGCAGACCACATTCATTACGCGCTTTCGCTATGCCTGGGGCTGGCTGGGGATATCGAAGGTTCGGCGCAATCGTTGCGGCGTGCGATTGCCCTTCAGCCGCGCAACCGTGTCGCTGCGAAATCCGACCCGGATTTTGCCGATCTCCTGCGCAAGCCTGCCATTGCGGAAGTTTTGCGCCAGTGAGCCAGGGCATGCAACTCATGCATAGGGGATTCCCCTGCCCTGCATCAGCCCTTTCATGTACCCGATGGCGAACACCTTGCTGCGCGCAGCTCACGCGCGCATTTTCTTGATGTTTTCCAGGCAGCGCTTTACGGTTTCGAGCGGAGGATACGCGCTGCCTTCCTGCTCGATCAGGTAGTATTCCACGCCGCCTTTCTTTTCGGCCGCCTCGAAAATCTTTTTCCAGTCAGCGGAGCCTTCACCGAACAAGACTTTGTAACCCTTGGCCGGGTCGCTAGACCAATCCTTGCAATGTACGCAGTTAATGCGCCCGGGGTTCTGGTTGATCCATGCAACGGGATCTGAACCCGCCTGAAGACACGTGCCCACATCGAGCTGGAGCATGATGTCTTTGCCCGTGTTCTTGGCGATCACTTCGATCGGGCGCGTACCTTGGACAGGCGTGAATTCGGCTTGATGGTTGTGATACCCGGCGCGTAACTTGGCGGGTTTCATTTTGGCTGCCGCCTCGTTCAATCGCTCCGCGACTTTTTTCCAGCCATCCAGCCCTTCCACGCGTCCAGCGCTCGCCATCACCACGTGTTTGGAGCCGAGTATCGAATTCAGTTCAATAGCTTTCGACAGGTTGGCCGGCTCAAACGACTTCGCGCTATTGTGGGTGGAAGAGCATTTGATGCCCAAGTCGTCCAGAAGCTTACGCACCTCTTTGGCGTAAGCTGGGGTCCACTCGTAATAAGGCGAGAAGAACTCGACAACTTCGTAGCCCATCTTGGCTACCGCGGTCACCGTTCCTTTGAGGTCTTTCTTCAGCTCGTCACGAACCGAGTAAAGCTCCAGTCCGATAGGAATCTTCTTCTTTGCGGCGGAAACGATGACAGGCGCAACCGTAACGCCGGCGAGAAAGGATCGACGTGAAATCATGGTCATGAAGCTCATCCTGTCCCGACGATATCACATCCCGCACAGAACGGCCAAACCGGGGGACCGCTGCGCCGTCTACAATAGTCCTATCCGAATGGCGAGATTGTGGAAACGGTTTTACGTGATAGCGTGTTTGGCGTCCGAGTGTGGGTTTGGGCAAGCGCCGGGCGTATTCAAGGCGGCCGCGGACCCACCTACGCCCGCGTCGGGAATACATTCCATCACGGCTCATTCTGGGCGGGAAACTCCACGCGCCACGGTCCTCGGGTTTCTCCGCGCCGCGCAGGCCGGCAAGTATCGGCTGGCGGCGCAATACTTGCAGCTCACCGAAACCGAACGGGAGCATCGCGGAGCGGAGATCGCCCGCGAATTCAGCGAGGTTTTGGACCAGCTCTATGTGGGCAACCTGGACCTCATCAGCAACTCACCCGAGGGAACTCTCGACGATGGGCTGCCTTCAGATCGTGAAGTCGTTGGCGGCTTTGCTTCAGAAAGTGACGGACCCATTGTTTTGGTGCGAGTCCCAGACAAGCTGTATGGAATGGTATGGCTCTTCGCAGCGGAAACGCTGGAGCGCGTGCCTGAGCTGTACGCCGAGGTGGGCTATCCCTATATTGAACAGCGCTTGCCGGCCGTTCTGGTCGAGACCCGCTGGTTGGGCGTAGCGTTGTGGCGGTGGATTGCGGCTTTGCTATTGGTGCCGCTATCTCTGGGGGTGGCATGGGTGCTCTTACGGCTGTTTGTCACAGTGCCCATGGCTGTTTACGCACGCCTCCGGCGCCCAACGCAGCCGGGGGCTTTATGGGTCGAAGTCCGCACCCCCGTGCTCGTGCTGTTGACCATGATTCTTCACTACATCGTCATCATGTTGTCGGGGATTCCCCTCCTCTACCGGCAATACTACGCCCGCGTGGTGAAGATCTCACTGACGGTAGCTTTGGCGTGGCTGTTATGGCGCTGGATCAACCGCGGCATCCGGATGGCGCACGCGCGGGTGCTGGCGCGAGGCGACGCGGAAGCCGGGTCCGTACTGCTCCTGGGTCAACGGATTGTCAAGGTGTCGGTGGTCACAGCGGTCTTTCTGATTTCGCTCAGCATGCTGGGCTTCGAAATGAAAACCTTCCTGGCCGGGCTGGGCATTGGCGGTATTGCGGTGGCTCTGGCGGCGCAAAAGACGCTCGAGAATGTCTTTGGGGGCATTTGGATGCTTTCAGACCGGGCGATCCGGGTGGGGGACTTTTGCGTGTTCGGCGCCTACCGCGGGACGGTTGAAGATATCGGATTGCGCTCCACCCGCGTTCGTACGCTGGACCGCACGATCGTGACCATACCGAATGGCCAGCTCATGAACATGGTGGTCGAGAACTACGCCCTGCGGGATAAGATGTGGTTCAACCCTACAATTGGGCTACGCTATGAAACCACCGCGCCGCAGTTGCGGCAGGTTCTGGACGGCATCCGGGAGTTTCTCCAACAGCACCCGAAAATCGAAAAGGACGGCCTGCGCGTCCGCTTGTTGCGCCTGGGCGCTTCATCACTGGACGTGGAAGTTTTTGCTTATATTCTCACGACAGATTACACGGAGTTTACCGCCATTCGCGAAGAACTCTTCCTTCGCATCCTGGAGATCGTCGCAGCGGCGGGAACAGGCTTGGCTTTCCCGTCGCAGACCATATATCTGGAAAACCCGAGCGAAGCAGCCCGTTCGTCCTCGTCCGCTTTACGCCCTCCGCCAACGGTCCCGGGCGCGGCATAAAGCATGAATATGGGCGGCAGGCGTGCCCATACTGACGCCTCCGCCAAAGGAAAGGATCAATCCCTCTCCGCCGGTTTTCTCCAGGACTTGCCGCGCCGCCTCTTCCACTTTCTCGGGGGTTCCGTAGACACCCATCTCACGCGGCGCTACATTCCCCATAAGACGCACCTGGCCATTGGTCTTCTGACGTGCTTCCGCGGCGTCTATCTTGTGAGACCAGTTGATGACGTCAAAGCCCGTTTCCGCCAGCTCCGCCAGAAACGGACGGATGTTGGCGTCATTGTGATACACCTTTACCCACTCAGGGGGAAAGGCTTCGCAAATTCGTTTCAAACACGGGTGGGCAAACTCACGATACGCACGCGCAGAGAGAAACCCGATGATATCATCCAAGACCAAGATTCCTTCGACGCCCGGACCCAGCACCTCAGCCTGCGCTTTCAGCCAGTCGATCACTACCTGCGTGGTGAAGCCCAATAGTTTCTGCGCGCCTTCGGGGTTCTCCACAATATCCAGCATCAAGGCGGTCACGCCGCGCAAAAAGGACGCCAGGCACAGGGGACCGCGCGCCGCCACCAACGGGATTCTGTAACCCTCGGCGAGGATACGCGGTTTGTGGCGCTCATACAAGCGCAGAGCCAGAGCCATGAAACCGTCGGTATGCGGATTCACGGGCGAAATCCGGTCCAGATCTTCGATTCGGAACAACGTAGCCGACTGAGCAGGAGGCTGGTCGCGCCAGAAGTGAATGCGGTTGCCTACGGCGGACGGTTCAATCGCCATGCCATATTCCACCCACCACGAGGGCACGAAGATGACATCGGGGAAGTCGCGCATCACTTTTAGGTTGGCTTCAAACCACAAGTTTGGGTCAAGAAAGTAATCCAGGTGGCTCAGTCCGACATAGCCGGGAATCCAAGGGCTGTCGGCAATCAAGGCTACAGGAACGGTGTCCAGTTTTCCCCCTTTGGCCACCGTCCGGAAAGCGTCCCATTGTTCAGGTTTCATTCGAAGCCATCATCGCACTTCGCAAACGCGGCGCGCTTGCCGGACAGGGACGTCAGTGTGGAGTGCAGCTAAGTTCGAGGCCCCAGCGCCGTGCTCCGCCGCCGCCAGCGCAGCTTTTGACCCCAGCTCGCCATGGCGGGCGCCAGGACGAGGCGGTGATACAACCGGACGATTTGAAGAAACGTATAGGCTAGCGAGCGGAAACGGAAAAATTGAGACCGGCCGTGAAAACGCGGGTAATGATGGACCGGCACTTCGACCACAGCGGGCGCGTACAGCTCGATTTTCTTCACCAGTTCGACGCATACGGTGCCGCTGGTGGACGTGAGATCAAAGCGCTCGATGAGCGCGCGGCGGATCAAGCGGAAATCACAGTCGATGTCCCGCAAACGGATGCCGAACAACCAGCGGGCAAAACGGTTGTACAAATAGCCGAGCACGATGCGGTGCCAGGGGTCTTGCCGCTGGATCTTGTACCCGTTCACCAAGCCGACTTCCGGAGTGAGCTCAGCCAGAAGCATAGGCAACTCACCCACGTCGTACTGCCCGTCGCCATCCGTGTAAAAGACGTAGTCTTTGGTAGCGGCCGCAAATCCTGTTCGCAGAGCCGCGCCATAGCCGCGGTTGTGGGGATGCGTTATAACGCGCAGGCGCGGGCCAAAGCGCCTCTGCAAATCCTCCAGCACGCTGGCAGTGTTATCGTAGCTGCCATCATTCACTACGATGACTTCGAAGTCGGCTACACACTCCGCCAGTACTGCGAATGTTTTCTCAATGAGGGGCGGCAGTGCCGGCGCATCATTATAAGCAGGAAAGAAGACCGACAGGGAGAAAGGATACAGTGCACCGGAATTCATTGGCGTTTTCATAAGGTTGAGTCATCGCAATAAGGAATCGCGTCCGGAGGCAAATTCGCGCCCCCCAGCAACACAGAGTCGAGCGGACGGTTCAAAGCCACATGGGCCACATACTTGTAGATCACTGTAGGATACGGGGCGCAACGTACATGTATGGGGCGATCAGTCTCCCGGGCAAAAGCGACGAACCGCTCCGTCGGCACAGCGCGCCGCTGGTACTGAGGCAATTTGTAGATCCACAGGAACCCAGCGTTGTGGCCTACCACCAAAAACCAAAAGCCCGCAATCGCCAGCGGCCGGCGGAGAACGAGGTTCTCGCGCAGAACCAAGTAAGCCGCTCCAACCATCAGGGCTAAGCCGACGCTGGCCAGATACGTGTGGCGGCTGGGCACGCGCGTCATGTAGGTCAGAAAACTGTATGGCGCCAACCCGACCGCAGCCCAGACAAAGGCGATCGCAACCACCGCCCATCGAGCTTTGCGCCGGTAACGCCACAAAACCGCTAAACTGATCACTCCCCAAATCCACAACATGCGCAAGATGCTATGGGGGATCGTAAACCAGAAGGGAGCGTTCCAGGAGAAGGTCCCATCGTGGAAATGCTGGTGTTCACTTTGAGAGTGGAAAATCAGGGCGGCGTAAGCCGCCACCCAAACTGCGGCGACCGCGAGCGCCGCCACTGCCGCTCTATTTTGCCGATGGTCCACCCACCACGCCAAAACCAACAAAGGCCAGAAGGCGACCGCAGATTCCTTAGAGAGCAAAGCCAGCGCAAAAAAAACAGCGGCGGCGCCAAGCCATAGCCAACGCCGCCGCTGTTCATGCTGGAGCCAGAGAACCCAGCACAAAAACGCTGATAACCCGAAGAGAAACACAAGGAGCTCTGGCAACGCCGAAATCCAAACCACAGCTTCCTGGTGGCCTTCATGCACAGCGAAGAACGCCGCCGCCGGTAAGGAAACCCTCCAACCCACGCGTTTCCACAAGCCCAGAGCGGCTACCAGGAGGCAGTTGATAACGTGCAAACCCAAACTCAAAAGGTAGTAGGGAACGGCGCTGACGCCCCAAACAGAATCCACCAGCCAGGAGGCGACTAAAGACGTGGCTCGGCAGCGGTAAAGCGGGTCCTGCGCTAGGGCATTCCAGCCGGCCGGCGCTCCGTAATGACGGGCCAGGTAAATTTGCAGGTAGTCATCGCTAATGAACGGCAAGCCTATAAAAGGAAAGTAGGTTATGCCCGCTAGCAGGGCCAATCCAAGGCAGACGCCCACCCACAGGACCGGAGAGGCAAGGGCGCCGTTGTGCGTGCTGACCTCACGGCAGCACCCCTGCGAGAAGTCCGGCTTGCTAATGACGGAAGCCGCCACATATGCAGCGTAATTCATACCCAGCGGTTCAAGAAGGTATCTTTCGGACAGGGACCCGGTATCTTTTGGGCAGGCCAGTAACCTCTTTCAGGCAAGATGGGTTAAAACATAGATAAGCCGATGGCCACGACAGCCGAGGTCAGGCCTATACCGCCGGGATTTGACGCGCTGCTGCGACTGCGCCCGCGCACGCTATTGGTCGTCAGCACCGCCCTCATCGTGGTGGTGGCTTTCATCCACAGGGAGATCGGCCAGGAAGTCTCCGTGGGTGCGCTGTACACGTTTCCTATCCTGCTGGCTAGCTTGGCGTTGTCTAGGAAGCAGGTTTTCGTGCTGGCGTTGGGCTGTGCGCTGCTACGGGTCGTTTACGGCTACTCCTTTTCTTTTCTTGACGGTGTGTTTCGCTTTCTCATCGCCCTTATTGCCTACACAAGCACAGGACTCTTTGTTCAAGAGTTAGTGGCCAACCGGCGCCGGGCGATTGAATACGCTCACGAAGTTCAGAAACAGCAAGCTCTGAGGAAGGAAGCCGAAGAGCAACTGCGAGTTCTGGCGGAAAGTAGCCCGGCGGCCATCTTCACGCTGGACGAGAACGCCAAGGTGTTGTCAGCCAACACGGCGGCTCAGCGCTTGTTTGGGTGTCGAAGCAAGGAGGAGTGTGAACGCATCAGCATCGCTGACGTGCTGCCGGTGCTCGCCGACGCCCTCAAGATGGAAAGGCCCGGGGGGTTTTTCCGCACCGCTGCGCAGTGTCAAGGTCGGCGATTGGACGGCCAGATTTTCGTTGCTCAGACTTGGTTTTCAACCTACGATAGTCCAGACGGAAGGCGCTTGGCTGCCATAGCCGTGGACTGCTCGGACGAAGTGCGGGAACGTGAAGAACAAAACCTGCGCCAGCTCCAAGAGAACAACCGAATTGTTGCCGCCGCGGTATCGCATGAGATCCGGAACGCGTGCAGCGCCATTTCCGTGGTCTACGCCAACTTGCAACAGATTCCCGGACTCGCCGCCAACGAAGACTTTGTTGCTTTAGGCAAGCTGGTTCGAGGCCTTGAGAAAATCGCCGCTGCGGAATTGCAGTCGCGGGTCCAGCCGGTTTTGGGCGGAGTTGACTTGGGAGAGGTTTTGAACCACTTGCGGGTGATCATCGAGCCCGGCTGGGAAGAAGCAGGCGGGAAGGTGACCTGCCAGATCCCGAAACCAGCGCCGGTGGTTCTCAGCGAACCATTTGGTTTGACGCAAGCTTTCCTGAATCTCGCGATGAACAGTCTGCGCGCGGTTCAGGATCAGCCCGTACGGCAACTTGCTATCGTGGCGGAAGATTCCAATGGAAAGGTGCTGGTGCGATTTCAGGATTCCGGCCCCGGGGTGAAACACCCGGACCGCCTTTTCCAGTTGTTCCAACCTGGCGCGGGACACGTAGGTCTGGGGCTGTATGTTTCCCGGGCGATTTTACGCAGTCACGGAGGCGATTTGCGGTATGTTGAAACGCCGCAGGGCGCCTGTTTTGTCGCAGAGCTCACGAAAGCGCCGCGACGCGGGATACAGAATCGATGACCCAGGAAGACATCGGCGTCATCCGTCTGTTTGTGGTTGACGATCACGCTCTGTTTCGTGAGGGGCTGAACCGGCTTCTCCAAGCGCAGGAAGGATTTGTGGTGGCAGGATGCGCGGCCGGCGCCCAAGAGGCTTTGAGCCAGCTCGCTGACGCCAGGCCGGACGTTGTGCTGCTGGATGTCGATTTAGGCCCGGAGCGCGCGTGTGACTTTTTGGATGCCGCCAGAGAACAGGGCTTTAGCGGGCGAGTCCTAGTGGTAACCGCGGGCGTAGCCGATGCGGAGGCTGTACAGCTCATCCAAGCCGGGGTGTCCGGCATTTTTCACAAGCACAATCCCCCTGCGGCGCTGTGCGACGCCATCCGTAAGGTCGCCGGCGGGGAAAATTACCTCGAGCCGAGGTATTTGAAGCCCTTGTTCCAATGCGTGGATCCCACCGCCTTGGATTCACGGCCGAAGCTTACCGAGCGGGAGCTTGGAGTTCTGCGATTGATTCTACAAGGCATGGCGAATAAGGAGATCGGCGACGAATTGTCGATCTCCGAAAGTTCTGTAAAAGCGGTGCTGCGGTCGCTGTTTCAGAAACTCGGCGCGCGCTCACGCAGCCAATTAGTAAAGATCGCTTTGGAAGAGTATCGCGACGTCTTGTGAGCGGGCTGGAGCCGCGCTGCACTCACGGCGAGCTGCTGCTGGGATTGGGGTTCACCACGGGGAACGTGACAATGTTGCTGACAAAGACGTCCTGCGCAATGGTCATCTGCGTGCGTGGGTTCGTCGGCAGGTCGGCGTTTAACTCGAGGTGAACTTCGTAAATCCCCACCGCGCCTTGTTTCAGTCCCGAATAAAGGACGTTGGCGGTTTTGCCGCCGGCCAGGGACGAGACGAACTCGTTCGGCTCGTTGTAATACGGTCCCTGATACGGAGCGCCAGTGATGACGTAATTCTGCTGGATTTCTGTGGGCTTCACAAGCCCTAGCCCGGTGGCGTAAACCACCACCGTCTCCCCGGGCAAAGCCGGATTCTCAGGCGTGACACGGCTTCCGGCGATGTTGGCGCAGCATAGCTCGCTGTTGGTGGCGGTGATGATGACCTGCCCGCCTTCATTGGCGCTTCCCCCGATCTTGATCCCATTCCCTGCCGGACCAGGTATGCGCGCGCGCAAGCGGATGCGAGTGAACATGCCCGCGCCATAAGCCTCCACTTTCGGGTCGTTGTTGATCAAGGCAATCAGGTTGTCCCGGATGGTTTCGAGCGTATCGCCCTCCTGGACCGTATAGCTGTATTTGCGGTCCTCGATCGTGACGGTCGCCACGTCGCCCGCGTTTGCGGTCCCGTCCACTGAAATCGTGCCCGTCGCAAAGCTGCTGTAATGGTACACAAGACCGGGACGCGGGTCCTCCCCCTCTTCGGCAAATATGCCGGGGTTTTGCTTCACAATGGGCACCGCGGCTGCGTTGGTGACGGTCACCCGTCCGTCGCTACGGACCGCCCGGACCACGGCGCTCGCATTGGTCGTGTCATACATTTCGTAGGGAAGCTGCGCAACAATCTGCGTGGGCGATACCGAAAGAATCGGGGATTGCATGCCATCAAAATACACATGCACGCCCGCCAGCTCCCGAGGCAACTCACGGTCGGCGGGCGCCGAGGCGATCTGATCGGTCAGATCGTCGCCGAGAATCGTGACGATCGTGCCGGGGCCAATGCGAGCGGCGTCCTGCCCGCCGGAAAGCTTGGCGCCGGCCGTTGTGCCGGTGATCTTGGCGTTATCCGAGGTCTTAACGCCGTATTCGACATCGTTGCCTGCGGGTCCGCCCATCCGGGCGGTCAAGATGATCGCATTGGCGGCAGAGTTCGGGGATGCGATGACTTCCGGGTCTCCATTGCCGGCGTTGATCAAGTCGATCAGCTTCTGCAATACCTTGTCGAACGTATCCCCTTTGACGATTTTGTAGGTGTAGTTGCGCGTTTTAGGGTTATCTTCCTCGTCAGGTCCGATCCGGATCGTGACCTCGTCGCCCTCACTGACCTCCCCGCTGAACGTTATGGCCCCAATCGCAAAGACTTCGCGGCTCGCCGCGTTCCGCACGCCTGTGTACGGCAAGACGACATCGCCAATGGAGTAAATCTGCACGCGCCGGTTGTAAGGATCGCTCACGTAAAGGTTCGTGCCATCCCACGCGAGGGAGAGGGGTGTGCGTAATTGATCCGTCGCAGCGCGCCATTCCGGCATAGCACCGTCGGAAACATTGTTCACCTTCTCGTCGATCTGGCCGAGGATGGCGTCCGCCGCCTTGCCGCTGGTGAGAGGGATGGTGTTAAAAACGAGGACACGATCATTGCCGCCATCGGCGATGAACAGCCTACGCCCATCGGAAAGCGCAAATCGCGGACCTTCCAGCGTGGCGGCGCAGCGAGGAGGGTAGATATCATTGCCGTTCTCATCTTGCCCGGTCGGCGCACAGAGCGCTTTCGCGTTATTCGGAGTGCTGCTGGTCAAATCCGGCTGGCCGATGGCGTAATCCGCGGGTTGCTGGTTGCGAGTGGGAATCGAGTTCCACACAAGCACGCGGTTGAATCCCAAATCGCACACATAAAGCCGCACTCCATCGGAAGTCACGCAAGCCGGGTTTTGCATGTTGTTGGACTGGGCTTTTAAGGTGAGGTCCGCAGTGGGTGAGAAACCGGAGTTCATATCGGGCTGCCCGAGGACCACGTCCGCCGCTTGGCCGTTTTGAGTAGGAATGGAATTCCAGATGAGCACCCGGTGATTCTGTGTGTCCGCCACAAAGAATTTGCCATTCTGAAACCACACGCCCTGGGGTCCACGCATGGTGGTGGCGGATGTTCCCGGCGCATTTTTCGTGAAATCGGGTTGGCCAAGCACCAAGTCCGCAGGCTCGCCGTTCGTCGTAGGAATATGGTTCCAAATAAGCACCCGGTTGTTGTTGGTGTCAGCGACGGCGACATAGCGACCGTCGGAGGCTACCGCAGTGGGCTGGCGCATGCCGCTCTGCGTCACAGCGATGTCTGTTTTCTCAAAATCGGGCTGTCCCAGCACGACATCAGGCAGCCCCACACACGCAGGGCAGCGCTTCCCCCCCTCTTGCGAAAATGGAGCGCGGGGGTCGGGGAACTGAATCGATGCGTTTTTGTAAAGGAGCACACGGTTATTTTGAGGGCTGGCGGCAACGCGGTTCGCATCCACCACGAACAGCGTATCGGCGGCGAACGCCAATCCACTCACGCCGCCGACCAGCTCCCGGGAGGCCTTCGTTTGGTTCGGCGTATTTGAATCCGGCTCGACGTAATCCTGAGCTGTGAAGTTCCGTTGGCCGATTACCAGGCGGGCCGCCTGTCCGGTTCGAAACTCAGCCGCAAAACATAAGCCGGCGGCCACTAGAAAGAGGGCGAAATACCTCATCACGATGTATTCAGGAAAAGACTCGTTCTCAGTATACCAAGGTGTCGGACGCGCTTCATTGCCAGCGGGTTACGCGAAAGTCCTCCTGAAGGGTTCCGCCTAGAGCCGCCAGGCCGCTTGACGAGCCCCCTGCGCTGTGCAGCATGATGGGTCTTATGGAGCCGATAACTCGCCGCGCCACATTGGGCGCGTTCATAGGCGCTTCCGCTGCGCAGGTGCGTTCGAGCCGCCGCAAGCCGAACTTTTTGTTCCTCATCTCCGATGACCACGCCGCTTATGTAATGGGCTGCGATGGAAACAGACTGGCGCAAACCCCGAATCTGGACCGGCTGGCTAGCCAAGGGATGCTGTTTGCGCGACACTACTGTAATGCGCCTGTCTGTACGCCCTCTCGCCAGTCTTTCTTCACCGGACTCCTGCCCCATGCCGCCGGCGTGACTCGGCTGCCGACTTCGCTCTCCCCCGACAAGCCGAACTTGGCCAAGCAGTTTCATGCGGCTGGATACCAGACCGCCGTGTTCAACAAGATGCATTTTAACCGTGCTCCGGAACCGGGCATGTATGGCTTCGATGTAGCCATGACAGAACAGGCCATTCAGAAGGCGTGGCTCGCTGAAGTAAAGCCCAAACCGGTTCCGCCGGGCATCCGTACGAAACCCGTTTGGCGGCCGTTCAAGGATCCTGCTCGCATTTGGCTGAACAGCGAGAAGCTTCCGATGGCGCGGTCAGACGCCGAAATGAAAAGCACTTTCGTGGTGCGTAAGGTGGACGAGTATCTGGCGCAAAACAAGGACAAACCGTTCGCGCTCTGGGTGAGCTTTCAAGAGCCCCATTCGCCGTTCGACTTTCCGATTGAAGACCGGGACCGTTTTGATCCGAAGCGTTTCCCCGTGGAAAAAGTCGGGCCGGAGGACGCTTGGCAAATTCCTCTCATCTTTCGGGATCTTACCGATGATGAAAAACGCGGCATTACTGCGGCCTACTACACCTCGACTTACTTTCTTGACCGGAACATTGGAAGAGTCCTCGACCTACTGAAGAAATACAACCTCGAAGAAGACACGTTCGTCGTTTACTTGGGCGATAACGGATACTGTTTGGGGCACCACGGGCGGTTCGAAAAGCACACGGGATATGAGCCTGCCTTACGTGTGCCCCTCATCCTCCGTTTCCCTGGGAGGATCCGGCAGGGCGTGGTCAAAGACCTGACGTCCAACGTGGATTTGACGGCTACGATCTTGGACATGATGGACGTTCCGCCGATTCCAAACGCGCACGGACGGAGTTTGCGCGCCTATTTGGAAGGGCGCAAACCCGCACTTCCACGCGAGTACATATTCTCTGAATACCTAGAGAATGAAGAGGCGTATCTGCGCACGCCCAAATGGAAATTTATTTTCTGCTCCGGCCGGCGGCGGCGGGAAGACGGTTACGAAACCGATAACCCGACTCCTGGCCGCTATGTGCGCCTGTTTGATCTGGAAAAGGATCCGGGTGAGTTTCAGAACGTCGCCCCGAAACACCCCGACGTAGTGGCAAAATTAGAAACGATCATGCTCGACCAGTTCCGCACTACGCACCCCGATGCCGAAAAAGAGCCTCCCCGGTTGAGCCGAGAGGAGGCTATCGAGTTTTATCTCCGGCCTCGAGATGTTTAACTCGTATAGGCGAAACAAAGGTTGAAGTTGCGTGTTCACGAACGAGTAGGAAACTTCTAGCCAATGACCACCACCAGACGAGAGTTTCTCGGCGCCTTGGGCGGGGCGCCCTTCATTCTTAGCGGCCAGTCCACCGCGAACAAGCCCAATGTTCTATTCATCGCCATTGACGATCTCAATGACTGGATCGGTTGCCTGAAAGGCCACCCGGATACTCGGACGCCGAATTTAGACCGCCTTGCGGCTCAAGGAGTGCTTTTCACGCACGCGTATTGCGCTGCGCCGGTATGTAACCCCTCTCGCGCGGCGTTGATGAGCGGAAAACTTCCCTCCACCAGCGGGGTATACGAAAACCAGCAGCCCATGCGGAAGTCGCCGGCGATCAAAGACGCGATCACCTTGCCGCAGCATTTCATGGAACATGGCTATCGCGTGGTGGGCGGAGGCAAAATCTACCACGGCGCTTATCCAGATCCGCCGAGCTGGCATGAATACTACCCGGATCAGATTCACAATAAGCCGGACGATCCGCTGCCTGCCAAACGTCCACTCAACGGCATTCCTAACACGGGCCACTTCGATTGGGGGCCGGCGCCGGTTCCCGATACGGAAATGGGCGACTGGAAGGTGGCCGAGTGGGCCTCCCGAGAGCTCAACCGGAAGCACGACAAACCCTTTTTCTTGGCTTGCGGGATCTTCCGCCCGCATCTGCCATGGTATGTGCCGCAAAAATACTTTGACATGTTCGATGTCGATAAGGTCACGCTGCCAAACGTGAAAGAGGACGATTTGGACGACGTGCCGCCCATCGGGCGTCGGCTGGCGCTCCGGTCCGGCGATCACAAGAAAGTGACCGAGCACCACCAGTGGCGGCAGGCGGTTCGCGCATATTTGGCCTGCATCGCATTTGCGGACGCGCAGGTGGGACGGGTTATCGATGCCCTAGAACGAAGCCCTTATGCGAAAAACACCGTGGTGGTGTTGTGGAGCGATCACGGCTGGCATCTAGGTCAAAAATTGCATTGGCGCAAGTTCGCGCTTTGGGAAGAGGCCACTCACAATGTGTTCATGATCAAAGCCCCCGGCGTCACCAAAGCGGGCGCCCGTTGCGACCGTACGGTCAGCCTCATGGATATCTATCCGACGCTGATCGACCTGTGCGGACTCCGCAAACGTGAAGGGCTGGAAGGCGTGAGCCTCATGCCTTTGTTACGCAACCCCGCAGCGGCGTGGGACCGGCCCGCGCTCACCACTTACCTGAGGGGCAACCACTCCGTTCGCAGCGAGCGCTGGCGGTATATCCGTTACAACGACGGGACGGAAGAGTTATACGATCACACCAAGGATCCCCTCGAATGGACGAATCTCGCCGGCAAAGCCGAGTTTGCGGCTGTCAAAAAAGATCTGGCGAAATGGTTGCCGAAGACGGATGCACCCGATTCCGTCGTCGAAAAGGGCATCGACGAAGTGGATTGATCGTCTCCTCATTGGAAACGTACTTTTACTTCGTTACTCGCTTTACCCGCCACCTGAAGGCTTAAGGTGGTGAGTCCGCTCACCCCGGGCGGCGCCGGCACGTTCACTTGGTACAAACCCAAGCCATCGGAGGCGTAGCCGCTGAAAAGCGCCGGAACCGTGAGATTGCCTATGCGAACTACCACCGTGTTTGTGGTTTGCGGAGGCTCGCCTCGCGGGCGTATCACCGGGCCCAAACCGGTGCAGTAGATCTCTAAAAAATCGCCCGGCTGCGCCGGGAGGACGTCCGTAGTGAATCTGGAACCCGAGACTACGATAGCGCCGAGTCCGGTGGACGACTGGAAAAAGATGCCAGGTTGCACCGCCACCACCGGCGCTCGGACGTCAGCCTTGCCGGCGCTGCTCACCACGGTAACCGTAGCCATGCCGGTCGGTTGACTCTCGGGGACGAGGAAGTTGATTTGAGTATCGGACACGTACTGTACCGGCACAGGAACGCCGTCAAGCCACACTTGAACACCGGCGAGGTCGGTCGGCAGGGGAAGCCGCGTCGCTGAGGCAGTGAAGCCTCCGGCAAGGTTGAGCCCAAAAATCGTAGCTAGGGAACCCGGTGAAAGTCCAGGTTCGTAGGAGGCTGCGTTGACCACGGCGCTGGCGGCGACCACGACTGGCGGTCCGGCCACGGTGGCAATTGCGGACGGTCCCCCCGGCATCCCATCGAAGCTTACCGTTAACGCGCTCGCGGGCTCACTCCCCGGAGCCCACCGAAAGGCGGCGATGCCCGAGCTATCCGTGACCGCGGTCGTACTCTCCAGGCTACCGCCTCCGCTCACGGAGGCGCGCAGCCGCACTCCCGGATAGGGCAAATCGTTGGCATCCGTGACCCGAAACCGCACCGGCTCGGGGAGGAAGCCGGAGCTCGCCGGCTGTTGCCGGTTCCCTGACACAATTTCGATGCGCAAGCGCGCCGCATCGAGAACCTGTATCCGCGCCTCCACGGTTTCATAAGCGCTATCCACAGGTTCAATGGTCAGCTCCTCAACCCCGATTCCCCGGCCGGATAGCTCGAAGGTAGCCTTGTTTCCACCAGCGGGGATGGTGACCGAACCGGGTGCGGAAGCAACTCCGTTGCGCGTGCGGAGCATCAGCGCTAGAGCCGTCTCTACCGGTTTCGCAGTCTCCACGCTAACTATAGCTTTATTTCCGGCGAGCACACCCATAGCAGGAAAAGCGGAAACCCGCAGCTCACGTTTCAACGCCGTGTCAGCTCTGCCCCGCCCCGACGTGGCTTTTTCAAAAAAGCTTTCAAACTCTGTACGGTAACGGTCTAATTGGGCGACCTGGTCGGCGGATGGCGTTTGGCCTTCGGGCGCGATCAAGACGAAAGCGAAGCGAAAACTGCGCTGAGCTACGGTATGATCCGGGGTGCGCCGCCCTTCGGCCTGTATGATCTCATCCACCGCCACATCACGCCGCCGCCCGTCAAACTGTACGCCCTTTCGCGGGCCCGCAGACGCAGATACGGTAGCGTTCTCAACCAAAAATGTGGGTAAAGTCTCCTCCGGCGCCCGGAAGCCCATCAGGTACTGATCGAGGGGCGCATAAGCCTCGACGGCGCCGGTGGTCAGAAATCGTGGCGCCGTATTAAGGCCCCGGTCTTCGATGCGGTTTCCCTCCAGTACGGAAGCTTCGGAGTTGAAAGTGAAGGCCCAATGCGCCATCTGCCGCCCGAGCATGGGGCGTGCCGCCGGACGGTTCGGGTCGCGCACGCTGGCGTACGCCAAAAACAAGTGGCCGGCTTCATGAGCCAGCACGCTCATGGTCGTATCCCCTGCCGAAGCTCGCAACGGCACGGTGGCGTAGGGATCGCGGGGGTACTGGGAGAGGGGACCGAGATTCAACACCGCCTGTAGGCGGCGGGGAGAACCAAACTCACGGCCCACGTCCACGAGTTCGTCGCCTATGCCCTTGCTATGGTTGCGCACCGTGATTTCATAGGCTACGGCGTCGGAGTTGGCTTGTAGGCCAAGGGTGTTGAAGAACGCCAGATAGTCGTAAGCGTCTTCGTGCGTTTGATAAAACCGAAGCGCAGCCATCACGATGTCCACCCCCGGAGTCTGCGTAAACCGCTCGGCCACGCCCGCCGCATACTCCTGACTGCCCGCGTCGCTGAAACTGACCACGGAAAGCGTCCCTTGGAAATTGCCCGGCGCGATTCCAACGACCGCCTCTTGCACGGCCACCTCCGGGTACGAGATCTCCACGCGTCCGTCCGGATACAGCGCCACTTGGAAGCGCTGCACGGCCCCGGTTCCAAACTCCACATACAACGGCACTTGGTCCCATATCACAACGAACCGGGCCGGTTCCGAGATGACGCGCACTCCCCCACGGGAACGCGATGGATCCAAATCCGTGAACAGGACGGCGATGCGCGGAGGTCCCCCGATAAGCCGGGCTATGGACCGCTCAGCGGACAGGTTATCGCCCGCTGTGAAGGTAAGATTCCCGTCCGAATTCACAAACAGCGAACGATAAGTGACGCCAAAAAAAGGAAATGCAAAAGGCAGGCGAACCTCGCGCGTGTCGTCGTCCGCCAGATCGGTGAGAAGCTGCGCGGAACCCGAAGACGAGTCGTCCGCCGCCTGCCCGGTGAGTTCGAACCGGTACTTGGTGGCGCGTGAATCTCCGGGAAGAAAACGGAGCATCTTCCCGCCCAAATTGAACGGGTTGAGGCGAGAGACAACCCCATCGCCGTCGCCGATCACCGCGATATTCCCGATGTCAATCGCCGTGTTTGCGGAAGCGGACGGCCGCGGCGCTGCCGAGAGCAGTTTCGCACGATTCCGCGCCTGCACCGAGCGGCGGTGCAGGCTAAGGTGCTCCCGCCAGTTGCCGCGGTAGGCGCCACAACCAACCGCGGAGGATTTACCCGGCAGCGATGCTGCCACCGCCGCCAGCGCCAGGACCAAAGAAAGAAAACGCCTCATGAAGATCAAAAACAGCCTTCCTCTTGCTAAGATACGAAGTTCCGAGCGTTCGTTTCTGGGATTATGGCTTTCTGTACAAATTGTGGATCGGCATTGCCTGAGGTGGCTCGTTTTTGTCCCTCTTGCGGGCAGGCGGCGGCCTTGCCGCGCGCGGCTGTGGCGGCGCCGCTCGAATACACCATACAGGGGGACAATCTTCAGATTGTCCGCGTGAAAATGAAGCCGGGGCAAGAAATTTACGCCGAGGCCGGCAAGATGGTCTATAAGACCGCGGCGGTGCAGTGGGAAACCCGCATGAGCGGGGAAACGCTCGGCGAGAAAATCTGGGGCGCCATCAAACGGAAGCTGTCCGGGGAGTCTCTGTTTATGACGTATTTCCGGACCGATAGCGAGGGAGAGGTGGGTTTTGCAGGCAGTTATCCGGGACGGATTCAAGCCTTCGACCTGCCAAGCGGCCGGAGCGTCCTCGTGCAGCGGGACGGGTTCCTTTGCGCGCAGTCGAGCGTACAACTGAATATTGCTTTAGTAAAGAAACTCGGCGCGGGCCTATTCGGAGGAGAAGGCTTTATCCTTCAGAAGCTTACAGGACCCGGGACGGTTTTCATCCATGGCGGCGGCGATTTCGTGGAATTTCATTTGAACCCCGGCGAAACCTTGCAGGTGGATACCGGGTGCATCGTCGCCTTTGAGGAGACTGTGGACTATGACATCGAGTTCGTAGGCGGCATTAAAACGGCTATTTTCGGCGGGGAGGGCATCTTTTTGGCGACGCTGCGCGGTCCGGGCAAGGTAATCATCCAGAGCATGACTCTCGAGAGGTTACGCCGCGAACTCGCGCCGCTTAAGACGGGCGGCGATGAGCGTGGCCCCCTGGAATCTCTGGGCGGCTTTTTCACCTCCGAAGATTAAAACCACCAAGCGACATCTTTTTTCCAACCATAGTACTAGTACTTTTCTCGTTAAACTTTAGCTACGGTAGCGTCGATCACTATGTTGTCTGCATGTCGAACCATCCAAAGACTCCCCATGAAAGTCCTCCACCTAGCGCATTGGAGCGCTCAGAAGGCGATGGCTTTGACGTGTTTAAAGAGCAGCTCCTGGCGAGCATCAACCATGAGGTTCGCACCCCGCTCACCGGAATCCTAGGGTTATCGGACTTGTTGCTGGAAAGCCAGCTCACTGAAGAGCAGCGCGAATGGGTGCAGGCTACCCGCGTGTGTGCGGAAACGTTATTGCACTTGTTGAATTCTACACTGGAGTTCGCCGCCCTATCGGCAGGGAAAGGCATTCTGGAGCAAACGGAGTTTCCGCTGCGGGAAACCCTGCGGTGCGCCGCCGAGAAGTTCCGCCCTCAAGCGGAAGCAAAGGGACTAGGCTACCGTGTTCTCATCGACGCCAGCGTGCCGGAGCTGGCGCTGGGAGACTCATTACGGTTACAGCAGCTCCTCGGGCATCTGATCAGCAATGCCGTGAAATTTACCCACGAAGGCAGCGTGACGGTGCATAGCGCGGCGAACAGCGAGAGGAACGGGCGCGCACTGGTGACCGTGAGCGTCATCGACACGGGGATCGGAATTGATCCACGCCACCGGCATCTCATTTTCGAATCATTCCGGCAGCTAGACAGCACTCTTTCGCGTAGGTACCCCGGGCTTGGGCTCGGGCTGGCGCTGGCTCAGAAGATCGTACAGTTGTTCGGCGGGACATTGGACTTCGAGAGCACGCCGGGCAAAGGGAGCTGCTTTTCGTTCACGATACCGTTGACTGTGCGAGAGCGGCCGGCGCCGCCGCAGCCTGCGTCTGGCTCAGAGACCAGTTACCGGATTCTGGTAGTGGAGGACAACAAAGTGGCGCGAGAGGTGGTGCAGCACATTCTCAAGCGCCGGCCGTTCGAGGTGGAATTTGCCGAGTCCGGCGAGAAAGCCATCGAAGCGGTATCGAAGCAATCCTACGACTTGATCCTAATGGACCTTCAGATGCCCGGGCTGGATGGTTTCCAAACAACGGAAAGAATCCGGCGGCACAAGAACGGGCGGCAAGTTCCGATTGTGGCGTTAACGGCGAACGACTCCGGGGAACACCGCGCATTGTGCAGGCAGTGCGGCATGCAGGGTTTCCTGTCCAAACCGGTGCAGGCCGAGGAAATGCTGCGCACCCTGGACTCGCTCCTCATGCCGGCTGAAGAGCTCCATACTCCCAGCCTAGAATCCGGCATTCGCGCGCGTTGACCGCAAGAGCGGCGGCATGATCGGAACCCACACTGAGATCCCACACCCTCCATTCCCCTCCACCCGTCACGGGGAGTCCCTCTGCGATGTCAACCTGCGGGGAGACTGTGAATCCGGAAAGCCCGAGCGTCAGCCCTCCGCCTATCCCTTTCACATAGGCCTCCTTCCGCACCCAGAGGCGGTAGAAGAGCTCAAGCCGTGCATCCGCCTCACGCTCGCGCAACGCCTTGATCTCGGCAGGGGCGAAGAAACGCTCGGCGATGGCTAGCGGCTCAATATGCGCTCGAACGGCCTCCACGTCCACCCCCACGTCGGTCTCCCGCGCAAAAGCGAACAACGAGAGCCCGCTAGTGTGGGAGAGATTGAACCGCAATGGGCTTCCTGGCAGGAAAGGCTTCCCCCGCGGCGTTCGCGCCAGCCGAATTTCATCGGCGGCGAGGCCGGCGTAGCGCGCCAGCAAACGTAGCAGGATGCTCCCCGCTTCACGCCATTCCGTCCGCGCGCGCCAGACGTGCACTTCACCGGATGCGAGGACGGTCGAACAAGAAGGCGGGTTCCATTCCGGGGTCATACTGAGAGTCCAGCCAAATCTTCCGCTAGCGCACGCAAGAACAGTTCTTCGGAACTCTGCAAGAAGAAGTGCCCGCCGGGGAACTGCCGCAAGGCGAAGGATTCCGTGGTCTGCTCGGCCCAGGCGGCAAGATGCTCCCGGGTGACATTCGGATCATTCAGACCTCCGTACGCCCAAATGGGACATGCCAGAGGAGGCTCTTCGGTGTACACGTAATTCCGGTACAAAGCGGAGTCAGCCCGGAGCGCGGGCAGCACCAAGCGCATGAGCTCCTTATTCTCGAGGACCTCCCGCGGCACGCCTTCCAAGCGGCGCAGCTCCTCCCACAACTGCTCGTCGTCCGGCTCCGGTCCCGGCTTCCAGTCGCGCCGGAACTGTGGCGCTCTAGCGGCGGAGACGAAAAGAGCAACGGGTTGCGGCTGGCGATTACGACGCAGGAAGCGCGTCAGTTCGAAAGCTACAGCGGCGCCCATACTGTGCCCAAAGAATGCGAAGGGGGTGTCTAGGCGCCTGGAAAGGGCTGCCGCCAGCGCGGCGACCAACTCTTCCATCCGGCGCAGGGGCGCCTCGGAAGCGCGACTTTCGCGCCCCGGGAAGCGAGCAGGGCACACGGCCACGCGGTCGCCGAGCGCTTCTTGCCAACCATGAAAACTAGCGATTCCGCCCCCGGCGTGGGGAAAGCAGTACAAGCGTAGGCGGGCGGGTCTGGCCAGCGCCGCGGGCGAAAACCAGTGTCCTACCGATGAGCTTCCTGCCCGCTGTTTGAGCCGCAACGCCAGCAAGCGCCGTTTTTCCGGTGACAGCGATTCCAGCACGGACTTTCGCCCCATGTCTGTAGCCCCCGCCGGCGCTTTCCGTGGCGATCCGAGCGCTTTGAACAGCAGTTCTTCAAAGGGCTTCACGCTGAGGTTTTCCACATACCGTAAGGCTGCAACCCGCGACTGCCGCGAGATTTCCTCAAAATGGGAGCGGTCGTTTAAAAGCCGGTCAAGCGCAGATATCCAGGGCTCGATATTCTGCTCCGGAACCTCCGCCACCGGCACCATCTGCTCGTCCACTCTAGGCTGGTAGCGCTGGATGGGTTGCACGGGGATCAAGTAGGGGACCCCCATCTTCGCTTCGGGGATTCCGCCGACAGCGCTAGCAATGACCGGTACGCCGCGCAACATGGCTTCCACGACAATACGGGATCGAGCTTCGGCCCAGAGAGAAGGAACCAGCAGCACCCGGGTGCGCCGCAGCAAATCGTCAATGGCGTCCACGGGCGGAAGGATGGTGATATTGGGTCGGGCCTTGAGCGCTTCCAGATCCGCCGCGGTGGCGCCCCAGGTAGGGACCCCAGCGAACCGTACGCCCGGCATCCGGTCCGCCAGCGCCAGGAAAATAGAGATGCCTTTTACGGCGCATGGGTTCACGAGCGTTACGAATTCGTTTTCATAGCGCCCTAGTTCCGGATAGGGCCCTGGCTCCATCAGGGAGATAGGCACATGCACGGCGTCGAGCCCGCCAAACTTCCGCATGTATTCGGCGACGTATTCGCTCACGCCCACAACAGCGTCCACCCGGCGCAGCGTTTCCGTCTTTTGCTGGCTGGGAAAGGCGCAGTCCGGACCAAACGGAAGCGCGAGCGTAGCGCGGGCCAGATAGACCACCCGCGCACGGCTGGACTTCAACGCCGTCTCCAGCAGCAATTGCGCTGGGTCGTCGGTTGAGGCGAGGATGACATCGGGCGCAAACGCCTCAACCTGTTCAGCAAAGTAGGCCCGGAGGTTTGGATGAGCCGTAACCACGCGCACAGTCACTCCGCGGAGCCTGTAGCCCACGACGCCGGGCGCTGCGTCCTGCGCCGGTATGCCGCGGAGGCGCAACTCCTCCAAATAGCGCCGGTGTTCTTCGGGCCCATAGGCTCCTGTGCGCGCCACGACCATACAGGTGTGACCACGCTCCGCCAGCGCTTCCACAAGCAAGCGGTTGGAGCGGTCCCCTCCCCCATGTGCGGGGAAGTAAGGCGAGTTCTGGGCGAGGAGGACACGCAGAGGCTTCCAAACTCGGGATGCGGCGGCCGGCCGCAAGCTCAGAAGAAATTTTTCCATCGCCCGGGGATCGAGGGAACCAACGAAAGCTTCAGCCGCCCGGCGCGACGCCGCCGCTTCCGCTTCATACGCGGCGCGGTCGCCTGTAAGGGCGCCTACCGCTTTGATCCAAGGCGCCACGTCCTGCACGGGAAGAACCGGACGTGGCATTCCGTGCTCGTCAAATACGGGGTCATATCGTTCGATCGGACGGACCGGGATGACATATCCGGTCCCCTGTTTCGCCTCTTTCAGGCCTCCGGAGTCGCTGGCGATAACCGGGATGCCGCGCAGCATCGCCTCCATGACGATGAGGCCAAAACCCTCCAGCCAGAGAGAGGGCATGAGAAGCACGCGCGTGCGCCGGAGAAACTCCTCAATGTCCCGGTAGTAGGGCAGGATCTCCACATTGGCCAAAGCTCCGAGCGCTCTGCGATCCTCAGCCGTTGTGCCCCAACCAGGCAGCACGCCGAAGGCCGTCTCGGGCATCGCGCGCGCTGTCTCCAGAAAAATCGAGATCCCCTTCACTGCGCACGGGTTGATCATAGAAACCAACCCGCGGTCAAAGGACGACAGCAGGGGAAACGGTCCCGTACCGTAAATGGGTGGGTGAATGACGGCGGCTTCGGCGCCCAGGTGCTCGCGAATGTAAGCAGCCATGTGGCGGCCAATGGCTACCACTGCGGCGCAGCGTCTCACGAGCTCCGCGCCACGAGCGTCGCGACTCCAACTGGCTGGTCCGAATGGGAACCACTGCGGCGTATGCGCCAGATAGATCACCCGGTCCGGAGCCTGTTCGAGGGCGCTGTGTAGCAAAACCTGGCCCAGGTCTTCGGTCGACACCAGGACCCAGTCCGGGCGAAACGTCCGAATCTGCTCGCGCAACACTTCAAGCCGCCGCGCAGGCTCGAGCACCGAGAAGACTTGAACGCCGTCTAGGGTGGCCCACTCGACGCCATCGCGCTCCACGACGTAAGACAGGCCTTCCTGCTCGATCTGCTCGCGTTTGCCGCGCTGCCCTTCCGGAAGCGCGCCGCCTACCACACGGCAAAGGTGGCCGTGGCGCGCTAGTTCCCGCAACCAAGTCAAATTGCTCCGCGTGGCGCCTCCGCGAGGCGGTATGTGAGAAGCCGTGGAAGCGAGAAGGACTTTCATGCTCACGGCGCTTCCCCGCCCTGCTCGGCTTCGAGCAAGGCTTTCACTTCATCGTCGGAGAGTCCTTCCAGTTCTTTCAAGAGGTCCTGGTATTGGTCTTCGCCTGCTTCGCGGATCTGGCCGAGTTCGATAGCTTTGGCGAGCTCCGCTACCGTAAAGTCTCCGGCGTACACGACATCGAGCGAGAGGTCGACGTCGAAGGCTTGGCGCACAGCCGAAAGCAACTGGACAGCGAGCAGCGAGTGACCGCCGAGGTCAAAGAAATTGTCATGAATGCCGACCGAATCGCGCCCCAAAAACTCACTCCACAAAGCAGCTAATCGCTTTTCGAGTTCCGTCCGTGGCGCATCCGTCACGCGGGGCGCCAGATCCGTTTTTCGTTGTGCTTGCCGGAGAGCATCCAGCACTTGCCGGGGTGAGGAGAGTTCGGTGGCGATACGCAGGTAGTTAAGACGGCTCGGCGCGGTGGGCATGCTCCGCGGGGCGGCCTGCGGTTCACCGCATATCTGTTCCTTGTGAGCGGCCGGCTGAAACACCGCTCGCGCCAGGCTTACTGCGGGAAACTCATAAACGGCGCCGCCCTCAACGCCGGAGCGAACGCCGCCACTAAGGCTCTCCAGCAACATCTTAGCCGGGCGGTTGCGAGCCGTTTCCACAAAGGGCGCAAGCACGATTTCGTAACCCATCTCCACCGCGCGCCGTCCGACCTCAGCCAGCATGCGGTGCTCAACGCCCTTGCCCAGAGCGCGACAGCTCAGCAAGAACGTATCAAGCGTGAGAGCGGCTTCACCCGGACGCAGGATGATGACCCCCACCAGGCCGTAGTCGCCAAAACGGTCGCGAACCCTGGCCGTGAGGCACTGACACTCGTGTGACGCCAGCAGTTCGCGCAATTCCGCTTCCGTACGGCGGCGGACGCTGAAGTTCATCTGATTCGTGCGTTGGGTCAACTGAGATACCCGGGCCAGATCCTGTTCCTGCGCCTCACCTATCTCCACGTGCAATTGCAGGGCGGCGAGGAACTCTTCCAGGCTGCTCGATTGCTTTTGGAGTTTTTCACGCTCTATCTGTTCCCAGTACATCGCCGTTCGGCGCCGGTCTTCCTCTGTGGTCTTCAAGCGGTCCCAGGCCCAAATGTGCTTCACGAAGTGTGGAATGCGGGCAGAATCCTCGGGTAAAGCGAAGCACAACACCTCCGGGCACTCCGCTTGCACCTGCGCAATCTCCGCCGGATTGTCATCCAGATAGATAAAACTATCGAGTCCCAAACTCAACTCTGCGGCCAGAGAGCGTAAATTCTCCGGTTTGGGTTGCCAGTTGATGCGGTGAGCGAGAATGTGCTCCCACCGAAGAGGCATGGACGGATTCCGGCGAAAGGTCTCCCGCACGTCCTCCTCGATGTTCTTGCTCACCAAACAGAGCAACATCCCCTCCTGTTGCAGGCGCACTAGCAGCTCTTGGAACGCACGGCGAGGAGCATCTACGATAACGCCCTCCGGACCGTCCTCCGCGCACACTCCCATCCACAGCGTCTCATCGCAATCCAGAGCAACCACCTTGAAAGGCGAACCCGCAAGTGCGTGCAGTTTTCGGGCGATCATCGTGCCCAACGCGGCGAACATCTCCGGACTGTAAGGAATGCCGCCCAGTTCAAAGGCATGAGGATCGTAGTAATGTTCGACGGGATATAGTTCCTCCAGTTCGCTTTCCGGAACTAAGTGGACTTGGGGGAGGCCGGCGACTCGTTCCTCGAGGATGGCGTTACAAGCGGCCAAAATACCTGCCTGCCGGCGGCGAAATTCCGGCGAGTTCGGACAAAGGATCACCAACACAGGTACGGCGAAGCGCCGGGCAGCCAGTTCCGCAGCGAGATGGCGGGCGGTGTCTTCGAGGGTTCCCGGCTCCGCAGCCCAGTCTTCCCAGCGGACGAGCAGCACGTTGACGCCGTTCGCATTCGCCGCCAGAAGGCTGGTTGGGTCTAGTAGCTGCTGGAACACTTGATTATAGGGCGCGAAACGCAGCTCAAAGTCCAGCGCCGCTTCTCTCATCCAAAAGGCGAGCGAATCGGCCAGCGGCTCGGCAGTGAACGTTGCGCTGATGGCTAGGGTGCGTGACATGCGATTCTAAAGTATTGATTATATGATCGACGCGAGGTCCTCCCGGCGACGCCCATGAACCCGGTTCTGAACTTGCTGCGGGAAAACCGCAATTATCGCTGGATCTGGTGCGGGCAGGTCGTAAGCGACATTGGCTATTACTTTAACAACATCGCGGTCTTCAGTTTGGTGGTGCAAACCACCGGATCCGGGCTGGCGCTGACAGCCGTCATGCTGGCGCGAGGCGTACCCGCTATGATGGCCGGGCCCATCGCCGGAGTGCTGCTTGATCGCTGGGACCGGCGGCGCGTCATGATGGCCAGCGACTTGGTACGGAGCTTGATCGCACTGTCGTTTGTCCTAGCGCTGGAGCCGGGGCGGCAGTGGCTCGTGCTTCCTCTGAGCGCCCTGCTCATGTTCGCCATGCCTTTTTTTACGAGCGGGCGCGCAGCGTTACTGCCCACGATCGCGGGACGGGAAAACGTGCACATCGCCAATTCGGTGACGCAAGTGACGGAGTGGACGACCCAGACGGTGGGGACGCTGGCGGGAGGGTTTGCCGCAGCCGCCTTCGGTTACAAATGGGCCTTTGTGCTGAATGCCTTCTCCTTCCTCTTTTCGGCGCTTGCCGCCTCCAGGTTGCGGTCTCCACGTGGACACTTCCGGGCCGAGCGAAGCCGGGAGGCGGCGGTTCAACATCCCGCATGGGAGTACGTTGACGGGTTACGTTACATCCGCAGCCAGCCGCTGGTGTTCGGCATCGCGATGCTTACTGTCGGATGGGCTAGTGGCGGAGGCGCAGCGCAGATCCTTTTCACGTTATTTGGCGAAGTCGTATTTCAGCGCGGCTCCCGCGGAATTGGCAGCGTCTGGGGCTTTGCGGGGCTGGGCCTGCTGGCGGGCGGTTTGCTGGCCCACCGGATCGGGCAACACCTTTCTTTCAAGAGCTACAAGCGCACTATTACGGTGGCGTATCTGGCGCACGGCATTTTCTATATCGCCTTCAGCCAGGCTTCCGCCTATGCGCTGGCCTTGTTTTTCATCGCTCTTTCCCGCGCCGGGCAAGCGGTCTGCTCGGTCCTCAATTATTCGAAACTGATGCGCTACACCGAAGACCAGTTCCGCGGCCGCGTGTTCTCGACGTTGGAAACGCTTCGATGGAGCGTCATGATGCTGTCGATGGGCGCCGCCGGCGTGGCCTCGCACTATTACGGCCCTCGTGAAATCGCCGCCGTGGCCGGCGCGCTAGGGGGACTCACCGGGTTGTTTTGGCTGTGGGCCGACGCGCGAGGGAAGCTGCCGGAGCCTCGAACGGATACTCATCGGGCGTCACAAGAATGTCCGTTGTGAACACCAGTGGATACTTGCCTCGACCCTCATACGTAAGTTCGAGGAAGAACGCCGTCCAGCCCTTCTCCGGGCGTGGCATCGTAATCGTGTAAACGCCGTTTATTCCCTCAACAGGGGTGCTCGTCCACGCTTTGCCGATCGTTTCCAGACGGAAGTCCCGGGCGTTTGGATTCGAGGCTTTCCAGAGCAAAACCTTAGAAGGTTTGTCGATTGTGCGAAGCACCAGCCAGCCGTCGGCCCGGCTCGACTTCCAATAAAACCGTGGCCGCGGAGTATTTGACGTAACGGCTTGAAACCACGCCACGAGGCTGAATAAGACGCTCGCGTCCAACCCGTGGTCGGTGTTCGGGACATAACGCAAGTATTTCTCACCGGGCAGGTCCTGAAAATAGAACTGCGCCGAATCGGGGAGGAAAAACTGGTCGCCGGTTGAGTTGATGAGGTATTTGGGCAAGCTCATGCGCTCGCGGTACTCGTACGGGTCTTCAATTTCCATCAGAGACGGAAATTGCGGCAAGCCGATCCAAGACGAAAGCCCCATTTCCTCGTAATCGTGGATGGCCGGCGACCAGAAGCCGTAAGCGCGCCAGTGGTGGATAAAAGAAGCCGGGATGTTCAAAAGGTCGATGACCATCGGAGCAATGGCGATCACGCGCGGATCCACCGCCGCCGTGCTCCAGGTGGTCCAGCCACGCTTCGAGGCGCCAGTCACGATGAACTGGCTCACGCGCACGTTACCGCCGCGGTCGCTGGCGAGGAAATCCGAAATGGCGTCCATAGCGCGAACCACGCTCTTGGTCATGGGCAACCGCGCGGGCCATTTCTCTTCTCCGGTTTTCAAATAGCGATCCCACGTGTAAGCGATGATGGCGTCTTCGCTGCGCGTCCGGTCTTCGCCTTGAAAATGCAAGGGCTCGTTCGGCACCTGTTGGATTTCCGCCACGATGGCGCCGGTTTCCCCCGCCGCAAGCATGAGCTGTAAATCGGGGAGTTGCGTGAAGTCCGGGGGGTTAGACCCACCGTTGATCAGCAGGAGAACCGTCGATGTCGCGAGTTTTTCCGGCCGGATGATCGAAAGGCGGTGGCGCCACTCCGGCCGGTCTACTTCGCCGGTGGTAAGCCAGGTTTGCGAGGTCAGATCGAGCACATAAGCCGTAATGCCTTGCACCTGAACCGAGTTCACCAGCGAATACTTGTACGACGAATCTGCGGTCTCAACGTAACGGTCGAGGGCGGTGTAATCCGCAGCCAGGCAGGCTGCCGCCAGGAAAAACGGAGCGATACGTTTCCACATCAGCACTTCCCCACCTCCAAAAGAACATTTACTTTATCTTCGCTCAATTCTCGACTGGGCCGCCGAAGCGCCCGAACCGGAGCGCCCAAGCCGGCAAGACCGTAAGGTTCAACACCGTCGAGGTCGCAAGCCCGCCCAGAATGACAATGGCCATGGGACCTTCGATTTCACGGCCCGGATCTCCGGTTCCTAGCGCCATGGGAAGAAGCCCGAGAGCCGTAACGGTAGCGGTCATCAACACTGGCGCCAGGCGCTCGGAAGCGCCGCGCAACATACCGTCGAGCCCCCATGTCACACCCTCATGACGCACGAGATGATCGAAGTGCGTGATAAGCATCATGGAGTTGCGCATCGTGATGCCAAATAGCGTAACGAAGCCGACCATGGTTCCAACGCTCACCCGCGCTCCGGCAAAGTATGCCGCCGCCACTCCGCCGGCGAAGGCGAAGGGAAGGTTGGCGAGGACAAGTAAAAGGTTCCTCAGGTTGCGAAACACCACGCTCAACAGCACGAGGATGGCGATGCCCACGATTGAGGAATGCATGAGCAAGTTGCTGTGGGCGCGCGCCAAAGCCTCCTCGGATCCGCTGACTTGCATGGTGCAGTCGGGCGGCAAACTCACTTCACTCTTCAGCCTCCTTCGCAACTCCGCCACAAAAGACTGTACATCCCGGCCGCGCACGTTAGCGGTGACGGCTTGGCGCCGCCGGGCGGCTTCGTGCAAGATCGAGTACCGTCCCGCACCGAGCGACACATCCGCGAGAGCATGCAGAGGCGCCCGCGCTCCGGCGGCGTTCGAGACCAGCAACGAGCCCACCAGCTCGGGATCGCGGCGCAAATCAGGATCTAAGATTACGGCTACAGGAAACGTACGGTTCCCATCGAACGTTTGAGCAACCACGGCGCCCTGATACGCGGTTTGGATCGCTTCTAAAACCTCCACGGGTTGAAAGCCTAATTGCACCAGCCGCTCCGGGCGCAAATCCACCTTGAGGAGCGGCGCTTCAGGGGGAGATTCAAGCTGTACATCCACCGCGCCGGGAACGCTCTTCACGATAGACAGCACCTGCCGGGAGGTCCGGTCCAACCGGGCGAGATCGTCATCGAAGATTTTGACGACCACCTCCGCCATCACGCCGGAGATCACTTCGTCGATGCGTTCAGCCAGATACGGATACACCGCGAAATGGATGCCAGGGAACCCGGAGAGGACCCGGCGCAGTTGCTCTTCGGCTAAGGCGGCGTCCCGACCGGATAGAGGCTTGAATTTCACGTGGATTTCCGAATACTCCGGTCCCCAGGTGTCTTCGAATCGTTCGGCGCGCCCGGCTTGCTGCGCCACCGAAGCTACAAACGGCAGTTTCAGCAAGTCACCGGCGATGCGGCTTCCTACACGGGTGGTTTCCTCAAGCGACGTGCCCGGAGCCAGCGCGGTATGCACAATCAAGTGTCCTTCGCGAAATTCCGGCAAAAACTCCCCGCCAAACTGAGTCAGGAGAGCGGCTGCGCCCAAACAGATAGCTGCCGTAAAGAGGGCCACAGCGACACGATGGCCCGTCAGGACGCGTAGGGCGCCTACGTAGGCGGATCTCAGCGCGCGCAAAAAGCGAGTTTCTCCGTATTCCTCTCCCCCTCGGGCTAGAAGGAAGAACGACAGCGCAGGGGTGAGGGTTAGCGCAACACCGAGTGATGCTAGAACCGCCAGTACATAGGCAAGACCGAGCGGAGCAAACAGCCTGCCTTCCACCCCAGTCATCCCCAACACGGGAAGAAAAACCAGCACCACCACGAAGGTTGCGTATACCACAGCGCCGCGAACTTCCAGCGAAGCGTCTAGCACCACCTGGAAACGTGACCGGGGAAATCCCGCAGCGGCGTTTTCGCGCAACCTTCGAAAGATATTTTCGACGTCAATAATCGCATCGTCGACAACCTCCCCAATGGCGATGGCCAGCCCACCAAGCGTGAGCGTATTCAAGCTGATGCCCATCCGGTCGAGAGCGATGATGGCCGCCAGCAACGACAGCGGAATTGCCGAGATGGAAATCAAGGCCGTGCGTAGATTGAAGAGGAAAAGAAACAGTACGGCGCACACGAGAACGCCGCCAATCAACAAAGAGTGGTTGACGTTGCGGATAGCGGTATGGATGAAATCAGCGGGCCGAAACAACGCGGGATGAAGGGTGATTCGCTGCGCGGAGATAGCGGGCTTCATTTCCTCCAACGCCGTTTCGACCGCATCCGTTACTTCCAAAGTGTTCGCGCCGAACTGCGAGGAAATCACGATTAGCACTCCGTGCTGCCCATTTATGGTGGCGTCTCCAATCTTGGGCTCGAAGCCCTCCACCACCTTAGCGACGTCTCGCAGCCGCACCGGCGCGCCGCCCCGGGCATCCACAATGGCTTCCCCGAGTTCCCGAGGCTGCAAAGACTGCCCGGAAGTCTGGATCGCGATGCGTTGCCCTGGGCTCTCCACGAAGCCCGCCCCCCGGATCCCAGTAGCGCGCCTGCCTGCCGCCATTACTTCGTTCATTCCCACTTGAAACGCCGCCAAACGTTGCGGCTGCACCTGGATCTGAAGCTGCCGCGCTTCGCCCCCAAAAATGGATACGCGGGCCACTCCGGGAACGGCAAGAAGACGCGGGCGCATGTTCCAGTCCGCAAAGCTCCGCAGCTCCATGAGCGAGCGAGTGGCGGAGGTGAGGCCGATGGCGAGCACCACGTTCGTCGCGCCCGTGAGTGGAGCCATGCCCGGGGATCCAACGCCTTGCGGCAGGCTGCCGGCCGTTTCCGCTAGCCTTTCCGCCACTAACTGGCGCGCATGGTATACGCTCGTTTCATTGGAAAAAAACAAGGTGATTACCGACAAGCCCTGCACGGAAGTGGAACGGATGGATGTCAGACCCGGCGCGCCGTTCAATGCGCTTTCGAGCGGGCGCGTGACAAGCTGCTCTGTTTGCTCCGGCGACAGGCCCGGCGCTTCGGTTTGGACCACCACTTGTGGCGGGGCGAACTCGGGGTACACGTCGAACTTCGCGTTCTTCGTGATATAAATGCCGTAAACCAGCATGGCCGCCGCCAGCACGATCACTGCGCTGCGGAAGCGAATGGAGAGGGATACGATGCGGGAGAGCATTCTTTATTTCTCGTCCCCTTCGCGCGCCGTGGACAGGGACCCTTTCAGCTCCTCAGAAAGCAACACCTGCGCTCCCGAGACAACCACTTTCGACTGGGGCGGAACCCCTGAAACCACCCATCCGCCCTCCACGCGGCGCAGCAGCCGTACACGGTGACGCTCGAAGCGCCGTTCACCGCTGGCGGTGTACACCCATGCATAGCCATCCTGCCGAATGATGGCCTCCAGCGGCGCAACGACTCCGGCAAGGCGTTCGCCCGGAAGCGGGAAGAAAGCAGCCACCGGCATGCCAGGGCGGAGATGCAATCCGGATGTCGCAACGCGGTATACAAAAGGTTGGCCTGGCGCGTTGGGATCTACTGCGGCCCCCCTCGCAAGCAACTGAGCGGTAAGCGGGCGGTCCTCATGGCCCAGCGCCACAAGCTTTGCGCGATCCGGCGGCTGGATGGCGCTTTCGCCTGGGGGCAACGTCACGTGGGCGAGGAGGTAGTCAAAATGCGCCAGCCGGATCAGCGGCTGGCCACTCTCGACCGACTCTCCGGGGCGGGCCAGGATCTCCACCACTTCCCCGCCCTGCTCCGCCGCCAATGGCACCGCGGCGGCGCCTGGAGCAAGCCCCGATTCCAATGCCCGCACAGAGGCGTTCGCTGCCGCGGCACGTGCCTGGTCTGTGCGAAATCGCGCCTCAGCTTCCTGAAGTTGGCGGTCCGACATGTTGCGGTTATCAGCGTTCAGCTTCCGCGCGCGATCCAAGGCGGCGGCGCTGGCTGCCAGCGCCGCCTCGGCCGATTCCAGTTCCGCCCTGGCAGCGCTGAGGCGGTCCGTCAACGTCAAACGCTCCGCGGGCGATAAGCGCGGGAACACCACGCCGAGCACAGCGCCCTTTGCCACGGTCTGCCCGAGCGACGGCCACGGCGCTCGCTCTACGGTGAGTGAGCCAGCCACTGGGGCGCGAACCACAAAGGAAAGAGCGGGATCTTCCGCCAAGCGCCCATAGGCGGCGACTTCGGGCGCGACGGTCTGCTGCGGGAGAGGTTCCGAACGTATGTCCGCGCGCTGCTGCAACTCGGGACTGATTTCGACAACCCCTGCTTCGTGCGACACCGAAGAACCGACGGGTTCCTGCGGGGACGACCGGCGGGAGCAGCTCAAACTCAGGATGGCGCAGGCAGCAGCGCCCCAAAAAATCCATCTCATAACAAGCCTTAACGAGAAAGCAGCGGCGTTTGCACCGCGTCTTCCCATTCTCCGAAAGCACGGCGCAAGCGGGCGCGGGCCTCCGCTGCGAGCCGTTCCGCAGCCGCGGCTCGGACGGCCACGGCCGTTTCTGTGTACCGGTCCAGCTCGCCGGCGGCCACCGCTTTGGATATGGCCTCGCGCTGCCGGCGCAAAGCGTCAGCTTGCGTGCGAATAGCCTCAAGTTCTTGGATTGCGGCCTGGAAGCGGGCCCTCGCCAGCTCCATTTCGGCCACGGCGCGCGACTGGACTAAGCGGAAGCGGGCTTCGGCTTCGCCCCGCCGGGCTTCGGCCTCGGCAATGAGGCCGCGGTTGCGGTGGAACAGCGGAACCGCAAGCGAGGCGCCGCCAGTGATCTTGTAATGGCCTTCATCGAAGCTGTAATCCGGGCCAAGTTGTACATCCGGGTACTGGCGGGCGATCTCCAGCCTCAGCCGCGCCTCGGCCGCAGCATATTCCACCAGCGCGCGGCGTACGTCGAAACGATGCAAAAGCCCGGCGGTCAGGGCGGAAGCGTCTCCAGCGCGGCTAGGGGGGGTCCACGGCGCCAGACGGCAGCTCTGCAAGCCTTCGAGCGTTACTCCGACGGCGGAGGCCACCGCAGCTAACGCGGCTTTCACGGCGCCTTCGGCCTGATGCAACCCCGCTTCCGCCTCCAAAAGTTCCACCTGCGCGGCGTCCAAATCAGGGCGCGCAGCCTCACCCGCGATCACCCGGCGCTCCAGCAGCTCTATCGCATGGCGGCGAGCGCGCACTTCGGCCGCCCAACCCTCACGGGATTCCACGGCGCCGTAGTAGCTGGATAACGCGTCCCGCACCCGACTACGCACCTGCCACCGCGCCTCTTCCACCTGAATCCTGGCCGCTTCAGCCAGTTGCGCAGCCTCAAGAATGCGGTAGTCGCGTTTTCGCGCGGTCTCTATCAAAATCGCAGGAGCAAAGTGAAAAACCAGCGGCGATTCCGGCGAGTTGGTGTTCCCTCCGTCTGTCGAAACCGATGGGTTCGGGCGCGGGCGCGCGGTCGTCACAGCGGCTTCCGCCACCCGAGCGCGAGCCTCAGCTACAGCGATTTCGGGATTCCAGCGCAGAGCGTATTCGACGAGTTCTTCCCAGCGGATCTCTCCGGAGGGCAGCTTCCGCGCGCGCAGCTCCGCTTCCGCGCGCACGGGATCAACCGGTTTCGGGTGGTACTTCACGCATCCGCTCAAGGCAAGCGCCAGCGCCGGCACGCTAACTAAGCACTTAGGGCGCATCCAGGCCCCCCAAAGCAGTATGTCCCTGCTGCAACGGCGCAAACGGCACATTAGGAAGCGTAACACACACGAATGACTTTTCGGCCTTCGCCGCCGGCATACCGCATCCACCGACAAAAGCGATAGAATGCAGAGTTACCAGTATGAACTCCTTGACACGCCGCGAACTCTTTGGGATCATGGCCTCCGCTGCTGCCGGTTACGGAGCAGGCCAGGAGCAGCCAAATATCATTTACATAATGGCGGATGATCACGCGTCGCACGCCATTTCCGCGTATGGGAGCCGTATCAACAAAACTCCCAACATCGACCGCATCGCGCGCGAAGGCATGCGATTGGACAACTGCTTTTGCACAAATTCCATTTGCACGCCGAGTCGCGCCGCCATTCTCACCGGGCAATACAGCCACAAGAACGGCGTCTACACGCTCGCTGACCCAATCGACCCTGCGCGTCCGAACGTCGCCAAGTACCTACAGAAAGCCGGGTACCAAACCGCCATGATCGGTAAATGGCACTTACACACCGATCCCACGGGTTTTGACTACTGGAACATCCTTCCCGGCCAGGGAGTCTACTACGATCCGGTTTTCATCGACAAAAACGGAAAGAAGAAGTACGAAGGCTACTGCACGGACCTGATCGGAGACTTCACAATCAACTGGCTGAAACAGCGTGATAAGAAGAAGCCATTCTTTTTGATGTCGCACCATAAAGCCCCACACCGCCCGTGGGATCCCTCGCCGAAATACGCGAAGCTGTTCGAGGGGCAGACCATTCCCGAGCCTGACAACCTTTATGAGAAGTATGAAAACCGCCCGCGCGCAGTGGCGAACATCAAAATGCGGGTGGGCGAGGACAGCACCAAGCGCGACCTCAAAGTGGATATTCCGCCGGACCTGAAAGGCGATGCGCTGCGGAAATGGGCTTACCAGCTCTATATCAAGGATTACTTGCGTTGCATTCAGAGCGTGGATGATAACGTAGGCCGCCTTCTGGATTACTTGGATGCGGAAGGTTTGTCCAAGAACACGATCGTCATTTACACCTCGGATCAGGGCTTTTTCTTGGGCGACCACGGTTGGTACGACAAGCGCATGATGTATGAGGAGTCGCTGCGGATGCCCTTCTTGATCCGTTATCCAGGACATATCAAGCCGGGTTCGGTAAGTAAAGAAATCGTGTTGAACATCGATTTCGCACCCATGTTCCTGGATTATGCGGGCATGAAGACTCCCTCGGAAATGCAGGGGCGCAGCTTCCGCCCGATTCTGGAGGGACACACGCCGAAAGATTGGCGACAAGCGATGTACTACCGCTACTGGATGCACGATTCCAGCGACCATCACGTGCCGGCGCATTACGGGATCCGGACTAAGGAATGGAAGCTGATTTACTATTACGGTAAGGCGCTCGGCATGAGGGGCGCGAATGACAATCCTACGGAGCCCGACTGGGAGCTGTTTAACATGATCAAGGACCCGCGGGAGATGAAGAGCTTGTATCATGACCCGGCTTATGCCGGCATCGTGAAAAAGCTGAAGGCGGAGTTGGAGCGCCTTCAGAAAGAAGTGGGCGATACGCCCGCCTAAATATCCGTTCCGAGGAGGCAGCGCATGGCGAAATCCGTCATTGCTGCAATCGTTTTTGTGGCCCTGGGCCTTTTGGCCGCGAACTGGAACAGGGCCACAGTTCTTTCCCAGGGAGCTGCGCCAGCGGAAGGACCGGTCACCTTCAAGGTGGTGTTTGGCGAGCGCCAAGACCGCACGGCTGATTATTCTGGCACAGTGTCCCTTTCAGACGGCAAAGTTCTACGCATCACCCCGTGGCGGTTCTTCGCCCAGGATGCTGTGAACGGCGTAACGGGCTGGAAACTTGTCCTGAAACGCATCCCGTTTGAGAACCAGCCGGACCAGCCGCGCCCCATTTCCACGCCGGGTCAAAACCTGAATATTGTCCCCGCCGGCGTCTACGTGACCATCGAGGCTTCCAGCTCCGCCCGCGTCACATTGGCCACCAAACCAGGAAACGTGACGTTTTCTTTGGCGGATCTCCGGCACGGGAAGGTGCTGTCGTTCTTTGACGGCGATGTGTGGGTTCAAAGAACGCCAACCTCACAGCAGCTTTCACCGCCGGAAAACACGGCGAGCGCTGGAGAGCACGACTATCCGTCAGTAACCGTAACGCGCAATGGGGTGGTTTGGGTCGCTTGGCAAACTTATGAGAACCTCGGCGAGCATGTGTGGGTGCGGTACTCGACGGCGTCCGGATGGTCCGAGCCGTACCGGTTGACCGACGCCAAAGGAGACGTTTTCGGGACGGCGGTGGGTGAGGACGCCGGAGGCGGAATTTGGGTGGTGTGGTCCGAACGAAAAAACGACGAGTGGAATCTGTTTGCCCGGGTTTTCGATGGCAGACAGTGGTCCGCCACCAAGCAGTTAACCTCCGGCCACGGGCCTAACGCGTTTCACCGCCTGGTCCGCGGCAAGTCCGGAAAGTTGCATTTGATTTGGATTGGGCACCAGGACGCCAAGTCCCGCGTGTACTGGAGCGCCCTAGAGAACGGGCGGTGGTCGCAGCCGCAAGATATCAGCGGCCCCAGCGCCTGGATGCCCAATGGAGCTGTTGATTCCGCGGATAACCTCTATGTGGCGTGGGACAGCTACCGGAACGGAAATTACGATATTTTCCTGCGTAAGATTGAGGCCTCCGGAGCGCTGGGTCCGGTGCAACAAGTCACCCAGTCACCGCGGTTTCAGGCGCACGCCAGCGTGGCTGTAGACAAGCAGGACCGCGTGTGGGTCGCTTGGGACGAGTCTGGCGCCAACTGGGGCAAGGACTGGTCGCGCGACGACACGTGGCGCGGCACGACACTGTACACTGACCGCCGCACGCGCGTAGCGGTATTAGAAAACGGCGTATGGAAACAGCCCGCCGATGTCATGGGCGCGATTCCACGGCGTTATAACCGCTACGTGGAGAATCCTAGAATTGCCGTGGATGCCCATGGTAGAGTCTGGCTGGCGGTGCAGGTCCGTGTGGGCACAACCAACAACCGGACGGACTTCTGGGCGAACAATGGGCGTTGGGAGTTCTTTTTGACCAGCTATGAAGGTGATCATTGGGCGCCGGCCGCTCCCATTCCGGCCACGAGCTCGCGCCCCGATGGCCCGTTCCAGATGGTGGCCGCCGCTAAGGGCATCTGGAGCGTGTGGAGCAATGACAACCGCCTGTTTGGGGGACCGGGCAGGGGGGGCGCCCGCGCGGTCCATTACGAGGTGGATGCTGCGCCATATAGCTTCGAAGCGCCAGTTGCCCCGGCGGTTCTCGAGGAGTATATGGAAAGCCCCGGCGCTGCTGCGGAGATCCATCGTGACGAGGCGGGCGACGTGGCGCGGATTCGGGCGTACCGCTCCGGTCCGAACCGGATCCTGCGGGGAGATTTTCACCGCCACACGGAGATTTCCGGCGACGGCGCCGGCGATGGCTCGCTGGAAGATTATTTCCGCTACATGATCGACGCAGCGAGCATGGACACTGGGATTGTGTCGGATCACAACGCCGGGAACGATAATGAATACACATGGTGGCGCACGGAAAAGGCCATCGACCTGTTCCGAATTCCCGGTGGGTTCACTCCCTTGTTCGGCTATGAGCGCAGCGTGAGCTATCCGAACGGGCATCGCAACGTCGTGTTTCCTCAGCGCGGTGTGCGCACTTTACCCATCAGCAAGGAGGAACAGCAAGGGAAGATCAACTCGGGATCGGTCCTTTACCCATATCTCAAGCAACACCGCGGCATCTGCATGTTACATTCTCTGGCGACAGATCAAGGCACGGATTACCGCGATAACGACCCGGAAGTGGAGCCGCTGGTAGAGATTTATCAAGGCTATCACGCCAATTATGAGTATCCAGGAGCGCCGCGCGCCGAGGCGCCGGGCTACACGGTATATACGCACGGTCCATTCCGCCCGCTTGGCTTCTACTGGAACGCCCTGGCCAAGGGTTACAAGCTGGGCGTGGAGTCAAGCTCGGACCACATCTCGACGCACAGCTCCTACACGATGATCTATACTGCGGGCGTATCACGGTCTGAAATTGTGGAGAGCATGCGCGCCCGTAGAGCTTACGGCGCGACGGACAACATCATTCTCGACTTTCAGGCGGTGGGTTCCGATGGCAAACCGCACTGGATGGGAGAGGTAATTTCTTCGGCCACGCCCCCGAAATTCACCGTGAAAGCGATCGGAACGGGCGACATCGATGTCATCGAGATTATTAAAGATCGGCAGTTCGTGTACACCATGCGCCCGGGCGGCCCGAAAGCAGAGTTTCATTGGGCGGATAATGCGTGGGGCGCCGGCGAAAGCTGGTACTACGTTCGCGTGATCCAAGCGGATCGGAACATGGCGTGGTCCAGCCCCATATGGGTGAAACGAGCGAAATGAGCGCGATGGAGGCCAACGGCCACCTTCCTGCGCCGTCGGAAACTTTGCAATAAAGAATGCCGGCAGTCCGGCAAGATTCACCGGTACACGGAGGTGTGAAGTGAGCGAGTTGACCCTAACGCGGCGCAATGTCTTGATGGGACCGCTGGCCGCAGGAGTTCCGATTCGTGGGGCGCTGCAAGGGAACCGTCCCAACATCATCCTTTTGATGGCGGACCAGTTCCGCGGAGATTGCATAGGCGCAGACGGCAACCGCGCCATTCACACTCCGAACCTAGACCGTCTGGCGCGCGAGGGGGCGAGGTTTCGTTGTGCTTATTCCTCGATGCCCACCTGCACCCCCGCCCGTTCGGGTTTGCTGACCGGACTCGCGCCGTGGAACCACGGCATGCTGCGTATGGTTCAGATGGCGGACCACTATCCGTTCGTGAAACCGCGAGCGCTGAAGGAAGCTGGCTACTATACCATGGCCATTGGAAAGAACCACTTTCATCCACAGCGCAACACTCACGGCTATGACGCTGTTTTGCTCGACGAGTCCGGTAGAGCGGAGAGCCCGGAATTCCGTAGCGATTACCGCTCGTGGTTCTGGACGGAAGCGCCCGGCGGGAACCCCGACGCTACGGGTATTGGCTGGAACGATTACACGGCCAAACCTTATGTGCTTCCTGAGCGGCTGCATCCCACTACGTGGACGGGTGAAACGGCGGTCCGCTTTCTGAACTCTTATGACCGCTCCCAACCTTTCTTTCTGAAAGTATCCTTCGCCCGGCCGCACAGCCCCTACGATCCTCCCGAGCGGTTTTGGAAGCGTTACGCCAGCGCGTCCCTCCCGCCAGCGCGAGTAGGAAAATGGGCGGCCAAGTATGCTCCGCGCAGTTGGGAGCGAGACGACATTTGGCATGGCGACATGGGGGCGGAAGCCGTCCGGCGGGCGCGCACCGGCTATTATGGCTCGATTACCTTTATCGACGAACAGATTGGACGCATTCTCGAGGCGTTAGAAAAACGCGGCTGGCTGGATCAGACGTTCATCCTTTTTACCGCCGACCATGGCGACATGACGGGCGATCACCATCTTTGGCGGAAGTCCTATCCCTATGAAGCTTCTGCGCGCATCCCTATGCTGGTGCGCTGGCCGACGGGCCTTCTCTCCGCCCCTCGGGGACAGGTGCGCCTAGAAACCGTGGAGTTGCGAGACGTGCTGCCCACATTTCTCGATGTGGCCCGCCAGAGCGCCCGGCCGGAGTTGGACGGCAGGAGCTTGTTGCCTTTACTTTCCGGAAAAGCGGACTGGCGTCCTTACCTAGACCTTGAACATGGCGTCTGTTACTCAAAGGAAAACCACTGGAACGCCCTGACGGACGGCAAGCGGAAATACATCTTCAATGCGTTCGATGGGTCCGAGCAGCTTTTCGATCTCGAAAAAGATCCGTACGAGTTACAGGACGTCGCGTCGGATCCCTCTTACGAATCTCAACTCCGCGAGTGGCGGCGGCGCTTGGTCGAACACCTTGCGCCGCGGGGTGAACTCTACGTTAAGAACGGGCGTCTCCAAACGCGCCCCAATGAAGGTCCGGTTTCGCCGAATTTTCCCGGCTGCAAGTGCCACCCGCGGCGCAGTTAATGCTGGGCGCCGGTCCCCAAAAACCGCGCGTCGTGGCAAGCTGGATCCAACCAGCAGGGCTTACTGTTCTCGCTTGGCCGTGAAGGGCTGCCCGCGCTTTGCCCCCTCACGCATCCTCTCTCCTCTGAGCGTGTCACCCTCCACGGTTCCGGTCCAGACCAGCTTCTGGGAACCTTTCCTGGACTCGACCACGGTGACGAACGAGAACTTGTTGCCTTCGATCTTGCCGTCTCTGATTTGGGCTGTCGTGTCCCGCCGGGCGCCGCCCATAGTGACCGTGCCGGTGAGGGTGTTGCCCTCCGCCTTCAGATTCAAGGTATGCTTAACGGTGATCGGGTTGCCACCTTTCTTCCCGCCGCCGGCTTTGGATTCGAAGACCCACTTGCCGTCGATAGAGGCTGCTGCGGCAGCCCACGTAAATAACAGCCCTATGGCTAGGATGGGAAAGAATAGTTTCTTCATGCGTGATTTCCTCCTTCTGCATATAGGAACTCGAAACCCTTTATGAAAGTTGCGGCCCAGTTGAATCGATACTGCGACGTCAGCCTTCCGGTTCCGATCGACCAGACTTTCACTTATGAGTTGCCGGAGACGTTGCGCCACCGCGTCCAACCCGGTTGCCGCCTGCTAGTTCCCTTTGGCGGGAGAAAACTAACCGGGATCGTCCTTCGGACCTACACGGAAGCCCCGCCCGTTAAACCCAAGCTAGCGCTCATGTTGCTAGACGAGGAGCCCGTGCTAGACGCCGCTTTGCTGGCGCTCGGACACTGGATTGCAAAGTATTATTGCGCCCCTTTAGGAGAAGTCCTGAAAGCGATGACACCTCTGAGCGGGGAGTTGCGCCGGGTGCAACAGTTCATGCTCACCGACTTGGGGCGCGACGCGGTCCGCCAGTTGCTGCTTGGCGAGCCGGGCGACGAGCCGGCCGTGCAGATTCTGCGCCTGCTTGAACAGCGCCCGCTCACGGCTGCATATCTATCGCGTAAGGTCAACAACGCCCCCCACCTCTTGCGCAGCTTGGTCAAGAAAGGGCTGGTGGCGGTCGACGAGACGCAAGCGGAGCGGGATCCGCTCCGAGCCTCGGCGGAACGCCTGCGGGTGGAGTTCAACACACGCCCAACCGAGGGCAAGTTGACCAAGCGCGAAAGGGAATTGCTCGCTTTCCTGGAACTCCACCCGGGCAGTCACAACCTGAAACAGTTGGAAAAAACACTTCCCGGCGCCAGCCAAACCGCCCGCACGCTAGCCCGCAAGGGCTTAGTCACGCTACGTTTCGAGCATGCCGTTACGCCACAGGCCGGCTCATTCCTCCCTCACGTTCTGAATGAGTGGCAGCAGCGGGCGCTGGATGCTGTGCGGGAATCCTTAGCCGCGCGAAGCTTCCAAACCTTCCTCTTACAAGGCGTGACCGGATCGGGCAAGACCGAAGTGTATCTGCGGTCTATTGAAGCGGCGTTGGAGCAAGGCTGCGGAGCGCTGCTGATGGTGCCGGAAATCGCCCTCACGCCGGCGGTGGCCAGCCTGTTTTTGCACCGCTTCGGCGACCGCGTGGCTATTCTGCATTCGGCGTTCAGCGACCTGGAGCGGGCCGACCAGTGGCGGCGCATACGGGACGGGCGCGCCGCCGTAGTGGTTGGCACGCGTAGCGGAGTCTTCGCGCCCGTTCGGAACCTCGGCTTGATCATCGTCGACGAGGAGCATGATGGCAGTTATAAGCAGGAAGAGACTCCGCGTTATCACGGCCGCGACGTAGCCATTGTACGAGCGCAAGCGGGAAACGCCACAGTGGTGCTAGGCTCTGCTACCCCTAGCCTGGAAAGCCGCTACAACGCGGAACGAGGCAAGTACACACTGCTCGAATTGCCGGAGCGCATCGAAAACCGCCCGCTGCCCCACGTCGAACTGGTGGATATGCGGCAGGAGTTCTTGGAAACCCGCAAGAGCGCCACGTTCTCCCGCCGGCTGTTGGAGGAAATCGGCCGCCGTTTGGAGGCCGGCGAGCAAACCATGCTGTTGATGAACCGCCGTGGCTTCTCGAGTTTTGTCGCATGCCGTGCGTGCGGTCACCGGTTCGAATGCGCACATTGCGCCATTACTTTGACCTACCACCGCCGCGACCGCCGTTTGCTGTGCCATTACTGTAACTATGCAGAGCGCGTGCCGAGCGAGTGTCCGAAATGCGGAAGCGAATACATCCAGTTTCTAGGCGCCGGGTCGGAACGTGTGGAAGAGGAACTACACAAGGCGTTTCCCACGGCGCGCATTGCACGCATGGATCGCGATACGGTAACCAGCAAGCGCCATTATGAAACCATCCTATTTGGCTTTCGAGAAGGCGCTTACGACATCCTCGTAGGCACACAAATGATCGCCAAAGGGCACGACATCCCCAACGTAACCCTGGTGGGGGTGGTAAACGCTGACGTGGGTCTGTCCATGCCGGATTTCCGCGCCGCGGAACGCACGTTTCAGCTACTCACTCAGGTCGCCGGACGCGCGGGCAGGGGGCAGGTTCCGGGGTTGGTCATTGTGCAGACCATCAATCCCGGCCATTACGCCGTGCGCTTTGCCGCCGCCCAGGATTATGCGGGCTTTTATCAGAAAGAACTTGAATTTCGCCGCGCCATGCGGTATCCGCCCTTCAGCGCTTTAGCGAACGTCTTGGTGCGGGCGCAGAAACAGGACGAGGCCATGCGCATGAGCAGCGAACTCTCGCTTGTGCTTTCGCCGCCACCCGACGGCGTGCGTGTGCTTGGACCCGCCGAGGCGCCCGTCCCCAAGCTGCGCAGCGAGTTCCGTTATCAAATGTTGATCAAGGCCGCTAGCCGCAAAACGCTGAACGCCGTTCTCAACCGCCTGCGCGCCCATGCCTACGACAGCAAATGGAATCCCACGGCGCTCGTCATTGACGTGGACCCTTTAAGTCTGATGTGATCGGGGATTCCATGAGTACGGATTCCGCTATGGTGGACGAAAACCTTCGGCAGGCCATGCGTCTGTTTTCTCAAGCCAGCCCCTCGGGAGAATTCCGCCACTACCCAGGGATCACGCTGATCTCATCGGGGTTTGACTACAGCGCCTTCAACCCGGTGCTACTCACCTCAGAGGTGGAGAGCGCCACGGATTTCGCACGGCGCATGGCCATTGCGGAAACCCACTTCGGACAGCGCGGTCTGCGCTGGTCACTCTGGCTGCGCGACGACCTGTTTACGTGGCGAGCGCGCGCCGAGAGCCGTGCGTATCTGAAACGCCGCGGCTATAAGCCACTGGCGGAGCCGCCTGGAATGGCGGCTAGAAGTTTGAACCCGCCCGAGCATTCTTTGCCGGAACTCGAGATCGTGTCCGCCGGCGTCGGCTCGCATCGCTTGACATTCGCCCGGATTTTATCGCTCTGCTTTGATGTCGCAATGCCTGTCGCGCAAGAAATTTATGGATCTGACGGCTTCTGGTCTCGGGAGGCGAGCGGGTGGCTCGGCTTGGTGGGGGGTGAGGCGGTGGCGGTGGCTCTGGTGGTGGAAGCGGAACACAGCCTCGGTTTGTACTCGGTAGCCACGCTGCCGGAATACCGGCGACGCGGCTATGCGGAGCGGCTCGTGCGGCACGCGTTAGAAGAGGCGCGCCAGAGAACCCAACTGGACCTCATGGTGTTACAGTCCACGCGCGAGGGATTGCCGCTGTATCAGCGCTTGGGATTCCGCACCGTCTGCAACTATCATGTGTATCTAGCGCCTTAGATTCATGGAACGCCTTCCCTACCCTGTCACAGCGGCGGCGGCGCCCTATGACGCCATCCGCCGTATGCCCGTGTCGATTCTTTTGGACAATGTGCGCAGCATGTACAACGTGGGCGCGTTCTTTCGCACCGCCGATGCGGCTGGCGTGGAGAAACTCTACCTGTGCGGAATTACGAGCTGCCCACCCAAGCATGGGATCCATAAGACTGCTCTCGGCGCCGAAGACCGGGTTCCCTGGGAGCATTCATGGGACGCTCCCTCCCTGGCCCGTAAACTTGCCGCACAAGGTTTCGAGCTGGCGGCTGTGGAAACCGCGGTACATGCGGTCGATCTTTTCGATTGGCAACCTCATTTCCCTGTATGTCTCGTCTTTGGCCATGAGGTGGAGGGCATCCAGCCCGCAGTTCTTGAGCAATGCCACACCTTTGTCCGCATCCCCATGCTCGGCGTCAAACATTCGCTGAACGTGGCGACTGCCGGCGGGGTAGTGGCATACGAGTTGCTCCGCAAGTACCGCCGTCTTTGGGAGCATGCGCCCGGCAGGGACTGAAGTCCGTGGGCGCCGCGCGGGTTACGTTACACTGAGAACAGGATCAGGAAGGAGGCAAAACTCGGTTGCGTTTTCGGCTTGCGCTGTTGCTCTCGCTTCTACTTGCGTCTTTCTCCCTCGTAGCTGCAAACATCCCGCGCCCGGCGCAAAACCTGAAATTCAGGACCCCAGTTGGAGAGATTGCGCTGAGCCAGTACAGAGGCAAGATTGTGGTGCTGGAGTTCCTTCTCACCACCTGCCCTGCTTGCAAGAATTGTTCGCGCGTCATGGAAAAACTAAATAAAGAATTTGCCGCCAAAGGCGTTCAGATGCTGGGCGTGGCTATCAACGAAGGGGCAGACCGGTTGATTCAACAATATGTGAATGAAGTCGGATCGACGTATCCAGTGGGTTATGTGGATGCGCGAACGGCGCTGGATTTTCTGCAACACCCGGTGATGCTGCGAATGAGCGTGCCGCAACTGGTCTTCATCGACCGAAACGGCATGGTCCGCGCCCAGTATCCAGGCACGGACGCATTCTTTAACGACGAAGAAAAGAATATGCGGCAGATGCTACAGGGCTTATTGAAGGGGACGCCGTCCCAAAAACCTTCCACTGTAAAAAAACGATAGCGGAGGAATCCGGAATTCATGAGACGGACATTCACGTGGCTTTTTGCGTTAGCGGTTCTGGCTCTGGAGCTCGTCTCAGCCGCTGAGGTGCCGAGGAAAGCGCCCGAGTATGCCTTCTTGATGCCCAATGGGAAACAGGTTCTCCTAAGCCACTACCGCGGCAAAGTGGTGGCGTTTGGGTTTTATTTCACGACCTGTCCTCATTGCCAGGTAATGTGCCAGTATATGGAAAAATTGTCGGGACAGCTCGGGGCTCGCGGTTTCCAACCGCTCGGAGTGGCGTTCAATGAAATCAGCCCCGCCATGGTAGCGGATTTCATGCGAACTTACAAAATCACTTTCCCCTTCGGATTCAGCCCGCGGGAAACGGTTTACGAGTTTCTTCAGGAGAACCCGAATGCTCGCGGCGTAGTTCCTCAAATGGTTTTGATCGACCGCCGTGGGGTGATTCGCTACCAGTCCCGACATGAGGGCGATGACACTTTTTTCAGGGAAGACGTGTTGCGCTCCCGAATCGAAGAGCTTTTGCGGGAACCAGTGGGAAGAACGCCGGCGCCGGCGTCGAAAACGCAGAAAAAGAGTGATGCGCGGCGTGCACATTGACCCCGCTCTTGATACAATAAAGGCGAATGCGCCCGTAGCTCAGCCCGGATAGAGCGTCTGCCTCCGGAGCAGAAGGCCAGAGGTTCAAATCCTCTCGGGCGTACC
>Ga0078972_1000541_pt1 | contig 156741 bp, 117 predicted proteins | sample YelNatPaOPGAMG01_FD_67568 | JGI IMG/M metagenome (GOLD analysis project Ga0078972, IMG submission 67568) | Hot spring thermophilic microbial communities from Obsidian Pool, Yellowstone National Park, USA - OP-RAMG-01 (SPADES assembly) (version 2) | ecosystem: Environmental > Aquatic > Thermal...
GTTGAGTTTACTGCGAATGAATTGCCGAGTGGGGTGTATTTTTACAAGCTTGAAGCAGGGGGTTTTCTCGATGTAAAGAAGATGATTTTGGTGAGGTAAAGGATTTGAGGTTTGTTTTTTTTTATGCGGGGCTTTTGCCCTGCTTTTTGTTTTTGTGGGGCACAAGAGACTCAGTGGATGAAGATTTCTCCTGAAATAAAAATTTTTTCCTTCCCATTTTTTTCTTATATTTATCTCCACTTGATTTTTCTTTACGAAATTTGTCAAACTCGAGATGAAAAATAGCTCAGGAGGATTTTTTGGATAAAATTTCTCATTGGTTTCGAGCCCTTCGGTCCCCCAATTATCGATTGTACTTTATTGGCCAGGGGATTTCATTGATTGGCTCATGGATGCAAATGCTGGCCATGAGCTGGCTTGTGTATCGGCTCACCCATTCTTCTTTACTTTTAGGGGTGTTTGGATTTACTACACAAATCCCCATGTTTTTGCTTGGTCCAGTGGCAGGCGTATTGGCAGATCGATGGAATCGGCACCGAATGCTCATCACAACCCAAGCGTTGCTCATGATCCAGGCTGGATTGCTTTCCCTATTGGTCCTTGGCCATTGGATTACGGAATGGCACATTGTGGCATTGGGTATGTTTTTGGGATTGGTCAATGCATTTGACATGCCTGTCCGGCACGCTTTTGTTCCCCAATTGGTGAGGACCAAAGAAGAACTCAGCAATGCCATTGCATTGAATTCCATTCTTTTTAATGGAGCAAGATTTGTGGGCCCTTCCATTGCTGGAATGCTTGTGGCTACAGTGGGAGAAGGGATTTGTTTTGCGCTCAATGCAGTGAGCTATTTGGCTGTGATTGGCGCGCTTTTGGCCATGCGGGGGATTCTGGATCCTCCTCCAAAGCCTGGGTCAAAAATTCAAGGGGAACTCCGAAAAGGCCTTGCCTATGCGTATCACTGTCTTCCCATTCGGGCCACATTGCTTCTCGTGGCCCTGGTGAGTTTTTTAGGCATGTCGTATCAGGTGCTTTTGCCGATCTTTGCTCAGGAAATTTTAAAAGGAGGGCCTCATACGTTGGGATTTTTAATGAGTGCCATGGGCGCCGGCGCGATGGTGGCCGCCATGCATTTGGCCTCACGAAAATCGGTTTTGGGGTTGGAATCCATTATTCCACAAGGCACATTGATTTTTGGACTTGGGCTTATCCTTTTTTCCCTCTCTCGATCTCTTCCATTGTCTTTATTTCTGATTGGCTTTATCGGTTTTGGGATGATGACCCAAATGGTGGCGAGTAATACTTTAATTCAAACTGTAGTCGACGAAGATAAAAGAGGCCGAATCATGTCGCTTTACACCACCGCGTTTATGGGCATTGCTCCTTTTGGAAGCTTGTTTTCTGGTGCCTTGGCCCATAAAATCGGCACCCCTCGTGCTGTGTTAGTCGGAGGAATCAGTTGTGCAATAGGCGCTTTGCTGTTTCTCAAATCCCTTCCCAAAATTCGGCAATGGACGGAATCGGAATTTCATAAAAAATAAAAATCACCGCTCATTCTCTTCGGTTGATTTTCTCCTTTCCCTTTTTTATATTTTTTATGATTTTTGAGAAATGGCCAGAGAGGACTTTTATGAAAAAAACCATGAAAGCGTTGGTGAAGAAAAAGCCCGAACCCGGGTTATGGATGGAAGAAGTACCTATTCCTTCCATTGGCAATAACGATCTTTTGATTCGGGTCACCAAAACCGCGATTTGTGGAACAGATCTCCATATTTACAATTGGGATGAATGGGCCCAAAGAACCATCCATCCACCGATTGTGATTGGGCATGAATTTGTGGGCGTGGTGGTGGATAAAGGCCAAGATGTCACTGGATTTGAAATTGGAGAACGGGTTTCTGGAGAAGGGCACATTGTGTGCGGGCTTTGTCGAAGTTGTCGCGCAGGCAGACGGCATCTCTGTACCCAGGCCATTGGCATTGGCATTCACCGGAATGGATGTTTTGCAGAATACCTTTCCCTTCCTGCTTCCAATGCTTGGCATGTCCATGACAGCATTCCTTCTGAAATTGCTGCGTATTTTGATCCATTCGGAAATGCAGTGCATGCAGCCCTTTCTTTTGATGTGGTGGGAGAAGACGTGCTCATTACAGGCGCAGGGCCCATTGGTCTTATGTCCACGGCCATTGTGCGACACATTGGAGCTCGAAATGTGCTCGTGACAGACATCAATGACTATCGACTGGAATTGGCCAGGAAAATGGGGGCCACCCGAGCCATTAATGTCACGCGGACCTCGATCCAAGAGTGCATCAAAGAATTGGGCATGATCGGTTTTGATGTGGGTCTTGAAATGTCGGGCAATGGCGATGCGTTTGAGTCTATGCTCGAATCCATGTATCACGGCGGCCGAATTGCCTTATTGGGCATTTTACCGCAGAGCACCCGGATCAATTGGGATCAGGTGATTTTCAAGGGGCTTACACTCAAAGGAATTTACGGTCGAGAAATTTTTGAAACCTGGTATAAAATGCAAACGCTGATTCAGAGCGGACTGGATATTTCCAAAGTCCTGACACATCGTTTCCCGTTTGATGAATTTCAAAAAGGATTTGAAGTGATGCGTTCAGGGAATTGCGGGAAAGTCATTCTGGAATTCGAATAATTGTGCAATGGTAAATTCTTGAATCCCATTCGAAAATTTCCCATTGAATCATATTTCCCTTTTTTCTTGATTTCGAAGTTTGCATGAGATAACTTTTCATTAAAAATGAGACCCGTTTTATTGCTTTATGAAACATTCTATTAATTATCCAACAATTGCTACTGAAGAGGTCCTTCGGCCCACCCAGGTGGAGGTGGATCTTTCTTGTCTTAAAGAAAATTTCCAAAATATTCGGAAACACGTTTCACCTGCCAAAATCATGGCTGTAGTCAAGGCCAATGCATACGGTCACGGCATGATTGAAGTGGCTCGATTTTTAGAGCGTTTGGACGTGGATTATTTGGGTGTGGCGGTTCTTGAAGAAGGGGTTTTACTTCGCAAGGCAGGAATTACCACTCCCATTTTGGTCATGGGCGGAATTCTTGGAAATCAAATTCCCCATTTTTTTAAATACAATCTCACCCTTACTGCTTCTTCCATGGAGAAACTCCTCCAAATCGAAGACACTGCAAAACAGATGAAAGTCAAGGCCAAAGTGCATTTAAAAATCGATACCGGAATGGAACGCATTGGCGTTCACTATTACAATGCAGACCCTTTTCTTGAGGCCTCTCTGAAATGCAAACATCTCGAAGTGGAAGGCATTTTTTCTCATTTTGCCAATGCGGATGCAGAAGATTTATCCCATGCCCGATTGCAACTAGAGCGGTTTTGGAGTGTCCTTTCTTTTTACGAAAAACGCAGTGTTCCTTTTCCTCGGTTTCGGCATTTTGCCAATTCAGGTGCGATTCTTCAACTCCCTGAATCCTATTTGGACATGGTGCGTCCAGGGATTTTGCTTTATGGGGTGTATCCTTCTCAAGAAGTCCGTCGTACCATTCTGGTGCGACCTGCGTTGACTTGGAAATCCAGAGTCGTGTATTTCAAGATCATTCAGCCAGGACATCCAGTAGGTTACGGTTCCACCTGGTCTACAGATCATCCAGTCCATGCAGTGACGATCCCTGTAGGATATGGGGATGGCTATTTTCGGTCCATGTCAGGCAAAGCCTGTGTTTTAATTCGAGGGAAAAAATACCCCGTGGTGGGGACCATTTCCATGGACCAAATCGTGGTGAATCTCGAATCGGATAGTGCATACGTGGATGATGAGGTGGTGTTAATCGGAAGACAAGGAGAAGAATCCATTACGTGCGAAGACCTGGCCCAATGGGCAGGGACTATTCCGTATGAAATTTTGACAAACATTAATACCCGGGTACCTCGTTTGTATCGGGGGACAATCAATAAAAAATATATAGGGGGACGCCAATGAAAACAAAAAAAGTGTTGGGATTTATCACTTTTTTCATCTTTTGGGGCTTTCCAATTTTTGCCCAAACTTGGAAAGGGCTTGCTTTTTATCCCTATGGCAAGGATACTCTGGTTTTTCCTCTGGATGGGGTCAATTCCAAGGCCAAGGTGATGGTGGTCAACACAGGGCCCACTTCGACTGGGAGAATCCGAGTGGAAGTGTCTTCACCGGATATTCCGAATCCGGGTGGAGGCATGGCGATATTCCCCAATGGAGGATTCCTATATCTTGCACCTGGAGAAACCACGTTTGTAAGCTGCTGGACAAGAGCCGTGTATGAGGGAGGGAATCCGCCTCCTCTCGGCGTGTATTCGACCAAACGCTTTATTTTTCGATTCCGGGAAGATACACCAGAGGATACCTCGAGTTTTTCTTATGAACGAAAATTGGTCTTCCTCAATTTGAGTCGTTCTCCCCAATTATCCGGCCCCATGCAGGTCACTGGGGAAATTGTGGTCCATCCAAAACCCATCCATCCTCCGCCAATCCAGGTCCAAATTGGCACACTGCATTATAAAATGAATGTGCAGACCGTTCCCATTGACAGTGGGGTTCAATTTACAATATCCAATCTACCCATTCGAAAGGATTGGTATCTTATCTTAAAAGCGCCTGGATATCGAGGAATAGTGAAACTGTTGGATCCTACAAACTCAACCGGTTTACGATTTGAATTAACCCAGGCTCCTCTGGTTCCAAAAATTTCTTTTCAAATGTTGGGTTCGATCCAGACAATGACTGGCTTCTGGCGGGGGGCAGTTTCCGAACCCGAAAGGACGGTGGTTCTTTTCCCTGGACAGGAGAACTGGAAGTATCATGATTGCAAAAAAGATTCTGCATTAGAAGTCCAATCTAAAATTTATAAATTTACATGGGGTGGAGAAAAATTGTGGGAACATTCACCCGGATGGCAGACATGGGGGGGTGACATGAGTCCGGATGGCAAATATGTGGCTTATGCGCTTAATACGGGTCGATTCGGAAATTGCTATGCCCCTCCGCCTACCGTGGTCTTGTTGGACGGACGCACCGGAGAAAAAATTTGGGAGAGGACTGGTCCCTCTTTTGAAAGCTATGAACTTGCCTTTTCTCCAGACGGAAAATATCTCGCTGTAGGTTCTACAGGAAGTGGCACAGTGACTCTTGTCGAAACGGCCACTGGAAACATGCTTTGGACTATCCCTTCGGTGGACGAATCGTTTGGTCAGGTCAGACGACTTCGGTTCGATGCTGAGGGGGCATTTCTTTATTCAGCCAGTGGAGACGATTATCTTCGGAAAATTCGCGTTTCAGACGGCAAGGTTGTATGGAAGACATTTATCTGGGGATGGGGATGGGTCAATGGGTTGAATTTTTCGCCGGACGGCACTCTCGTGGTAGTAGGAACCAAGTCTGGGGATGTGACCATGGTGAGAACTTCAGACGGTGGAATTCTATGGACAAAGGAAACCGGAAATTTTGAAGATGTGGTATTCTCCCCAGATGGGCATTGGATTGCGACTTTTACAGGCCATATTTTTGATGCAGAAACTGGGGAACTCGTGGGTGAAACCGAACTCATGGCTCCACCCTATTTTATTACTCATGATCTTCTGGCCAAGCTTCCCAACGATATCCATGTATTTACTCTTTGGGGAGAAAGGATTGCGGAAAGTGCATTTTTACCCGATATTGGATTTCGTCCAGGGGAACAGACGCAATGGGTCTATTATTCTCCGGATCATTATGCCATTGTCACTGCCCGGGACATGTCCAATCCTCCCCAAACAGGAGTCGTATTTTATCGAGGAGAAATCGAATCCAAAGTGGAAGAGAATCGTGTGGGACAATTCCCTGGCCCATCCCTGGATTTGTGTTATCCCAATCCGTTTAATCAAGTGACCCGAATCCGCTTTTTTATTCCTCAGAAAAGTCAGGTCAGCCTGAAGATATACGATATCCTTGGACGCGAAGTGGCACTCTTGGTCCATGGGATGATGGATAAAGGGCACCATGAGGTGGTCTTCCCGCAATCCTCCCCAATGGAATTGGCCAGTGGCGTTTATTTCTTGAGGTTTCAAATGGGGGATTGGATCAAAACACGAAAAATCGTTTTCACTAAATAAGAGGCGATATTTATGTCCGTGTGGATTGGGATTATTCTCTCTTTTTTTCTTTTATTTTTTCTTGGATTCATTGGGTGGAGAATATTGTCCCGGCGGTTTGCTTTACCTTGTCCTGCCTTTCTTGGCTGGATCGTAGAACTGGAGAATCCTTTTGGTAGGGACTTTCATGCAGAGCGTGTTGTTGAACGGTTGAAACTTGAGCCCGGCATGCGGGTTTTGGATGCAGGATGCGGACCGGGTCGGGTGACTATTCCTTTGGCAAAGGCAGTGGGACCTTCTGGCGAAGTGGTGGCTGTGGATATTCAACCCAAGATGCTCTGCCGTGCTCGGAAGAGAGCTGAAAAAGCAGGCCTTTCCAATATTCGATTTCAAGTACTTGCTCTTGGCGATGGAAAATTGGGAGAAGCATTATTTGACCGGGCTGTTTTGGTCACAGTCCTTGGCGAGATTCCAGATCGCTTGTCTGCTTTAAAGGACATTTACCACGCGCTAAAACCCGGAGGAATCCTTTCTGTCACAGAACTCATTTTTGATCCACATTATCAGACTCGGAACGCCGTGCTTCGCCTTGCCAAGACTGTGGGATTTCGAGAAAAGGCGTTTTGGGGAAATGGGTTTGTGTATACGCTTCATTTAGAAAAGCCGGGAGAGCTGGGATAAATATTTTTATCTAAATCTACTGGGGTCGATTTGATATTTTTTAATTTTGTATCCAATAATTCGCTCTGTCGTATCCAGAAGCCGGGCTGCTTTTGCCTGATTTCCTCGGGTTGTTTTCAATGCATCCATGATCAACTCTTTTTCATACGTCTCGACCGCCTTTTCAAGGGAGGTTCGGGTAATTGTATTGCTACTTTCCGAAGTCTGAAGCGTGGGTGGGAGATGATAACTATGGATCACTTGATCTTCACACACCAAAACCGCTCGTTCAATGCAATTTTCGAGTTCCCTCACATTCCCAGGCCAGTGATATCGCATCAGCATGTCAATGGCTGGAGTCGAAATCCGCTTGATGGTTTTTCCGTATTTCCGGCTGTATTTGAGAAGAAAATGATCTGCCAGAAGGAGGATATCGGTCTTTCTTTCTCTTAAAGGAGGAAGATAGATTGGGAAAACATTCAACCGATAATACAAATCCTCTCTAAATTTTCCTTCGGCTATCATCTCTTCGAGATTGGCATTGGTTGCAGCAATGACTCGGACATTGACCCGAATCGTTTCTGTCCCTCCAACTCGCTCAAATTCTTGCTTCTGTAAAACGCGTAATAGTTTTACTTGGGTTAATGGGCTTAAGTCTCCTACTTCGTCGAGAAAGATTGTACCCCCGTCTGCCAGTTCAAAACGGCCTTTTTTCTGAGCCACTGCACCCGTGAAAGCGCCTTTTTCGTATCCAAAGAATTCAGATTCAATTAAATTCTCAGGAACTGCACCACAATTGACCCGGATAAAAGGTTTATCGGCCCGGGGCGAGTTGTAATGGATCGCTTCTGCAATGAGTTCTTTGCCTGTTCCGGACTCTCCGCGTAGAAGGACGGTCGTATCGGTCTTGGCGACCTGGGCAACCTGTTCAAAAACCTCTTCCATTTCATGGCTGTTTCCAATAATATTATGAAAACTGAATTCTTCTTTCAGTTTTTGTTTTAGAATGACATTTTCAGCCAAAAGTTTTTCTCTTTCCTGTTGAATCACATGGTGGACGCGTATAGGCTGGAGAAGTGCAGAGGCCACAAGCATTAAAAAATGGAGTGTACTTTCGTAATCGCGCCGCGGATGATACGGCAAATGGACAATGAGAACGCCTAAGGTTTTATAATCCAATACAATCGGAACGCCAATAAACGAAAGTTCAGGATCTTTCTTTGGATCCCATGAATTCATGCGATTCAAGTAAAGAGGTTCTTTGCTCACCCGAGGCACGACGATGGGTTTTCCTGACTCTGCAATCCGCCCCGTGAGTCCTTCGTCGAAGTGATATTCAGTTTGTAGAACTTCCTTTTTGAATCCTATTGCCGCAGCTAGACGGAGTGTTTTACTTTCTTCTTGAATCAAAAACACCGCGCCAGATCGAATCGGATACGATTCTTCTAAAATTTGGAGTGTGGCTTGAAGACTTTCTTCAAGGTTGAGGTTTCGGCTTAGGGCTTGGTTGATTTTGAGAAGAATGGACAACTTTTTTTCAAGTGCAACGACAATTTCAGATGACTTGGATAAAGATTTTGTTTGTGTCCGCATCGTTTCCTCTTGAATTTTAGGCTCTTTGCAAAATATACAAAATTGTATGGTAACATACAAGTTCATACAAAATTGTATGACATTGGGATCAAATTGCATCAACTGGACTCATGTCTGTGAAGTCTAAGAGAGAAATGGAGATTCAAAAACGCCAACTGGGGCTCTTTCATCAACCCTTCTAATTTTTGACAAAAATGTCGGTAAAGACCATAATAAATACAAAATTGTAGTATTTTGTGCGGATTGGGAAAAGATGGCTCGGTCGGTGGACACTTTTCCAAGTTCTTAAATAATAGCAACTTATCTTTTCCTTCTTCTTGCGTCACCGATTTCTTCTCCACTTTGGCACTTCTTTTGTTAAAGTAAAACAGGAAAAAAAGTATAATTAAATAACAATTAAAGAAGGGAGACTGTATGACACCAAAAGAGTTTTTTGAGTTCGCCAAAGCCAATGGCGTTGAAATGATGGACTTAAAATTTGTTGACATGCTTGGGACATGGCAGCATTGTTCTTATCCCATCGAGTGTCTGGACGAGAGCATTTTTACAGAAGGCCTTGGCTTTGATGGATCATCCATTCGGGGTTGGCAGGAGATTCACAAGTCCGATATGATGGCAGTCTGTGATCCTGCGACCGCAGTGATGGATCCGTTCTTTGAGAAGCCCACGGTCAGTCTTATTGCCAATATTGTAGACCCAGAGACGCGAGAAGATTATCCAAAATGTCCCCGTCATGTGGTCCGCCGGGCCGCGATGTATTTAAAAGAAACAGGGATTGCGGATACTTGCTATATTGGCCCGGAACCGGAATTTTTTATTTTTGATGAAGTGCGGTATGAACAAAACCAACACCGGGGATATTATGAAATCGATTCGGTGGAAGGGGCATGGAATACGGCTCGATTTGAAGAGCCCAATTTGGGATACAAGCCCAGTTTCAAAGGCGGATATTTTCCCGTAAGTCCCACGGATACTTATCACGATCTTCGAGGAGAGATGGTCTATACCATGATGAAACTGGGCATTAAGGTGGAAGCCCATCATCACGAAGTGGCCACAGCAGGCCAAAGCGAAATCGATATGCAATTTGCCGAACTAACCAAAATGGCGGATCAGTTTATGTGGTATAAGTATATTGTCAAGAACGTTGCCAGAAAATATGGAAAAACTGTCACTTTCATGCCCAAACCCATTTTTGAAGACAACGGTTCTGGCATGCATACCCATGTTTCCTTATGGAAAAATGGAAAAAATCTTTTTGCAGGGAATGGATATGCAGGACTTTCGGATCTTGCGCTGTGGGCCATTGGCGGTGTGTTGAAACATGCACCTGCTTTATTGGCATTCGCTGCGCCTACAACCAATAGTTATCGTCGACTTGTTCCTGGATTTGAAGCACCGGTGAATTTGGTAATGTCTGCACGAAATCGTTCCGCAGCGATTCGGATTCCAATGTATTCTAAGAGTGAAAAAGCAAAACGGTTTGAATTTCGGTGCCCGGATCCTACCGCCAATGGATATCTCGCATGGAGTGGCATTCTGATGGCCATGATCGATGGGATTAAGAATAAAATCGATCCTGGAAAACCATTGGATAAGAATATATATGAAATGACAGAAGAGGAATTGGCACATATTCCAAAAGTTCCATCTTCTCTTGAGGAGTCAATCAATGCATTAGAAAAGGATCATGACTTTCTTCTCGAGGGTGGGGTTTTCCATCCAGATTTGATCAAAAGCTGGATCGATTGGAAGCGAGAAAAAGAATTGCTTCCCATTGCGCTTCGGCCACATCCTCATGAATTTGCATTGTATTACGATTGCTAGAAAAAGATTAAACCATAGGAGGGGAAAAAATGAATACAATCAACACGGGAGATACAGCTTGGGTACTGGCGTCATCTGTCTTGGTTCTTATGATGACGCCTGCCCTGGCCTTCTTTTATGGCGGAATGGTGCGGAGAAAAAATATTCTCTCTACACTCAACTTGAGCTTCATTCTCATGGGTCTGATCGGCTGTCAATGGATACTCTGTGGGTACTCGTTGGCTTTTGGTAGAGACTTGGGCGGTCTTATTGGTGGACTCGACTTTTTGGGGATGAAAAATGTGGGTGTCCATCCAGAATCACGATATGCGATCGGTATTCCTCATCTTGCTTTTGCGCTTTTCCAAATGATGTTTGCCATTATCACACCTGCTTTAATTACAGGTGCTGTTGTGGAACGCATTCGGTTTTCTTCTTTTCTCTTGTTCAGCTTATTATGGGCCACTTTGGTGTACGATCCGGTAGCCCACTGGGTCTGGGGAGATGGGGGTTGGTTACGCAAATTGGGGGCCTTGGATTTTGCAGGTGGAACTGTGGTGCATATTGCGGCTGGATTTTCTGCACTGGCTTTTGCACTTGTCATGGGCACTCGGAAAGGGTTTGCGCATTACACCATTGAGCCACATCATATTCCCTATACTGTGCTTGGTGCGGGCTTACTCTGGGTTGGTTGGTTTGGCTTTAATGGAGGCAGCGCGTTGGCGGCCAATGGCTTGGCAGCAAATGCCATTCTTACGACCAATACCGCAGCCGCTGCAGCAGCTGTGGTCTGGATGGCCCTTGGGTGGAGGGAAAATAAACCCAGTGTGTTGGGTATTGTAACGGGTGCGGTGGTCGGTTTGGTTGCGATTACGCCTGCAGCGGGTTTTGTGACTCCACTTTCTGCGCTCGCTATTGGCGCAACGGCTGCTCCTTTGAGTTATTATGCCATTCGGTTCCGTCAAAAACTTGGATTGGACGATAGTCTGGATGTGTGGGCATGTCATGGGATTGGTGGTCTTTGGGGAGCTTTGGCAACGGGCTTATTTACCACTCGAACAGTGAATGAGGCCGGAGCAGATGGCCTTTTTTATGGGAATCTTTCTCAATTTTTGATTCAAGCGTTTGCCAGTTTTGTCATGGTGTTCTATGTTTTCATCGTGACCTATGTTCTTGCCAGTTTATTGAAAATGACCATAGGTCTGCGTGTGAGTAGCATGGAAGAAGAGGTCGGTCTGGACATCAGTGAACATGGCGAACAAGCCTATGCCTAGGCCAGGAGTAGAATTGAAGAAAGCACAGGAGGCAAAAATGACCAAAAAGATTGAGGCATTTATTCGAGAGGAAAAATTGTCTGATGTGAAAGATGCTTTACGTGAAATAGGCATTGTCGGGATGAATGTGATTGAAGTTCGGGGACATGGTCGAGGGGGTGGTATTACCCTTGCGGGGCGCAGCGGAACCTATCAAGTCGATTTACTCCCTCGTGTTCAAATTAATATTGTGTTGAGCGATCACAATGTAGAAAAGACCGTGGAAACCATTTGTAAAGCAGCTTATACAGGTGAAAAAGGCGATGGGATTATTTTCATTTACCCGGTTGAAGAAGTCATTCGGATTCGGACAAATGAACGCGGCCGCGAGGCATTAATGTATGAAAATGATATTGATGCGAGACGGGCAGCCAGTAAGTATTCTAAAAAAACTTAAGAAATAAATAGCAATGGATTTGTTCCTCAGTAGAGGGAGGATAGAGTGCGAGTCCATTATCTCCAACATGTACCGTTTGAAGGCCTTGGCAGTATAGAGACATGGCTCAAAACCCATGGCTGTAAGGTGACGTTGACGCGCTTATTTGAGTCGGATAAACTTCCGCATCCAACTGAATTGGATTTCTTGGTCGTGGTAGGCGGTCCAATGAGCGTGAACGACGAAGACGCATTTCCTTGGTTGGTGGATGAGAAGGCTTTTATTCGAGAATGTATTCAAAAGAGGAAACGTGTATTGGGGATCTGTCTCGGTGCACAACTCATTGCAAGTGCGATGGGAGCGAGGGTATATCCCAATCACGTGAAGGAAATTGGTTGGTGGCCTGTGCAAGGCTTATCATCCACCTCTGAGACGGTCTTTCGTTTTCCATCTGTGTTTGAAGCATTTCACTGGCACGGTGAAACCTTCGATTTACCACCAGGGGCATTTCATCTTGCAAGAAGTGAAGGATGCGAAAACCAAGCATTTCAGCTGGGACGATCTGTGATTGGCTTGCAATTTCATCTCGAGATGACACCGGATTTGGCTCGAGAGCTTGTCTCAAACGGCCGGGAAGAATTGAGGCCTTCACTCTATGTCCAATCCGAAGCAGCCATTCTTAGCGCTTTGTCCGAAAAATACCAAAAGACAAATAAACTGATGATCGAAGTGTTAAATTTCCTGACAAGAGGGTAAGGTGCACCAAGCTTTCTGGTCACTATGTTGATTTTGCTAGGGTGGATCCATGACGGCCGGTTTCTCTTGCACAAAGTGTGATTGGACATAAAGAAATCAATGTTCTCCTCTCTCAAACAATCACTCGATTAAGCGTCGTCCTGGATCCCCTCCTCTGCAAATTCTCTCTCGTGTCCAACCATTGGGTTTTATTGACTGAGATTTTTTTTATCTGTAAATTTAATTAAACTTTTCAAGGCAGGTCGAACAATCTCGGGAGAGGGATTTTCTGAAGAATCCTTCTCCTGTAGCTGAAAGAGCGGAAAATACATTGAATAAAAATTTTTGACTTTTTCTTATGCAAGCGTCCACACGGCAATTTTTGTCTTATGCCAAACCGTATACCCGTCTTTTTCTTTTGGCCACTGTGTGCGGAGTGCTAAAGTACAATATTCCAGTTCTTTTTCCCTGGGTTTTGAAAGACATCATTGATTCTTTGATTCGAACTCCACCACCGACTCCTGCTTCTATTCATTTGAAAATTGGGACTTTGATTCTTCTCTATCTCTTTTGGATGGTCGTGACGTATTACCGTTCCTATTTTGCAGATACTGCAGGCCAGCGGATGATTTTTGATCTTCGTCACGATTTGTACGTGCATCTTCAGAAGATGTCCCTTGGCTTTTACGAACGGCGTCAGATTGGCGCGATCACCTCCCGTCTCATCGGCGACATTGCGACTGCACAAAATTTTGTGGGCGGCGTGTTCACCAACACCATCATGGATTTTTCTTCGCTCCTCTTCATTACAGTCATGATTTTCCGGATGAATGTCCTTTTGGCTTTGGTCTCAATTTCCATTTTGCCTTTCTATGTGATTTTTAACAAGGCCTTTAAGCGCCGGATCCGCAAAGCGAGCCAACAAGCCCAACTCAAATTAGAAGAGATGACCGGAGAAGTCACTGAAAAGCTTAAGGGCATCTCATTGATCCAAGCATATACCACAGAGAAAGTAGAAGAAAGACGTTTTTTCAGAAAACAGAAAGATTATTTGACTTATCGGATCGATGGAATCAAGTACAGTGCTGCTGCGGTTGCTGTCATTGGTTTTTTGACTTCCACTGCGCCTGTGTTGGTCGTGTGGGTGGGTTCTTTCCTTGTTCTCCGCCATCGCTTGAGCGTGGGCGAACTCACTGCATTCTATGCGTATCTCGCCATGTTTTATCAACCCCTCAATCGCCTTACAGAACTCAATCTCCTTTTGGCCAATTCACAGTCTGCGATTGAACGGATTTTTGAGATTTTCAAGACCCATCCAGATATTCAAGATCGGCCGGATGCCCGACCGATTCGCTCGGCCCAAGGCCACATCGTTTTTGATCACGTCTTTTTCGGCTATGAACCCAACCAAACCGTGCTTCACAACATTTGCATTGAGTTTGCTCCTGGTAAAAAGACTGCTTTGGTAGGTCCTAGCGGATCCGGAAAATCCACACTGATCAAACTCATTCCCCGATTTTACGATGTATCCAAAGGGAAGATTACTCTGGATGGCCAGGACATCCGAAGCCTTCGGCTGAAGGATCTCCGTCGGCAGATCGCCTTGGTATCTCAAGATCCCATCCTATTTTCTGGAAACATTTTTGAGAACATTCTCATGGGTGATCCGGATGCAGAGGAGGAAGAGGTCATTCGAGCTGCCATGCTGGCCAATGCCCATGATTTTATCATGGCTTTACCAAAAGGATATCAGACTGAAATTGGCGAGGGAGGGGTGACGCTTTCCGGGGGGCAGAGGCAACGGATTGCCCTGGCTCGGAGTTTTCTCAAAAACGCACCCATTTTGATCTTGGACGAGGCGACTTCCTCACTGGATTCTGAATCAGAGAGAGCAGTTCAAGACGCACTTGAGAAATTGATGGAAGGACGCACCACGATCGTGATTGCCCATCGGCTTTCTACAGTGCAATCAGCAGATCAAATTGTGGTGCTCCATCAAGGTCGAATTGTCGAAACCGGGACGCACGAAGAGCTTCTCTTAAAGCCCGAAGGGTTATATCGGAAGTTGTATGAGGTCAGAAGTCCGATTTCTTTTGGAAAACCAGTGTGGATTTAAATCACATTCCGTACTTTTTTGCGAATTCAAAAAATGCAGGCCAGTCCGGGGTATCGATGTGACCCTCTTTATGCAACCGGTATCCAATGTCTCCAGTGATATAGGCGACATCCACTTGAGGCCTGGGATCTTTTATGACCAATCCTTTTTTCCCGAGAACTGTGTATACAGGGGTGGCCTCGATTGCAGTGAGGAAAATTCCGTAGGGATCTGTCCACGTGTCTTGCATTCCTGTATTTAAAAATACAGGTCGGGGTGCACAGAGGGCGAGTAAAGCATGGGCATCCACAGGACAAAGTTCGATTTTTCTTGGCAAATATTTTCCAGGATAGAGTTCGCCCATCCATTTGAAAAAATTGCCTGCGACCCAATGGGATTCTCGTTCCCAGGCAGAATTTTCCAAATCTTGGCCCCAATGCCTCCGATTCATTTTTGTCCCAAGGCTTCCTCCACAACTGGGAAAAGCAATGGTCAAGCGTGTTTCGTATGCCATGGCAAGAAACGCTGCTTTTCCATAACGAGAATGACCGGTCACGCCGATTTTTTTCGCATTGATCTCGGGATCGGTTTCAAAATAATCTATGAGTATGCTTATGCGCGTTTTGCAAAAAAATACCCGCTAATGACAATCATGACAGGCACGGGTTTTTTGGCATTTGCAGGAAGTCTCAGCGTGGCCAAGATTTTGGGTCGGTTTCTCACTTTGGGATACCGAGAGACATCAATCCATCCCATGAGTTCTTTTTGTTTGTATGGAAGGTTTGCTTGGATGTCCACAGTAGAGCGCACTGAAAATGTCACTTTGGGGAGCACACTGTCTGGCGGAATTTTTCCCCATAGGGCTTCTTGGACTTCTTTAAGAATTTCCGGTCTTCGCTTTTTCCACCATTGCTTTGCTGTGGTGATCCGAGTTCCGTCTTTTGCTTTTAATAAATCAATGGGGGTGTACGTGCCTGCTCTTAAAGAATCCGGAGCCGGAAAAATTCCTTTGGAAAAATCCGAATAATTGTTCTACAATCCAAAAGGAGATCGGGTGATGATGTGACCTGTAGAATCTGTCCAATTGCCTTCTGGATTTGAAGCATCCAAAGGAAATGCATTTTGTGGGGCGTGCGGATCTTCTAATTTGGGTGGTAATTGGGGAAAAGCAATTCCCAATTGCCAAAGCATCTGATCTCTGTCCATGGTCGCAGTGACATTTTCAGGTGGAAACTCAGGGAAAGGTTGGGAATAAATGGTTTTGATAAAAAGCAAAAGAAAAAATACGAGACATTTCTTTTTCCCATTGTTCCCTCCGGATCAATCCAGTTGGACTATGATAAAAAATCTTTTTGTTTTTTGCAAGCCAACCGAACTTAAAAAATTGTATTGATTTTCTGAAACAAAAATGTATATTTCGTTTAAAATTCTTGAGGAGGGAAAAATTTCGGTGGAAGATTTTGTTCGATTTGAAAATGTCACCAAGACATTTGGAAAAATCCGGGCTGTGGACAATGTGACACTCTCTATCAAAAAAGGAGAGTTTTTTTCTATTCTCGGTCCCAGTGGATGTGGAAAAACCACCCTGCTTCGGATTCTGGCAGGATTTGAACGTCCGGACAAGGGAAGAGTGTTTTTGGATGGGGAAGACATTACCGAAAAGCCTCCCAATCGCCGGAAAGTCAATATGGTGTTTCAAAATTATGCGTTGTTTCCCCATCTCACCGTTTGGGAAAATATCGCATTTGGTCTCAAAGTTGTCCATCGCCCGAAAAGAGAAATCGAATCCGAAGTCAAAAAAATGCTTCGATTAATCCAGATGGAAGACTGCAAGGACAAAAAGCCCCATCAAATTAGCGGGGGACAGAAACAACGGGTGGCTGTGGCCAGGGCATTGATCAACAAGCCCCAAGTGTTGCTACTGGATGAACCGCTTGCCGCGCTGGATCTGAAACTTCGACAGCGGATGCTCATGGAATTGGATCTCATTCACGATGAGGTGGGGATTACTTTCATTTATGTCACGCATGATCAAGGGGAGGCCATGAGTGTGAGCGATCGCATTGCAGTGATGAACGAGGCCCGTATTGAACAGGTGGGGACTCCTGCAGAAATTTACGAAGCGCCCAAAAGCAGTTTTGTCGCGGCCTTTATCGGAGACACCAATTTCTTTGAAGGCAAAATGATCAAATTGTTAGACAACGAATACAGCCTTCTCGATATTGAAGGATTGGCTTCTGGAATTATCTGTTACAATGATAAACCCTTGGCTCCCGGACATCCGGTCTATCTTAGCATCCGACCCGAAAAATTTCGTATTTCCAGACATGAGCCCGAGTCCGATCCTTTGATCAATAAGCTTCAAGGCATTGTCGAAGATGTTATTTATCTCGGTTCTCACACAAAATACTGGGTTCGGGTGAACGAGTATCGCATTGAAGTGAATCGTCCCCATAACAAATTTTTACTGGATCATCGGCCTGTGTTGTGGAATGATCCAGTGTGGGTCTCTTGGCATGCGGATGATGGATTCATGTTGGATCGATTCAATGTGGTAGACGAATCGTTGATGACCCTTCCGCCAGAGGAAATTGGACGCATTGGGCCTTTCAATCCAAAAGCTTCTTTTCGGAAGACCTCGAAGGAGTCTAAAGAGAAATGAATCCTTCTTCCCGGTCTAGTCGAAATGCATGGATTGTGACGTTTCCCTCTTTTGTTTGGCTCATTATTTTCTTTTTGATTCCCACGGTGATCATGTTTTTGATTGCATTTAAACCTTCCGATCCCTACGGAGGTGTGGGTGTTGGCTGGACTTTGGCGAATTTCCGTGTGGTGCGGATGGCCAATTTTTTTTCCATTTTATGGCGGACCGTTTGGATGAGTGGAGTGACCACTGCGATTTGTCTGTTTCTCGCGTTGCCGACAGGATATTACATGGCCCGTGTTTCGCCCCGATGGAGGCAAGTGCTTCTCTTTCTCTTAATCGTGCCTTTCTGGACGAGCTTTTTGGTTCGTATTTTTGCATGGAAATCCCTTCTTCATCCCGAGGGGGTCATTAAAAAAATACTGATATGGTTGCACCTCATTGATCCTCAAAGTTCTCTGCTTTATACTTCGGGCGCAGTGCTCATGGTCATGGTGTATAGCTATTTGCCATTTGCTATTTTGCCCATTTATGCTTCTGCTGAAAAATTCGATTTTCAGCTTCACGAGGCAGCACGGGATTTGGGAGCGTCTTCTCTTTATACGTTTTTTAAAATTTTTATTCCCAATATTCGTCGAGGTATTTGGACCGCGGTGCTGATGGTATTGATCCCATGCCTGGGCGCATACGTGATTCCCGATCTGGTGGGCGGTCCAAACAGCCAGATGCTTGGGAATAAAATTGCCCAGCGTACTTTTGTGGATCGGAATTTACCTGAGGCGAGTTGGCTCTCTGCTTTTCTTACCATTTTGGTTCTGGCTCCTATGATTGCCACTTTTATTCTTCAGGCCAGAAGCAAAGAAAAGTATTCTGTGCTTAAGGAAGGCCCATGAAACGAAGTCGATTTCCATTTTATATCACCCTGGGAGTGATTGTATTTTTTTATTTGCCCATTGTGATGCTGGTCATTCATTCCTTCAATGCCTCTCGATTTGGAGGTCGATGGATGGGCTTTTCCTTGAAATGGTATTCGCAACTTTTTTATCATCCAGAAATCTGGCAATCTCTTGAGCGTACCCTGGTGATTGGGATCAGTGCCACGGGTGTTTCCGTGGTTTTAGGAACTCTGGCAGGATTGGCGCTCCATTTTTATGGCCATACGTCATTGCAAAAGGTTCACTATGTGTTTATTTATACGCCATTGGTTGTCCCGGACATTTTAATGGGAATGAGTCTTCTTTTGTTTTTTGTCTTTTTGGGAATTGGTTTGGGCCTGTTTACCATTTTTCTGGCTCACGTCACTTTCTGTATTAGTTATGTCGCGTTTGTAATACTGTCCCGTTTACAGGATTTTGATAATTCCCTTTTGGAAGCGGCACGGGATTTGGGCGCGACTTCATGGCAGGCCACGTGGCGGGTTTTGATTCCCCACTTGATGCCGGCCATTGTGGCAGGCGCGTTATTGGCCTTTACCCTTTCGATCGATGATTTTGTCATTTCATTTTTCGTCGCCGGTCCTGGTGCAACCACACTTCCCATACGGATTTACAGTATGATCAAGCACGGTTCGCCTCCGTTGATTAATGCCTTGTCTACGTTGATGTTATTTGTTACATTTATATTGATTGGGGTCACACAAAGATTGATAAAGGAGGAAACACCATGAAACGTTTTGCTCTTTTGGGGCTCGCGTTTGTTGGGATTTTTTTGGGATGTCAAAAATCCAAACCAACATTGCATGTGTATAACTGGGCGGATTATCTGGCTCCGCAATTGGTCGCGCGTTTTGAAAAACAATACCAATGTAAAATTGTCATTGATACGTTTGATTCCAATGAAGCCATGTATGCCAAGCTCAAGGCAGGCGCCACAGGGTATGATGTGCTTTTCCCCAGCAGTTACATGGTGGCTCTTCTCAAAAGAGAAAATTTGATTCAACCGTTGGATCATGCACTGATTCCCAATCTGTCCAATATCGATTCCACGTATCTCAACATTGTCTATGATCCCAAAATGGAATATAGTGTACCGTACGCGGTAAGCATTACTGGCGTTGCGTATTTGAGGAATCGGGTACCCAATATTCGCTTTTCTTGGGACGTATTTGCTCGGAAAGATCTCAAAGGCAGAATGACCATGCTCGATGACATGCGAGAGACCATTGGCGCTGCATTGAAATTTTTAGGATATAGTCTCAATACCCGAAATGAGCAGGAATTGCAAAAGGCCAGGAATGTGGTATTGGAATGGAAACGAAATCTTGCCAAATTCGAAAATGAGCAGTACAAGACGGGAATTGCTTCAGAGGAATTCTTCGTGGTTCATGGATACAGCGGTGACATTTTCCAAATCATGGCTGAAAATCCCAATGTGGATTTTTTTGTGCCAGAAGAGGGGACTTCTTTGGCAATGGACGAAATGGTCATTACACGAACTTCAAAGCAGGTCCAACTGGCCCATGCCTTTATTAATTTCCTGTTGGATCCGCACAATGCAGCAGAAAATATTGCGGTCATCAATTACCTCTGTCCCAATCGGGCTGCGTATCCCTTGTTGGACGAATCGCTTCGACGTCATCCTGTGTTATTTCCTCCGAAAAACGTCCTTGCCCGGTGCGAAGTCATTGAAGATTTAGGAGAGGACAACGTGAAGTACACAAAAATCTGGGATGAAATTAAGGCCATGCAATAATTCTCTCTTTGACGTAAAGGAAAAGGTCTCGTGTCTCGATATCAGGAAATTGATCTTCATCGGATTCGCACGATTTCGATCGCACGACGGAAGAGCAAAATTCAAAAATTGCTCTTGGCAAAACCTGTAGAATCGGGGGCCAGTTTCTGGGACTTTTGGAACAGTTTGCCTTCCATCTTGGCAGGAAAAGATCTCAAAGAGTTGGTGGAAAAAATCGTTGTTGCCATTGAAAAGAAAAAACCGATTTTGTGGATGTGTGGGGCACACGTCATCAAAGTGGGGTTAAGTCCTCTCCTCATTCGACTGATGGAAAAAGGCGCAGTGAGTGGACTTGCTTTCAATGGGGCCGGGGTGATTCACGATACGGAATTGGCGTATTTTGGGCAGACTTCTGAAGAAGTCGATGAGACGATCCAAAACGGGACTTTTGGAATGGTCAAAGAGACTGCAGAAATTATCAATTCTGCAGTGGTCCAGGGCGCCAAACAAGGGTTGGGATTTGGCGAAGCCATTGGCAAACGCATTCTCGAAGATCAGGCCCCTTACAAAGATCAAAGCCTTTTTGCCCAAGCGTATTCTTTTGGAATTCCTGCCACGGTGCATGTCGCTTTGGGGACAGACATTGTGCATCAACATCCCTCGAGTGATGGAAAAGCGATTGGAGAACTTTCTCTACGCGATTTTCGCATCCTGGCCCAGTTGGTTTCTCAACTTCACAACGGGGGTGTGGTTTTACTTTTTGGTTCTGCGGTGATTCTCCCTGAGGTATTTTTAAAGGCGCTTGCCGTAGCGAGAAACATTCATCCAAAAGTCACAGGATTTACCACAGCCACGTTCGACATGTTTTCTCATTATCGGCCTCGCCGGAATGTGGTCGAACGACCCACGTGGAAAAGCGGAAAAGGATTTTCCTTTTTGGGTCATCACGAAATTCTTCTTCCGCTTTTGGCGCTGGCCATTGAAGAGTCGCTCTCTCGAAAAATAAAAAGATGAACGAGGGCCTATTCTATGGGCACCAAAAAGCCCGCTATCTTGGTGGTGGACGACGATCAGGCATTGTGTGAAATTCTCTGCCGGATGTTAGAATGCCAGGGAGAGTATGTCACTCGGATGGCCCACACAGGCGCCTCTGCTTTAGAGGCTGTAGAGCGGTTTCCCATTGACATTGTCCTTTTGGACCTCAAATTGCCCGATTGTACAGGCATTGAGGTCCTTAAAAAGGTATTAAGAACGCATCCCCATCTCCAGGTGATTATGATTTCAGGAGAAGGAACCATCCGGTTGGCCATGGATGCCATTCACATGGGCGCTTATGACTTTTTGGAAAAACCATTGGATTCGGATCGCGTGTTGTTCACTATCCATAAGGCTTTGGAAAGAAGTCAATGGTTTCGACAAAAAGCATATTTTTTGGAAAGCTTTCGTCAACAATATGCGCTCATTGGGCAAAGTGCCCAGATGCAAAAGGTCTACGAATTAATTCAAAAAGCGGCAAGAACCAACAGCAAAGTATTAATCGAAGGGGAAAATGGCACAGGAAAAGAGTTGGTGGCCAGAGCCATTCATCACAATAGCCCCAAAGCAGATACAGTGTTTGTCGCGGTGAATTGCGCAGCCATTCCAGAAATGCTCATCGAGAGCGAACTGTTTGGACACAAAAAAGGCGCATTTACTGGGGCCATTGCAAACAAGCAGGGGAAATTTCAATTGGCCGATGGAGGGACCCTTTTTCTTGATGAAATTGGAGACATGAGCCTTCCTACTCAGGCCAAAGTGTTGCGGGTTTTAGAAGAAGGGATTATTGAACCTGTGGGAAGTACTGAACCGATTTTTGTCGATGTTCGGGTTATTGCTGCCACCAATAAAAATCTTCAGAAAGAAATTCAATTGGGACATTTTAGGGAAGATTTGTTTTTTCGTCTCAATGTTCTCAACATTCGCGTGCCTCCTCTCAGAGAACGAAAAGAAGACATCCCTCTGTTGGTGGATCATTTTCTCCAACGATTTTGCCATGAATATGGCGTAAAACCCAAGCAGTTAACAGAAGAAGCACTCGAATTGCTAATGCACCACTCTTGGCCGGGAAATGTGAGAGAGCTTAAAAATTTGGTAGAAAGTCTTGTGGTTCTTGTGGATTCTTCAGAGATTTATCCCCATCACGTGGAAAAATTTTTACGACTGAGAGGAAAAGATCCATTTTCCTCAAGGGATTGGAATGAACTTCCCTATGAAAAAGCCAAAGAAGCGTTTGAAAAAGAATTCCTCCGAGAAAAATTGATTGCCACGCAATGGAATGTCACCCGGGCCGCAGAAATGCTGGGGATGAGCCGAACCTATTTACACCGCAAAATGAAAAAATTGGGATTGTTTCCTCCGGGTCGATAATGCGTTTTATTTCCGTTTCTTAGTTCCCCTTTCTTTTGTCCCAAAACGCGTCCACACCACGGTGCCCCATCCTGCAATCCAAGTGCAGAGCACCAGAAACGCATTGGTTAAGCCAAACCAAAAGGAAAATAAAGGCGAAAACAGGGAAGCCATTTTTCCAATGCACAAAATTCCTTCCAGCATAAGCATTCCAATAAACACAATCAGCAATGGAGATTTCCATCGAAGACCAAAGCGTTCCTTGACAAATTCTCCTAAAATGAGACTCATCGCAGTCCCACCCATCAAAAGGCCAGCTCCAATGACCAAAGGCAAAAATAATGCGATCGGGATTCCAATAATGGTAATTAATAGAAGAAGAAAAACGAATGGGAACAAAAGGAGACTGCTAACCCCCACGACAATGCTTTTGCCATAATTTTTTCGAAGATGCTCTGCAACGCGTTGCGTCTGATGGGGGAATACGAGAACAATAAAACCTGCAATGAGCATGAGAAATGCAATCCGCGCGAGATGAAAAAGGACCATCACAGAACCGTGGATTTTTGGGGTTGTTTTTCTGGAGAAAAGGCCTTTCCAATGCATTACCCGGGTATTTCCAAGGATGGTCCCTTCCTCAATCTTTGTTTCTCCACCAAGACATAGAAAACTTCCGTCAATTTTTGCAGGAGTAAGAATCTCTCCGTTTCCCCCAATCACAATTACGTCCCCTTGAACTTCCCCTTCAATCTTGGCGTTTCCTCCGATGACCACCACATCCCCTTCCACTGTTCCATACAGGGTGAGATTTCCGCCGCATACAACGACATCTTCTTGGACGGTTTCGTTTTCTTCAATCACAAGGTCGGTGCCCAATTTGAAAATGCTCTTTCGCTCTACAGGAGGAGCGGGAGGGACAAAAGGAGGGGAGTGAGGAAAACGGGGAAGGCGTTTCATTTTCTCCATTTTTACAGAGACTTCGGGAACAGGAAGATTCTGAAAAAGTGAATCCAGGTGTTGATACAGAGAATCGAAATTGGGAAGGGTGACATTCAAGGAATCAATATTGGGGATATTGATCTGAAGCCGCAATTCTCGACGATGACGGGGCGAAGGATTTGGAGGCATTTTTTGTGGAGGAGTTTCTCCGTAACTGGAAAACACCAATCCCAAAAGAAAGATGCAAATCGTAGATTTTTTTCTTCTCATTTAAATTTCCTTGAGTGCTTTTTTTAAGATCTCTCTGGCTCGAAAAATGCGGGCCTTGACTGTTCCTACAGGAAGGCACAGTATTTCGCTGATCTGTTCGTAAGAAAGTTCTTCTTGATGACGAAGCAGAATGACTTCCCGATAAATTTCAGGCAGTTTTTCAATGGCTTTTTGAATATGTTTTTGTTTTTCAGAAAACAGGAGGGTTTCTTCTGGAGAAGGTTCTTCGTTTTCGATTTCAGAACTCAGAGGACTTTGGTTTTCGTCTTCCCGAATGGGATGATCCAACGAGATCATTTTTAGCTTTCGTTTTCGAATGATATCAATACAATTGTTATACGCGATTTTGTACAGCCAGGTGGAAAATGCGTACTGCGGGTTAAAATCTGGTAGTGCACGAAACGCTTTCATAAAAGTGTCTTGGACCAGATCTTCTGTTTCTTCTCGATTTTTAATGATTTGATAGATCAATGCATAAATCCTTTGGTAATAATTTGCCATCAATTCTTGATACGCGGTTTCATCCCCGCGTAATGCCCGCTGGATCAGAAGAAGAATTTCTTCTTTCAATGACAGTATCTACTTAAGTTTACGTTCGTTTGATTCAAAAGATGCAAAAAAGTACACTAAAAATCCAAAGGAGTCAAGAAAAAATTCTCTTGCAATGATTTCAAAAGAATTCTATTTTATGGATAAAATATGATTCAGGGAATTGGCGTAGACATTCTCGAAAAAAAGCGGGTCGATTCTGCCCTCCAGCGGTGGGGAGACCGGTTTATCCAAAAAATTCTTACTGCCAGAGAAATGGAACTTCTCCAGCATAAAGGCGATTTCATTGGGTCTGTGGCCGTTCGATTTGCTGCCAAGGAAGCAGTGTTTAAGGCTCTGGGGATGGGTTGGTCTAAACAAGTGGCGTGGCACGATGTGGAGATTCTGGGTTCCCCTGGAGAAAAGCCTCGGGTGGTATTGTCTTCAAAGGTTCAGGAATTGGTCAAAAGGAGCCGGATTCATGTCTCCCTCTCCCATAGCATGGATTATGCCATTGCCATGGTCCTCATTGAATCGGAGGAATCGATATGAGATTGCTTGTCACCGCGCAAGAAATGCGAGAAATTGACCGGTTGGCCATTGAAGAAATGGGCATTCCCAGTGTCGTGCTCATGGAAAATGCAGGAAAAGCAGTCGCGGAAGTCGCATTGGAAGAACTTCAAAAAAATCGAGGCCGAAGAATACTGATCCTGTGTGGGAAGGGGAACAATGGGGGGGATGGCATGGTCGCAGGTCGGCATTTGCTTTCTCGGGACGTTTCAGTCGATATTGCCATTGTGGGAGAGAAAGAGGCCATTCGTGGGGATGCAAAAATCCAGCTTTCGATTCTCGAAAAAATGGGTGTTTCTCCTCTTTTTATCTCAAAAACTACTGATGTGAATCGTTTGATCCCAGGGGATGTCCTCATCGATGCCCTTTTGGGCACTGGCACTTCTGGAGAGGTGGAGGGGCTTTTGGCTTCGGTCATAGAATGGATCAATACCCATTCTTCCTCTGTGGTTTCAGTGGACATTCCTTCAGGAATCCATACGGATACAGGTTCCTGTTTGGGCACTTGTGTGCGGGCTTCTCGCACCGTGACTTTGGCAGAGTGGAAACGGGGGTTGGTTCTTTTCCCGGCAAAAAATTGTGCAGGCAAAGTCCAAGTGGCGGATATTGGTATTCCAACCTCTATTGGTCAGCGTATTGGGTGCAAAACGTTTTATCTTGAAGCAAACGATATTGCCTTTTGGCTTCCAGAACGTCCACCGCAGGCGCACAAAGGACATTTTGGAAAAGTCCTTGTTCTGGCAGGCTCTCCAGGAATGACCGGTGCAGCGAGCTTGGCCAGTTTGGCTTGTCTTCGCGCAGGGGCAGGCCTTGTGCTTTTGGGCATTCCCAAATCATTGAATCCAATTCTCGAAGTAAAACTCACCGAAGTCATGACCCGTCCTCTTCCAGAAACTGCAGAAGGCACTCTTTCTCTTTCTGCAGAATCTGAGATTCGTGAATTATTGGAATGGGCGGATGTATTGGCCATTGGGCCTGGACTTTCGAGAAATCCAGAAACTGCAGAACTCGTGCGTCGCATTGTCATGGAGTCTTCTTTGCCTCTTGTTCTCGATGCAGACGGGTTGAATGCGTTTGAGGGGAAAAGTGAACTTTTTCAAACTCGAAAAGGGCCGGTCATTTTAACCCCCCATCCTGGCGAGTTGGCCAGATGCATTTTTAATTCCACGATTTCAATCTCCAAGATCAATGCGGAAAGAATTGAGATGGCGCGAGAATGGGCAAAAAAATGCAATGCCATTTTGGTCCTCAAAGGTGCGCCTACGGCCATTGGAGATCCTGAAGGCAATGTCTATGTCAATCCGACAGGCAATTCGGGAATGGCCACAGGGGGATCTGGAGATGTGCTCACTGGATTGATTGCAGGCTTTTTAGCTCAAAAGTGTGCCCCTCTTCACTCTGCATTGTGTGGAGTCTACCTCCATGGATTGGCAGGAGACTTGGCAATTCAATCCACAAGCCCAAGGGCATTGATTGCAGGGGACATTTTGGATTCCATTGGCAAAGCATTTCTTTGTCTTGAGAATGTGGGATGATTCGATTTTTCAAACAGCACGGATTGACACTGGCTTATGCAATTCTCATATTCGTTGTTTCTTCTATTCCTTCTTTAAAACCCCCTCTACTGGGATTCCGTTTTGGCGATAAACTCATCCATATGGGCGAATATGGGGTTTTTGGCTTTCTTCTCATGCGGAGTGGGTATTTCCTTTCCATCCCCTCTGGCTATACCGCACTTACAGGAATATTTTATGGCGGTCTTGACGAAATGCATCAACGATGGGTGCCTGGACGGCATGCAGATGGATTGGATTTTTTGGCAGATGCGGTGGGAGTGATGTTGGGGATTTGGGTGTATGCAGCGGTGAAGAGACAAAAAAGGGTTATCAAGATTTCTCATGATTCTTTTAAAAATTTTACATTTTTCTATTGACTTTTTGCTATAAATTTTTAAAGTTAAAGTATCCAATATAAAAACGAAGGAGGGTTCCGATGGAAACAGGGTATTGTGTGAAATGCAGGAAACAGACCGAGATGGTGAATGTTCAGCAAGTCACCATGAAGAACGGTCGGCAAGCGCTGAAAGGCAAATGCGCTATTTGTGGAACAGGAATGTACAAAATTCTTTCGAAAAAATAAGTTCGAAAAAAACTAAGGAGGAAAAGGTATGGTTTCGATGCGTTTCGATTATCGAGATCTTTTTCGTGCGCCTCGAATTGCTTGGAGTTTTCAACGCATCTGGATCCAGTTTCTGGGTTTGCTTGCAGGATGGGCAGTGTATTTCGTTTTTACTTATTTGGCTTTGCTTTTGGCAGGAGAACCTCTGAGTGTGCTTTGGGCCCGTTTTGGTTTAATTCCGTCCATTGCTGGGCTTCCCCTTCCTTGGTATGCATGGGTCTCTGCACTCGTAGGCCTTTTGGGTTTTCTTTTTCTCTGCCTGGTGAGTGCCACTGCAGTGGCCAGAGCAGTGTACATGAACCTAAAAGGCAATCACTTTTATACCTGGAGAGATGCCATTCGATTTGCTTTAAAGAAAAAAGGCGGGGCTGTCATTGCCACACCCATTGGCATTTTGGCCATTGCCTTCTTTACAGGGTTGGGTGGGGTGATTGTGGGGCTCTGCGGTCGAATTCCTGTGGTAGGGGAGATTGGGATTGCCTTGTTTACTCTCATCTGGTTTGCAGCTTCCCTTTTCTTGGTATTTTTGGCATTGGCATTGGGCGTTTCTCTTTTTCTTACCCCTTCAGTGCTTGCCACGACCGACGATGATGCATTTGAAGGCATTTTCCAGAGTTTTTCCACTTTGGTCAGTCAACCCTGGCGGTTGATTTTGTATACCCTTCTCGTGGGAGTCCTTGCGTTGGTGGGTGGAGGGGTGTTTGCCTATTTTGCGAAAAAAGCATGGTTTGTCATGAATCGGGTTCTCACGCTGGGAATGGGCGATAAGTGTATCGATGTCTCTTATGCTGCTTCTTATTTACTTCAGAATTGGATTTATCCTGCTGTGGAATGGGCAAGAACATTGCCTTCTTCTATTACGTCTGCCTGCTTTTTTAGCCAGGAGTTTTTGCCTTCCACTCTGGGGCTCTCTCAGACCATTGCATCGTATATCATGGCCATTTTTCTGCTTCTCATTGGATTGGCTGTTTTTGCTTATCCTGTCGCAATATTCAATACCGGATATTGCCTTCTCTTTCTCATCCTTAAGAAGAAGAAAGATGATGAGAACTTATTGGAGCGTAAAGACAAAGAAGAACCCCAAGAAGAAGTGAAGGCACCAGAGGCTCCACAAGAGAAACCTCAGGCGGAACAAGCCAAACCCAGGGCGAGGAAAACTTCATCGGCTCGAAAGACTCCTGCAAAGAAAGCGGGTTCTCGAAAGTCCCGGTAAATTGGGGGAGGGTTTGGGAGTTGTGGAAAGCGTCAGGTCATTTCCCTGACGCTTTTTTTCATCACGGATGGATGAGGAAGTGAACCATGGCGGGTTTCAGAAAATGCATGGCTGTTTGGATTTTGATTCTTGGATGTATGGGTTGCAAGAATCCGTTTTCCACTCGAAAACCTGAACCTCCGGAAACTGCGCAATCCCAATGGGTTCCAGCGCATTCTCCTGATCAGGTGTTGCTCAATATGCAAAATGCCATTGCAGAACGGAATGTAGAAAATTATATTCGATGTTTGGCTGATTCAGGGAATACAGGCAGAGTTTTTCGGTTCGATCCGGATCTTGAAGTGGCGAATCAATTTCCAGGGATGTTTACTCGGTGGAATTTAGAAAAGGAAGAAAAGGTATTTCGGCAATTGTGCGCCTTGGTTCCCAAGGATTCTGTATTTTCTCTCTCCTGGGAAGAGATTCAACAAGAATTGACCACTCCAGATACTGCGGTTTTTGTTCGAAGGTATCGGATGGAAATCCATACTCCTCAGGATCGGTTTTCTCTTCCCAAAGTGTACCAGGGCATTGGAGAATTTCGGCTTATCGAAAACCCGCAGGGCGAATGGGTCATTTATCGGTGGATTGACAATGGGGTTTCCGGTTCTAAAAGTTGGAGTTATTTGAAAGCATCGTTTGGGGAAGCATTGTGAATCGGAAATTTTCTGAAATATTTCGAAAAACTTTTGAAAGTCTCTGGGTGCCGATTGTTTTTATTGTATTGGCGATTTTGGTCGGAGTATGGGTTCAACATCGTTACACGCAGGCATATAAGCCTTCTCAAGTTCCTTCTCAACCGCTCAGGACAGTTCCCAGAGAAATTCCAAAACTTTCTCCTCCAGTGACTCACGATGCGGATAGTATTCGAGTGGCTTTGATCCGTCTTTTGAAAGCCAATGCGCTTCAATGGAAGCGGATCTCGAAAATGGAAAATGAACCTGAGGGATGGACCATCGCAGTCCCTTCGAAAATACCCATTCCCTCTCTCCATCTGGCCATTCAGGAAGTGGTGGAAGCCGAAAGAGGACAAATCCTTTCTGCTTTGAGTGATCCCAAAACCGGTCGAGTGGATTTACAGATTGGTATTCAAGATTCTTGTTTCCTAAAAATCATTTTGCTTCCTGCAAAAGGGCCCGGTGTGCAAAAAGCCAAAATTGCTATTGTGATTGATGATTTTGGGGATCGGTGGAATTCTATCGTGAAGGGATTTTTGGATATAGAAAGACCGGTGACCATTTCTATATTGCCTGGAAGACAGATGAGCAGGAAAATTGCCGAGGAGGCAATTCAGCGAGGCCGGGAAGTGATTCTCCATCTTCCCATGGAACCGTTGGATCCTTCCATTAAACCGGATTCTTATATGGTATGCAAAGGGATGACTTCTTCTCAGATTCAAAAGATTCTCGAACGCTCTCTTGAGGACGTACCTGGCGCAGTGGGTGTAAGCAATCACATGGGTTCCAAAGCCACTCAGGATAGAGCCACGATGCTTTCTCTTTTAGAGTGTATTCAAACCAGACGGCTCTTTTTTATGGACAGTTACACCATTGCGTCAAGTGTGGCTTATTCAGTGGCTCAAGAGTTGAATCTTCCAACGATCAAGCGAGACGTATTTTTGGATGTAGACCATGATGGAGAAGAGATTCGAAATCGGTTGTGGGATTTGGCCAGACGGGCCAAAAGAAAAGGCCACGCAATTGGAGTGGGGCATTGTCACCAACTGATGTTGGAGATCTTGACAGAAGAAATGCCCAAAATAGAGGCCTCTGGATATGAATTTGTGTATTTGTCTGAACTGATTCATTAATTTCATTTGAAGAGGATTCGTTATGGCAAAATTGGGCGTGAACATAGAACCTGTGGCGATACTTCGAGAAAGAGGAAGGGTTTCTGAAGCCGATCCTGTGATGGCAAGTATGTTGGCTGAACTCGGAGGCGCGGATTTCATTGTATGCCCTCTCCGAGAAAAATTTTCTTCCATTACAGAGCGAGATGCAAAACTCCTCCGGATGATGGTAAAAATCCCTTTGGAATTGCAAGTGGAATTAAACGATCAGACCATTGGCTTTTCTCTTTCTTTGGCTCCGGAAAAAGTGACTTTGGTTCCTGGGAAGTTTCCAGAACCCCAGGGCCCTCGTTTGGATGTTCAGCCTCATCTAAAAGAGTTGGCAAAAGCCGTCCAGGATTTTCGTTCTGACGAGCGTTTGATCGGAATATGGGTTGAACCGGATTTGCAACAGATCAAAGCAGTGGCAGGGCTCAGGGTGGATTATGTCAAACTGTATTTAGGCCATATTGCAGAGAAAAAAAATCTTTCCGAAAGGGCGGATTTCTTGGAACAGATTTCTTCTCTCGTTTTGGCTGCCAATAAAATGGGATTGGCCACTGCCATTGAAGGGGGCATTACCTATTCCAATGCGGCCATGATTGGAGCACTTGGGAAAATGCACGAGATTGTGGTGGGAGATTCGATTGTGGCCAGGGCTTTGTGTGTGGGCATGGAGCAAGCGGTCAGAGATATGTGTGCATTGGTGCATTAATTCCCATGTGGAAAAGACGGCTTTTATTTTTTTCTCTCATTTTTCTTGCGTGCGCCAAAGAAGGTTTTCCTCCAGGAGGCCCGGAAGATAAGACTCCGCCCCGGGTAGTGAAAACTTTTCCTGTGCAGGGTCAAACTTTCGTTCCGCTAAATACCAAAGTCATCTTCTGGTTCAGTGAGCCAGTCAGACCCAAACGGCCGGAAAAAGTCGTATTCATTTCTCCTTGGATGGAAACAGAACCCAAAATTCAATGGAAAGGGAAACGGCTTTTGATTTCGTTTCCTCGAGCTTTGATGCCCAATCGGACTTATGTGATTACAGTAGGGGCATTGGTCACGGATTATCAAAATAATGCAATGCCTTCTTCATTTTCCTTGGCATTTTCTACAGGCGAAAAGATCGATGAAGGCATGATCTCTGGCCGAGTGTATGGCGCAGATACATTTTTAGGAATTGAAGTATGGGCCTATCGTGTGGACTCTGAGAAAGAACCCAATCCTTCCCAAAGCCATCCAGATTATATTGTGCAATGTGATCAAACCGGGGCATTTCAGTTTCATCACATCCAACCCGGCAGGTATCGAATTTTTGCAGTGCAAGATCAAAATGGAGATCACCTTTATCAATCGGAAGAGCCTATTGGAGTGCCTTTTAACGAAATCGTTCCTGATTCCTCTGGAACCCTATTTTCCCAAGGGAATTCAATTTGGTTTTTGCGTGAAGACAAAGCACCTTGTTCTTTAAGAAAAATTCTGGTCACAGATGCTCGTCATGTGATGCTTCAATTTGATCGTCCCTTGATTCCGCTTCGTCAGCCCCGAGGTTCTGATTGTACCATTCTCTCTGTGGAGAACCCGAAGGATTCGCTTTCTGTTTTGGGGATTTCTCTTAGGCCTGAGAATTTTCGGGAATGTCAGATCGTAATGGTTCGTCCTTTGGAAGGACAAAAATATGTTTTGAGGCTCAATGCAGACTGGGTGGCCAATCCCCCGGATTCATTGTTCTGGAAGGGAAATTTTATAGGAAGTACCCTTGTGGATACTTCAAGGCCTTTCCTCGTGTGGAGTCGTCCCAAACACGGAGAGCGATTCTTTTCTCCATTTGATTCGATTGCACTTTGTTTTAATGAACCGGTAGATACTACCAATTTTCATGAGGGTTTTCGTCTTTTGGAACACGGGGCTGACAGTTCCAGGATCACGGGGCAATTTTTTTGGCCAAATCTTTTCGAAGTCCGTTTTTTGCCAGATTTTCCTTTAAAAAGCAAACAGGAATATCTTCTTCAACTGGGGCATAAAAAGATTATGGATTTTGGAAAAAATGCACTTCCCGACACTATCCTTCGATTTCGGACTTTGGACATCGATACGCTTTCGGAAATTTCAGGCCGTCTCGTTTTGATGGATTCTACTTTTTGCGGTCCTTTTATTCTCACATTAACCCAGATCGGGGCCTCCAAAATGTCCTATGTCAAAAAGTTTGAGAAACCTGGTCCTTATCGATTTCAAAATGTACTTCCAGGAAATTATCGGCTTTTGGGATATTTAGATCAAGATAAAAATGGGCGATATACCCAGGGCGTTCCGTTTCCTTTTTGCCCTTCTGAGCGGTTTGTCGTTTATCCCGATACCATTCAAGTCCGTTCTCGATGGCCGAATGAGGGAAATGATTTGGTTTTTCCTTAAGAAGGGGTTGGGTGAAGTTGGCGATACTATGGGGGGAAAATGTCCCAAAACCATGTATTGGGGAGCAAGATGGATCGCTCCAGGGAGAGAGTAAACCCAACATATGATCGCATGGGCCGTTGGTATGACCTTCTGGCCAGTGGCTTTGAGATGAGAACGTACCGCCACGCTGGCGTTCGAAAATTAGCCCCAGGAAAAGGAGATACCGTTCTCGAAATTGGATGTGGCACTGGTCGTTCAATTGTGGCATTGGCCGAATTGGTAGGCGATCCAGGGAAAATTTACGGCCTTGACATTTCGGAGCGGATGCTTGACATCACCCGATGGAGAGTGAAGAGAGCAGGAGTAACCAAGCGAGTCTTTCTGGTGCGTGCCGATGCTTTGCAACTCCCATTCAAAAGAGGATCCTTCGATGGCATCTTCGTAGGTTTCACTTTAGAGCTCTTTAATGATCCTGAGATTCGGTTCTTCCTGTTAGAGTGCTTGCGTGTCCTCCGCAGAGGTGGTCATATTTGTATTGTGGGCTTGTCCAAGAAAGGCGGGGACAATGCGATGACCAGAGTGTATGAGTGGCTGCATGAGAAGTTCCCTCGGTATATTGACTGTCGTCCAATCTTCGTCCAAGAGACGCTGGAAAAGGCCGGGTTTCATATCTTGGACACGAGCGATGTGTTCTTACTGGGATTGCCCATTGAGTGTATATTGGCGGAGAAACCTTTGGAAGCATGATCTGCAACCTGTCACACCCAACACACGTTTGCACCTGATGCCATTCCGCTGCGCTTCGCGGTGCAGGTGAAGCGCAGGCCGATAAAAAGGTAAATTTACTGATGCGGGGGATAAGGACATTGAATCATTCCGTCTCCCACAATTTGATATTCATATCCTTCTGGACATTGGGGGATTTCTTCATTTCGCATGAAAGGTTTTAGATCTTCTAATTTTTCTGCGTAATGGGGATTGTGAAACTCAATGTAATTTTGGGTATAATACAATGTCTGGGCAGTTCGAAGATTCATCTGATTTAATTTGCAAGTGGCTGTTTTCCCTGCGCTTAAAAGGGATACATATTTGGCGAGAGCCACACTGGCCAAGATTCCAATCAAAACAATCACAAGAATCAATTCTACAATACTAAACCCCATTGTATTTTTTTTAAAAGCCATTGATACTAACCCCCAATTTCTAAATGGAATTCAAGACGATCCAACTTTACAAAATGCAATTTCTTAAGTCCATAATGTTGTCCATAAAATTGTATAAAAATATTAGCAAAAATTGCACCAAAATAATGGGCTAATCGAGATAAGATTGAGGGATGCCGAATATTCAAAATAAAAATCAAAATAAAAAAAGGAGAAGCTTTTGCTTTTTACGCATTGCTTCTCCCTCCTGTTTTGCTCTTATCAGAGCGGATCTGCGGATGTAAAATTACTTAACCGCTGTCGTATCGGTTGCAGTCGTGTCCACTTTGGTTGTATCCGTGGGTGCCGCTTGTTCAGTTGTTGTTTCTGCTTTTTTCTTGGCGCATCCGCTCACAGTAATGACTGCCACAGACACGCAGAGCAATAAAGCCAACACGCTGATGAGTTTCTTCATACTTTTTTCACCTCCTTAGGTATTTTTTCCCCATTTATTGAATTGATTACCATCAGCCAAGTTAACCTTTAATATATACAAAAAAAATTAGAAGTCAAGAATTTTTTTATTTTTTTTTTGGTTTTTTTAAAAGGGCTATCCTAAATAACTTCGAAGCATTTTGCTTCTCGAGGCATGTCGCAGACGTCGAATGGCTTTTTCTTTGATCTGCCGGACCCTTTCCCGGGTCAGATGGAACCGTTCTCCGATTTCTTCTAAGGTCAAGGGATGTTCCCGATCTAAACCGAAGTAGAGTTTGATCACTTCTGCCTCTCTTTCAGAAAGGGTTGTCAATGCCCTTTGCACTTCAATGCGCAACGATTCCTGCATCAATACTTCATCCGGAGGTTGCTGTTGGTCGTCCTCAATTACATCCAAAAGCCGATTGTCATCGCCCTGATTGAAAGGGGCGTCCAGGGAAAGATGTTTTCCTGATATTTTTAAGGTATCGGAGACCTCATAAGGGGTCATTTCAAGTTCTTCAGCAATCTCTGTGGCACTGGGTTCCCGTTCAAATTCTTGTTCTAAATTACTGAACGCTTTTCCGATTTTGTTCAGCGCACCGACCCGATTGAGTGGCAACCGAACGACCCGGGATTGCTCTGCCAAGGCCTGTAAGATGGATTGACGAATCCACCACACTGCATACGAAATAAATTTAAATCCTCGGGTTTCATCAAACCGTTTTGCTGCTTTAATTAAGCCCAGGTTCCCTTCATTGATCAGGTCGCCCAAAGAAAGGCCCTGATTTTGATATTGCTTGGCTACACTTACCACAAACCGTAAATTGGCTTTGGTGAGTTTTTCTAGGGCTTCCTGGTCATTCTTTTTAATCCTTCGGGCCAGTTCAATCTCCTCTTCTGGGGTAAGAAGAGGGACTTCTCCAATTTCCTGAAGGTACCGATCTAACGATTGATTGGCTCGATTCTTATTTTTTTGAACCATTTTAAAGCATCAACTCCTTTTTGGTTTTGGTCCTGTTGCTGATACCGAGCGTTTAACGAAAAATTTTCTTGTAAAGTTCCATAAAAAATGCTTGACTTTTCTTCAATAAAATTCTATATTTTTGCGTGCGTCGATGGATTTATACAAGTTTTTTAGCTTTTACCTTTATTTCTCTCCTGTATTCGTCTGTCCGTATTTCAGAGTTTCATGCGCGTCGTGAACGAAATTATATTCTCCTCGAATGGGCCACAGAATTCGAATCCAATCTACTCAAATTTGAAATTGAACGGAGTACGGATCGAATCCATTGGATAAAAATCGGCGAAGTTTCTGCTCTCGGTGAATCCAATCAGGTTCGTTTTTACACATTTAAAGATCAAACCCTTTTGAAAGGAAATCTGACCAGTCTTTCGTATCGGTTGACTTTGGTTTATAAGAACGGAACTTCTGAAATTTATGATGTCATCGTTTCGGTCGAAGGCATTTCCGGAATCCGGCAGACCTGGGGCAGTATTAAGGCCATGTTTCGATAAGTTGACCCGCATTCTCTTCATTTTCCTCTTATTTTGTTTTCTGGGAAATAGAATTTTTTTCAATAAAGTCGAAAATCAAAGTCGTGATTTGGGGTGCGGTTTCCCCTTTTGTAATGACGTGGTGATTGGAATCGAGAACTACCAATTCTTTTTCGGTTCTGGGAATCGCACGATAAATCCATTCTGCATTTTGCACCGGCACTTTTTTGTCTTTCCGGGCATGAATAATCAGAACTGGCGATTGGATCTTGTGTATTTTGGATCGCAGATCCTTTAAAAGCAAAAGCAATTGCCTTAAAGCAGAAAGAGGATACCGATCATATCCGAGTTCCTCTGGAATGATACTTCCATTCGATCCAATGGATTTTTTCCAATACCGCAGAAACAAACGCATCACCGGTAAGGCCAAAACCCAGGGTTTTCGAAAACGAAAGGGTGCAGAAATACTCACCACTCCGCTACAGGGGACTTCGGTTCCAAGCAGTAATGCAATCGCTCCTCCCATGGAAATACCCACAATAAAGACTTTATCACATTGCGAAGCCAGTTGATAGAAATGCGCTCTGGCACATTCCACCCATTCTTTCCAGGAAACAGAAATCAAATCCTCAGGGTGAGTCCCATGTCCGGGTAAAATGGGTGCACTGATTAAAAAACTTTTGACCTTTATGTTTTCTTCTAATTCTCGAAAGACCCAAGGTGTCCCTGTAAAACCGTGAATAAAAAGAATCCCTGTTTTCCCCATGGAAAAAATTTTACCGGTTCAATTTTTTATATCCAAGTAAAATGCAGAAAGAATGGGATTTTTTATTTTTTGATAACCCAAAGTGCCCAAATATACAAAATATTTTTTGTGGGGGCAAGTTTTTTCTAATCTCGATTCCATTTTTTAATGCAACTTTGTTCCATTGAACAACGTAAAAAAATAAAAACTGTGGGTGAAAAATGCGAATTATTACTTTTCAAGTTTTTTTCTTCTTTCCACTTCTTCTTTTCGGCAATACAATTCAAGCGGTTCGAATCACAGACGCCATTTTCATTGATGGGATTTTGTCAGAGCCTGTCTGGCAGAGTGCGCCTTCGGTGTCTGATTTTTTCCAAAGAGAACCGAATGAAGGAGCCCCTGCCTCTCAACGGACAGTAGTCCGCATTGCGTATGATGACCATGCCCTGTACGTGGGTGCAGAGATGCACGATTCTGCGCCGGATTCTATTGTGGCTCGTGTTTCACGAAGAGATTATATCGCCAAAGAAGATTTTTTTGCCATTGCACTGGACACGTATCACGATCATCGGAGTGGATTCTTTTTTGGTTTGAGTGCAGGCGGAACCATGGCAGATGGGACTTTCTCCAATGACGAATGGACAGACGACAGCTGGGATGGGGTATGGGAAGGTAAAGTGCATCGGACCTCTCAGGGCTGGACTGCAGAAATGCGGATCCCTTTTTCACAACTCCGCTTTAAAAAACAGGCCCAATATGTGTGGGGGGTCAATTTTTATCGTCAAATTGCAAGAAATAATGAAGAATCCTATCTCGTTTATACCCCAAAGGCATCCAGCGGATTTGTATCCCGTTTTCCTCACCTCGTGGGGATCGAAAATATTCAGCCAGGACGCCATGTCGAAATGCTTCCCTATGTTCGAACAAAAGCGTTGTACACGCATCCGGCAGCCAATGATCCATTTCACAAGAAGTCGACGTATTCTCCAGATGCAGGGATGGACATGAAAGTGGGATTGCGGCACAATTTAACCCTGGATCTTACCCTCAATCCGGATTTTGGACAGGTGGAGGTGGACCCTGCAGTGGTCAATCTCAGCGATGTAGAGACGTATTTTCAAGAAAAGCGACCTTTTTTCATTGAAGGGGCTTCGATTTTCAGTTTTGGTCAAGGAGGCTCTCGAAGTTATTGGAATTTTAATTGGTGGAATCCACGGTTGTTTTATTCAAGAAGAATTGGCCGAGCGCCTCAAGGGAGTGTACCTGAAAATGAGTTTGCAGATATTCCAGAAGGGGCCCACATTCTTGGCGCTGGAAAAGTCACTGGGAAATTGGCCGATTCTTGGAATATCGGGACATTACACGCAGTGACACGCAAAGAGGTAGGCCAATTTTTTTTCAATGGAAATACGTTTCGTGCTGAAGTGGAACCCTTGACGTATTACGGCGTGGTTCGTATCCAAAAGGAGGTCAATGATTCCCGGCAGGGTATCGGATTTCTTTCTACGCTCACGGCCAGAGACTTTAGCGATACTCGACTTCGGGCCGATTTCAATGCCAATGCAGAAGTATTTGGCATTGATGGTTGGACGTTTTTTGATTCGTCCAAAACCTGGGTTTTGGCAGGATGGATTGCAGGCTCTCGTGTGACTGGAAGTCGTGAACGGATTTTGGCAGTACAGACCAGTTCCCGTCATTATTTCCAATGTCCTGATTTAAAGCATGTCCGGTTGGACAGTCAAGCGACCACACTCAATGGCGTCGCAGGCCGGTTTGTGCTTAATAAGCAAAAGGGAAATTTTTTATTGAACTCGGCCATTGGATTTCTTTCTCCTGGATTTGATGTGAATGATCTTGGCTTTATGAACCGTGCGGATTTAATCAATGCCCACCTCGGTTTGGGATATTATTGGGATAAACCGGGGAAAGTGTTTCGTCAAACCGAGATTCTCTCTGCGATTTTCCAAAGTGACGATTTTGACCGGAACACGATTGCTCGGGGCGTGTTCTTTCTCTGGGAAGGCCAATTGTTGAATTACTATCGCTTTCATATAGATATGGGATACAATCCGAAAACGGTTGATAAATTTCGGACCCGGGGCGGCCCTTTGACCCTCAATCATGAAGGGAATTGGCATGAATTCTGGGTGGGTTCTGACGATCGGAAAGCGTGGGTGTTCCAAATTTTTGGTTTTCGATATTTTTCAAGGCCAAAGGAACAAAATGTTCATGTTGGAGTGAATGTGGAATGGAAACCGAGGAGCAATTTGAATTTGAGTGTAGAACCCTCTTGGAATTGGGTGTATGAATATGCCCAGTGGGTCAATGTGTTCGATGATCCAACCGCAGCACCCACGTACGGCAAGCGCTATGTATTTGGTGAAATGAAGCAGAAAGAACTTGGCGCTGAAATCCGGTGCAGTTGGACATTTACGCCCCGATTGTCTCTCCAGCTCTATGTCCAACCATTGATTTCCTACGGAAATTATGAACGCTTTAAAGAGTTAAAAAAGCCCAAGAGCAGTGCGTTTCATGTGTATACAGAAGATCAAATTCGTCGCTCCGGGGACACTTACGAAGTGGATCCGGATGGGTCTGGTCCTGCCCCTTCATTTACTTTTGGTAATCCCGATTTTCACATTCAATCGCTTCGAGGGAATGCGGTGTTACGCTGGGAATATAAGCCAGGTTCTACATTTTATCTCGTATGGACACAAAGCCGATGGGACAATCCAGCAGACCAAGCTCCTTTTTCACTCCGGCGTTCTGCGTCCCATCTCATGCACACCCGGCCAGACAATATCCTTATGGTCAAATGGACGTATTGGTGGAACCTATAGACTTAAAGCATGGTTTGCATGCTTACGTTGTTCGAAAGCGCTCGTTTAATTTTCTTCAAGAGTTCCTCGGTATCGAAAGGTTTTGCAATAAAGTCAATGGCGCCTAACATGGATGCTTTTTCTTCTACTTCTTTTCCCGGATATGCCGTAATAAAAATCACAGGGATGGCTTGGGTTCTGGAATATTGTTTCAATGTTTCAAAAGCACTCAATCCACCAATACTGGGCATGCGAATGTCCATGATGATGAGGTCGGGCTGTTCTGAATACGCTCTCTTGATGGCCTGATTGCAATCCGAAGCCAATACGGTCTCATATCCATTGGCTTTGAGCCGAGACGCAAGGAGCATGAGAATATCCGGGTTATCGTCTGCAATTAAAATTTTGGGCATGGGAACCTCCTATATTAAATAATACACGGTTTTTCTCAACAGGTCCGGGTCCACCGGTTTATTCACCGTTAAAATTGCTTTGCTGGTGATATATTCATCAAATCTTCCAATTTCCACCTCATATCCAGACATAATCAAAATAGGAATGTCTTTGGTTTTATGATCCTCTTTCAGCCGGCCAATGACTTCGTAGCCACTCATTCCGGGCATTTTCATGTCAAGAATAATGAGTTCGGGGATTTGGACTTTAATTTTATTAAATGCTTCCTCACCACTTTGGGCAGTTTCAATGTTCTTGTATCCAAAAAAGCCAAGTAACGTTTTTACTGCTTCTGTGAGTTCTCGTTCATCATCGACAAGCAGAATGGGCTTGGAAAGCCGTTCTGTTCGTTCGTGCACTTGATGGGTTTCACAGAAATGGAGGAGTTCTTCTGCATCTTGCCCTTCTTTGGGGAATTTGGCCAAAGCATACGAAAAATCCAATTCAAGATCATCTGAAATATCAAACGCTTCTTTCACCAGACGCTTCAAACGATGTGTCCATTTGGAATCAGAGCTTATCCCATTGACTATAAATAGCCATACATTTTCTGCTTCTGTAAATATGGGTTCAATTCTTTCACCCCGGGATTCGATGAGAGACAGACAGCGTTTTTGAGATAATTCGACAATAGGATTTCCGCTTGTTTTTCTTTTTTCTTCCAAATTGTGGATAAAAACAGAAAATAGGGTAAAGGGTTCTTTCGAATCACACATCCGGAGATGAATCTTTTCGATTTGCTCAAGTCGAGGCGTATATTGGGGCAGGACAAACGAAAAGGTACTGCCCTGATTGGGCACGCTCTCCACTGCCATTTCTCCCCCATGGAGACGAACAATTTCTCTGGCGATGGGAAGACCGAGTCCCGTGCCTTGTTGAGAAGCCTTTCCAATCTGTTCAAATTTATCAAAGATTTTTGGAATATCTTCTGGCGCAATTCCAATTCCGGTATCCTTGACAGCACAACAGATTTTGTCTTCTTTGTTTTCAACGCGGACTTCAATAAATCCGTTTTCTGTAAATTTCAAGGCATTGCCAATCAAATTGGTGAGCACCTGAATTATTCGATCTTTATCCACATAGACTGGGGCAGTAGTCGATTGAAATACACTCCTAAGCGTCAAGCCTTTTTTCTCAGCCAAAGGAGAAAAACCCGAAAGGGTTGTCTGGGCCAATTCGTTCAAATCCATTTTTTTCTTTTGGAGTCGGACTTTTCCGGCCTCAATTTTGGAAAGATCCAAAAGATCATCCACGATCCGTCGAAGTCGGTCTGCATTTCGAAGACAAATCGAAAGATATCGTTTTTGCTCTTCATTGATTTTGCCGACCAAGCCATCGTACACCTGGGCCACGGCTTCTCGAATCACGGTCAGAGGGGTCCGGAGTTCGTGAGACACATTGCTGATAAACTCGTCTTTGAGATGATCGTAAATCACTCGTTCGGTAATGTCCTGAATAGAAACCAGGAATGCGGGTTTTCCTTCCCATTCGATAGGAGAAACTCTCATCTCGCCCTTTCCTGGTTTTCCTCCATCCCGGACAATATCAATTTCAATCGAGCGCCCTGGCTGAAGGGGATATTCGAATATCGTATTGATTAAATTTTGATTTTCACAGTTCAGGAACTTCTTTGCAGAAGGATTCAAAAAACAAATCCTTCGATGGCTGTTGACGACCAGCAATCCATCCAGGCTTTTTTCCACAATGGCTTGAAGGCTTTGCGTGTCCTCTACAGGGATTTGTGTATCAATCCCTGGTCTATTTTTCACCATTGTAGGCAACTATTGCCTCTTTTTATGAATAAAACGGACGAAATTACCTTTTACCCCTCTACCCAATTTACGCATCGAAAAATTGAGCATGTTTAATGCCAAATCCCTTGCATTTTATCCCGCTTTCACAGGGAGAATGACGGTTGCGGTGGTTCCTTCTCCTAATTTGCTGGTATACCGTAAATCTCCCTTATGGGCCTTGATAATTCCATAACAGACCGAAAGTCCAAGGCCTGTCCCATTTTCTTTGGTCGTAAAAAATGGATTAAAAATTTGTTTCAGATCATTCTCTGAAATTCCGCATCCCGTATCGGTTACATGGATATGGATTTCGTCTCGGCGAGGGAGAGTCCGAATTGTAATCACCCCTCCCTCTGGCATGGCTTCATAAGCATTGCGGAGGAGATTTATAAATACTTCCTGCATCTGTTTTTCGTCCGCTTGAATGAAGGGAAGCCGAGGATGGAAGTGTTTTTCAATGTGTACATGATGGTGGCGAAATTGTTCTTCGACAAGTCCAATGACAAGATTCAGCACATCGTGAATGTTCACTTCTTTAAATTCTCCTCGGCTCGGTTTGGAAAATAAAAGTAACCGTTTCACAATATCCTGGGTTTGTGCACATTGGTTAAGAATGATTTCCAAATCATTTTTCCACTCCGGATCATCGGGTTTTCGCAATTGGGCAATTTTCCCCCGGGTTTGAATGATCATGATGTGGTTATTCACTTCGTGGGCCATGTCTGCCGCCAGTTGGCCCAGTTCTGCCAAGCGTTGCGATTGCTCAATTTTTCTTCGTTCGGTCATGTCTCGAAACACGCCTCGAATGCCCTGGAATTTTCCTTGAGTATCGTAGATGGCAACAGCCTTCATTTCGCCGTAAATTTTTCTTCTATTTTTGGATTCCAGAATCAATGGATGGACATCTTCTCCGAGTTCAAGCCATTCTTGGCGTAAGGCTTTGGAACTTTCAATGGATTCTTTGTACAAAAGATCCTGGAATGGCATTCCGATTAATTCTTCTTTTGTAAATCCCAAAGTATGCACCATGGCGTCATTGACATAGGTTAAAATGCCATTGGCATCTGTGATATACATTAAATCACTGGCGGTTTCCATGAAGGTGCGGAATTTTTCTTCAGACTCTCGGAGAGAGCGTTCCATTTCTTTTCTTTCGGTAATGTTGCTGACGATGCTTTGCATAATGCCTTTTTTAATCTCTACAATACTGGAACTGATTTCCACGTCAATGGTCTGGCCATCTTTTCTCCGAAATACGGACTCGTATCGGATGGAACCGGTTTTGGTGCCTGTGCGAATGGCTGCTTTGCATTTTTCCAATTCTTCTTCGGTTTGCAATTCAAGAAAGGGAATGCGAAGCAATTCTTTTCGTGTATATCCCAACATCTGGCAGGCTTTGGCATTGACTTCCAGAATACGTCCTTCAAAGTCGTAAATAAACACCGCGTCATTGGAATATTCAAACAGTCTATGGTAATATTCTTTTTTTTCCTCTAGTTCGTTTTCAACCACTTTGAGATGCTCTTTTTCCTTTGAAAGAAGGTCAATGGTTTTATTCGCATGGGTAAGTTCTTCGGCGAGATGTGCCACTGCCCTGGAAAGTTCTCCAATTTCATTTTTACTATTGAACTCGATTGGATAATCAAAATGGCCAGAAGAAAAAATGCGGATTCCTTCTAAGAGTTGAGAGAGAGGTTGAGAAATTTTTTTGAAAACAAAATATCCCCATGTCATGGGGACCAAACCCATAAATGCATACAATAAACTCTTGGGCCAGTGGAACTTTTCGATTCCCAATGCAATGCCCATCATTCCGATGCTGAGGCCCAGAGAAAAGAGAATGCCTTTTTTTTGGATGTTCATTCTTCCCAAAAGTCTTCACTATAAAGTTTTTCATCCAATGGGGAAATGGATCTGACAATGGTTCTTTTATATTGCCCTCGACGGTCCTTTTCCGTGAGGTTCACGATGAGAGGTTCTTTGCATCGTTCCCCTTTGCTGTCGTAAAGAATTTCCACTTGGGGACGACGAATATCAAAAAGGCTGGATTGGATGACCAAAGCAATTTCTTTGGTGTCGAGTTCTACCAAAGTCCCTGGCGGATATATTCCTACGACAGTAAAGAAATTTTTGAGCAAGTCCGGATGAAACAATTTTCCGGAAAGGCTCATCATTTTTTCGTAAGCCCGTTCTGGCCCCCCTTCTTCATAATACCAAGATTGTCTTCGGAGATAATCGTAATACTCCGAGATGGCGATCATCATACTCGCAAGGTTGAGTTCTTTCCCGTAAAGCTTTCTCGGAATCCCAGACATGTCGTAAGGAATGCTGTGTTCAAATGCCACAATGGCAGAGAGGAGATTCACGCCTTCCGTATCCAGAAGGAGCTTGGCTCCCATGAGATCTTGCTGTAATTGTTTTTCTTCATCGCTTACTGATCTTTTCTCACTGATCAGAGGATTTTTGGCAAACGCTTCATCAGGGACCGTCAATTTGCCCACATTGGATAATAAAGCGGCTATCCCCATTTCTGTGAGATACTTCCGCTCCAGACCAAACATTTCTGCTTGAAGCAGGGTAAAAATGGCCACATGGATCACATGCTCAAATTCAGTTTCATCTCGGCCCTTCATGGAGGTGAGCATCAACAGGAGATTTTTGTTTTTTAGCAAATTTTCAATCAGTGCTTCGACAATGTGACGGGCGGTCTCTACGTCGAGATGGCGATGGGTTTTTAGCTTCTGAAAAGTTTGGGTCACCAGACGAAGGTTCCCCTTGTAATTTTTTAATACAATGTCCCGAAGCCTTTCAATCCCTGCTTGGGAAATCCGATCCTCGTGCAAAAATTCCAGTTCTCCAATGGTAATGTGACGAATTCCAAAGCTCTGAAAAAGATTTTGAGTGGCTTCTTTTTCTTTCAATGCTTGAGGAGGATGGGCTAAAATTTTACAGAAGTGTTTTAGCTCGTCTCGATACACGCCTCGAGCAAATCGAATTTTGGTAATTTCTAAAGATTTCAAATATTCAATAAAATCTCGGCGTTTTTCGCTCAATTCATACAACGGTTCTTTCCCATACGCAAATTCATTTCCAATAATCCCAAGGGTGATTTCATCTTGTTGGGAAAATAGCTCAGAAAGAATAGAAAAGAGGCTCTCTACCGCTTCCTGAGAAAGCGGATGCGCCTCCAGGTACACACGGAAAGTTTGTACTGTTCTGGCCAACCGGGTGATCAGTTCTTCAATTTTACTCTTTTCTTCTTCTTCAGTTTTTTTCACTTCCTGGGGCATTAACTCTCCTTTAATTCTAGGATCAATCGACTGATTTCACGGATACGAGCACTTTTGTCATTCAATGCAGTACGGATCAATTGGGTTGCTTCCTTGGTTTGGAATCGGGCCACGCTATTGAGAATTGCGCCGCGCAATGCGTCTCGCTTTTTTGTGTTCCAGAGGGCTTTTTTGTGAAACAGACGTTTCAAGTGGGGAAATGCAAGCTCTGTCCGAAGCTGGCCACACAACTCGATCAATTCCAATAATACAGACCGTTTGAACCACAGACGTTCTGCATTTCGGAAAAGACGGTTGATGAATTCTTTATTCTGGCTTCGAAGAATCACCGAAGCGGCCTTGCGTTTCACACTTCGATTGGATTCGTTTCGATATAATTTAAAAACAAAGGCTTCTTCTTCTCCTGTGATGGGGGAAAAGTTGTCCAACGCTTCCCACCGAATTTGGGCATTTTTATGGGTCAGCATCTTTTTTGCCATGAGATGGGCTTTTCCTTTATCGCAGTGCTGTAAAATGGCAAATAAATCTTTCATGATGTGCGGTTCTTCATATTCAAACCGGGTCAATACCTCTCGAAGAATTGGATTTTTTAATTTTGAAAAAACAAATTGAAATTTATTCCTTGAAGCCGGATTTTTTTCTTTAATAAATGCATCGATCAAAAGGGGGGCAGATTCAGAAGGTGCCTGATTCAAAATGTAGGCAATGTCCTCTAGTTCTGAGGGAGAAGCTTCGGGAAGGAATGCGATCAGACTTTCGATATTTTCTCGTTTGGTAATTTTTTGTAATCCATTTTTGATTTCCCGAATCAGCTGGGTGTTTCGCCTCTGTTCAGGTCGAGTGTGTTCGACAAAGAATTCTACAATTTCTTTGATTCGCTCAGTATCTTTGGCATCGACCAGCTCTGGGATAATGGAAAGCAATTTTTCTGTAAATTTTCGGAATTCGCTGGCTTCAGACTCAAGCCACAAAATGTTCAACAAAAGCCAAATTTGCTCTTTTTGTAATTCTTCTCCCTCCATGGACTGAACAAATTTGTGGATCAGGGGGGTGAGTCTGGCCATGTAGACCAAGGTGTCGATTTTTCGGTTCATGACCGAATCGACGGTAATCTTGTAGATTTGGCTCATAAAGCTATTATCTGGATGGCGTTTGAAAATTTCCTGAATGGCCATCTGAAGTCGAGTCAATGTTTCGGGATCAATGATCCGTTTGGCAAACAGTTTTTCTGCCACTAGGGAAGCCAGACCGGATTTATCCGCATCGGGAGCGAGTTTGTCAAACACTTTGAGCAAGTTTTCATTGAAAGTGTCTTCATTACTGATCAGCGATTCGATCATTTCCGCAATGGTGGCATCTGGAAGATCTCGGGTAATGGCCTCGGCCAAATCAAATTGGGTATCTTCTTTTTGTGTTTTTTCAAATAAAATCTGAATCAGATCTGGATGAAGTTTCGAAATGACATGGATGAGTTTTACTTTGATTTCCTTTGCTTCGTGCGTGGATTGATTCTCAAAATAGGCACAGATCTGGGCAATGGCTTCGCGAATATTTTCGATAACAGATTCGTCTTGAAGGGTTGAAACCGCTTCCCGATAGATCTTGTTCAAAATTTCTGCAGAGCGATTCGCATCGCTCAAGAATTCCATCAAAAATTGAAGTTTGGAAGAAGGAAGTTCTCCTTTTTGGGCATCTTGGGCAATTTTAATTAAAGATTTCCATACATCCTCTTCTGCAGTTCGGGTAGAAACCTCTTTGTTACTCAAAAGGATACGGTAATCAATTTCTTTGATTTCAATGTGCTGGATGGAGGCCATTTGCTTTTGAATGCCTCCGTTCTTTTGAATGGACTTTCGGGATTGTCGTAAGAGATTAAAAAACTGTTTGATTTCGTCCAGAGTCACTCCTTTTTGAAAGGAAAGCGAAATCAATCCGCGGAGATGAAGATAATTGGCGACATCGGTATAGCGTTCATTCCGGCCGACAAAGGAAGAACCGTCTAAAAATAAATTGTCGTGAGAAATACCGAGTTGAAGCGTTTCTTTTTCTTTGAACCATTGATCCAGGGTGTTTTTGAAATTTTGAAGGGAAGCAGTATAAATAGGATGGTTGGATTCGTAAAAAATCCCATTTTTCAGGGTGATGCGGAAATTTTTGATCACCTCATCCAAGAGTTGAATTTGAAGTGCCGATGTTTCCAAGGCACTCCTCCCTTTTTCTCATGACATTCTATTTAATTATGCATATTTTATGCCAAAATACTCAACCCTCCTCTGGATCACAATTTTATTGTTGTCCGATAAATACAGGTTTTTGGCCGTGTTTAATCAGCCATTTGGTGAGGCTTCCTACCATGAAGTCAAATAGGCCTTTTTTAGAATGGGCTCCGACGACAAAAATGTCTGCCCATTTTCCATGCGTTTCTTCTACTGCTTCAATAATGGGTTGTGGAGTCCATACTTTTTCTATCTTTTTTACACCACAGGCTTGCAAATACGCTTCTGCTTTTTGAAGCACGCCTTTGGCTGTGGCTTCATCAAAATGAGACATGAGCAATTTGATATGAATTTTATCGATGGGTGCCATGCGGATAAACCGTTTCATGGCAGTGATGGACAATTGGCTTCCGTCGTATCCGACCAACACGTGGAGATCTTGCTTTTCCCAATTGGGTTCGTTAAAAGTTCCCGGAACTCCGTAAATGGGTGTCTCGCAATGGGCAAGCACATGATCCAGGGTTTTCCCGGGTTCATTGGAATCCCCAAATTGGAAAAATGTACGGAGCCCCATGATCACCACATCGTAAAAGAGTGCTTCTTCTACAATGCTCGAACTGGGTGAACCTTGGAATTCTGCCTCGCGATGTTTCACTTTTGCTTTTTCACAATAGATCCGAAATCGCTCCAGAAGCATTTGGATATGTTTTTGGGCTTGTTTTAATTTGTGTGTTTCCAACCGCTTTGCGTATTCTTCTCCTCCCAAGGGAACCGGACCAATGGAATGTTCAATCCCCGGAACATCCAAGATTACCATCCCGGTGACTTCTGCTTGATGGAATTTCGCATATCGACATGCGGTTTGAATCGCGGTTTCAGTGTATGAAGAAAAGTCCAGAGGAACCAAAATGCGTTTGATCATTTTATGCTCCTTCAGTTATTTTTCAAAAATAATTTTTCGGTTATATATCCCATGGAAAGAACCTGCGTGTTCCATTCGGACAATGTAAATCCCAGAGGAAACTTCAATCTCTTTTTCATCCAAGCCATTCCAGAAAATGGAGTATACCCCCGGCAAAGCGACTTCTTGAATCCATGTTCGGATTTTCCGACCTTTACAATCAAAAATGGAAAGGGACACCCGGGCAGGTTCAGGTACTGAATATACCAGAGTGGTGCCTTGATTAAAAGGATTGGGATAATTGTGAAGGACATCCCCATATTTTTGTCCTTCCTTTTCCAATACGCCTGTTTCAGAGGGTTTCACCCAAACCAATTCAATGCCATCGCCAGTCCCTAAATTTCGAGAATAGGATTTTTCATTTTCATTGTTCCAATGTTCGTGAACGCCAAGACTTTGGAGCGGAATGCCGTCTTTTTCAGGATCATACACCGTACCCGAAGGCGGTGCATGGGCAAGGGCGGCTTCGTGAAGATAATTGTCCACCGCACCGTAGACACACACGATATTGGGATTTTGGCTTTGTTCTGTCCGGTAAAAATCAAGACCTACGGATTCAATGGCCACGCCGTCCTGAGAAAGAAAAAGGCTCGACGTCCAATCATGATTGAACGGAGAAGAAACCCACTGACTTTTTAACGACACATCGTCCTGTTCGGATTGGACGCCGTATAGCGCGTCAATAAGGAAAAGCAACGTTTTGCCACCGAGATCTTTATGTCCCATCAAATCCACCAAGGCGTTGTACGTGCCGAATGGCCTTCCAAAAAAACTCCATTCGACACTCCCCGGAATGATAATGTCGTGCACTGCAATATAGGGATGGAGCCCTGCAGCTTTGGGTGCATTGGTCGAAGGGAGGCCATTGTCTCCGTCTGCACTGAAGCTTCCCAAATGGTTTTTGGCACAAAACGTCACTCCCACATACCGATGGCCTTTGAAATTGGCCAAGTTAATGAGGTAAGAGGCTTGCGTCACCACGGTAGGTAAATAGGCCGGATGCCCTCCTCCAATTTCCAAGGTGAGTGGTTCTGACCAATGAATGGTCGTGGTATCCCGCACGTATTTTTCTCTTCCATTGGTCGCATAAAAACCCATGAAATGCACCCCTGGAAATTCTTTTTTGCATTGGTTGTAAATTGGGTCAGGCACGTATCGATTGGTGTCGTAAAATGTAATGTCTTCTGGAGAGACGCCTGCCTGATACACCAATTGTCGAGTCAATGCAAGAACGACGTGGGGAGAAGGAAACGACCGATTTCGTGGAGGATTGGTATTTCCGATTAAATTGAGATTCAGTTTGATGGCTATTTTTTCTCCAGCGCGATAGCCTCCATTTCCTTTCCCATGCATTAGATTAAAATATTTAAACAATGCTTCCCATGCCTGGCGATCTGTCCGTTCTCCTGTGAGATGCTGGAGACCTTGAGAAAGCATGGCCTCTATTTTTTCTTGGGAATTAAATCGGTCTTCCCACCAATAGCCTGTCTTTCCATCCCAGCTTGTGGCAGAAGAATCCCACACCCAGACCACGCGTCCCGGATAAATGCCCAACGCATTGCCCATGGGTTGATTGGCCGGATCTTCGGGCACGAAAAGATCCTGCGCTTTTTGCATTTGTCCATAGAGCAGAAAGGGAAGAAGTAAAAGAACACAAAAGAAAACAAAGGGATCTAATTTATTTTGATTCCGTGGCATGTTTTTTCTCCGATTAAAAATCATAAAAAATCACACTTTTCTTCTTCTTTTTTGGGAAAAACAGAATCAGAATCATTCCCGCGACAAATCCACCAATATGGGCAAACCAGGCCACTCCGGCCCGGTCTGAGATAGTCAAAGAACCCAGTCCGCTGAAGAGTTGCAACAAAAACCAAAGTCCAAGGACAATAAAAGCCGGAATCCGTACGATCCGAATAAAATAAAAAAAGAAAAAAAGTGCCTGGACGTATGCTCCTGGAAACAAGAGAAAATACGCGCCCAAGATGCCAGAGATGGCGCCACTGGCACCAATCACCGGAATGGTGGAATTGGGATAAAAAGCAATATGGGTAAGGCTCGCAATGAGTCCACACACGAGATAAAATATCAAAAACCGAAAATGGCCCAGCGTGGCTTCCACATTGTCTCCAAAAATCCATAAATAGAGCATATTGCCCAACACGTGAAACCAGCTCCCGTGGAGGAACATGGCAGTCAAGAGCGTCAGTCCATTGGGGATCGGTGAGAGAGGAAAAGTGGGGTGATCCTGGAAATGGGTCATTTCCCAAGGAATTATGCCAAACTGGTACACAAAGGATTGGCCTAATTCTCCAAGAATCATCTGATAGACATAAATTCCGATATTGGCCATGATAAGAAGAATGGTCACAAATGGAAATGAACGAGAAGGATTTTCATCTTTAAAAGGTAGAAACATGTTGCCTCATTTCGACAAGATAAAAAATGGCTGTTCAATTTGGGTTTGATTTCCTACCCGATCCTTGACACAGATTTTAAGGACATGCTTTCCTGAAGAAATGGATTCTGAAACACTGCCAATGGCCATACTTCTTTCAGGATTATAATCGACAAGCAAGGGAATTTCATCCAGACGGATTTCGTATTGGCTTTCTTCCCGGATTCCAGAAAGGCTGTCAGCAAAACGCACCCGAATTTGAGAAGGCGGATTTCCCAGTTTGGCATTTCGGAGAGGGTGAATCCCCCATACCCGAGGGGGCATTGTATCCATGAGCACAGTAAATCGAAAGAGCCGGTTGGTTTGGGCCTGAAGCACATGATTTTCCCATCGGCTCTCCATGAATCTGGGCCATTGGGTCCCTTGGATTCCGTAAATGGAAACTTTTGGGTTTTCACCCGTGTAGGAGCCTACGTCAAAACACACAGTGATGGGCTCTTTTAAAGGAATATCCGGAGGGTCAATCCAATATTCTTTTCCCAACCCAGGACTGCGGAGATTGCAAGCCCGAGAACGCAAAGTTCCCCACACAGGCCGGTACACAGAGCCCGGAGGGAATACAATTCGGCATATCCCATCTGAAGAAACCATACTTCCCCCGTATTCCGGTGAAATAAAATATACCATGAGCGTATCTCGAAAAGTGGACTCTTGGCCTATTTCTGAAGAAAAAGAGAGCGTGGTGAAAAAATTTCCGTTGGAACCTGGGTCCAATGGAAGAATACCGACAAATTCCTGTGGCGATTTTGGGATGAGAGCCACCTCGGTTTGTGTCCATCCATTAAGTGTTATTTCACACTGGGGAACTTCAGGAAGTGGCCTTGCAAACCGAAAATAAAAATAAAGGTAATCAGAGAAAAATTTATTCTCAAAGTGGGGTTGGGGAATTTCCATTTTTCCCGGGATTCCTCCTGTCCATCCTTGGCCGCGAAATCGAATTGGATTTTCATTGACCAGAGAGGCCAGAGGCACTACCTGAACCGTTCCAGACACTTCCGAAGTATTTCCAAAATAATCTGAGACCTGAATACAAAATGGATGCTCACCTGGCTCCAGGGCAATTGTTTTTTTTGCTTCTTTTCCCTCTTCAAAAGGGCTCATGCCTCCGCACAGAATCCCTGCGCCCCAACGGGATGGACGATAGAAGGGGATTTCAATATTCTGATCGTTGTAGAGTTTTTTAAATTGGCCTTTGTGATTCCAATGGAGGCGTTCGTCCCGATCTAAAGAAATTTGACGGAAGAGCGATTTAGGAAAATAGTCATATTTGGAAGAAAAAATTTCCTTTCCATCGACACTGAGAGAAAATGCATAACAGGCCAACGCGTGAGGCACGATATCGGCTTTGTCAAATGCAGAAATGGAAAATCCGATTTCCCCCCATATTTTTATTGGCTTTTTCAATATATATTTTCCCGGACCCAGTCGCATCGGAGTAAAAATTTGGGTGTCAAAATCGCCTTCCACATGCGCAGTATGACGCAAGGGCGTGATGGCCAATGCCCGAATGATGGGACGGACATGGTCCTCAATCCGGAGGCCTACAGTGAATGGATGGATCGGGTTTCCTTCCGAATCCCAGATTTCGAAGTGGAGATGAGGAGGTCCTGCGCCTGTGTCTCCGGTATAGGCCACGAGTTGGCCTTTGGACACAGGAAGGGCCCAAGGCTCAAATTGGAGTTTGACACAGAAACGACCTGTTCGCTTTTGTTCCTCTTCAATGTACTTTTGAATCCATGGGGCAAATTTGGACAAATGGGCAAAATACACTTTCCGGCCGTCTGCAAGCTGAATCAACAGCGTTCGCCCTGTGCCGAGAAAGGCAATTTCGACTTGCTCAACCCAACCCGAATCAATGGCAAAGACCCGATAGCCCTCTCTTGCCCAGGTTTTAATGTCAATTCCTGCATGAAAATGATTGGATCTGGATTCCCCAAAGGTGGAAGTCATGTATTGACTGGCATCTGTAGGCCAGAGATAGTTTTGTGCGTTTAACGAAAATCCAATGCCGAAAATCAAAAGCACATACCGAATGCGATTCATAGGCCTCTTTGAGTAAGGTATTATTCTGCCTGGAGAATTTCCACTTTGCATTGACACAAGTCTCGGAATTTTTCTGCGTCCTTTTGAGAACCCACAATGCTTCCCCAATGAATCGGGATTGCCAATTTGGGTTGAATGGCTTCTGCCGCTTTTGAGGCTTCTTCTGCATTCATGGTATATTTCCCGCCGATGGGCAAGAAAGCCACATCCACATGAATATTTTTCATTTCTGGGATAAAATCTGTATCTCCCGGATGATAGTAAGACGTTCCGTCCAAGCGGAAGATGTAGCCGACATACCCTTTTTCTTTGGGATGAAACGGTGCCTTGAGATTATAGGCAGGCACTGCTTGAATTTCAATCCCTTCGACAGTGATTGATTCTCCGGGTTTGATCGTTTTTACATTGCCAGAAAGTTGTTTTGCAGCGGAAGAAGGCGCGACCAACACCGTATGTTTGGCCTGAATCTTTTTAATATCGTCGGGAGAGCAGTGATCGTAATGGTCGTGGGTGATTAAAATCAAATCTGCCGGTTCTCCTCCTGAAATCTGAAACGGATCCACGTAAATGGTTTTGCTTCCTGTGATTTTGATGGAAGCATGACCCAACCAATGAATGGACTCAAGCATATTTTTCTCCTCCTTTGGCTTGGTCACCTTTTTTTGCGAAAAAAGCAGATTGGTCGCAAGAAAGGAAATGACCAATCCTCCTATGACGAATTTTTTTCCTCCCATTTTCTTACCTCCTCAATTAAAGTGGAGACAATCTCTTCTTCCTTAATTTTTTTTATGATTTGGCCTTTCCGGAAGAGCAGAGCAGAATGCTTCCCGCAAGCCACTCCCAAATCGGCCCACCGGGCTTCTCCTGGGCCATTGACTCCGCATCCCATCACAGCAATGGTCAAGGGTTTTTCCACATCTGCCAAAGCCTGTTCTACTGCTTCTGCAATCGGGATCATGTTGGTCTCGAGTCGTCCGCACGTGGGACAAGAAATCACGGTAATGCCTTTTTTCCGAAGGTGCAGGGCTTTTAGAATTTCAAATCCTGCACGGATTTCATCCACTGGGTCCCCTGTGAGAGAGATTCGAATGGTATCCCCGATCCCTTCAGCCAAAAGTGTGCCGATGCCAATGGCAGATCGCAATGCGCCCCATTTGGGTGTTCCTGCTTCGGTCACACCGAGATGAATGGGATAATCACAGGCTTTGGCCAACATCCGATTGGCCTCAATGGTCATGGGCACATCCGAAGCTTTGATGGAAAGCACCAGATCAAAAAATCCCATTTCTTCGCAGGTTCGGACATGTTCCATGGCACTTTCCACCAAAGCTTCTGGCGTAATGCCATTGTATTTTTGGATAAGGGATTTTTGAAGAGACCCTGCGTTCACCCCAATCCGGATTGGCACCCCGTGTTCTTTTGCGACTTTTAGAATTTTTTCAAGCCGGTCTTTTGAACCAATGTTGCCTGGGTTAATTCGAATCTTGTCTGCACCCTGCTCAATGGCCTCGATGGCCAGGCGATAGTCAAAATGGATGTCTGCAATTAACGGAATGGAAATTTGAGATTTGATTTTGGCAATGGCCTTGACTGCTTCTTTGGTAGGAATGGCAATGCGAACCAATTCGCATCCAACCTGTTCGAGACGCTGGATCTGGGCTATCGTGGCTTCGACATCCTCAGTCCGGGTGGAAGTCATGGATTGCACTGAAATAGGGGCGTCTCCTCCAATCAAGGCTGTCCCTACTTTTACGATCCGTGTTTTTCTCCGCGAAATCACACAAAAAGTTATCAATTTTTTGTGTGGTGGGCAAGCGTTATTTTAAGATGAATTGGTGGGAGGGAGGTCAAGGCTCTACATTGAGCAACCGTTGCCTCTAGGGCTAAACATTCACTCATCTGTCATTTTGCCTGGTTCGATACGGAAACGATACGGAAAGAAAAATAAAAAGGCCTTCATTTCGATGAAGGCCTTTCCTAGAAGTCGAATCAAATATTATTTGCTTTTTTGAAGTTCTTCAGACTTTTTAAGGGCTTCTGTGCCTCTTTTTGTATCTCCCAGATTGACCAAGGCCACAGCCAGATTATACCAAGCATTTGGATTGTCCGGTTGAAGCCGTGTGGCTCTTTCCAGATAGGGAAGAGATTCCTTGAATTTTTTCAGTTGAATATACGAATTTCCAATATTGATATTGGCATCAAAATCCGTGGAATCTGCTGACAACACTTTTCCAAAATATTCAATGGCCTTTTCGTAGTTGCTTTGCATGTAATACAACCGGCCCAGATTGAATATCAGGTCTTTATCATCCGGAGAAGCTTCTAAAGCGCTCTTATAGGTTTCAAGGGCCTTGTCAGACTTTCCCAATAAGTCGTAAGAATACGCAGTGTAATACAATGCTTCTGAATACGATTTGCTTCGAGGATCACCTTTTTCTAAAATGGGCTGAAAAGCAGAGATACTTTCCTCGTACATTTTATTCCGATAATACAGAATGCCCAAAAAGGTGTGGAGTTCCATGTCGTTCGGATCGATTTGAATGGCTTGCTTATAGGTATCTATGGCCAGTGAGTCCTGTTGAAGCTGGGTATACGTATATGCGAGATTTTTGTACCCATCGACCCGTCGGGGGAGAATTTCGATCGCGAGTTTGAATTTTTCTACTGCCTTTTCCAGGTTGCCTCTTCGAATATCGTCTACACCACTGTTAAACAGATCCGCATAATATTTCTCTTTGTAAAATGCGACATCTTTCTCGTGGGCTTTCGAAATTTCCAGGCACTTGTTAAATGCATCGTTCATGTCACGGTACATGCCTTTGTTGCCATAGGCCTGGCCCAGCACAAAATAGGCTTCTGCATTTTTGGGATTTTGGGCAAGTGCCAATTGGCTCATTTCAATGGCTTTGTCGTAATTGCTCTGCTGCATGTACACTTTTGCAGAAGTGACATAGGTGTCGCACTGGGTAAATAGGAGCAAACAGATCATTCCTAATCCCAGCAAGCCAAAGAGACTTCTTTTTCCCATTTTTTAGTTCCTCCAAACGTTTATATCGGGTTAAATGTGAAATTGTTAAACTATGCAATCTACAATTTTTTTGAGAGACTGTCAAGTTTTTTCTATCGAATTCTGTAATTCATTCTCATTGCGGATGGTGGTTCGTAATAATTGCGTTGTCATCATTGGGTGGCAGGTGTCTGGCGTTTTTGGGTTGATTTGTTTGGTGGGGTTTGATTTAAATAAACGAATCATTGTTGGGGTTGAATTTGAGATCGGTTACCAAATTGTTCGGTGATCGTTGTTGGCGCACGGTGTATTGTTGGGACACGTTGCAGCGTGCCACCTACATTTTTTGTTTTTTGGCAGAGAAGATTTGGTCAAATTTTGTAATTTTTATCTGTTTCCCAATGAAGAGGATTGTTGGTGATGTATTCTCGTATTTTGGTGAGTTCATTTTCATTTCTGATGATATGTTCATAATAATTACGTTGCCATAATTTTTTGTTGAATGGTTTCCAATTATTGGTTTTGACATTTTTGATATAATCATTCGTTGTCATTGTTTTAAACCATTGAACAATTTTATGTAGGGGCGAACCTGTGCGTTCGCCCGGGTTTGTGTTATTGGGGCGGATACACAGGTCTGCCCCTCCGATGTGTTCGTCTTGGTTTGTGTTATTGGGGCAGACACGTGGGTCTGCCCCTACGATGGTTATGATGCCGTGGAAATGATTGGGCATTATGACATGTGCATCTGTTTCAATATCTGGAAATTTGTTTTTTAATTCATACCACCATTTTTCAACCATTTTCCCTGCATCATTCAATATCATTTTTCTATTAATAATCTCACCAAACAAAAATTCCCGATTATGCGTACAAATGGTTACAAAATATGCACCCGGTTGTGAATAATCATAATTTTTTAAACGAATTGAACGGCGGTGGTGAATATCAGGATTGTATTTCATGGTTTATTTTCGATGATTTGTATTTCCTCTTCTGTCAAATTATACAACCTATAAACCAACCTGTCAATTTCGTGTTCTAACTGGCTTGTGTCTGCCTCTGGGTTTTGATTTTTGGCTGAAAGGATTTGGTCAACAAGGGATTCCATTTGTTTAACAATAGGTTGGTTTTCCACGGTAATCTTTTTGATAGGTAATTTCCCCATGTAATATTCATCAAAATGCATAGTTCTTATTGCACGATTATATACAAACCAGTAATAGAACCATTCTGATAATCTGGAATTTAAAATACCTAAGATGTATTGGTGGCTATAAGAATTGTCTTCTATAAATGTGTTCATAACTGTATCTAATGTAAGATAACCTGCTTTATCTATCGTTGCCATTATTATAATTCTATCAAAAGGATTCATAACATGAGCAACTATGTTTTGTGAAATTATTTTTTGCTGTTTAAGCATTTTCAATTTTTTGTTATTTAAATCCTTTTTTAGAAGCGAGATTTTTTCAATATCTCCGTAGATAGAAAATTTTCCAATGTTGTCACCTCTTAAAATTGGATTTTTACCATCGGCTTTTATTTTTCTTTGGAATGGTAGGCCTCTACATGTATAAGAAATCTGATTTAATAGGATGCTGTCTTGAACGATTTTATGATAGATTGAAAGTTTTATGTTATCTATATAGATAGGTAGGATATCTAATTTTTTGATAAGGTCTGTATTGGTTGATGCTATAACATTAATCTTTTCTGACCAGTAATCCCCAGTTCTAAAAAAATAAGTTTCATCAGGTTTCTCTTTTTTAAATATTATAATAACCTGCTCGAGTTTAACATTTTCAAAGGCCTTGCTTATATCAATTACTGTTAACAATTTATTATTAAAAATCGTAAGACTTCTTGGCTTTTCCCAGCCTTCTACATAGGTAAATGATTTTGGAATAATAAATGAGAGAATTCCATTACTTTTTAAAAGATTTAACCCTTGTTCCATAAATAACGATGCTGAATTTTTCCGTATTTCATAAAATTTGAAATTTTTCTCGATTGTTGCTCTAAAATTATCAATTCGTGCACCGTGCGGCGGATTTCCTATCACAATATCAAAGCCATTTTTTTCAGCAAAGACTTCTGCAAAATAGATATCCCATAAGAAGAAATTTTTCTCTTTTCTTCCTTCAGTGTATGCGATTAGGTCTTCTTTTGCTTTTTCTAAATCGCCCCGTTTTTTAAACAATTTTTCTTTTTCTATTTTTACATATTCATCTCTCTGGTCTTGTTTTGGTAATTGCTTTGCCCTTTCTTCTATTTGCTTTAATTCTGGTAAATATTCACCTATCTTTTCTTCAAATATTTCCACTATTTTTTCGTCTATTTTTTTTCTTAAATCCTGTTTTTTAATAACATCAGATTCATTTTGATATTGGTTCTTTAGTTCTTCAAATTCTGATATTAGTTGTTTGTATCGTGGCTTTAATTCAAAGAGTTCAGTATCAGATTCTGTTTTTTGTTTAAAATCTATACCGTAAAAGGATGATATAAGGCTATTCCCTTGCATTATTTTAAAGTCAAGGTTTGGCAATGGTTCAATCCCATAGTTTTCGTCCTTTTTATCAAAATCAATTGCTTCATCAACAAGTAGAGAAATGAAAAATCTCAATTTTGCAATTTCAACTGCAATTTGCTGAATATCTACACCGTAGATACATTTTTCAATCAGATAGAGTTTTCTTCCATAATCTGGATTCTTTTCTTTAAATCTCTTTTCAATTTGATTTATAAGTTCTTTTTGTAAGAGAGGGTCTTTTACACTTTTCAAAATTCCATCTATCTGAATCTTTTTCCATTGCGAATTATCAGGGTCTAATTTATGAAGCAAGAAAACAAGCCTACTTAAAACTCTCATTGGAAAAGCACCGCTACCTACCGCTGGGTCAACTATCCTTAAAGCGTCAATTAGATTGATAAGTTTAATGGTTGTCTCTATATCAAATGGATTGGTGCTATCTTCTTTTGTAAAAAGTTTATTTAATTTTTCCTCTTCTATTTCTGGAATATGGGTTTTAAAATATTCTTTCAAACTTTCATCAACCATGTAATCCACAATCTCTCTTGGGGTGTAATAACTTCCGGTTGCCTTCCTCGCTGTTGTTGATGTTTCTGGATTGTAGGAGGCAAGGAGGTTTTCAAAGACTTTACCCAGAAGTTCGGGGTCCAATGCAATTTCAACATCATCTGGCTCGTTTTCATCAATTGTGAAGTTGTATTGGGATAGTATCTTAATCAAGCCTTTAACTTTAATCTTCTTGTATTTTGAATCATTGTAGTCTTCGGATAAATCTACAGTTTCTTCCTCTGCAAAAAACAGAGAGTTTGGAACGGATGGCTGGTATGCCTTTAAGTCCGTAAAACCATCAAGGTATTTTCTCTCTTCTCTGTTCTTTGATTTATAATCAAGGCATTCAAATAAGCCACCATTTAAAAATGGTATGGGCAAAAAATATTGTTCAATCACCGCCTCATTATCTTTAAATAAATTTTCATAGCGATATACATTGTGATTGCCAAAGTCAGTGTTAAATCCTTTGTATCCCCTTTTAGTACTTCTAAATCTTCTTTCTTCTTGTTTCGTATTCAAGGTTGCGAAGAATAAGTTTTGCAAAATTGCTTTGTAATAGGTATTATTAGACAGACTGAAATCTTTTAAAATATCAGTTAGATTTTCTTCATTAAATAATTCATTGGGTATAAGATGCCGTTCTTTCATAAACCATATAAAAATAATTCGTGTAATAAGTCTTATAACTGCCATATTTCTACCATTTGGCTCTTTTTCAGCATCGTCCGGGAAACGAACATTCTTTATTGCCCAGAAATACCAGTTGGCTATCTCCTGATAAAATTGCTTTGTGACTGGCTCAACAGAAAATGCCTCTTTTATCTTTTCTAATGATGAAAAATCACCTTCACCAATCTGTTCAAGAAATGTCTTGTTTGTGAGACGCGGGCTTACAAAGTAGGTAAATCTTTTGAAATAGCTAAATTTTCTTCTTGTGCCAAAGTATTCAGTATAAATCAAGGAGAACCTAAAATTGCCATCCCGGTCATAAAAAATAAAGATCCCTGCATCTGTATTTGTCTCTTTTAAAATTTTCTTTCCGAGTTCATATTGTTTTTTCTTGCCCGAACGCTCGGTAAGGAGCAATTCATGAATTGCTCCTACTTGAAATGCACAGATAGTAAGATTGTTGTCTTGAAAATTAATCTCGCCAATTTTCTCGCCCGATGTGAAATCTCCATCATTGTAATTTGATAGATCTTCTTGCATTTGTCTAAAGGAAGCATTTTTATTTCTGAAGAAAAGGATAAATTTTTCAGTGGAAAAATTTTCAATTATGTCTGTCAAAATTTCTCTGCTGGGGTCATTCCTCTCCATCATACCACCTCAAATTTTTTCTATCAGCTTCTCTATTTGTTCAGGTGATGGCAGTTGCTTTCTTAAATTTTTCGGCAGTTTGGAGGTAATTTTGTAGGTCGCAACACCAATCGGTTTAGATGTGTCTCGCAAAGCATATTCAACGATTGTTCTGTCTTTCTCTTTACATATAATGATACCAATAGATGGATTCTCATCAGGCAATCTCACTTTATCATCAAGTGCAGAAAGATAGAATTGCATTTTCCCAACATATTCGGGTTTAAATTCGCTTACTTTTAGTTCAATCGCAACCAGACATTTTAAATACCTGTGATAGAGGAGTATATCAATGAAATATTCTTTACCGTTTATCTCAATGCGGTATTGATTACCAAGAAAAGCAAACATTGTATTCATCTCAAATAGGAACTTGTTGATTCTTGCAAGTATTGCCCTTTCTAATTCTATCTCATCATGCTCTTCGGATAATTCTAAGAAATCAAAAATATACTCGTCTTTTATCGCTAATTTTGCCTGGTGTTTTAAATTTGCAGGTAGTGTCTTTTCAAAATTTGTCTGACTTGTTAATGTTTTTTCATAGGTTTTGTTTTCTATCTGGTGAATTAGCACATTCTTTGATCAGCCGAATTTTCTGGTCATTCGGATATAAAATTCACGTTCTAACTTGTCTTTACACTTTTCCATTATAATGAGGTTATGTGTCCAGCTAATTTCTGCAACCAGTGGTTGCAGTTTTGGACAGTCTCTGTATGTGAGGAAAAAATTGCGCATATACCATAAATTTCTTCCAGACAGTCCACTCATACCCGGAAATTCTTTTTGCAAATCCTGTGCAAGGTTTTCTACTATTGATTTACCCCAGCTGTATTTTTTCTGTTGTTCAACTATTATCTTTCCAATATCCCAGTATAGTTGTATTAATTCCTTGTTGACCGCTTTTAATGCCTCATACTGTGCCTTTCTAATCCTTTCTTTGATTTCGAGCAAGAATAACTTATAGTCATTCTTGATTATTTCTGACATTGTTCGTCCTTTTCTGATTTTCAATTGCAATGATAATCTCTTTATGTGCTGTGTTTTGTTTATCTTTTTCTCTCAGGAGATAATCTTCCCCGAGTTCATCCCTCAATTTTTCTAATTCCTCTATGGTTTTATTAATTTCAGTCTCCGCGTATTTTAGATTGGCAATTCGGCGTAATGTATAATCGGATAAGGTGCCATAATCAATAATATCTTCTCGGAGGGTTCTTAAAAAGTCCTTAAACGGGGTTAAAATTTGATTGTTAAGATTGAGTAATGTCTTGATGTTATTCAACGCCTTTTGTTCAAGACTATGGTCTGGTGTGGGCAATCTTTTTTCTCTTATGCGCTTTACAATTTCATAAGCATCCCAGAAATGAGAACTCAAATCAAGTGATTTTTCATCCTTTGAACAGCGAATTCTATCTATTATTTCCTCAAGGATCACGGGCTGGGGTTCATTCTGTTTAACATAATCTAGCTTCTGGATATAAAGCCTTTTCTTTTTGATAAAGACAATGAGTTCATTTTCATTAAATTGCTTTGCAACTTTTACCCGTGGTGGGCAATCTTTTATTTTCTCAATAACTTCAGGATGTGTTTTCTTTATCTCTTCATACTCATTCAGAATCCTTGTATAAAAACTTTCGGTTTCCAAGTTATCAGGGTTTTGCTGAATCCTATGATATAAATCTGAAGGGGATGGTTTTTCATCAATATCAAAGATTTTTGCATCTTCGCCAAGAGCATTATGAATCAAAAACATCTTCTGGGCTGCTATCTCTCTTGATTTTACAAGTTCTGCTCCTATCTCTGTTGGGAAAAAGTTTGCTATATAAATTTCATCAAAAACCTTCTTACCAATACGGTTAATTCTGCCAACCCTCTGGATTACCCTTACAGGGTTCCAGGGTATATCATAGTTTATCACAATGCCCGCTCGGTTAAGATTAAATCCTTCAGAGATTTTATCCGTACAAAGAAGTATATCATAATCGTCTTTCTGTTCTTTCTGCGGATATGAAGCATCAAAGTTTTTGTTGATTTCTTCTATCTTACTTTTTGATAGGTCTCCAGCAACAACTAAAACCCGGTCATTAAAATTTTCTTTTAAAGGCACTTTTAGATAATTAATGGTATCAATGTATTCTGAAAATATAACTATTTTTCTTGTTGGTTCTTTAGTCCTCCATTCCTTTAGTTTCTTAATGAGATGTTCAAGTTTTGGGTCATTATTGACAATGTTTAATTCATCCAGTTTCTTTAAAATAGCTTCAAACAAATTCAAATCAGCCTTAATATCTTCAAGAAACTTTTCTTTGTATTTTAACTTGTCTACTTCATAGATCTCATGGTTTTTGGGATATACGCCTTCTGTGATTTTCTGTGCATATTTGGCAAGTTCCTTTTCTATTTCATCAATCTCTAATGCGTAAATTTTTTCTAATAAATCCCTATCCAGAATAAATCTATTGGTCTTTTCAATAAACTCAAGACAATGTTGGGTAACATTTTTAAAATTTTCAAGACTTTGCTTGAATGCGCCGAACGAACTTTCAAATCTTTTTACAAGCAATCTTCGCATGAAATCATAAAGGTTTCTCTGTTGCTGGTATCGGCGATTGTCTTCTTCAGATAATCGATTTTCTTCCAAAATGTTTCGGTCAATTTTATATTCAAAAGGTCGGTAAATCGCTCCACCAAATTTTCCACCTTCTTCAGGATAGGTAAAATATTCTATGATCTCGTCATAGAATTTAGATTGTTCTTTTGATAACTCAAAAAACCATTCCTGTGGGTCGGCAACTCTGGTCAGATCTTTGATTTCACCTTTGTAAAATGGATTCTTCTGCAAATCAAGACGATTTCTTCTGATGGTTATAGGTTCTATAACATCCCTTATTTGTTTTGCCAAATAATGGGTTCTTTTCTTCACCTCTTTTAAATTTATTTCCTCAGTACCAAATAATCTTTTAAAGTAATACTCTGCTTTTTGGCGTTTCTTTTTATCATCCGAATTGTAGAATTTCTTAATATAGCCAAGTTCGTCAAAAGCGGACTTAAAAGTTTGGAATTTATCAACAAGATTGTTTTCTAATGTGATAGTGGATTTCTTTGGTGTTATAAATAGTTTTAATAAAGATAAGATGTCCCCTGGACGATTATTGAAGGGTGTAGCCGTGAGTAAAATCACTATCTTATTACGACAAAGATTTTTGAGCTGTTCATAAGATTTTGTATCCTCGTTTCTGAATCTATGGGCTTCGTCAATAATTACAACTTCTATCTCTTTTAATTCTTTTAGCGATTTCAAAAAGTTTTCATCATCAAGTTTTCCGATGGACTCTGCCCTCCAATCATATAAACCAAAGGATTCCAGATACCACCTCCAGCCAGACCGAGGCAGTGTTGCATCACCAAGAATTCCTGGCGGACACAAAACAATACCCCGTTTTCTCAGCTGTCTTGCTATCAAACAGGCAATTATTGTCTTACCAAGTCCAACCACATCAGCAATAATCACTCCATTATTGTTTTCAATTATACTAAGGGCTTGTTTTACTGCATCTATCTGATACCTAAAAGGGGTATACTCGTTTTTCTTCATAATAGATGCAATTGCATCGTCACCTATACTCTTTGGAACAAATGTTTCAAGATAACTTTTTAACACAAGGATATATGCTTCAAACGGAGTGAGTTGTTTTATTAAAGTTTCGTTCTCAAGAAGAGCAATGAGATTGGCTTTAATAACATCGTCTTCGGTTATGGGAACTGCTCTGTTCCAGAGTTCATCATAATATCGCTCTGCCTCTTCTACTCCATAATCGCTTATCTCAACATTGAATTCCTGTTCCCTTGTAAGTCCAGCCGATGTCAAATTGCTGCTACCGGTAATAAATAGAGTATTTCTTGCCACCTGTGAAGGGCCTAATTTAAAAATATATAATTTAGAATGATTTGGTTCAAAGGTTTTCCTAATAATCAAGCGGTTCTGTTTTATAAGTCCAATAAAAAATTTCACCTGTTCATAGAAATTTTTATTATCAAAATATTCTGAATTAATAGAATTCTTGATTGATCCAAAAAAGCGATTTATCCTCTCTTCATCAGAAATTGACTGATCTTTATCCGCATATTCTATAAGTCCATAGTTTGTTTTATCAACAGTTAAACCGACAAGAATTTTCATCTTTACATCCGAATTATCTTTAATCCCCTCATATAATTCTTTCAAACCTGAGAAATAAAAAAAGCCAACGAGGGCTTTAATCTCTTTACATTTTGGAAGGAGTTCAAGAATCCTTCCTTTTAGTTGCTTTGTTGGGCTATTGGTAATAAAGTTATTCATCTTCAAAGATCCTTTTCTGATTGAATTATCTATTCAATGAAGCGATTCAACTCCAATTTGTCTGTTTCTTATCTATATTTTTACTTCCTAAAATAATCCTCCTGTTTTTCCTGCGAATAGGCAGTCGGAACGTTTCCTATATCCCAAATTTTATACCAAAGTACTCATGAGCAATAATATTCCTCATGCCGGCAAAATCTTTTTCCATGCGATTTGAACATCCTTGTTTTTAAAATCCTCATCTATGAGCAATTTTATCATATTCCTCTATTGTTAAGATGCTTTCCAGTATCTCCTGTAAATAGAGTTCCACGATATGCTTTAAGCCCAGTGCCTCTCTGTTTTTTGTGATAATTCTATAAATGAATATAGTACTTGTTCTTTTTTTATCAAGCTTTTTTTTCACAAATTTTTTCCCTTTGCATTTTCAAAAAAAATGAAACAAATTATAGGCAATCTGAGTAAAGGAATCCTACAGGATATGATCGAGCCTAAACTATTTTATCGTGAACTCGACTCCATGCTTTCCAAAATTGCAAAAGAGGAGTCGGGAGATCATTTTTTTGCTACCATTTTGACCGAGGTGGAAAGCAAATTTGGCCAGACTTTGGCGATTATGCGGAGCCATGTGTTTGAACAGCGTGGAGAAGAATTTGTTCGGATTCATTCCACTGCTTCTCAGGGTGGATTTGGGATGGTGGACACACTTTCTGTGGATTCGGAAGTGGTTCAAGAGGTACTGGATCATGGAAGCTATATTTATGACCAACCCGAAATGGCCAGGGCTTTTGCTCGTCGTGGAGATGGAAAATATTGTGTTCCTTCGGCCATTTCCATTTCCAGTCCAGATGGAGAATGGATATTGGTATTTGAATTAAAAGAAGGGTGGAATCGGGAAGAAATTACGCTCTTTTTGAATGCCCTTCGCACAGCCATCAATTATCGATTGTACACGGATCGGATCAATACAGAACTGGAACGGGTGGCCCAAATCCAGAGAAGTCTACTCCCCAAATCTGCCCCTCGGATCAAGGGATACCGGATTGCGGAATATTCTCAGCCCGCGCTCATCGTGGGTGGAGATTTTTATGAATACATTCCCACGGCAGATGGTACCTTTATCCTCAGTATGGGCGATGCCAGTGGCCATGGTTTACCTGCAGCCCTTCTTGTGCGGGACGTGGTCATTGGGTTGCGCATGGGAATTTCGCTTCAGATGCGTCTTGTCCCCATACTCAAAAAACTGAATCAGGTCATTCAAGGGGCCATGTATTCCACCAATTTTGTTTCATTGTTTATTGGTGAAATTGAGGAAGATGGACATTTGGCCTACATCAATGCAGGGCATCCGCCTCCATTTGTGGTCACCCCAAAAGGGATTGTGGATCTTGAAACCACGGGCATTGCGCTTGGATTTCTTCCTGAGATTTCTCTTCGTCAGGCGTATGTTCAACTGGAACCCGATTCGCTCCTTGTTCTTTACACCGATGGGATTATTGAAAGACAAAATGCAGAAGGAGAGCAATTTGGGATTGACCGTTTGAAAAAAGCAGTCATGGACTGCCGGGAGTTGAATCCAAAGGAAATAGTTCAGCGGGTTTTTGATGCAGTGGATGCATTTGGCAATCGAACCAGTTGGGAGGACGATGCGTCTTTGCTCGTCATTCAGCGCATCGGACCTTGTGTTCCTACGAAAGCCTCATCAGAATCTCAATGATCTTTGAAAGGAGGAAAACATGGGAGAGAAAGTCATCGAGAAGGAGGTTCACACTCAACCTCTTGAGATTGTGGCATTTGGAAATCAAACCCGGGAAGACCGGCGCCTTTTAAAAAAATTTGTGGATTTTCATTGGGACCATTATCGAAATGACCCTCAATATATCCCCTTGCTCGATTACGAGTATCTTGGTTTTAAATTGTTGGGCATTCATGGTTTTTTTGAACCGGACAGCTTATTTCTTCGCCATGCAGAAATGCGATTTTTCCTTGCCTATCAAGATGGAAAGCCTGTAGCGCGTTGCAATGCGTTTGTCAATTATAATCACAATAAACATTGGAAAGATAAGGTCGGATTTTTTGGACAATTCGAATCCATTGACAATGTAGAAGTGTGTCGAACCCTTTTGAACACGGCCGGTACATGGCTTCGAGAGCGGGGAATGGAAGTGATGCGGGGGCCTCAAAATTTGCCTGTCAATGAAGCCACTCCGGGTGTTTTGACCGAGGGGTTTGATTCTCGGCCTGTGATTTATTATCATTATAATAAACCATATTATGAAAAGCTCTTATTGGAATCGGGTTTTCAGCCTGTCAAACGGGTTCGTTCTTGGGAAGTGCTGGTTCATACTCCCATGGAAGAAAAACTCGACCGGCTGGCAGAACGGATCATCCAACGCTACGGAATTACCATTGAACCCTGGGGGAAAAGGCCTTTGGAAATCCGGAAAAAAGAAATGTTGGAAGTGTACAACAGCGCCTGGAGCGACAATTTTGGATTTGTGCCTTTTGAACCAGAAGAATTTTACCAGATTATCGATGACATGCAATTGATTATGCAGAAAGACCTTTTCATTTTTGTCTATGTCAAGGGGGAATTGGCTGCTTTTTTGGGGGCGGTCCCCAATATTGCTGAAACACTGAAACCGATTCCCGGACTCAGGAGGGCAGAATTGTTGCGGGCATTAAAAATGCTCCTAGGGAAAAATCGAACAAAGGGGTTACGTTTAGGGTATTTGGGAGTGAAAAAGAAATTTCGGGGATTGGGTTTGGATGGAGTGATGTTATGGTATCAAAAAAAATATGTTCAACAGCATCGAAAACAATATACGTATTGTGATGTAGGATGGGTACTGGAAGACAATATTCGGACCATTCGGATGGTGGATTATATGAACGCAGTTCCGTCCAAGACGTATACCATTTTTGAGAAAAAAATCATTTGATAGAGGATTCTATATCTCACAGCGGACTTTGGTAAATTTTAAAAAATGGTCACCTGTTCTTGTTTCAGGGGCTCATCCAAGGGAATTGCCAAAGTCGAGTTTCAAATCAAAATACAGGGAGGATCTATGCGGTGGCTTTGTGGTGTTTTTTTGATTGCCTTTGGGATCGCAAGTTTTGCATCCCCCAATTCAAATGAGTCAATGAATTCCACTCCTATTCCTCGAGATCCTTCGGTCATCTATGGCACGCTGGAAAATGGGTTTACGTACTTTATCCGGGTCAATAAAATGCCCAAAAAAAGAGCCTTTTTACGACTTGCAGTCAATGTGGGCTCTATTTTGGAAGAAGACGATCAGCAGGGACTGGCCCATTTTCTAGAGCACATGGCGTTTAATGGAACCCGTCATTTTAAGAAGCAAGAGCTTGTCCATTATTTGGAGTCCATTGGCATGGCTTTTGGCCCAGATGTCAATGCCACCACAGGATTTGATGAAACGATATTTATGTTAGAAGTGCCTACGGATCATGCAGGACTATTGGAAAACGCATTTTTGATTCTGGAAGATTGGGCGTGGGGCATCACGTTGGATCCCACAGAAGTGGAAAAAGAGCGGGGCGTTGTTCTTGAAGAATGGAGACTTGGCCGGGGCGCAGAAGCACGAATTCAAGATAAACAGTTCCCCGTGCTATTCAAGGGGTCAAAATATGCACAACGGCTTCCCATTGGGCAAAAGCAAATTTTGGAATCGTTTCAGCCAGAAACTCTTGCCCGATTTTATTCGGATTGGTATCGTCCGGAGCTCATGGCCATTGTGGCAGTCGGAGATTTTGATCCCAAGCGAATTCAATGGCTCATTCAATCCCATTTTGGAAAGATTCCAAAACGAGCGAATCCCCGTCCTCGAGAGTATTTTCCTGTGCCCAACCATCGAGAGACTTTGTTTGCCATTGTGTCTGACCCAGAAGCCACTGGAAATGAAATCGGAATTTATTTCAAATCCGAAGTGGAACCTCGAAAAACGGTTTCTGATTATCGTCGGATTCTCCTTGAAAATTTATTTGATGCCATGATGAATCAGCGTTTTTCTGAAGTGGCAAAAAAGCCAGATCCTCCATTTCTCTATGCCCTTTCTGGAAAAGGAAGGCTGGTGCGAACCAAAGGGGTGTATTATGTGGGGGCAGGGGTGAAAGACAATGAAATCGAGAGAGGCTTTGAGGCGTTGCTCACAGAACTCGAAAGGGTGCGACGGTATGGATTTTTAGAAGCCGAATTGGAAAGGGCCAAAAGGGATTGGATGCGAAGCCTTGAAAAGGCCTATGCTGAAAAAGAAAAAACAGAATCTTCCCGTTATGCTTCCCAATATGTCCGGCATTTTCTCTCAGGAGATCCGATTCCTGGCATTGAATGGGAACTTCAGACCGCCCGGAAATTACTTCCTGAAATTCAAGTGCAAGACCTCAATCGATTGGCCAAAGAATGGATGCCAGATACCAATCGGGTGGTGCTCATTGGGCTACCCGAAAAGCCCGGGATCAAAAAGCCAAAAGAATCTGATCTTTTTGCCATTTGGGAAAAGGTGTCTCAATCCGCGGTGCAACCGTATCGTGACGAAGCATTAGAACTTCCCCTGATTTCTGAACCTCCCAGGCCCGGTTTTCTTGTGGAAGAAAAAGAAAACAAAAAATTGGGCATCGTCGAGTGGAAACTCTCCAATGGGATTACTGTGATTCTGAAACCCACAGAATTTAAGAATGACGAAGTACGGTTTTATGCATTTAGCCCCGGTGGAAATTCTCTGGTGCGTGATTATAACGCTGTTTCGAGTATGGTCGCGCCGTCCATTGTCCGAGAATCAGGTGTGGGGATGTTTAATGCCATCCAATTGGAGAAAAAACTCGCAGGAAGAGTAGTGCGAGTTTCTCCTTACATCGGAAGACTCACAGAAGGGGTTTCTGGGAGTGCCTCCCCTCAGGATTTAGAGACCCTGTTTCAATTAATTTATCTCACCCTCACAAGCCCTCGAAAAGATACTTCTGCTTTTTCCTCCTATCTTGCACGACTGAAAGGCATGTTAGAAAATCGATCTCAGCAGCCCGAGAGCGTTTTTCAGGATACATTGCAGGCTACCCTTGCCCAATACCACTATTGGGCAAGACCCTGGTCAATGGCCTTGCTCAATGAAATTCATCTCGACAGTTGTTATGCCATTTATCAAGATCGATTCAGGGATTGTGGAGATTTTACTTTCTTCTTTGTGGGCAAATTCAATCCCGATTCATTAAAGCCTTGGGTGTTGACCTATCTCGGCGGGCTTCCTTCCCAAGGTCGAAAAGAAATGTGGAGAGATTTGGGTATTCGGCCTCCACGCGGGGTTGTCAAAAAAGTAGTACGAAAAGGAATCGAAGAGAAAAGCCTTGTTTCTCTTGTATTTACCGGACCTTATGAATGGTCGCTGGAAAACAATTATTTGTTTGAGTCCATGGCAGGATTTTTAAGGCTCAGGCTTCGAGAAAGACTGCGGGAAGAATTGGGCGGAACCTATGGCGTTTCTGTGATTCCTTCTTATTCTCGATATCCGCGAGAAGAATATACGCTCAGCATTTCTTTTGGATGCGCTCCGAATCGTGTCGATGAACTCATTCGGATGGTTTTTCTTCAGATCGACAGTCTAAAGACGCTGGGGCCGAGCGAAGCAGATGTGAAAAAGATCAAAGAAATTCAACGGAGGGACTACGAAGAAAATCTCCAACGAAACGGATTCTGGTTGGATGCATTGTCCGATGCCTATTTTTATAAAGTCCCTCTTTCTTCTATTTTAGAATATCCAGAACGTGTTCAACGGCTTTCGGTGCGTGCCATTCGGGACACTGCCCGGCGCTGGATTTCTACAGAGAATTATGTGCAAGTGTCCCTTTTGCCCGAAAAGCAATAAGTTCGGATAGGCAATGAAATTGCACATTCCATTTCCTTCTTCTCTGGGATTGATTCTTTCGTATCAATGCTCCAATGAATGCAGACATTGCTTGTACGCCTGTTCTCCTGCATGGCGGGAATGGATTACAGAACAAGATTTAGAAAAAATTCTCTCCGGACTTTCCAAATATTCTCGATTTCTCACCGGAATCCATCTGGCAGGCGGAGAGCCTTTTCTTCGGCCTGAATTGGTTCTCCATTCAATTAAAAAAATGACAGAGTATCGCCTCCCTCTGGACTATGTGGAAACCAATGCCTTTTGGTGCAGGAAAGATGAAGAAACCGAGGCGGTGTTTTCCCGGGCCAAGCAATTGGGATTAAAAGCCATTTTGGTCAGTGCTTCCCCGTTTCATGTGGAGTTTATCCCCATGGATCGGGTCGATCGGGCAGTCAAGATTGGGAAAAAAATTTTTGGACCTCAGGGAGTGCTCATTTATACAGAATACTTTTATAACGAACTCCAAGCCTTGGAACCTGAGTATCCCTATTCCTTTACGGATTATTTGCGGGTTGTGGGTCAAGAGCGCGCCGCTTTACTCATTGCCCAAGACTATGGTTTGATTCCCAATGGACGTGCGGCAGTCCATTTGGTGGAATTATACGAACGGCATTCTGCTTCTCATTTTTTTGGAGCAACCTGCGAAAAAGAACTCACCAGCCCATTTCATCTTCATATTGATTTATACGGAAATTACATTGCTGGACTTTGCGCTGGCATTTCTTTGGGAAGTGCTTTTGATTTGGATGCCCTTTTTTCAGGAGTGGATTTGGAACACCATCCTTTTCTTTCTCATGTCATCCAAGGAATGGAAAGTCTTTATCGGTGGGCGGAAAAGGAATATGATTACGAAGAGTCTCAAGATGGCTACATTGCCAAATGTCATTTGTGCCTGGATATTCGGAGACATTTTGTGCGCCAGGGGATTCATTTTCCAGAATTGGCGCCTTTGGAATTTTATGCTCATTTAGAGGATTAAGAATTGGAGAAAACCATGGGAAAAGAGCCTGCGGATCCGCTTTTTGAACCTGTGCTTTCGCGAGTCCGAGTGTTTGAAGGAAAATATCTTCATCTCGATCGATTGCGCGTGCGTTTACCTGATCAAAGTGAAACGGATCGGGAAGTGGTGGTGGTCCGAGATGCAGTCGCGGTATTGCCTTTGGAGCCAGATGGCACAGTGCATTTGATCCGGCAACATCGTCCGGCCATTGGGAAAACGCTCATCGAAGTGCCTGCTGGGCTTTTGGATGAAAAAGAATCTCCTGTGGAGGCAGCCCAGAGAGAATGCGAGGAAGAAACTGGTTATCGTCCAGAAAAGCTCATTCCTCTGATCACCTATGCGCATGCAGAAGGCTATTCGACTGGATTTGTCACCCTCTATCTGGGAAAAGACTTGATTCATACGGGTCAAATTCGACTGGATCGAACCGAATTCATTGAACCTGTTACCCTGTCTTTATCGGAATTAATCGGTTTGATTAAGGCGCAAAAGATTTTTGATTCCAAAACCATTTTGTGCGGTCTTTTGACTGAGGCTTATCTAAAACAGACATGGTGAATTTATTACAAGCCTGGATGATATTCGCCAGTTTTTTTGTGATCAACAAGGAAAAGGAGGGACAAAAGAACAGTCTTAATTTCTAAAAATACAATAACTTAGTTCTGTTTTTATTTTTGGGCATGCATGTTGCAGAGATTTAAATGAATCGATTTTATGCGAAAATATTCTTGACAATGAAATAAAATTTTGTTATTGTATAGCTAAATCTATTGCTTTCAAAAATTTGTAAAAATCGCCGAAGGGGAAATATGCATACCAATGAAAATGCGATTGGTTGCTTTTATCTATCTTGCCTGAGTTGCTTCGTGAAAGAAATTGCAGGACTTGTTTTTTTGACACCCACCAACGAAGAGGGGTTGGTATGAAAAAATTTTGGATCCTCGGAATTGCAGTGGCAATGGGGGTATGGATGGGCTGTGCAGTCTCTCCGTATCGTCAAGCAGAAATGCTCATTGCCCAAAAAGAATACCGACAGGCATTACGAATTTATCTGCAGGCCCTTCATCCTCGCATGGTGAATGGAAAAAGGGTGGTGGATTATGATCCCGAAGCCATGACCGGGATTGGAATGGTCCTTTTTCACTTGAAACGGTATCGCACTGCCTCCAATGTGTTGGCTCAGGTGACCCGTCGGACTCCGAATTACGGAAAAGCCTTGTATTATCTTGCCGGATGTTATGAAAATCTCAATCGGCCTGACAAAGCCAGTGAGATCTATCAGCAGTATACCTCTTTGGATGAATCAGATCCTTATCGCGAAATCTTGCGCTGGCGATCCGAGTGGCTCTCTCATCAGCGAATGACGCAAGAAATTCAGAGAGCCATGACTGAAGAACCGAGCCCTTCCATCACGTCCATTCCCAAGGGAACTGTGGCAGTATTATATTTTCAAGATCTTTCAAAAAACACGTTTTCTCCATTTCAAAAAGGGTTGACACAGCTTCTCATTGAGGATCTTTCTGGCATTGCGTCGCTCAAGGTGATCCCTCGGGCAAAAATCCAAAGACTCGTGGAGATCACCCAATGGAAACCCAAAGATCTCGTGGAGGACACCCGGGCAGAGCAAATTGGGAACTTACTCTCTGCTCGGACCTTGGTCAAAGGAACGTATCGGATCAGTTCGGATCAGCAAATCGAAATTCGGATGGCCACGGTCAATCTCCCTGAATCTACAACGCCCAAATACCACACATTTCAAGGGCAAGTCTCTGACATCCTTTCTTTAGAAAAGCGCATGGTTCGGGCCGTTATTGGAGATTTGGGGATCAAATTAAGCGGGGACGAAGAACGGGCTGTTTTGACTCTGGCGACCAGAGATTTTACCGCTTTCACTTATTTTTGCTATGGATTGAACGACATGGACGGGGGCAAATTTGACTCTGCCCAGAGAAATTTCCAAAAAGCTTTACAGCAAGATCCGGACTTTTTCTTGGTTCATGATTGGGTGGTGGATCCTGAACTTTATCGAGCCACTCGTCAATCCCAATTTGCCACGTTGAATCAATTTGTGGAGACGCAAGTAGGGATTGGAGGAAAGCCTTCCCGTGGACCTGAACGGGGCATTTTTGCAGTGAATTCCATGGGACGACTTCAAGAATTTGGAACTTTAATGGATGCAGGATTTATGCCGGGCAATGATTCTCGAAAGCTCACAGAATCCGGCCTTTGGACTCAAGGAGGGTGGTATCCTACCCTTTCGAATCCTCCTGGTCCTCCCTTTACACCTTCTCGCTGGATACTTCCCGGTCCTCCGAATCCTCCAGGAAGGCCATAAAAGGTGGGATACACCAAGGGATAACAATGGAAAAGGGTAAAAGGAGAAGGAGAATACAATGAAAAAATGGATCGTGATTGCATGCATGGGGCTCAATCTTTTTCCTCTTTTGGCACAAGAGACCCAAAACATGACGCTTATTGGTAGGAATGGAATGGGTCCCAATAATGCGGTTTTTGTGTATGGTTCGTATTTGTACATGGGGAATGGGGCTTATCTGGAAATCGTTGAAATTCGGGGGACGCGGCCGTATCTCGTCAAACGAGGGAAAATTCTCCTTCCGGATGTGGTGAACGATGTGTTTGTCGATGGGGTGGGCGGAATGGCCTATGTGGCATGCGATAAAGCTGGACTTCATGTGGTCGAAATTACCAATCCTTCTAGTCCTATCTGGCGTGGGAGCGTGGATACTCCAGGAAGGGCTTTGGGGGTATTTGTGTGGGAAAATTATGCGTATGTGGCAGATGGATATGGCGGATTGGCTGTGGTGAATGTCACTTCTCCACAGAATCCCAATATTGTGGCCACGTATTCTCTTTCCAATCGTTCCGTCCGGGATGTGTATGTGGATTTGTGGTTTCCCTCTGGAGGGGGACAGAAATTGGTCGCTTATGTGGCTGCGGATACCGCGGGGTTATGGGTTTTTGATGTCACCCAACCTTCAAGTCTCACTCGGATTGGTGCCCTTCGGTTGAACGGAAGCGCCAAAGGGGTTTTTGTTTTGCGGGATATTGCTTACCTTGCAATGGGGAATCAAGGGTTTACTCAGGTCAATATTTCTAATCCCCAAAATCCAGTCGTGTATCGAACCTGGAATCCTTCTGGAACATACGACGTGACAGATGTGTACGTGCGTTCTTCCACTGCGTATTTGGCCGATGCCTTGTACGGGGTTCGTATTTTAGATCTCTCTGATCTCCCCACGGAGATTTCTCACCTTTCGACCAAGGGAACAGCGCAGAGAATTACATTGAACGCGGCCAGTACCGCGTTTGTGGCAGATGGAGGAGGCGGACTTCTCATGTTGGATGTTTTTACCTCCATGCCGACTCGTGTGGATTCCATTGCCACTGGAGACATGTCCAAAGATATTGCCATTCGTGGAAATACGGTGTATGTGGCAGGGAGGAGTTCTGGTTTGTGGGTTCTCAATCGAAGAGGGGGGAGTCCAAACGAAATCCAGGTCGTGGTCCGAGTGGATTCGCTTCGATATTGTCAAGCAGTGGCAATAAAGGATACGCTTCTTTTTGTGGTGAACGGGAAAAACGGGGTCAAAGTGGTTTCTGTAAAAAATCCGACTTCTCCGAAGTTGCTTTCTTCGATTCCAGTACCTGTGGAAGCCTTTGATGTGGATTTTGATGGAAATCGTGCCATCATTGCCGGGGGGACAGGTGGAGTCCACATCTGGAATTTCAATATTCCAGCCCATCCCACGGATTTGGGCACCATTTCCCTCGGTTCCATTTCTGCAAAACGCATTAAGGTGGATTCTGGACGCCATATTGCCTATGTGGCCACAGGCGCGAGTGTGCACGTGGTGGATATTGACAGTAAGGCATTGATTTCCACTTGCTCCGGAACAACCAATTCCTATGCCATGGACTTAAGTGAAAATGGGTCCATGCTGTATGTGGCTGATGGAGTGAATGGCGTATTGGTGTACGATGTTTCGAATCCTGCAAGTCCCCGTGCAATCGAAGGAATGAGTTACAATACTTCGGGAATCGCCTCGGATATTCGCATGAAAAATACAACCGCGGTGGTGGCAGACGGGGAAGGGACGGTTCGCATTTTAGACATGTCGAGAGCACCCATTGAAGTCGGTTTTGCCCATACGGGGGGCACCAGTCTTTCTTTGGACGTTTCCAGCGATACTGTGGCAGTGGCTGACGGAGACGCAGGCATTTATTTTTATAAGACCAACTTTGCTGGGACCCTCATTGCGGACAAAACTTCTCTTCACTTTGGCACGGTGGTCATTGGAAAGTCCAGAAAATTGTATTTGCCCTTGCGGAATGTGGGGACCCGGATCACCCAGATCCGGAGCGTCTCTTCCAGTTCGGGTCGTTTTGTTTCTGGCACTTCTTCTACTGTGTCGATTTATCCGGGGGATGTGTATGAATTTCCAATTGTGTTTTATCCCAATGCAGTGCAGGAATGGAGCGATGTTTTGATCATTGAAAGCGATGCCCAAAATAGTCCGCTTCAAATTTCTGTGAGTGGGGCGGGTGTTTCTGTGGTGCCTTTGGCTGCGTATACTCCAGATGATTTGACTTTCCTTTTGTACCATTGCGATCGATTCCAAAATGGGAATATCGTTCCTGATGAATCGAGGTACGGCTATCTCGACGGGCTTGCCACAGGAGTCGACGTACTTTCATCAGATTCGAGTCGTTTTGGTCAGAGCTTTAAATTTGAACCCAATGATGCCATTCAAGTGAAAATGGATTCTGTCACCTCTCTGCCTTCATTTGAAGGATTTACTGCAGATTTCTGGTTTTTACTGAAACAATCTCAGACGGGTAGAAAAAATCTTTTCCGTGTTTTTGCAGGACCACAAACGGTCTTTGAATTGGCCATTGATGATCTTGGAAACGGAAAAAGAGGTCTGGTTGGACTGACCATGCCTTCTTATGGGGAACCCGATTCTGTTCAAGTCAAGTCAGACACCTTGCATGCTTTGGCTTTGAATACGTGGTATCACGCTGCATTGACGTATGGATATGGCAATCGTCTCATGCTTTATCTCAACGGGGATCTTCTCGGCACAGCCGAAGTGTCCATCGTTTTCCCAGAACAAATGGCAGTGGCCATGACCATTGGAAATACTGGACAAGAAAATGGATTTTTCGGCTATCTCGATGAATTTCGACTTTCTGGCATTGCACGGGATCCATGGGAATTCAATGTGTGTACAGGCCGTATTCAAGTTTCTACAGGAAGTCTCAATTTTGGGAATATTCTTCTTCCGCATTCACGTTCGCTTTTCTTGACTGTGACCAATACGGGCGTCGGTCAGCTCTGGGTGGATAGCGTAAAAACCACGGATTCGAGATTTTTAGTCGCCCCAGGTGGATTTACGCTTTCTCCCGGAAGCACACGACTCCTCAGTGTGACATTTACCCCCACTGGAGCCGGAACCGTCAATGCGCTCCTCAATATTTTCTCCAAAGATCCGAATGCCTCTCTTAAAACGATCGTTCTTTCTGGGGCCGGGTATATTCAAGAACCAGGTGCAACTCCTGGCCCTTATGCTTCGGATCTTTACACTGTGGGAATATGGCATCTCGATGGCCAAGGCTCGGATACTCTTGCAGTGGATTCTTCGGTCAATCATCTCAATGGCATTCTCCTGAATCGGACCGGGATGAGCTGGAATGTAAATCCTAGCTTTTTCCGGTACGGAACAGGCTCTCTTTACTTTCAGGGGACCACAGGATGGGTGAAGGTGCCTTCCCATGCGATGCTCGATTTTTCTAGCCGTGCATTTACCATTGAAACATGGTTTCGATACGTTTCTAAACCCTCAGAAGGCGACTATGATGTGCTCATTCGGAGAGGATGGGGCAATACCTGTCAATACGAGATACTTTATGGAGACAGCCTCATCGGAGGCAAAGGCATTGTGGCTCGGGTATTTGCATCCAATGGACAAGCCTATATTTTGTACGGCCCTCCAGATTCTGAAATGCGCACTGGCACTTGGTATCACGTGGCGTTGAGCTGGGATCGAGCCATGCTTCGATTGTTTCTCAATGGCATCCGCGTGGATTCTGTGGCCTTTACTGGAACTTTGCGAAATTCGACACAGGATGTGGCATTGGGTGGAAGTTATGGAGTCGGTCGAGGGTTCAGTGGGTATCTCGACGAGATCCGTTTTTCCAGTGTGGCCAGACAGTCCTGGGAATTCAATGTCATCGGTCCTCGACTTTCTACTGTCACACAAGCTGTTGAATTTGATCAAACCCTGGTAGGAGAATCTGCGCAAAAAGCCATTATTTTTCAGAATATGGGAGATCAACCACTTGTGATCTCAGGGATTCAGTGGAAAAATTCTGCATTTTCTATTACTCCTTTGACACTTCAAATTCCCATTGGAGAGAGCGATACAGTCATTGTAGAATTTAAACCCACGACCCGAGGTGTTATTCTGGATACTTTAAAGATTCTCAACAATGATCCTACAAAAGCAAATTTCCGAATTCCTCTCTCTGGGAAAGGCGAAGATTACCGCGCAAAAGAACCCTATGCTGTGGATGATTTTACTGTGGCCTTGTATCATTTTGAGGAAACCTCTGGAAATACCATTACAGATGCAACTCAAAAACACAATGGCCAATTAAATCATGGTCTACGGATCACAGAAGGGTATTTCAGTAGAGCCATTCGTTTCGATGGGAAGACTGCTTATGTCACTGTGCCTCATGGAGACGATTTGGATTTTGATTATGAGAAAGAAAGTTTTACTGTCGAATGTTTCTTCCGGACTGATACCATTTCTCAAGCGTTGTTATGCAAAGGCATTACCTCCAGTACCGCAAAACCCAATTATGGTCTTTTCATTGATAACACAGGTCGTATCACGGTTCCTGGCTTTGGAAAAGGCACGACTTGGGTGTCAGACAATGCTTGGCATCACGTGGCCTTTGTGTATGACCATACCCAACAGCGCGGTTCTCTCTACGTAGATGGTTCTCTTGAATTTTACGAAACATGGCGTTCAACCGAAACAGGCCTTGGAGACAAACAGAGTCTTGTGATGGGAGCCAAAGAAGTAAAAGTGGGATCTGTATCCAATATGACTTCTCTTTTGGAAGGCGACATAGATGAGGTGCGGGTTTCGAATAAAGTCCGGAAGCCTTGGGAATTCCTTTTCCTCCGGAGTGGGATGGAAATCACGCTCCAAGGCACGCCCACAGTGGGAACTGCGCAACAGGTGAATATTGCCATTCCTTCAGATACTTCTGCAAAGACCATTACTGTATTTTATCGGAAAGCTGGAGAATCCACTTATCAATCTGTGAGCGCCACTCCATTGGATAAAACCCATTACCGTGCCACAATCCCTGGAACTGAAGTCACTGCACAAGGCTTGGAATTTTACGTACAGAAAACCAGTGCAGGAAAGACAATCACCCAGCCGGTGTATGATCCGATCCGCAAGCCCATTTCTGCTTCTGTACAATTTCAAACGCTTTCTTCGACACTTTCTCTTCCTGCCAAAAAGTACACCATGATTTCTGTGCCGGGCGTCCTTTCCAAACCGAGCGTGAAAGATGTGTTGCAGGATGAATTGGGAAAATACGATCCGTACACCTGGCGATTCTTTGCCTGGAAGGACACTGGATACATCGAATACTCGGATACATTGGCTCTTGGGGACAGTGCGTATTTTAATTTCAATCCGGGCAAAGCATTCTGGATCATCACGGACAAAGACAAAACGTTTGGCGTGGGGAAAGGATCCAGTTATTCCACTGCGAACCCATTCGAATTGAATCTCAATCCACAATGGAATATGGTGTCTTCTCCCTTCCTTTTCCCAGTGGCCTGGGACGATTGTGCGGTTTCTTCAGATTCTGTGACAACTCTTTATTATTACGATTCCACCATCAATGGGTATCGGGTCGATTGGCCGGTCATGGAGCCGTGGAAAGGGTATTTTATTTACAATAAAAAGATAAAGACTGCCAAAGTGTATGTTCCACCTCGAAAAACATCGACTTTGGCGAAAATTTCTAAACGGAGTGTCCTTGCCGATCTCACCGAAGGCGAGTGGATATTGCGGATTTCTGCAGAAGGAAAAGGATGTACGGATCTGGACAATCTGGTGGGTGTCCGACACGAGGCCAGCCCAACTTGGGATCGTTTCGATTTGGTAGAACCGCCTCCCATTGGAGAGTACATTGCGTTGGCAATCGAACATGCGGATTGGCAAGAGGAAAAGCTCTATGCAACGGATATCCGTCCTCCGGGCGAAAAAGGATATGTATGGCGTCTGCGATTCGAATCCTCATTGATTCAGGAAAATGTGACTTTGCGGTGGTCTTTGATTCAAAATCTCCCAGAAGGATGGGTGGCCTATTGGGTCGATGAAGAAACAGGAACCACGGTGAATATGCTTCAAAATTCGAGTTATATATTCCAGACCGGAAAGAAAAAGCCCACGGTGAAGAAATTTTCTCTTTTGATAGGCACACCCGAATTTGTAGAAAAAGAAAGTGAAATTCCTCTGATGCCTGTGGCTTTTGCGCTTGCGCAAAATTATCCCAATCCATTCAATCCGACCACAACCCTTGAATACAGTTTGCCGAAAAATGGACAAGTCGTGCTCAAAGTGTACAATCTTTTAGGCCAAACGGTGTGTACTTTGGTGGATGAAGTTCAGAAAAAAGGGTTCCATACCGTGGTATGGGATGGAAGAAATGCGCATGGCATGCCTGTTCCGAGCGGAATTTACTTCTGTCGTTTAGAATTTATGGACAAAGTGCTGGTCCGAAAAATGGTGTTGGCACGGTAGCCAAGGAAGAGGAGTCGCCCATGAAAAAAATGGCATGTGCATTTCTATTCGTGGCGGTTTTTGGACAAGCCCAAGTCCAGATTCCAGAATCCGGCACGCGGGGGACATTGTCCATAGGTCCCTCTTTTCAGCAATGGAAGTTTGAAGAAAGCGATACGCCCGTACGAGAGGTCGTTTTTCCTGTGAGTGTATTTTTTCCTTTGCGCAATGGATTCTTTTTCACTGGAACCAATACACCGGGGTTGGCCAAACAGGATACCCTCCAAATCAATGGACTTTCCGACACGTGGCTTCGGTTGACGTATGTCTTTCCGGGAGAGAGAATGATGGTGCATGTCGGGCTGGGGGCTCCCACAGGGCCTACCCGTTTGGATACCAGTGTATTTTGGCTCTCTCATACGTTGAGTGAAAATTTTCTCCGTTTTCGAGTGCCTGTGTTTGGTCAAGGGTTGGCAGTCCGTGTGGGCGGTGCTTTGGCATTGCCCATTCAGGAAGGCGTGATTGCAGGGATTGGCGCCCATTATATTGCGCATGGCAAATTTCAACCCTTGGACATCGATTCCAGTGAATACCAAATTGGAAACGAAACAAGTCTTTTTGCTGGTTTAGACGTCCAATTGGGTCCCAAAGCCAAATGGGCAATCAATATCAGCTATTCCATGTACCAAAGGGATAAATGGAATGGCAAGGAAATTTATGGTTCTGGGAAGAAACTCCTTGTCAATACTGCACTCACTGCAGGGCTTGGAACCGGAATTTTTTATGCCAACCTCAATTGGCGACAGCGGGGGAAAAATGAATACTGGATACAAACCGGCTTGGAAACCGAAGAAAAAAATTCCAATGGGGCTCAGACTGAATTGGATGTCTTCTATGAAATTCCCCAATCCAATGGCATGGTATTCCGTGTCCTTGGGACAGGTCGGTTTTATGCAAAAAACGAATACGGTGTGGGAGAAGCCAATGTGGGAGGAGGGGGATTGGGGATGGGTGTACCTCTCACCCCGGTGATCCGATTGGATGCAAATGTACTTTATCTTTCCGGCCAAAGGAAAACCAATGGGGAGAATTCAGCAATGTCCGGGTTGGATATCATGGCCAATCTTACGTTTGGATTATAGTGGGAGAAGAGCGATTTTGCGGTGGAGGTGCTTTTCATGAAGATAAAAATTTTTGCCATGATGGTTTTTTTGTCGTTCCTTTTGTTCATAGGCTGTACTGCGTCCAATTACAGTATTGCGGAACGATACCTCAAACAAAGAGAATACGTGGAAGCCCTGAGAGCCTATCTCCAGGCACTTCAGCCCCATGTTCGAGAAGGGAAAAGATGGATTTACTACGAAAAAGAAGCAGTGACTGGAATTGGGATGGTATACTGGTCTATGCAGAGATACGAAACTGCGATCAAAATATTGAATCTGGTCACAGAAAGAGACCCCGGGTACGGAAAACCTTATTTTTATCTTGGGCTTTGCTATGAGGCTTTGGGAAAAGAAGATCAAGCCATAGGGATTTATTCTCAATACGAACGCATTGAACCCTCCGATCCTTTCCGACAAATTCTTGCTGGAAGATTGGATTATCTTTCCAAGCGAAAAGTGGTGCACGATGTGGGAGAGGCATTTCAGAAAGAATTCCAGCTCGACATTGGCCAGTATCCAGAAAAAAGCATTGCGGTATTGCCGTTTATCAATCTCACGGACAATCGAGAATGGGATCCTCTTCAAAAAGGATTGGCAGAGTTGGTTACTGCGGATTTAAGAGAAGCGGGTCTGGTGGTGGCGGATCGACTCAAGACCGAACGTCTTTTTGAACAATTGGGAATGACTCTTTCTTCCTTAGAAAAACCAGAAGAAGCCTTGCGTTTTGGGAAAATGGTCGGAGCCCGGTATCTCCTCAAAGGGTCTTATCTCATCATGGGAGATTTTAAAATGACCTTGGATGCCAATGTCATCCCATTGGAAAATGTTTCCTCCGCCACTTCTTTCCCATTCAACGGGACTTTGGCTCAGCTTTTCCAGCTTGAAAAAGATATGATATTGCGTGTGGTCTCTCATTTAGGGGTGATGCTTACACCTCAGCAAAGAGAGAGGATATTAGAGATTCCTACCCAGAGTCTCGATGCATTTTTACAATACTCCAGAGGACTGAATGCCCTGGATAATGAAGATTATGCGTCTGCTTCTTCGTATTTTCGTCGGGCAGTGGAACTGGATTCTCGATTCCAGAGAGCCAAAGATTGGTGCATTGTCCCAGAAATTTGGATGGCTACGCATACCCAAAATTTGTTTCGGGTAGATCGGGAAGTGAGCTATCTCACCCGGCCGACTGCAGAAGGCCGTTTACCCTATACCATGGCTCCGAAATTGGTGAGTCCAGAGACGCGTCTTCAGTGGATGGGCGTTCGGCAGAAAGCGGCTGTGGTTTTAACCAATGACACGCGAAAGGCTTTTCCAGAAGCCGATGTGATGGGTGCTCCGATTCTTCCAGAATTGTTAAGCGAACCTCCTTCGCCACCGTCAAAATAAATAGAGACACGTTGCATAGGAGACATGAACCAATGCGAAAATGGATTTTTTGGGGATTTGTGGGACTTGGAATAGCGATTGTGTACGGCCAATCGTCCAATGTGAGTTTGCTCGGACGATGGGGGGTGGGCCGTTCAGAAGCGATTCATCGCAGGGGGATGTATACCTTTGTTGGCAATGGGCCCTCTCTTGAAGTGTATGTGAATAAGCGAGGTACGTATTCAAGAACCGATGTAGCGCTTTTGGACGGTGTGGTCAAAGACATTTGGACACGAGGGGATTTGGGATTCATTTATGTGGCTTGCGGGGAAGCTGGGATTTCCATCCTGAAATTCGACAAAAATAATGGAGACATATTGGGCGTTGTTTCGAGTTACAATACCCTGGGAATTGCAAGCGGGATTTCGCAATGGTATCAATACATCTACGTGGCAGATGGAAACCAAGGGATGCACATTTTGTATCTTGAGGATCCGGAAAGGGGGCAACCCCAGTTGCGAAGTACCTATCTTACCAAAGGGTTTGCCCATGATGTGTGGGTGGTGAATGATAGTACGGTGCTGGTGGCTGCGGACACTTCTGGCTTAATCGCAGTGAAAACCAAAGATCCGTTGCACCCTGTATTTATGGATTCGATTCGTGTCGCTTCTGCATTTACTGGATTTTCTGTGCCTCTCCCCCGGGTGTACCATGTGTTAACTCAGGATACGTTGGCCTATGTCGCTGCAGGATGGGGTGGTTTGCGAATTATTTCGATTAAAAATCCCAATTATCTCAAGCCATTGGGGATATGGACGTACGGAATTCCAGTCGAAGTGCGAAGCGTTTGGGTAGATGGGAATTTTGCCCATTTGGCCTGTGGTAAGGATGGGTTATTTGCTTCCATCAACGTTTCGGATCCTTACCATCCTACCGGACCTCCTTTTGAGAATCTCTCTACCGGAGGATATGCTCAGGACATTGTGGTGGAAAATGATACTGCATTTGTTGCAGATGGCTCTATCGGACATCACATTGTGCAAATTCAAGAAGGTATTGCGCCTTCGATTTTGAACACCTTTTCGATGGGAGATGCGGCTTGGGATGCGTTGTTTTCTGGCGACTATGTGTATGTGGCCGATGGCCAGTCCGGTGTGAAAATATTTGATACTCGAATTGAAAATCCGCCTGTGGAACGGCTGTCTCTCGCCGGGAGTTTTGCAAGTTCAGGAGAAGCGAGAAGATTGAAAAAATCGGGATCCGTGCTCTTTGTGGCAGAAGGATCGTATGGCATGAGTATGTGGAATGTTTCCAATCCAGTGGCGCCGACACGCATCGGAGAATTTCCCACAGAAGGAGATACGTGTTATCAAGTCGATGTGGCGGGGAGTTATGCCTTTTTGGCCTCTGGAAAGGATGGGCTCCGGGTTGTCGACATCAGTGGAAGTATTTTTGAGGTTCCGGGAAGTCCTGTGCAGATGCGATCCCGAGTCCGGGCACTTCAAGTGGTTTCACCGTATGTGTATGTGGGCGATTCTGCTGGAGTCTACGTGTATCAAATTGGCTCAGGTGGCACTGTGACCCGGGTGGATTCTCTTCCTTCTTCCGGGATTTCTTTGGATATTCGAGCCTTAGAAGTCAGTGGAGATACGGTGTTTGTGGCCAATGGGAGGTTTGGTTTATTGCTTTGGCGTCGGAGCAATGATGCCCTCATGATCAAAAATATCGAGGGGATTTGTACTGATATTGCGGTCCGAGAAAAGACCATTTTTGTCAGTGATCGCAGTCGAGGGTTTCGTATTTTTGATTTGTCAACGCCTGGAGAATGCAATGAAGTGGGTTATTACATCACAAAATCTGCATTGGGCGTAGCGGTTTCTTCGGGAAAAGTAGGGCTTTGCGACGGAGAATATGGATTTTATCTTTTGGAAAGCAATATTCGACCTCGGATTGTTCTTTCTTCCACCTCGCTTCAATTTGGTCCTGTACCGCCCAATTATTCACGCGCGTTGACGTTGCTGGTCATGAATCAGGGCACGTCTCTACTCAAAGTGACGGATGTGCGGAGTAACCTTGCGAGTTTTAAATTTTCTGCGACTTCGTTTCAAGTCGCTGCAGGGGACACCTATCGATTGGGAGTCCGGTTTGAACCGACCAATTTGACCTGGCCTTTTCAGCAATTGGGTTCTGCCCAAATTTCAAGCAATGATCCTGAAAATCCCATTTTGTCTCTCACCCTTCAGGGGGAAGTTTCTGCCTTGGTGACCGAAGGGCCTTACAGTCCGGATGCATTTACTGTGGGTCTTTGGCATTTTGACGAAGCAGATGGGGTGACTACTTTGACAGACGCTTCTGGCAATGCGCTCCACGGTCAGGTCAGCGGAAATCCGAGACGGGAAGATTCCCCTCGATTGGGATATGGACGGCAAATGGTTTTTGATAAAGTGGATGATTTTGTTCAAATTCCAGCCAATCCTTTGCTAAATCTTTGGAATACCCCGTTTACAATCGAACTATGGTTTTCCATGCTTTCAAAACCCCAAACGCAATACGTGCTTATTAAAAAAGGGAATGAAAATACCCAACAATTTGAACTTGCACTCTCTGCAGAGAGAGGCTTGGTGGGAAGAGTATGGGATGCTTCAGGAAACATGCATACGGTTTCTTCTGGTTCCATAGAGGTGTTCAATACCCAGCAATGGTATCATGCCGCTTTGACCTGGGACATGGATACATTGAAGCTGTATCTCAATGGTGTAATAAAAGAAAAAAGGCATGTTCCCAGTCCGTTGCGGTTTCAAAGTACAGAGTCTGTGGCAATAGGCGGAACCAGTTTGGGTGGATCTTTATTTCATGGGGTATTGGACGAAATTCGTATTTCCCATATTGCTCGAGAGTCCTGGGAATTTCATGTGGTTCGCTCTCGCATTGCCACCAATTTCAATGAACTCCAATTTGGAAATGTATTGGTCAATCGAAAACGGATGCTTCCTCTTGAAATTGCCAATATCGGAACCCAGCCTTTGTTTATTCAAGGGATTCAAGCGAACAATCTTCACGTCACGGTCCAAGGTTCTACTCAGTTCATTTTAGAAGGAGGCCAAAAGGATACCATCTGGGTCACTTTTTCTCCTGTAGGAGAAGAAGTGTTAGGACAGGGAAGTCTACTCCTTATTCAGAGCAATGATCCGACTTATCCAGTGTATTCCATCCCACTTCGGGGGCAGGGAGTAATGTCTTTTCCTGCAGGGCCGTATGTGTCTGATGCGTTTACATTTGGCCTCTGGCATTTGGATGAAACCAGTGGGGTTCAAATTACAGATGCGTCTGGGAATGGCATGAATGGGACACTTTCTGGGAACGTGTTTCATGAACTCGAAGTCCGAAAATTTGATTCTGGGGCCAGTTTGCGGTTTGATGGCACCAATGGAAGAGCAAGGGTTGCCTCTTCTTCTGAACATCGGTTCTTTCCCCAATGGGGTGGATGTACCATAGAGACCTGGTTTTATCTTCGGGGTCTCCCCATGGGAAAAGGCACTTTGGTCAAACGCGGAACTTCTGTTTTGAGACAATTTGAACTTTATATCGATAGTACTGCAACGCTTGTCGGACAAGTGTACAATGAAAGTCAACAGTCTATCCAAGTGGAAAGTAAATCCATGGGAACACTGCAAGTCCGGCAATGGTATCATACTGCATTGGTTTTGGATCGTGATACGTTATGGCTTTATGTGAATGGAAATCTGGTGTCTCGAAATCCAATGCAGGGCAGGTTGGCAGGGACTTTTTCTTCCCCTGGATTGGACACCCTTTCCTTTTGGATCGGCTCCAATCAGGAAAATACAACGCCTTTTTATGGATATTTGGACGAAATCCGTATTTCGCTCATTGGTCGACAACCGTGGGAATTTAACGTGAATTTGGCCCGGCTTGCGCTTTCTCCTTCTCAGCTCGATTTTGGAAATGTGGTGGTAGGAAAGTCTCGAACTCTGTATTTGACTTTTCAAAATCTAGGGATCGATACACTTGTGGTAAGCGATCTGATTTCGGATCGGCCCACCATTTTCCTTCCAGACACCAGCCGAGTGACAGTGGGACCTGGGAAGATGGCTCGAATGGGGGTTCAGTTCAAACCTGCCATTCAGGGTCCGGTTTCGGGTAAAATCACATTTCGGAGCAATGATCCATTTTGGTCAGTGCGCACGCTTGATCTTGAAGGAAATGGGATTCCAAGTTTTCCCATGACTGCGTATACTCCTGACATTTTTACTTCTGCCCTTTTCCATTTTGATGAATCCAAGGATACCACCGTGTGGGATTCTTCTCAATTTAGACTCCGCGGCGTCTTCGAAGGGACTGTGGTTCGGACAGATTCAGGTCGATACGGAAGCGCGCTTCGTTTCCAAAATGGAGGGATTTCTATTCCGTTTCATCCCACGCTTCAATTGTCGGATTCCCTTTTTACCATTGAATTTTGGTTGATGCTTTCTCGTACTCCGAGTAGCACTGGAATTCTTTTAAAGCAGGGGCATGGGGATACCACGAGTGTGGAATTGGATTTTAATCCCACGGCAAATCAAGGGGTTGTGGCCAAGATTTGGGATACACAAGGTGAATCCGTGGTTTTAAGAACCGGCACCACACCGGCATTTCAACTCCGACGGTGGTATCATGTTGCTTTGGTATTTGATGGGGATTCGTTGCGACTTTATTTGAATAATCAACAAAAGGACAAAGTGGCATTTTCGAGAACGCTTCGGAAACTGGTTCGGCCAGAGATCAAAATGGGTTGGGGTTTTAATAAGGAACAACCTTTTTGGGGCTATTTGGATGAATTCCGAATTTCCAAAATTCCACGAGAAGAATGGGAAATTCATGTATCTCCGCCTCACGCGTATGTTTATCCTCCCAATCTCAATTTTTCTACCGTATTGGTTCAAGATTCTCGAGAAAAGAAAATATGGGTTCAGAACTTGGGGGATCGAGATCTCTTGGTAAGTGCAGTGTCGATTTCTGGAGCCAGTACGTTTTCACTGCCAGATACTGCAAAACAGGCATTTACTTTAAGTCCATTTCAGAGCCGAATGATTTCTGTGATCTATCGACCTCTCACAGCGAATGTAACCGAAACTGCAAGTCTTGTCCTTTCATCCAATGATCCGGATCATCCAGAGATTACCATTTTGCTCGAAGGGAGTGGCGCAGAAGCCAAACGTCGCGGTCCTTATTCTGTAGATTCTTATACCATTGCTTTATACCATTTTGACGAAACTGCAGGAGACACAGTACACGATGTCTCTGGACGGAAACATCATGGCCTTCTCAAGGGAGTTCCGGGATGGAGTTCGAAAGGAGGGTATTTTAAAGGTGCTCTCCGATTTGACGGAAAGAAAAATTATGTGCTTATTCCAGCGACCTCTGATTTGATCTTTGATTATGCCTCTGAAAGCTTTACCATTGAATGTATTTTCCGGACCGATACTGTTTCTCAAACTTTACTGGCCTTAGGTTTTGAAGACAGCACGCATTCCATGAATTATGGCTTTTTCATTGACGAAGAAGGTCGATTGAAAGTTCCCCAGATTGGCGTGTCTGGATCCAGATATGCAGATGGGGCTTGGCATCATGTGGCCTTTGTGTGGAATCATTTTGTCCGTACCGGCCGGTTGTACGTCGACGGGACTTTGGTGCAGACTCAATCTCCCACTTCCTTCCCATTAAGAAAGACCGGGGCCTATTTGGTATTAGGGGCCGCAGAAGTGGATTCTTCGGTTTTTGCACAATATTTTCAAGGGTATCTCGATGAACTTCGTATTTCCAATGTCGTGCGTGAAAATTGGGAATTCCCTGTGCTCGAATATGGCATTGCGATTCAATCCATGACGCCGGATCCTCCGGAATACAATCAACCCGCGACCCTGATGGTTTATGTCCCTTCTGTACTCAATGCGCAACAGGTTCAATTGTATTATCGAAAAGGGGGAGAGACGAATTATCAAATGGTCAACGGAGAAAAGCAGACCAATTCTCTTTTTAAAGTTCAAATTCCAGCAGAAGCCATGACTCTCCAGGGGGTAGAATACTATATCCGAGCAATTACCCAAAAGGATACGTGCTTCTATCCAGCCATGGATCCTGTCAATAAACCGCAAGGACTCAGTGTTCGTTTTTCCAGGTTAGAAGCTCCGATCGCGTTTTATCACAAGCAATTTCGCATGTTTTCGATTCCGCTTCAGCTTGATACCACGACCGTGAAAGGAGTCTTTGAGGATGATTGGGGCGGCTACGATCCGTATCAATGGCGGTTGTTCTGGTGGCACAGAATCCAGAAGCGATACGTGGATTATCGAGATGGGCGTGGAGATTCTCAGGCCTATTTTGATCTTTCTCCGGGTCGAGCGTATTGGATGGTCACTTATCTCGAAAAGCACTTTGATGTGGGTCGAGGAAAAACCGTGCCTACAGATTCTGCGTTTGTGATTTTGATTGAACCCGGATGGAACATGATTGGAAACCCATTTCATTTTACTGTTTCCTGGGACGAATGTGCGGTGTCTTCGGATTCTGTGAGTGCACCTTATAATCCAGAACAAAAAAATGCTCCCAATTGGAAATTGCTCGAACCGTGGAAAGGATACTGGATTTACAATGCGGGGAATCAAGACGAAAAACTTTTTGTCCTTCCTCGAACGCAAGGGCTCAAAAAGTCTTTAAGATCATGGGAAAATGTGACCGAACCCCTGGATCCAAATGAGTGGGTTCTCCAACTCTCTGCTGAGTCCAAAATGGATGCAGATCCCTATAATTTTATTGGCGTGAAAAAAGGCGCTTCCAATGAGTGGGATAAGTGGGATCGGCCCGATCCGCCTCCTGTGGAAAATACCCTCACATTGGGGGTGGATCATAGCGATTGGACACAAAATCCGGGCGTGTATGCCATTGATATTCGCAATCCAGAAGGCTCAGGCCATTCTTGGCAGATTTTTGTCGAGCACCCCCAGGGCGGAGAGGAAGTGAGTTTAAAATGGCAATGGTTTGGCACTCTTCCTGACGGCTGGAAAGCGTTTCTTTTTGATCTTTCCGAGGGGACTTCCTTGGATCTCCAGAAGGCGTCACAAAAGACCATTGTTTTCAAGAAAGGTTCACAAGGAGTGCGTTGTTTTAAATTGGTGGCTGGCACAGAGGCATTTATCCGGTCAGAGGCAGAAGGGATTCCTTTGGAACCTGTGGTATTTCATTTGTACCAAAATTATCCCAATCCGTTCAATCCACACACAGTGATTCATTACAGCATTCCTCAAACCGGAGAAGTCACCCTGGTCATTTATAACACGTTGGGCCAAAAAGTGCGGACCTTGGTCCATTCCGAACAGAAGACAGGCCATTACGAAATTCTATGGGACGGAAAAGATGATCAGGGAATGCCAGTAACCAGCGGCATTTATGTGTATCGACTGAAAAGTGGAGAGAAAGTCGCTTCAAGGAAAATGATTCTTGTGCGTTAACGATAAGGATAAAGGACAATGGTATGAAGCAAAATTTTAGAATTCATCTCATCCTATTCGGACTCCCATGGCTTTTATTTGCCCAGACTGAAATGCCAGAGTCAAGTCCATTGGGCAAGGTCTATATGGGATGTGTGGTTCAAAATTGGCGATTGGAAAAACAAAAGCCCGTGGTCAACCAAATTTCTTTCCCAATCATTCTCAACGAGCCCATTGGCGAACATTTTGTGTTGCGGATCATACACTCTCCTGCCCAAACCAAATGGGATACTGCAAAGATCACGGGTCTTTCCGATACTTGGATCCAGGGCACGTATTTGTTTCCCAGCCGAAAGGCCATGCTTCATTTTGGGTTAGGGATGCCCACCGGGAAGACTCGGCTTACCAATTCAGAATACGAATTGGCCAAACATATTAGTACGAATTTCTTGCGGTACCAAGTGCCAGTGTACGGTCAGGGTTTTTGTGCCCAAATGGGTGGAGCCTTGGCGTTTGAACTCACACAAAATGTTGTGTTGGGAATTGGAGCCCAATATGTGGCGCATGGGTCGTATCATCCTGTACGATTCACTTATCAATACGATCAAATCCAAAAGGTGTTTGATGAACCTTACCGTCCTGGAAATGAGCTTATTGGCCAAGTAGGGGTCGATATTTTAATCAATGAAGAAACCAAATGTATTGTGGATGGGGAAGTGGCTCGATACGAACGGGATGTTTTGGCAGGAAAAGAAGTGTACAAAGCCGGAGAGCGTGCCACTTTTGGATTGGGACTGTATCGTCGTTTTCAATCTCAATACCTCTGGGCCTATGCGGTTTACCGAATGAAAAAGAGACCCCTGTTTGTGCAGGGTTTCTCTTCTAAAGAAGTCCAAAAGAATCAGGAAGGACCTCAATTGGAACTGGATTTTGTGTACAAAGCAGTGGCGTTTCGGGAAGGCGGATTTTTTCTTTTGGGAGAAGGACGGTACTATCAACATGAAAAAGGAAGTGCGTCCCCTGGCGGAACACTCATTGGTGGAGGCATTGGGGTGCAGTTCCAAATTTTCGAAGGGGCTTTGGCCGATCTTCGTGCCAAATTTTTTGGAGGCACGTTTAGAGGCAATATTACTCAACAAATCCTTGGAATGGATTTCCGAGCAGGTTTGTCTTTTGTTCTCTTATAATTAATATTTCCAATCACGCATGATCGCAGTCACTGCAGATTTGCATCTTACCCGTCGGGATCAAAATCCCGAACGATTTCATGCCTTAGAAAATATTCTGGATCAGATGCTTCAAGAAAAAGTGAATGTGCTTTTTCTTTTAGGGGATGTGTTTCAGGAAAACATGCAGAATTACGGAGAATTCGATGCCCTTTGTCAGGATTCCCGGTATCGTTCAATTCAATTTCATCTCATTCCAGGAAATCATGACCCGTATCTCACCTCTCAATTTTTCTCTGCAGAAAACGTGGTTGTCCATTCTCAACCTGAACTTTTTTCTGTGAAAGAAAAAGATTTCCCTATTTTGTGTCTTCCTTATACCCCCGAAAAAACCATGGGCGAGGAAATGATCCGCTTCAGAGATCAACTGCCAGAGTACCATTGGATTCTTTTTGGCCATGGCGATTGGGTCGAAGGATTACGAGAACCGCATTCCTGGGAGCCCGGAGTGTATATGCCGCTCACCCGGACCGATGTGGAGTCTCTGAAACCTGCTTGTGTGGTTCTTGGCCATATTCATAAGCCTACGGATCGGGATGTCATCCACTATCCAGGCTCTCCCTGTGGTTTGGACGTCACAGAAACTGGACTTCGCCGTTTTCTTTTCCTTGATCCTGCCACGGGTCAAGTAAGCCATCGGACTGTAAAAACCGAGAGGGTGTTTTTCTCAGAACGTCTCATTGCACTTCCTGTACAAGAAGAGGAAGAGTATATTCAACATGCATTTGATTCCATGAAAAAATCCTGGGGCATTCCTGAAAAAGAGCTCGGCCGGGTAAAACTTCGGTTGGAAGTGACCGGATATACTCGAGACAAGCATCGACTTGAAAAAACAATTCGATCTGTTTTCCAATCTGTTCAATTTTTCCGAGAGGGCGACCCTGATCTTTCAGAGGTTTCTGTCACTCAAGAGATGGACCGGATAGAAATCGCAGAAGCACTTCGAAGAGAAATCGAAGTCATGGATTGGCCCAAAGATCCTTATGCCCCATCTAAGGAAGAAGCTTTTCTCCATGCATTGAGAGTGGTTTTTGGTTTGTCATAATGGGTATTCGTATCACAGAAATCAATGTCCAGAATCTTGGACCCATTGATCGGCTTTCGATTCAACCCGGTCCATTGACCTGTATTTATGGACAAAATGAACGGGGAAAAACCTTTCTGGTCGAATTTCTCATCCGTTCGCTTTTTCGCCAGAGCAAAGAGTGGCGAATGCGATCTCCCCGGGGAACTGGTCGGGTCACCATTGAAGGGCTGGAGGAAAAACCGAGTTTCTTTTCACCTTCTTCTCCCAAAAAGTTAGAGGACTTTTTAGAAAAACGCGAGTTCGGTCTGCCTCCGGATTTTTCTAAGCTTCTTGTAGTAAAGGGTGCGGAAACCGAATTGGTCCAAAGCGAGGGAGGGGTGGATCGCAATGTGCTAAAATTTTTTCTTTCCGGTGCGGATGTTTTGGAGCGGATTCAGAATCGCATTTCAGAGACGCTTCAATCTGCCTCCTTAGAAAAAGGCCTTCTTATTGGGAAAAAGATTGGGGAACTCAAAGAACGAACAAAACTCGAAGAGGAATTGCGAAGGCTCGAACTTTTATTTGATCAGATTGACAAAGGGTATTCTGGCGGACCCAGTGCCATTTTACAACAGGAAAAAGCGCGAATCGAAGAAGAACTTGTGCTCTTGGAACGGGCAAAGCGATACGAGGCCTTTTCTTTGTTTTCTGCCGTTCAAGAGTTGGAACAGAAGCGGGCTCAAATTGACGAAAATCTCTTGAACCATCTTCGCCAAAAAGTGCATCATTATTTCCAAAAATCAGAAGAAATTCAGAAAAAACAGAAGGAAAAAGCGGCTGCAGAATTACGGAGTATCCATTATGAGTGGCTTCAGAGCGCTTTGGATCAATATCGGGATCTCATCAATCGAAAGTGGAGCAGTCCAAAACCATTTCTCCTTGTCTGCGGTGCTCTCATGCTTTTAATTTCGACTGCCTGTATTCTCTTGCAGCGGACTTTCTTTGCGATTATCACGCTTTTTTTGGGCTTTGGATTTGTGGGATGGTACATTCGTCAACTCCATTTGGCTTCAGAACAAGTCCTCTGCGCTGAAGAATTAAACGGCATCCGAAAAGAATTTGAGGTCCGTTTTCAGAGCCCATTGAGTGGACTTTCCCACTTAGAAGAAATGCTTCGAAAGCAAGAAGCAGATTACAACGAAGCCAGAATTCTGTCAAAGCAAATTGAAGAAGAAAAATTGAAACTCATGGAGGCTGAAGTTGAAATTCGAAACCTATTTTTCACCTTGGGACACGAGGCAGAAAAGCCCAGTTCCTGGAATGCGACTCTCAATGCCATTGAAACAACATTAAGATCTTTAACCAAAGAAATTGGAGCGAAGCGGGAAGCCTTGGCAAGACTTGCAGTCGAACCCGAGCATTATCTTTCCACACCCCAGCCGATTCAATACGATCCAGCCCGTCACAAGGCTTTAGAGGAAAGAAAGTTTTCCATTGAAAAAGAGTTAGAAAAGTACAGAGAAAAATTGGATCAATTGAAACAATTGATTTGTAATCAAACCGGCGACGAAATTACGCTTCCTTGGCCCCAACTCATCGAAAACCTGCAACGCGTTTGGCAAGAAAAATTGGACGTGTATCGGGATTTGTATGCAGAAATTTTGGGAAAAGTCGCACTCATGCGTGTACTTAGAAAATATCAAAAGGCAGAAGAGGAAAAAATTGAAAAGGGCCTCAACGGTCCGGAAATTATTCGGGTTCTCCATCACATTACTGGGCGATACACGGGGCTTCGTTTGGAAGGAGACATGCTCAATGTATTGGACCCGTATTCCATGTTTCCCATGAATGAGCTCAGCACAGGAGCCCAGGAGCAGACACTCCTTGCCTTGCGCATTGGATTTGCCTCTCGATGGATGAAAAAAGAAAAGCTTTTTCTTCTTTTAGACGATGCGTTTCAATATTCGGATTGGGAAAGAAGACGACGGATGGTGGATATGGCAGTGTCTTTGGCCAAAGAGGGATGGCAGGTATTGTATTTTACCATGGACGATCATCTTCGAGATCTTTTTCGCGAATATGGGAAACCCTTTGGAAAAGAGTATGTGGAAGTCACGCTCTATTAGCTTTTACTATTCTCTCCAATGATGATTCAATGAAGCAGAATAACCAATTTCGAGAAAAGCTCCTGAATCGTTTTCTCCGTTATGTTCAAATAAATGCTCCATCCAATGAAAACGTTTTGGAAAAAATTCCGAGTACTGAGGAACAAGTGGAGTTGGGTAAAACGTTGGTCAGAGAACTTCAGGAGTTGGGGCTCTCGGATGCCCAAATGGATGAATATGGCATTGTGATGGCAAGTCTTCCTTCCAATTTAGGTTCTGCTTCGGATAAAGTGCCTGTCATTGGATTCATTGCCCATTTGGATACTTCTTCGGATGTGCCAAGCCACCCAGTAAAGCCTGTGATTCACCCCAATTACCAGGGAGGAGATATTTTCTTGCCAGGTGCGCTGGAGAATCCATTGCGTGTTTCTGAAAATCCAGAGCTTTTGCAGCATCTGGGCGAAGACATCATCACATCAGACGGTACCACACTTCTCGGTGCAGACGACCGGGCAGGCATTGCAGAGATCGTCACGTTTTTGGAATTTCTTTTACTTCATCCAGAGATTCCCCATGGTCCAATCCGAATTGCTTTTACACCGGACGAAGAAATTGGAAGAGGCGTTGACCATTTTGATATTCAAAAATTCGGTGCAGAGGTTGCTTATACTGTGGATGGGGGTGGTTTGGGAGAAATTGAAGACGAGACCTTTTATGCTCGAGTAGCCATTTTTACAATTTTCGGAAGCAATGTGCATCCAGGGTATGCCAAGGGGAAAATGGTCAATGCATTGCGAATGGGCTCGGAAATCATTCAGGCTTTTCAAAATGAGCCAGCGCCTGAAACCACAGAGGGGAGGGAAGGATACTTCCATCCCCACCATTTTTCAGGGGGCGTGGGAAAAGCCATTCTCAAAGTCTTGATCCGGGATTTTGAACTTGCTGGAATTGAGGCCAAAATCCAAAAGCTTCAAGAAATTCAGAAGCAAGTCGAAATGCGTTACCCAAAAGGGAAAATCCATTTGGAAATCAAAGAAAATTATCGGAATATGCGAGATGATTTACAGAAAGATCCCCGGATTGTGGAATATGCACTGGAGGCAGTACGTCGTACTGGCATTTCTCCGCAACGCAAGGCAGTCCGAGGGGGGACCGATGGCGCCAAATTGTGCGAGAAAGGGCTTTTGACTGCCAATATTTTTACTGGGGGACATAATTTTCACAGTACCCACGAGTGGATTTCGCTTCAGGCCATGGAAAAGGCGGTTGAGACCTTGATTCAATTGGTGCAGATTTGGGTGGAAAGAGGAAGGGCTTTATGAGAGACATAGGAAGTCTTAAATTCTTCCGATATGATAATTGCCATGCCTGTCTCTGTGCCTCTATAGGGAGTCTCCATCTTGGAGGTGGAGACTCCTAGTGGACTTTGGTGCGAATATTCCATGCATCTTCCAAAAATGAAAAAAATTCCCCCAATAGACATAAGCCTTTTCGGTTTGGTCGCTATAATGTCTTATCCGCAGAGCATTTTGGAGCTGATTCAAATGAGTAGCAAGCGAAGATTGATAAAAATGGATCACCACTTCGTTCATGGCCTGTCCGTTGAGGACTTTTTTATAAAGTGATGAACAAAAGCGTCGGGTCCGTGAAGCTAACCCGTCAAATATTTAATCATTTACGCTTGTATTATTAAAAAAAAAATTACAATTTTTATCTTAAAAAGTCAAGAAAAATTTGGGTGCAATTTTTACCGAATCATTCTTTTTCTCAATCCTCGAAATCCCAAAAAGCCGGCCACGATGGTCATCCCAATGATATACAAAAGGTGCAAGAGAAGCACAAAATCGTATTCCCCTTTGCACACATGGCGAGAAAGTGCGACAGGATGGGAAAGCGGGAATATCCATGCAAGGGGTTGGATGACTTTGGGTAAGTGACTGATGGGGAAAATCACGCCAGAAAAGAAAAACATGGGCGAGAGAATGCCGGTAAAATAAAAGCTGAAATGGTTAATGGTTTTGACAAAAGAAGTGATCCAAAGAGAAATGGCACCAAACATGACGCCTGTGAGAAATCCGATGAACGGGGTGAGAAGCGCATGCGGTAATGGGAGGACACCAAAAATGCTCATGATCAAAAGCACAGCAAATGAAAAGAAAAATCCTTTTGTCCCAGCCCAGAGAATTTCACCCAAAAGCACATTGTTGACAGTGAGGGGGGCTGAAAGCATTCCGTCGTACACTTTGTCAAATTCAAGCCGGATAAAAGTCCCGTAGGAGCATTCAAATGCCGAAGTGAACATGGCAGAAGTGACCAAAAGCGCAGTGGCTAGGAATTCAAGATACGGAAGGTTTTCCATGGTTCCAATAAATTTCCCCAGACCAATGCCCACGCCTGCAAGGAAAATCAATGGTTCCATAAAAGGAGGAAGCCCATTGCTAATGAGATTTCGCGTATACACCAATACATGTCTGTACCACACACTGAAAATCCGATGGAAGAAAGTGGGCAAATTATTGCTGTTCATTCAAGAGCCTCCCTGTCATTTTGAAAAAAAGATCCTCAAGATTGGTAGGTCTTAAAAACCCAGTGCCAGGGGGGAGTTGGGTATTGAGCTTCTGGAGCAATGGCAAATCATGGGCATAAAATACTGAATGGCTTGAGGTCCCGTCTTTACGGATTCCTACAGGCACTGGAATTGTACTGAGATTGATTTCGTGGACTTCCAACGCCCATGGTTCCAAATGTTCCTCCAATAACGCTTTTGGATTTCCTTCCAGCACTTTTCTCCCTTTGTCCATGATGAGAATGGTATCGCAGAGCTGAAATGCCTCTTCCATGTAATGCGTGGTGAGGAGGATGGTGAGTCCTTCTTGCTTTAATTGGCGTAATTTATTCCAGATCAAATGCCGAACTTGAGGATCCAAGCCAGTGGTGGGTTCGTCTAAAATCAATAGTTTTGGCATGTGGAGCAAGGCTCTGGCAATCAAGAGCCGTCTTTTCATGCCACCGGAAAGTTCTCGGATTTTTGCTTTTTTCTTTTCAGAAAGTTCAAAAAAATCCAATAAATACGCAATGCGTTCTTCTGCTTCCTTTTTCTTCATGCCATAGAAATTGGCATACACCCAAAGATTTTGAAATACGTTCAGTTCTTCGTCTAAATTATCTTCTTGTGGCACGACGCCGGAAAGAAATTTAATGGCCAATTCGTTTTTTTGAGGATCATATCCAAACACTTTGACTTGGGTTTCTGGATGGGGATCTCGATCGCACATTCCGTAGAGCATGGTGAGTGCAGTGGTTTTTCCAGCGCCATTGGGTCCAAGAAAACCGAAACATGTGGCAGAAGGGACTGAAAAACCCAGATCGTTGACTGCTTTCACTGAACCATAGGTTTTGTAGAGATGCTCTACCTGGATGACAATTTCGTTCATAAATGGAACTCTCTCTTTAATGAAAAAAATGGATAAACTCGATTCAATTTAACGAATAAAAGGTCAAAAAGTTCCTTTTATTTTAGGAATTTATATCTTTCAGAAAATTTTCTTGCTTTTTCAGGGAATTTGGTTTAGCTTTTAAAGATTTTTAATTAGAGAGATTTTTATGGAAACTCTCCAATTGTTTTACGATTTTGAAGTCGACGATATTGACGGAAATCCGATTTCCTTAAGTGCATTCAAAGGAAAAGTGCTGCTGGTCGTCAATGTGGCCAGTCAATGCACTTATACTCCTCAATATGCGGGTTTAGAAGCGTTGTACCAAAAATACAAAAATCGTGGATTTGAAGTTCTGGCTTTTCCTTCGAATAATTTTTTTTGGCAAGAGCCAGGCTCAAACGAACAGATTAAAAAATTTTGTCAAGAAACATACGGTGTGACTTTTCCTCTTTTTTCAAAAATCCATGTTCGGGGCCGGTATATGTCGCCTTTGTACCGCTGGTTGATTGCCCAGCCTACGCAGCCCGTGCCTCCAGGGGCCATTACTTGGAATTTTAACAAATTTCTCATTAATCGAAAAGGGCAGGCGGTTTATCGGTTTCCGTCTAAAACCGAACCTCTTTCAGAGGAACTCATCCAAGCGGTGGAAATATTATTGAATGAATCGGAAAAAAATATCGCAATTTATCGAAAAAATGTGTATAATATGCCAATTTGAACAAAAATTTTGAAAGGAGAAATTACGCGCTCATGCCTAAACGTCCAGATATTCACAAAGTGCTGATCATTGGTTCAGGTCCCATTGTGATCGGTCAAGCCTGTGAATTCGATTATTCGGGAACCCAAGCCTGCAAGGCTTTACGTCGCCTGGGCTATGAAATTGTTTTGGTCAATTCCAATCCCGCGACGATTATGACAGACCCAGGAATGGCCGATGTCACGTACATTGAACCTCTTACTGTAGAATATCTCACCAAAATCATTGAGAAAGAAAGGCCAGATGCCTTGCTTCCCAATTTGGGAGGCCAAACTGGACTCAATCTCTCTTCCCAATTGGCAAAATCCGGGGTGCTTCAAAAATATGGAGTTCAAGTGATTGGCGTCAATGTGGATGCCATCGAACGGGGAGAGGACCGAATCGTATTTAAAGAAACGATGAATAAATTGGGCATTCCGATCCCCAGAAGTGAAGCAGTCCATTCTGTGGAAGAAGCAGAAAAAGTCGTAGAGAAATTGGGCTATCCTGTGGTGATTCGGCCCGCGTATACTTTGGGCGGAACGGGTGGAGGATTGGTTTACAATGCAGATGAACTTCAGGTGGTGGCGAGCCGAGGGCTCTCTGAAAGTATGATTCACCAGATTCTGGTCGAAGAATCTGTGGAAGGATGGGAAGAATTGGAATTGGAAGTGGTCCGGGATGCCAAAGGCCAGAAGATCACCGTATGTTTTATTGAAAATGTGGATGCCATGGGTGTTCATACAGGTGATTCTTATTGTGTGGCTCCCATGCTCACCATTGATCCAGAACTCCAGAAAAAACTTCAAAAATATGCTTACGACATTGTCGATGCCATTGAAGTCATTGGCGGAACCAACATTCAATTTGCGCATGATCCGAAAACTGGCCGTGTGGTGGCGATTGAAATCAATCCTCGAACTTCTCGGTCTTCTGCATTGGCTTCCAAGGCAACCGGTTTTCCCATTGCCTATGTCTCTTCTCTTTTGGCAGGCGGGTTGACTTTAGACGAAATTCCCTATTGGCGAGAAGGCACCTTGGAAAAATACACCCCCTCTGGGGATTATGTGGTGGTGAAATTTTCCCGATGGGCTTTTGAAAAATTTCGGGGGGTAGAAGATCGCCTCGGGACTCAAATGCGGGCCGTGGGCGAAGTGATGAGTATTGGAAAAACGTACAAAGAGGCCTTTCAAAAAGCGATTCGGTCTCTCGAAATCGGAAGATACGGTTTGGGATTTGCCAAAGATTTTCATAAACGTTCTCTCGAAGACCTCCTCAAAGCGTTGCGATTTCCCACCAGCGAGCGTCAATTTCTCATGTATGAGGCCTTACGAAAAGGCGCTACTGTAGAACAATTGTATCGACTGACCTATATCAAACCCTGGTTTATTCAGCAGATGAAGGAATTGGTGGAACTGGAGGAAAAAATTCTAAAATACAAAGGGAAAATGCCTCCGGATGAGCTTTTGATTCAAGCCAAAAAGGATGGATTTGCGGATAAATATTTATCCCAGATATTGGGAGTTCCTGAAAAAGAAATTCGAGAGCGTCGGATCGCTTTGGGCGTGAAAGAAGCGTGGCAGGCAGTGCCGGTGAGTGGTGTGGAGAATGCAGCATATTATTATTCTACGTACAATGGACCAGACATGGTACCAGTAAGTTCCCGAAAGAAAGTGATGGTTTTGGGAGGAGGGCCAAATCGGATTGGGCAGGGGATCGAATTCGATTATTGTTGCGTGCACGCCGCATTTGCGCTTCGGGAAGAAGGATACGAATCCATTATGGTGAATTGTAATCCAGAAACCGTTTCAACCGATTACGATACTTCGGACAAACTCTATTTTGAACCCCTCACGGTCGAAGATGTGCTTTCCATTTATGAAAAAGAAAAACCCGAAGGGGTCATTGTCCAATTTGGAGGTCAAACGCCTTTAAACATTGCCAATGAATTGGCCCAAGCCGGTGTCCGCATTCTTGGTACTTCTCCAGATACCATTGATTTGGCTGAAGATCGGGATCGATTCCGAAAGATGATGGGAAAATTGGGCATTCCTCAACCAGCCTCTGGCATGGCAAGTAGTTTGAGGGAAGCATTGAAGGTGGCAGAGCAAATTGGATATCCGTTAATGGTTCGCCCCTCTTATGTACTTGGCGGAAGAGCCATGGAAATTGTCTTTGATGAAGACATGCTTCGGCATTATGTGAAAGCCGCAGTGGAAGTTTCTCCGGATCGTCCCATTCTCATTGATAAATTTCTTGAAAATGCCATAGAAGCAGAAGCGGATGCCATTGCAGACGGTCATGAGGCCTTTGTGCCTACTGTGATGGAACACATTGAATATGCAGGCATTCATTCTGGAGATTCTGCCTGTGTGATTCCCCCAGTAGGCATCCCTGAAAAGCACATTCGCACCATCGAAGAATATACCAAGCGAATTGCCCTCGAGTTGGGGGTGGTGGGTCTTATTAACATTCAATACGCCATTGCCAATGATACGGTTTATGTTTTGGAAGCCAATCCCAGGGCTTCCCGGACAGTTCCTTTGGTCTCCAAAGTTTGCGGAATTTCTATGGCCAAGATTGCAACCAAAATCATGTTGGGGAAAAAACTTTCTGAGTTTAATTTACAGTCCAGACGCATTCCCTATTTTGGAGTCAAAGAGGCGGTTTTCCCCTTTAACATGTTCCCTGAGGTGGATCCGATTTTGGGGCCTGAGATGCGTTCTACCGGCGAAGTGTTGGGCATGGCAGATTCTTTTGGGCTTGCTTTTTATAAATCACAGGAAGCGACAAAGCTGGCTCTCCCCTTGGAAGGAAATGTGCTTATCACAGTCACGGATCGGGATAAAGCCGCCATTGTGGAACCTGCCCGACGATTTTCCCAAATGGGCTTTACACTCTTTGCTACACAAGGTACAAGAGAATTTTTGGCCAAACATGGGATTCCGGCCAAGCCAATTTTCAAAATCCATGAAGGAAGACCCCACATTGTGGACCGGATTAAGAACGGAGAAATTCAACTGGTCATCAATACTCCCAAAGGCACAGTCGCAGAGGCAGATGATTCGTATATTCGCAAAGCAGCCATAAAATATAAGATTCCCTATATTACGACCACTACGGCCGCTCTGGCAGCGACCATTGGGATTGAAGCAAGGAGAAAAGGAGAGGCGCCTGTAAAATCTTTGCAAGAATACCATCAAGAAATTCGATAGATGGCTATTCCTGTAAAAAATCGGGATCATTGGTTTGTAAAACTTTTAGAACCTTATTACAATGGAGGAAAAATGAGATCCATTCACAAATGGTGGGTGTGGGGCTTGGTTTTGGGTTTAAGTATGGTTCTTTTAAGCCAAGAAAAGACAGAACCTGTGTCTCCGGATAGTCTTTTCAAAGTCCAGAACATTGCCCCGTTTTGGTATGCAAGTTTGGAATACAAAGGAAGTTATGCTCAACACGCCAGTGCATTTCAAACGCTCTACACAGAAGCAGGGAAGCAAGGTATTCAAGGAGGTCTCCCATTTGGGATTTATTACAACAATCCTGAAAACACACCCGAAGCAGAACTCCAGTGGGAAGTAGGATTTGCACTGAAGGATTCCATTGGATTACAAGCCCCTCTCCAATTGAAAAAATGGCCTTTTACGACCATTGCCACGACCTTCTACCGAGGCGTTTTTGGGGACACCACCATGGGCCAATTGTACCAGAAATTCTTTACTTGGATCGGTGAAAAAGGATACGTGCCTTGTGGCCCTGCCATGGAAAAATTTTTGGCTCCCCCTACACCGAATGAAAAAGGGGAAATGATACTTCAAACCCAGATTGTCATTCCTGTGGAAAAACTCAAAAAATAAACGAAAAGCCCTGGGATCTGAACTCCCAGGGCTTTTTCATTTTTTAGGAAATGTTCTTTTTATACCCGAAGAATTCTTCCTATAAAGAGAAGCGTATTGGAGGAGGTTTCTCGAATGACACACACAAATGGACGGTCAATTCGCATCACAGGACGCACACTGACTATTCCGACAGAAATACTGGTCACTCCTGCTGCTTCGGTTCCTTTTTCATCCACTTCGAGAAAAGTTTTATGCAACACTTGTTGAATGAATAGATTGTCCTCTATAGAAACGTCTTCTTTTACCACCATGGGAGAAAAATCTGCTTTTGTTGGATCAAAAGCAATGCCCATCCCCAGGGTCGTCAGGGCATTGTTGAGTATTCTTTTGTCTTCCACTTTGAATTTGGGCATTTGAAGCATCAGAGACACAGGATGGAGTCTGGAGATCCATTCATTCCATTGGGTTTCTGTCCATGAATCGATAAACTCATGGATGGAATGGCCGGGTTTGGGAAGAAAAATCGTCATGGAAAAAGCCCCATTGCCATACGGTAAATCCACTGCCTGAAAGGTTTCGTTTTCATCGTAAGAAAATTCTCCCTCTTGGTGCATCATCTGACAAGAGAGAGAATCTCCTTCAGAGGAGACAAAGACATCTTCTCGGGTGTTTTTGGGATCAAACGGAGACATCCAGGTTCCTTTAAAATACACTGCATTGATGAGAAAAAGCATGGTCGTTGGATCAATGAACTCGGACTCAATAATTTCTGTGATTTTCCCTCGGGTTTGGGTATTCACCCATTGATTGATGATTTGCGGTGCTTGTGGCGAATTGAAATCCAGTCCCCTCACAGATGCGTAGAAGAATGTTTGATTCAATTGAATAAACGACGGATGGATCGGAAAATGCTCTCGGTACCAGATCGAATTGGCAATGGAGAGCACCGTATGCGGATCGAGATTGGGGAGAAGGTCCAGAATGTTTTTATAGGTTTGATTTATTTGTTCTGGAGCCCAATCTCCAAATCCAAGCACCCTTTGGATTTCGGATTTGGTGTCTCCTCCTGCCCCATTCCACGCCATTCCCAGCGCCATGGACACACTCAAAGGACAAACGCACAAGTTTTGTGTCTTTTCCTCCTGAGCAAGTTCTCGGAATAACTCAATTCCAAAGCCATTGCTGGTTTGAAGCAGGGTCTTTTCAAACGCAGTGAATTCTCGAGGCGAAGGTTGGATTTCAGGCGGTAAAGCCCACTTTCTGTGACATCCTATGAGAAGAAGGATGGCACAGGCCAATACAATGCTTTTGTTTTTCATATGGCCTCCATTTTATGAAATCCAGAGAATACAATGAGATTGTATTTTCCATTTTTCCTGGTCTTTTATCAGAAAAAGGATTTCTCCATGGCTTGCCAAAGGAGCCCAGAACCGAAAATAATACACCCATATCTGGGTTCTGGATCTGTTCAATCCCACCCGTGAAATGCCGATCACGCCTCCTGCGTCTGGATATTTTTACCTCCAATCCCACATTTCGTATTCAGAAATCAATACATAGGGTTTTCAAGAAGAAACTCTTTATTTTCTTGGATGGAACCAAACCAAGTGGTAGAATCCCAAAATACTCCTTTCGGCTCAGCATAAAATGTAGGATCTTTAAAAATCGCCTCATAGACCGCATTTTCTTCTTCATCTGCTGCCAGTTCACATTCTAGAGGCATTTTATTTTTTTCGCAGGCTTTCCCGCAGAAAAGAAGACTGAAAAAAATCCATTTTTTGGCCATTGGTCCCCCTGTGGATGGTCTCATCGATGTTTTCAAAAATAATTATACAATATCAAAGATATAAAGTCAAGAAGAAATCGGAACGGAATTTTTTATTCCGGTTCCTCTGCAATGCGTTTCCCTTTTTCCACATCCACCAGGCACAATAAAATGCCACCTACAAGAAAAAAGAAAATCAGCGAGAGAATGCCCACACGACTGGTTCCCGTGAGCTGTCCAATAAAGCCAAATACAGCAGGGCCTAAAATTCCTGCAAATTTCCCACTAATATTATAAAATGCAAAAAATTCTGCAGATTTGGATTTGGGGATCATGGAGCCAAAAAGTGAGCGACTTAAGGCCTGGGTTCCGCCTTGCACCACGCCGACACATCCTGCAAGGAGCCAGAAATGCCAGGCTTTTGCCATGAAAAATCCGCCGAGAGTGATGCAGAAATAACCGAGAAGTCCTACAAGAATGGCCTTTTTAGCGCCTATCCATTGCGCGATTTTTCCAAATAAAAATGAAAACGGGATGCCAATGAGTTGAGTCAAAAGAAGCGCGCAGACCAAATCCAAAGTGCCAATCCCAATTTCGTCTCCATACGCAGTGGCCATTTTGATAATGGTTCCAATCCCATCATTATAAAACCAGAATGCAAGAATAAAAAGAAACGCTTCCCTGTATTTTTTGAGTTCTGAAAATGTATTTTTGAGTCTTTTCAACGCGAGAGACACATAATGCGTTTGTTGAAGAGAATGGCCCTCTCCGCCCATTTCTGGGACAAAAAGAAAAAGGGGGATCGAAAACACAGCCCACCAAATGCCCACACTCAGAAAAGAGAGCTTCATGCCTAAAAGGGGAAAAGGTTCAGGATGCGAGGGGAGCACGGTTTTTGGAAGTATCCATAGCATGAGAATATTCAATGCGAGTAAGATGCCTCCGCCCATATAACCCAGTGCATATCCTCGAGTCGAAACTTCGTGCATTTTTTCAGGGCCTGCCACATGGGGGAGCATGGCATCGTAAAACACTTCTCCCACCGCAAACCCAATTTCTGCGAGGATGAAAAACATCGCGGTGAGAAGCCAATCCCCATATCCAGTCAGTGCGAGAAGAGAGGAAAATAAAATTCCGAGCCCCGCAAATACACCCAGAAAACGTTTTTTGGCAGATCCATAATCTGCGACAGGCCCTAAAATCAACGAGAGTGTGGCAACCAGAAGCATGGAAATGGCAGAAATATATCCCCAAAGGGAAGTGGCCAGGGCGTGGCCTTGTTGATCAAGGGGTCCTGCGCTGACTTTTCGGAAAAAAATGGGTAGGAAAGAAGCCATGATGGTTGTGACAAAGGCAGAGTTGGCCCAATCGTACAAGCACCAGGCATTGATCCAACGGGTTTGCTGGTCGGATTTTGCCATTTTAAAGTGTCGAAATAAACCGGATGAGTTTTTTCAATGCCCTGCGGTATGCCTTTTGGGGCAGTACGGCCAATACGACTTGATCTCCCAGGGCATGAAAATAATGAAACGCAATACGCTGGTTTTTTTTACCTCGAAGGACGATCTCTTTGACAGGGACTTCCTCACCGAGAAGTCGTGTGGCTTCCTGAAGGGAAAACGCAAATTCGAGAAGATCTCCTTCACGGTACAGAGACGGATTGCCTTGACCCGCCAGGAGCAGTCCTTCGGACGAAAAAAGAAAAATCCCATTCCACCGAGTTCCCTCTCCCAATCGAACCATGGCAGATTCAATTTGTTCTTGAAGAGAGCCGTTCATGCCCGCATCCTTTGGACGTCTTGGGAGAGTTGGGCTTTTACATGGGTAACCACTTGTTTAATCACGGTTTTTAATGTGGGGAAAACACCTACTCCCGTAAGTGCAGATGCTTCAAATGCAGGGACACCAAAAAAGTTGAGTTTCTGTTGCATTTCTTCTACACTGGCAATTTCTGGAAGATCTCTTTTATTATACTGGAGAACCCAGGGAAAATTCTCCAGGCTTTTTCCATGGACAATCAGTTGTTTTTCCAAATCCAATAAGGTTTCCAAATTTTCTTCCATTCGATCTCTTTGAGAGTCTGCCACGAATACAATGCCATCCACTCCATTGAGCACCACTTTTCGGGTGAGCTGATACCGAATTTGGCCCGGCACGGTGTATAAATTAAACTTCGGTCTTTTCCCTTCGATGTGACCCACCTCGAGCTGAAGAAAATCGAAAAAGATGGTTCGTTCTTCATGCGTTTTCAGCATGACCAGATCGCTTTTGAGCGCAGGATCAATATGCTCATAAATATATTTTAGATTTTGTGTTTTTCCGCCTAAGGCAGGTCCGTAATACACAATTTTGAGATGGATTTCTTTTAATGCCCAATTGATGAACATAGCTCCCCTTTCTTCATTTTTCTTTCAATGAACGATCCAATGCATCGTCTAAAAGGGATTCGAATGTAGAATTAAAAATTTCTTTTTCTGGATTTTGAACCGGTTGGGAAAGAATGGGAATCAATTGCTCTACTGTTCTTTTGGTAAACAGCCGAATCATCCCGAGTGCAGTCCCTGTTTCAAATATCACAATGAGAAAATGATCTGAATCCACTGCACAGACAAACATGTTTCGTTTTTCTCCCTCGTGGAGGACCATTTTAAATCGGCCTGCTTCTCCTAAAAGAAGGGCCAATTCATTGGAAGCAGAAAATTGTCCTGCGGTGAGATTTGAGACAATTTCTAAACGGCTTCCTTTCCATCCTTTTCCCATTTGCTGGGCAAGAATTCGGCCTGTGCCATCCACTAGCAAAATGGCCATGACCTGCAATTTCTGGGCAAGGTCTACCAAATTGGCCATGATGCGGTCAAATTGCTCCTGGGTCAAAAACGTCTGGGAAACACTGGCCTTTTGATGTGGTTCCATTTCTTTTCCTTTCAAAATTACCAGCCTTCTGCGATCCGTTCGATCAAAGGAATTGGAAGACCGCATGCGCGCATTTTTTCTTGCACTTTTGGGATTTCATACGCAATGCGTTTCAAAGTGAAATGGCGTTTTTCTTCGTCAAAGATTCCGTAGGCTGCCCGAGGGTCTCCGTCTCGGGGTTGTCCGACACTTCCCACATTAATCAAATATTTTTTCGAAGATTCGAAATGAATTTCATCTGCATTTTGCAAAAGAATGTCTCCATTGGCTTCTTGGATAAATGCAATGGGCATGTGGGAATGACCGATAAAGCAAATTGGTTTTTCCATGGCGTTGAGATTTTGTACAATTTGCGATTCTGTGAAAATATAATCCCATGCTTCTGGCGCCTCTGGCGTGGCGTGGACTGCCATCCAATCTTTTTCAGAAAAAACCAAAGGAAGTGTATTCAAAAACAGGACTTGTTCAAATCCCAGGACTTTTTGGGTCCATTCAATTGCGATTCGGGCATTTTCGTTAAAATCGTGCATGGAAATGGCATTGACTGCGGCGGCATCGTGATTGCCCATAATCGTTGCGTACGCGATTTGTTTCATCTGTTCTACGCAAAGATTCGGATCCGGGCCATATCCCACGACATCCCCCAAACAAATGATTCTGTCCACTTTTTCTTTCTCCAGCGCCTCGAGCACGGCTTTCAATGCTTCAAAATTTCCGTGAATGTCTGAAATGATCCCTGTTTTCATTATTTTTAATTCTTTTGCAAAAAATGCGCCAAAAATTAAAGTAAATCCATTGGGTCCATGTCTACTGAGATGCGCACATCAGGATACTGGGGATGGGAGAGATACGCAGAAAGCGCTTTTCGTACCGCATTGCGCAATCGGGTTCCTCCAGGATCCTCTTTTTTCCGAATTCGGAAAAGGATGTGATACCGGTAATCGCGCTTGAGTCGACTCAAATAGGCAGGCGCAGGCCCCAGAATTTCGAGACCCTTTTCTTTTGGAATATACGAAAGAAACGCGTGCGCGCTTTTTTCCACATGGGTTTGGGAAGGAGATTTAAATCTCACTAGGGCCAGTCGACCAAAAGGCGGATACCCCAGTTCTTCCCTTTGTTGCATTTCCCACTGAAAAAAGCGTTCATAATCATGATTTTTTGAAAATTGTAATACCGGATGCTCTGGACAAGCGGTTTGGACAATGACTTCGCCTTTTTGATCCTTCCTTCCTGCCCTTCCTTCAGCCTGGGTGAGAAGCTGGAAGGTGCGCTCTGCAGACCGAAAATCAGGGAAAAAGAGCCCTGTATCTGCAGAAAGAATGCCCACCAAAGTCACCCCAGGGAAATCGTGCCCTTTGGCAACCAATTGCGTGCCCAAAAGAATTTCTGCTTTGCCCTGGGCAAACTCCTGGATTAGCCGGATGTGCATGCCCTTTTTTCTCAAGGTGTCCAGATCCATGCGAAGAATTCGAATTTTGGGGAAAAGCGCTTTGAGCTCTTCTTCGATACGCTCTGTTCCAATGCCCCGATATTGGACATTGGTGCCTCCACAAGAAGTACACACTTCTACCGGTTTTTTCTGAAATCCGCAGTAATGGCACTTCAATCGATTTTCTTTTAAATGAAAAGTGAGACTGATGGCGCAATGAGGACAGGTTTCAATGAATCCACAGGATTGGCACCGAATCCAGGGTGCATATCCCCGGCGATTGTGGAGAAGGATGACCTGTTCGCGTTTCTCTATTCGTTCCTGAATGGCCCTGAGAAGACAAGGAGAAAAAATGCCAGAAGGAATGGTGTCTTTTTGATTCACCTGAATGACTGTGGGAAGAGGAATGCGATCGATTCGTTCAGGTAAACGGCAAAGACGATATTTTCCTATCCGGACATTGGCATAGGATTCCAGGCTGGGGGTCGCGGAGCCGAGGATCACTGGACAATGGTTGCATTGGCCTCGCATAATGGCTGTGTCGCGGGCATGGTATCGTGGCGCAGGATCGTTTTGCTTGTAAGAGGTTTCGTGTTCTTCGTCCACCACGATCAGGCCAATATTTTCCAGAGGGGCAAACACGGCAGACCGAGGTCCCAGCGCAATTTTTGCCCTGCCTTCTCGAATACGTCTCCAGGAATCAAACCGTTCCCCTCTTGACATTCGGCTGTGAAGAACCGCGACTTCCTCTTGAAAAGCACTTCGATATCTGGCCACGGCTTGGGGGGTGAGCGAAATTTCAGGCACCAAGACCAACGCTGTTTTGCCCAATGCCAAACATTTTCGAATGCATTCGATATACACTTGCGTTTTTCCACTTCCAGTGACTCCGTGGAGAAGAAATACTTGAAATGTTCCATTGGAAAGCGGTTTTTCAATCTCCTCCACTGCACTTTTTTGAGCTTCTGTGAGGGCAAAAGCAGTGGGGGCAGGGAGGTCCAGTTCAGGATACGTGTCTCGAACCACTTCCTCTTCCCATATTTCAATCCATCCAGAGGATTCTAATTTTTTTAAAACCTGCGCATCCACGTCCAGGTCTGAGCGTTTTGCTTCGCCTCCGTATTCCAAAAGCAGAGAAAGTGCCTTTGCCTGGGCCGGGGCCCGTTTTTTGAGTTTAAGGAGGATTTCATTTGTGGGTTCTTCCTGGAGAGAAATCCATTTTTCTTTTTTAATTGAATGCTTTTCTTTTAAAACATATTCCAACCGAACAAGGCCTTTTTTTTCCAATCGATGTAATCCATAATAAATCCGGGAATGGCCCAGTTTCTTTTCCAAACTCGAAAGAGAAACCGATTTTTGAGCAGGAAGCATTTCCCAAATTTCTTTCTCAATCGGGGAGAGGGAAAATTTTTCAGAAAAGTTTTCTCTCACCGGGGTAATAAAAACCTGGGTTTCTCCTCCATACCCGGGTGGTAGTGCGATTCTGAGCACTTCTCCCCACGAACACAAATAATATTCTGCAATCCATTGGGTGAGCCAAACCAGATCCCGAGGAAGTGCAGGATAGGGATCTAAAATGTCTTCAATGGGTTTAATATCTAAAAGATCACTATGATCCAGAAATTTTACAACCATTCCACTGACTCTGCGTCTCCCCAAAGGGATCTTCACCCGATACCCGATTTCAATCTCTTCTTGGAATGGTTCTGGGATCGCATAAGTTAAATGAAGAAATGGAGGGCACAAAAGGACCACTTCGGCCAGTTGTTTTTTCATTTCAGAATGCATATTTTAAATATACAAAATCCATCCGCAAAATCGAAAGGAGAATGTGCCAGGATTGATTTTCATTTGGAAATTTTGGATTTTAATGATAAATTATGGGATGAAAATGAAAAAAATACAAAAACAATGCTCTCTCCTCTTTCTTCTGTTCACTTTAAGTGTAGGAGGGTGTGCGAGTCAAAAGCTCACTCTGGCAAGAGATTCTGACTCTCCAGATCCAAGGGCAATGGACCTTTTTCTTGAAGGTCTCGTGTGGGAATTAAAACAAAATCCCGCCGCCGCACTTTTGGCCTATCAAGAGGCATTGCTCTACGATCCCCAGGCCGTCACGATTTACAAACGGATTGGAAAAAACTATTTGTGGATGGGGAAGACAGAAAGTGCTTTCCGAGTTTTTCAGCATGCGCTTGGGTTGAATCCCAAAGATGTGGAAACCCATCTCCTCATTGCCCAAATTGACATGGAACAAGGCGATTGGATTTCTGCAGAAAAAGCATTGCACACCATCCTTTCGATTGATAGCACTCATTTTGAAGCGGAATACCAATTGGCATTGCTTTATCTCAGAACAAATCAATTGGATCGGGCCATCAATTTCTATCGCCGTCTCCTTCGGCATTCGGATTCATTCGATTCTCGGTTGTACGTCACCCTGGGCAATCTCTACCTTCGACAGAAAAAATTCAAAGAAGCAGAAGACGCATTTCGACAAATTCTCCAACAGGATTCTTTGGATGTCAGTGGCCTTTTTGGTATTGGGATGGTCAAAGATTCCCTAAAGGACACCCTCTCTGCAATGGCATGGTATGAAAAAGCGCTTCAATTGGATCCGGATTTCGAAGAAGTCCGAGATCGGTTGGCAGAGATTTATCAAGAACAGAAACATTGGGAGAAAGCCATTGCGCTTTGCCGAGAACGGATTGCGCTTGATTCTACCAAAATAGAAAACTGGCTTTCCTTGTGCGATGTGTATCGGAATGCAGAAGATTCGATTTCTGCATTGGCCCTTGCCAAAGAAATCATTTCTCGTTTTCCAGATCAGTGGCAGGCGTATTTGAGTTATGGCCGGCTTCTCATGGATTACCAAAAACCAAAAGAAGCGTATGAACAATTTCAGAAAGTCGTTTCCTTGGCACCAGACAATTTTTGGGGTCTTGCTTTTTCGGGCATCAGCTTGGTCCATCAGGACAGTTTGACTTTGGCCATTTCTTGGTTTCAAAAGGCCCTTTCGCTCGTTCCTGAAGATCCTTTGGTGAATTATTATTTGGGTACGGTTTTGGTTCGGTTAAAAAAGCCCAAAGAAGCCATTCCGTATCTTGAAATTTCTATTCAGGCCAGACCCAATTGGGTCAATGCATTGAGCGCTTTGGCCGGCGCGTATGAAAGTATTGGAGAATATGCGCGGGCAGATAGTTTTTACACCCGGGCGCTTCAACAGGATCCTGAAAATCCTTTGGTATTGAACAACTATGGCTATAGTCTTTCGGTACGAGGGGTGCGTCTCGAAGAGGCCATGGCCATGTCCAAGAAAGCATTAGAAAAAGATCCTGAAAACGGGGCTTATTTGGATACCATGGGATGGATTTATTTTAAAATGGGGGATTATGAAAAAGCGCGGGAATACATTGAAAAGGCCTGTCAATTTCAAAAAAATAGTGCTGAAATTTATGAGCATCTTGGCGATATTTACGAAAAACTCATGATGAAAGAAGAAGCAATCCAAATGTGGGAAAAGGCGCTCGAATTGGACCGGGGGAATCTCCAATTGCTCAAAAAGCTTGGACGGGTACCAAGCAACACCCCAGCGGATGTTCCATGAAAAAGAAAAGTGTGGTTTTGCTTTTATTTTCTATTTTTTGGGGATGTACTCCCTCCTTTTTTTTGTCTCATGAAGAAAAGAGCATGGATCCGCAAACGCTTTTTCTGAAGCTCAGGACTCCGAAAGAGCCACTCCATACATTTCAAGCCAAAGGGCTATGGACTTTCCACACCGAGGGAGGCACGTTCCGGGGTCAGCTTCAGGTCAGAGCAAAACTCCCGGATTCCATTTGGGTGAAAATCGAAGGACCTTTGGGAATCGATATTCTTACTTTTCGCCATACCCGAGGTCTTATCACTGCCTATAGTCCTTGGATGGGAGAACCGATCTTGGAGATGCCGGATTCTCTCTGGTTTAAGACTTTTCCTCCTTTTGAATTGCATTTTTCCCAAACCCCTTTGCTTTTTTTAGGACAAATGATCCCGAAAGAAGATTCTCTGGTTTCTTTTTCTCGGAAAAAGAAACTCTACGTGGCCCATTTTTCAAATCATGAAACGTGGTGGATTGATCCTCGAGGGCCTGTCGTTTCCCAATGGGAAAAAAGGGATGAAACGGGGAAGCCGATTTTCTGGTATAAAGCCCAGCGTTTCAAATCCAGTGGAGAATACCGGATCCCCAGGATGATGCAGTGGGGCTCGGGTGAGAACAACACAGTTTCCCTTTTTTATGAAGAAATTCATACCAATGAGACATTGAAACCCGGGTGGTGCCATGTCAGGATTCCTTCCTCAAAAGAGTAGAAAAGAAATTCTAAAAAAGAAACAAAAAATTTCCATTGTGGTTCCTTTGTACAATGAAAGGGAATCCCTTTTACCACTTCATGATGAGATTTCTTCTGTGTGCCAATCGCATCGGTGGGATTATGAAATCATTTACGTGGACGATGGATCTACAGACGGTTCTTTTGAGATCTTAGAAAAATTGTATCGTCAGAATCCGCGTCGGGTTCGGGTGGTTCAGTTTCGCCGAAATTTTGGAAAGGCAGAAGCGCTTTCCAGTGGATTTCGAATGGCAAAAGGGGAATTTGTCGTGACTTTGGATGCAGATCTACAAGACGATCCAAAAGAAATCCCGAAATTGATCGGAAAACTTCAGGAGGGCTTTGACTTGGTCTCTGGGTGGAAAGTTCATCGAAAAGATCCTCTTTCAAAACGTCTCCCTTCAAAACTCTTTAACAGAGTCACTGCCTGGCTTTCTGGAATTCCTCTTCACGATTTCAATTGCGGATTAAAGGTGTATCGAATCGAAGTGGCCAAAACGCTTCAAATTTATGGAGAACTTCATCGGTATATTCCAGTGCTGGCCCATTGGTACGGATTTCGGGTGACCGAAATGCCTGTGCACCACAGGCCTCGGAAATTTGGAAAAAGCAAATACGGTTTTTCTCGATTTCTTCGAGGCGGTTTGGATCTGGTCACCGTGTTGTTTTTTGGAAAATATACCAAAAGGCCTCTTCATCTTTTTGGTTCATTGGGTCTTCTTTTCACTCTTCTCGGGGGAGGGATTACCGCGTATCTCATTGTGTTGCGGATTACCCGAACCATTTTTTTGAGCAATCGTCCACTTTTGTTTTTTGGCATTGTGCTCCTCATCCTTGGGATCCAATTTATTTCCATTGGATTATTGGGAGAAATGATTGCCCGTTCCAGACCCACAGAACCCCAGGAAGTGATTCGGAAAACCTTGGGGGAATAACGTGCGGATTGTATTGGTAGGAACTGCCTATCCTCTCCGCGGGGGCATTGCGCATTACATTGCCCTGCTTTATCAAACCCTGACTCGACGAGGCCATGAAGTTTTTGTGCTTTCTTTTAAAAGGCAATATCCCAAATTATTTTTCCCTGGAAAAACCCAAAAGGATGAGGGGAAAGAGCTCGTTCCCGTGCGTGCATTTCCCCTTTTGGATTCTGTCAATCCTTTTTCTTGGATTCGGAGTTTCTTTTGGCTCAAATCGATTCGTCCACACGTGGTGTGTTTTAAATACTGGATGCCTTTTTTTGCCCCTTGCTATACTGCTTTGGTGATTGGATTAAAATATTTTCTCCACGTGCCTACCATATTTATTTGTGATAACATTGTCCCTCATGAAAAAAAAATCGGAGATGCATGGCTTACCCGATGGGTCCTTCGATTTCCTGATTTTTTCATTGTCCAATCTGAAACCGTGCGCTCTGATCTTCTCCAATTTCGGCCCCATGCGAATCCTGTGAAAATTCCGCATCCGCTCTACACAATTTTCCCTCCCTTGATAAAAAAAGAGGAAGCCCGGAACCGTCTTGGTATTTCTTCCCGAATCCCCCTTTTGCTTTTCTTTGGATACATTCGACCTTACAAAGGGCTTCAATGTCTCATTGAAGCATTGCCTGAGATTCGAAAATTTGTGCCGGTTCAGCTTCTTGTGGCAGGGGAGTTTTATGAAGAAAAAAAAGAAACCCTTGCTTTGATCGAGAAATTGGGTTTGAAAGAGGCCATTATTTTACACGATCAATTCATAGAAAACGAAAAAGTTGCGGACTATTTTTGTGCCGCGGATCTTGTGGTATTGCCGTATCGGTCAGCCACGCAAAGTGGCATTGTGCAGATTGCGTATTACTACGAAAAGCCTGTGGTGGCCACTTCTGTGGGCGGACTTCCTGAGGTCATTCGACCCGGAAAAACCGGGTATCTGGTTCCGCCGGAAAATCCAAAGGCATTGGCCCACGCCATTATTCAGTTTTTCACCAAAGATCGCAATGTGCCTTTTGCCCGATGGATTCGCCAGGAAAGAGAAATGTATTCTTGGGATTGTATGGCAGAAGCCATTGAAAAAATGGCCGGAGTCCACCATGTCTAAAAAGCCTACAGTGCTTGTCATTACGTATTATTTTCCTCCTTCTGGAGGGGCAGGTGTACAACGGGTCTTGAAAACAGTCAAGTATCTTCCTGAGTTGGGATGGAAACCCATTGTCCTTACTGTGACAGAAACTGCGGATTTCCCTGCAAGGGATCCTTCTTTACTTTCTGAAATTCCCCCTGAGGTAGAAGTACATCGCACACCGATTTTTGAACCGTATCAATGGTACAGAAAATGGACAGGTCGTGCACCCAATACGCCAATTGATATTGTGACCAATACAGACCAAAAGGGAAGATCGTTTTCTGAAAACATTTCCCAATGGATTCGGGCCACTTTTTTTATCCCGGACGCCCGGCGATTGTGGCAATGGCCTGCAGTCAAAAAGGGAATGGAAATTCTCCGTTCTCGGCCTGTGGATGTTCTTTTTTCCACTGCGCCTCCATATACGTGTCATTTGATTGCCAGGTCCCTGAAGCAAAAAACCAAACTGCCCTGGGTAGCGGATTTTCGAGATTCCTGGGTCGGATGGCTCTCTACTCCAAAACGGTGGTTTTTGCCCCATTGGGTAGACTTTCGTTTAGAAAAAAGCGTTCTTCACCAAGCGGATCGACTGATCTCTGTTTCGCAAGGAGTCCAGTTAGATCTTTTATCAAGACACCCTGAAGTGCCCATTTCCAAATGGACCATCATCCCCAATGGATTTGATGAAGAAGATTTTCAAGGCCTTCAACCGAAAACTTCTTCTCAATTCATCCTGACTTATGCGGGGTCCCTTTATGGAAAGCGCAATCCCATGGCGCTTGTTCAGGCCGTGGAGTCTCTATTGGCGATTTATCCAGAATGGAGCTCATTTTTTCGGCTGCGCTTTATCGGAAGAATCGATCCGCAATATCTTGAAGCCTTAACCCGATTGGGAAGTATTTTTGAATATATTCCGTATGTGCCCCATCGTACTTGCCTTGAATATTTATGCGAGTCCACGGGCTTGATATTAATCATTGACCAGGCTTCTGCCAATGCTTCGATTCTCACAGGCAAAATCTATGAATATCTGGCAGTGCAAAAACCCATTTTGGCCCTGGCTCCAGAAGGGGAGGCTTCTCGACTGATTCGAGCATTGGGTGCAGGGACAGTGGTGTCTCCAGAGGATTCTTCGCAGATACAGTCTCTTTTGAGGGAGTGGGTGGAGAAATGGAAGAAAGGGAAAGCACTTCCTTCCGTGTCCAAAGAGAAAATTTCTCAATTCGACCGAAAAAATTTAACCCAACACATGGTCCATATTTTTAATGCATTACTAAAGGAGAAAATTCATGGGAAAGCAAATTAAACCACAGGCATCAGAAAAAGAGAAAACGCAAGTTCAAAAAGTGCCGTTTTGGGAAGCCCATTCGGGTTGGACTCTTTTGGGGTTGCTTTTGTTGCTCTTGCTGATTCAATTTTATCCCATGTTTTTCTTAGGGAAAACACTTCTCCCCCCGGATGCTGTGGCCTCTTACAGTTTTCGACCTTTTGTCGATGACGCGTTGAAAAGAGGCATTTATCCTCTTTGGAATCCATACATTTTTGGTGGGATGCCCTTTTTTGCCAGTCTTTCGGCTCCTTTCATTGATCCTGTGAACGACATTGGCATTGGATTGAGTTATCTTTTGGTTGCGCTCTTTCACAAAATGGATTTGGTCGAACTTCAACGGATTTTTCTTTTCCTCCTCAATCATGTTTTATTGGGATGGTCCATGTACATCCTGCTTCGATACAAAAAACTTTCCAAATCTGTGGCATTGTACGGTGCGGCCATTTTCATGCTGATGCCGCCCATTGTGGCGTATTCTGCATTTGGACACAATACCAAATTGGCCACCACAGTGCTTCTTCCTCTTTTACTTCTTGTCATGGATGCGCTTTTAGAAAAGCAGAACCTTTTGTTTTTTTCCATTGCAGGGCTTCTCGTGGGGATTCAGTTTTTAAGAGCCCATGTCCAAATTTGTTACTACACCCATTTGATGTTAGCGCTTTATTTCATTGTGTGGGCCATTGGAAAATTCAAAGAAAAGGAAAAAAAGCGCATCTTTTCGGGAGGGGCATTGTGGATCGGGGCTTTGGTGTGCGGTGTATTGCTTTCCTCTGTTTTGACTTTCTCTGTTTGGGAATATTCGCATTATTCCATTCGGGGAGGAGAAACTGGAGGGGTAGGTTACGAATACGCCACAGGCTGGTCTTTTTCTCCGCTCGAGCTGACCACTTTTTTCATTCCCTCCTTTGTCGGATTTGGAAAAGAGACCTATTGGGGTCCCATGCCATTTACGGATTATCCCTTGTATTTTGGATTAACCACATTGATTCTGGCAGGAATTGCGCTGATTCTTTATAAAGATCGAAAGGTAAGATTTTTTGGGCTTCTTTCGCTTTTGGCCTTGTTTGCTTCTTTTGGTAAACACTTTCCAATTCTTTACTGGCCCATGTATAAATTTTTGCCTTTTTTCAACAAATTCCGGGCACCCAACATGATTCATATTTTGATCCAATTGAGCATGGTGGTGCTTGCGGGATTTGCGCTCGAACGGCTTATTCATTGGAAAGAAAATTCCCAATCCAAAGACGCTTTACGAATCAAACGGTATTTCTGGGCCATTGGCGCTGTTTTAGGCCTTCTCTTTTGCATTCTCCTTTTTGGGAAAAGCCTTTATCTCAATTGGGCAAGCAAGGCAGGCGATGCAAGAGAAATGGCCTATACCATGGCTCTGGAAGATGCGCTCAAGGCCATGGTGCTATTCGGAATTGTCTCCACGGTGATTCACATGCGAATCAAAGGCCGGATTGGAGCTCAGAATTTGGTTTTCATTGTGCTTCTTCTCACCCTGGTCGATTTTTGGATGATCAATCGTAAATTCGTGGAATTTCGACCCAGAACCGATGTGAAAGAATACTTCAAGGCCACTCGGGAAGTTGAATTTCTCAAAAATCAACCCAAGCCATTTCGTATTTTCCCTCTTCAAGATGAACGAGCGCCCAATTGGTATGCATACCATTTTCTTGAAAATGTATGGGGATACCATCCTGCAAAAATTCGGAGGGTTCAAGAACTCTATGATGCTTTGGGTCTTCCACAGCAATTTCTTTTTAAATATGTGAAGCAGGTGGAAGGCGGATATGCCTGGCGAAGTCCGGAGGAAATTTCTCCTCAACAAATGAAGGCCCATCGTGCCTTCCTCCAGATGATGAATGTCCGATACGTGCTTGTGCCGTATCTATTGCCAGACTCCACACTTTGGCCCGTATCCCCTCCACCGTATTCTGGCGCTTGTGCAGTGTACGAATTTTCCCAGGCTTTGCCCAGGGCGTTTTTCCCCAAATCGATCCTTGTGGCCAAAGAAAAAAGCGCGATTCTCAGATACATGGCCAGTGGCTATTTTGATCCTCAAGAAACAGCGGTTTTGGAAGAACCACTTCCCATGGAAATTCAATTTTCTCCAAAAAATCGAGCTGAAATTGTCAAACATGATATTCACGAAATTGAACTCAAAGCCGATGTGGTGACGCCGTGTCTTTTGGTTTTAAGCGAAATTTATTATCCCTGTGGCTGGAAGGCTTTTGTCGATGGAAAAGAAACCAAAATTTATGTGGCGAATTATGTGCTCAGGGCTCTTTTTCTTTCTCCAGGTGCGCACGAGATTCGGATGGTGTTTAAACCCGAGAAATTTGGATTGGGTCTTTGGATTACTTTTTCCACCGCAGGGGTTTTGCTTGTGGCTGTTTTGGTTGGAGCATTGTATTCAAGAAAAAGGTCGATCTCCACTGTGGAAAAAGTCTCATGAAGCATTGGTTTTTTAGAATATTTGGTGGAGTCAAAGGGATTCTTTTTGCCATGGCTGTGGGTATGGCACTTTTTCTCCATTTTTACACCCAGAGGGTGGTGAAGGGCTTACGAGAAGAAGCGAGATCTTTGGTGACCTTTTATGCCCAAATGTATGCCAGGGTGGCAGAGACTGAATCTTCTGAAGATCTTTCTTTTTTATTCGAACAAATCATTCGACGGACGACGTTTCCCTTAATTCAAACCGATACCCTGAAAAATCCTGTAGGTTGGAAAGGGCTTCCGATTCATTCAGAGGATACCTCTCGAGTGGCCTATGAAAAGGTGCGTCGGATTGTGAAACGGCTGGATAAAACCATAGAACCCATTCCTGTACGATACGACAACCGCACTCTGGCGTATTTGTATTATGGAGATTCCAAATTGATCCAAGAACTCCAGTGGTTGCCTTATGTGGAAATTGGGTTTCTTGCCATGTTTTTTTTGATTGGTTTTTTGGGATATGCGCACATCCAGCGAAGCCAGCAGCGTTCTATCTGGGTGGGCATGGCCAAAGAAACCGCGCATCAATTGGGGACTCCCATTTCTTCGCTTTTGGGTTGGCTTGAACTTTTGCAAAGTGGCCGAAAGCCAAAAAAAAATTTTATTTACCAAGAGATGGCTCGGGACCTCCGACGGCTTCAGCAGGTCACCCAGCGTTTTTCGCAGATTGGTTCAAAACCCGATTTGTTTAAACAACCCATTGAACCCTCTCTCCGGGAAGCAGTGGAATATATTCGACGCCGGGCTCCCCAGTTGGGAAGACCAGTGGAAGTCGTTGAAAACTATGGAAAAACGCCTTCTGTGCCCCTGAATCCTGGACTGTTTCAATGGGCAGTAGAGAATATGCTCAAAAACGCGCTGGATGCCATGGATAAAAAAGAAGGAAGAATCGAGATTCGTACCGGGATGGCAAATCGAAAGCGGGTGTTTGTGGAAATCATTGACAATGGGAGAGGGTTTGACCCTGCTTTAAAAAAACGGATTTTTCGTCCGGGGTATTCGACCAAAACTCGAGGATGGGGACTGGGCCTTGCTTTGGCAAAGCGCATTATTGAAGAATATCACGGTGGGCGAGTGTATGTTAAAGAAACCATTCCTGGAAAGGGCACGACTTTTCGCGTGGAATTATAATTTTTCTCGCAAGTTTTTCCTCTTTTCTGTGTTTTATTCAATAGCATGCTGGGAGAATTTTCCCCTTTGGAAATCGATGATGTAAAATGGATGCTCCGGGTTCGTGACGGGGATGAAGAGGCATTTCGAGAACTGGTTGAAAAATACCAAACTTCCATTCGAAATCTCTGTTTCCGTTTGATTGGGAATAGGGAAGATGCAGAGGAAGTGGCGCTCGAAGTGTTTGTCCAGCTGTATCTTTCTCGCCATCGGTACAAACCAGAAGCAAAGCTTTCCACGTATCTTTATCGCATTGCCATGACCCGTTCTTTGAATCGCATCCGAGATCAGAAACGAAAGCGGGCCATTTCCTTGGAATTTTTGAAAGAGGAAGGGAGATTGGATCCAGAAATTTCTCCATCGGATTTGCCGGATGTGCAATTGGAGCAAAAAGAAATGGAAGCCCGGGTACGAAATGCCCTGGAGGCGCTTCCGGAAAAGCAGCGTACTGCACTCGTTTTGAGACGGTACGAAGAGCTTTCGTACGAAGAAATTGCTTCCATCATGGGGATTTCGGTTTCTGCTGTGGAGGCTTTGCTCCATCGGGCCAGAGAAACCCTTCGCAAACGGTTGAAAGGACTTTTTTCATGACCGCAAGTTTTTGAAGCGGATAGTGTTTTATTGAATAGAAGGAGAAAAAGGGGAATGAAATGTAAAAAAGTCAAAAGAGTGCTTTCTCCCTATCTTGATTGTGCATTGTCTCCAGAAGAATCCAATGCGGTAAAGCGCCATCTGGAGTCCTGTTCAGCCTGTCAGGAATATGCTTCTGAATTGGAAGCCATGTGGAAAGTTTTGGATGTGCTTCCTTCAATGCCTGAGAATCCTTATTTTGTTCAGCGGGTACTTTCTCGGATCGAAGAAAAAGAATCTGAACAGTTTTCTTTTGTGCACAGACTGGAGCATTTTTTGGTTCCTGTAGCCACTGGCTTTGCTTTGCTTTTGGGTATTTGGATTGGGTATTTGGCAGGAGGAAATGGAGAACGTTTGGGAAATGAAAATGGGAATTCCACTCTCGTGGCCAGTACGGAGTATCTTGAAACTTTTTCTCCTTTGCCTTCTGCTTCATTGGGAGAAGTCTATCTTTCTCTCAATACTGAACTTGGTGAGGAGGGGACACCATGAATCGGCAACGATGGCTTTTGTTAGGCCTGGCTCTTTCCTTGGCGTTTAATTTTGCCTTTTTGGGCGCATTTGGGTATCGATACTGGATCAAAAGGAAATATCGAGAGAAGTGGCCGCATCGCATAGAGCGGATTGGCCCTCCTTTTCCTCAAGGCCCTCCCGGATTTAAGGATCGGTTCGAATTCCGAAAAGAACAAATGGAAAAGCTTCACCATATTCGCAAGCGGTTTTTCCCCCGGTTGGAAAAAACCTGGAAGGATGTGTTTCAGAAGCGTATGGAATTGACCGAGTTGATTACTGCAGAAAAACCCGATACAGTGCAAATTGACCGTCTGATTGATGAAATCGGGAAACTCCAATGCCGAATCGAGAAAGAGGTGGTTCGTCAAATGCTGAAAGAACGGGAAGTGATGAGTCCAGAACAGCGTGAACATTTCAGAAAATTCATTTGGAATTATCTCGAAGGATGCAAGAAAAATTTTCCACCTCCACCTGATGAAAAGAGATAGAAAGGTTTCAGTATGATGAAAAGAAGACTCTGGCTTTGCTTTTTTTCGATTTGGATGATTCAAACCGGTTTTTCTCAAAATTCGATTTCTCCAGTTTCTGTAGAAAAGTCAACGGTTCAAGAATCCCATTGGACAGAGATTTTTAAACCCATTCCTGCCACCGAGATTACGGACAATGTATTCAAAGCATTTGGAACCGATTGGGCCTGCATTACTGCGATGAAGGATTCTATGCCCAATTCCATGACAGCCAGTTTTGGAGGTTGGGGTATTCTTTTCGGGAAACCCGTGGTTTGGTGTTTTCTCCGGGCCAATCGATACACATTGGAATTGATTCGAGAAAGCAAAATGTTCACAGTGAGTTATTTTGATACACAGTACAAAGATCAATTGCTTTTGTTTGGTTCCAAATCCGGTCGGAATTCCAACAAAATGAAAGAGACCCGGCTCACTTTTATCAACACGCCTGACGGAAATGTGAGTTACCAAGAAGCCCGGCTCATTTTGGAATGCAAGTTGATCAACATCACCACCGTGCATCCGGAGGATTTTTATACCGAAGAAGGAAAACAATTTGTCCTCAATGGGTACCGTGATGTCCAGGATTACCATAAATTTGTTTTTGGTGAAATTACTCATGTGTGGATTCGAAAATAAAAATTTTTTCCGTTCTTTCCCACTCTCTTCCCCTTTCAGGTGGGCGTCTTTTAAAGACGCCCACCTGCTCTCTTCATTGACAAGATTAGGGAGATATAAATAATTCACATAAAAAATTAAAAGGGAGGTCTTATGAAAACCAAAATGTTTCTCTGGACAGGGATTTTTGTAGGGATGGCTTTGGCAGGAACCAATGTTCCCAATTTTACTGGGAAGTGGGTATTGGATGCCAAACGGAGTCAAGTGGGTCAGGCCTCGGGGCCAGGGCGTGGAGGGATGACAGCCCAGCAGTTGAATGTCATCCAGACAAGGGATACGCTCACGATAGAGCGTTTTATGTCCAGTGAATTTCGCGGGGATTTCACCCTCAAAGAAAAAGTCTCTTTAGACGGAAAAGAAACGCTAAATCCCGCTCCATGGGGAAATCGGAAACTCACGGCTTCTTGGTCAAAAGATCAGAAAAGTTTAACAATCCAAAGTGAAATGGAAAGACCCGGAGAAGGCCAATCTTTTCGAATGCAAAGTACCGAAGTGTGGACACTGGAAAACGAGGGAAAAGTACTCAAACTCGAGCAAACCCGAACTGGCCCTGCTGGGGAAATTCATCGGATTTTGTATTACAACAAGGCGGAAAAATAACATGGTAAAATTCATAATCCAGTGGCTGAAAAAATATTGGATTTTTGCAATTATAGGCGGCGCCATTCTCCTCGGACTGCTTTTGTGGGTCGTTTTTCACAAGAAGAGAAATACTCAGAATAGTTATACATGGGTTGAAGTCCAACGAGGCCGGATTGAAAATACCGTGTCTGCCACTGGCACACTGGAACCCTTAAGAAGCGTGGAAGTAGGGACACAAGTTTCCGGTATTATTGACAAAATTTTTGTGGACTTCAACGATCGGGTTACTCGAAATCAACTTCTCGCTGTCTTAGACACCACTTTACTTTCTGTTCAAATTCGAGAAGCCAAGGCCAATCTCTTACGCGCACAAGCCCAATACGACAAAGCCAAGTACGATTTTGAAAGGACAGAACGCTTGTTTAAAGATGGCCTTCTCTCTGAATTGGAATATGTGACTTCAAAAACCAACTACGAATCTGCCCTCTCTTCGCTTCAATCTGCCCAGATCAGTCTTGAACGGGCAGAGCGGAACATGCGGTATGCATTTATTCGTTCTCCGATTCATGGTACTGTAATTTATCGAAAAGTGGAAGAAGGACAGACTGTGGCCTCAAGTTTTCAAACACCGATGCTTTTTTTGATTGCAGAGGATTTGTCCAAAATGGAAATTCACGCGTTGGTGGACGAAAGCGACATTGGGCTCATTAAACCCGGACAATCAGTGCGATTTAATGTTCAGGCATACGAAAATAAAACCTTTACTGGAAAGGTGCGTCAGATTTGGCTTCAACCTCAGACGGTACAAAATGTGGTGAATTATACCGTGGTGATTGATGCAGAAAACCCAGAAGGTTTGCTTTTGCCCGGGATGACCGCGGATATTGAATTTATTGTCGAGGAAAAGGACGATGTACTTATGGTGCCTTCCAGTGCTTTGCAAATTCAGCCGAATGCAGAGATGATGGCCGTTCTCAAAAAACGCATGGAGGAACGGTTTGGAGCAAGATCCGATTCCCTTCAAAGGAGACGTGGAATGGGATTTCCTTCAAATCCACCTCCAGGGTTTGGTGGAGGGTTTCCTCCATTTGGAGAAGGGTCTCGTCCCAGAAATTTTGCTTTTCTTTGGTATATAGACAATAAAGGCGAACTTTCTTTTGTTCCTGTCCGTACGGGCATTACCAATGGGAAAAATACCGAAATCATTCCATTGCGTGGGGAAATCAAAGAAGGAATGAAAGTCATTGGAGGGATTGCTTCTACGGAAGAAGTTCAAACAACCCAAAGACCTATTTTTGGTACCCCCGGTTTTGGCGGACCACCTCGTCGGATGTAAAAAATATGAAACCTGTGATTGAAATTCGAAATCTGGTCAAAATCTATAAGGTGGGTGAAATTGAAGTTCCTGCCTTGCGAGGGGTGGATTTGACTGTCCGTTCTGGAGAATTTGTGGCCATTATGGGTCCTTCGGGTTCGGGGAAATCCACTCTCATGAATCTCATTGGTTGTCTGGATGCACCGACTTCTGGAGAATATTTTCTCGAAGGGATTGAGGTGAGCAAGTTGAGTCCAAACGAGTATGCAGAGATTCGAAATCAAAAAATCGGGTTTGTTTTTCAAGGGTTTAATTTACTTCCTCGGACTTCTGCATTGGAAAATGTGGAGCTCCCTCTTTTTTATAATCGAAAAAATCGGATCCGTGATCCACAGAAAAAAGCGCAGGAAGCACTTCTTCGGATCGGGCTGGGCAATCGCATTCATCACGAGCCGAATCAACTTTCGGGAGGAGAACAGCAACGGGTGGCCATTGCGAGGGCCTTGATCAATGAACCCAGTATTCTTCTTGCAGATGAGCCTACAGGAAATCTCGATAGCAAGACCTCAGTGGAAATTATGTCCCTTTTTCAAGAACTCAATGATCAGGGCATTACCATTCTTTTGGTCACGCACGAGCATGATATTTCCCATTATGCCAAGCGGATTTTGGAAATGCGAGATGGCCGGATTTTAAGGGATTATCCTGTCCGGAAAAGGCTGATTGCAAAAGAAGTGCTTGAATCCCTGAAGGAGGAAGTGTCATGATCCTTCAGTTCAAAAATTTATTAAAATCAGCATTTCGTGCCATTCTAAAAAATCGCATGCGGAGTTTACTCACTTCGCTCGGGATTATCATTGGGGTGTGTGCAGTGATTGTCATGGTCGGTGTAGGTGCAGGTTCTCAAAAACAAATCATTGATCAAATCAATAGTCTGGGTTCGAATATGATTATGGTCATGCCGAGTTTTAGCCGAATGGGAGGGGTCAGTCGAGGCGCAGGAAGTTTTAATCGACTTAAAATGTCCGATGCCGAAGCCATCCGAAACGAAGCAAAACTTTTGAAAGCGGTTTCTGCCGTGGTTTTTTCAGGGGGTCAGGTCATTGGAAATGGGAAAAACTGGAATACGCAGATTCAAGGAGTTGATGCATGTTATCCCCAAATTCGGGATTGGGGACTTTTGGCCGGGGAGTTTTTTACCGAAAGAGACGTACGGAGCCGGAGAAAAGTCGCTATTCTTGGAATGACTGTGAAGAAGGAACTTTTTGGAGATCTTAATCCCATAGGTGAAAAAATTCGGATCCGAAATGTGCCATTTACGGTGATTGGCGTATTAAAAGAAAAAGGTCAGGATCCTCGGGGAACGGATCAGGATGATGTGATTCTTGCTCCTTCGACAACGGTTTTGTATCGGCTAAAAGGAGAGGAATTTATCAACATGATTCAGGCCAGTGCCATTTCTATTACCCAGATTCAGCAAGCACAAGAAGAAATCACAGAAATTCTTCGCCGTGCCCACAAACTGGACTATGGCGAAGAGAATGATTTTATAGTTCGGAATCAGGCAGAAATTACGGAAATGGCCTCAGAAACTTCGCGGATCATGACGCTTCTTTTAGGCGCAGTGGCAGCAGTTTCCTTGATTGTCGGTGGCATTGGAATCATGAACATCATGTTGGTTTCTGTGACAGAGAGGATTCGGGAAATTGGGATTCGGATGGCTGTCGGGGCAAGAAGAAGTGACATTCTGTTTCAATTTCTTCTTGAGGCAGTTGTCTTAAGCCTTTCTGGAGGGATTCTTGGGATTTTACTCGCGTTCATCATTTCTTTTGGGTTGAATCAATGGACCAGTCTTTATACTGTCATTCGGCCAGGCATTGTCATTCTTTCCTTTACGTTTGCAGGCGCAGTGGGCGTTTTTTTCGGACTTTATCCTGCACAAAAAGCAGCCAGGCTTAATCCGATTGAGGCGTTGAGATATGAATAAAAAAATGGGAGACAGGGGATGAGTATGAGAAAGATGGGATGGATTGGATTGTTTTTTTCGGTGAGTCTATTGGGACAAACACTTTCTCTTCAGGACTGCTTGGAACTGGCCTATCGGAATAATCCGGATTTGGTCAAAAGTCGGTATGCGGTGGAAACTGCAAAAATCGGGATACGGCAGGCGTTCTCTTCCTTATCTCCAGGAGTTTCTGCAAGCGCTTCTTCTTCGACTTCGGGTCCGTGGATCAGCGAATACGATCCAGAATGGGGATGGAGCATGGGCGGTGGCATCAACTATACTTTGTACAGACCTGGGCTTTATTCCAGTATTCCTCTTTCTATAAATCGAAAAAAATTGGCTGAATATGCGTATCTCGCTCTTAAGGATCAAATTCGGGTTTTGGTGGAAAAGTATTATTACCAAATTTTGACTTCAGACACGTTGATCGGCGTGTACAAGGCCAATATTCGACTGTCAGAAGAGCAAATTCGAAAAATGCAACTCATGGTCAATCTGGGATTAAAGCGAGAATCGGATCTTCTCAAGTCCGAAGTGCAACGGGGGAGTTTTGAGGCCCAGCTCGTTCGGGAGTTAGAAAATCGGAATAGTGCAGTGCGCGGGCTGAATGTGCTCATGGGAAGAGATCCTGAACACCCTTTAGAGTTGGCATTCATGGCTGTGGATACGATTTCTGTGCCGGAATGGAAAGACGCACTTGAGTTGATGCGGAAGCATAATCCAGACTTGCAGAGAGTTCGGACTCAAATCGAGATTCAAAAATTCTCTCTCAGAATTGCACAAGAAGCGTATCTTCCTTCCATTTCTGGAAACTATTCTTACAATCGTTCTGGTCGAACGTATGACGGTGGGATCATGGAAAGCGATCAGATTGGCATCCGGGTGAGTCTGGATATTTTTGATGGATTTTCTCGGTATTTAAATGTTCAAAGAGAAAAAGTGGGGTTGAGAGAAGCACAATTGGATTATGAAAGTACCCTTCGCGAGCTTGAAGAAGCGTTGGCCAATCAATACAATGCTCTTGAAACGCAAAATCGATTGATCCAAATTCACAAAACCAATCTTATCTCTGCCCAAAAGGATTTAGAAGTGGTGACTCGCCAATATGCAGAAGGTTTTAGCACCATTCTGGATTTAATGGATGCACAGGTCTCTGTGCTTGAATCCCAGACCAATTTGTTGAAAGATCTGTACACTCGAAAATTGATTGAATCAGAAATTCGAAGGTTGATCGGGAAAGAAGAAAAATTGTAAGGGAAAGCAAAGCGCATTTTCATAGATCCACACCCTTCAAAATATTTCTTTGGCTTTTTGGTTTCGTAATCTTCTACGCGGTAAGAAAACATTTTTACTCGACTTTGTCTCATTTCGTCAATGAAAGTCATGTTAAACTTTTTTCAGCGTCTCTTTTCCCTTGGATGAGACCCTGAAACAAGTGCAGGGTCACCATTTTTAAAATTTGCCCAAGTCCTCCATTTTATTTTTCAATTTTTACCACTTCCGGTTTGACATTCTCTCCCAATTCAATTGGTTTTTTTGCATGAGAAAAATCGACACTGATCAAATGGACATTTTCTGATTTTTCCCCTGTGACTTTGAGAAAAACATCTAAATCTTTCGGATATTCTCCACCTTGAAAGCGAATGTTTTTACTTTCAATCACGTGGCACACAGGTCCTGTTTGTGGAACGATTCTGCAATGATTCAACTCGATATTTTTCCCGTCCGCAAGCATCATTCCCTGTTTGGAGGCAATGTACACATTTTCAAAGAAAATATTCTGAATGGGCATCTCGGGAAGTCCATTCAGTACAATGGCCCGTTGGGCTCCATTGCAGATAATATTTTTTATATAAAACTCCCGCAATCGAGGGGTGCGGTTTGTCAGCGGAGCTTCTTTTCGAATGGTGAGATCTTTTTTCATTTCCACTTCGGGTGCATTTCCTTGATAATCCATGTCAAAAAGAATGGCATCGGTTTTGATATTTCGCATTTGAATATTCTCAATAAATACATTTTCCACAAGCCCCCCTCGGTCTCGATTGGATTTGAATCGAAGGCCGACATCCGTGCCTAAAAAAATGCAATTCTGCACATCAATGTTTTTGACTCCGCCATACGTTTCACTGCCAATGACAAATCCGCCGTGCGCGCTGTACACATAACAATCCGCAATCACAATATTTTGACAGGAGGGGCCTGGGGTTTGGTGAGATCCGATGTGCGCAGGTTTAAGGCAAATGCCATCATCCCCCACGTTGACAGTACAATTGGCTACCAGGACATTTCTGCAAGAGCGCAAATCAATGCCATCGGTATTTTGTCCATATTCTGGCGAAAGCACTTTGACGTTGCGGACAATGACATTTTCGCATTGCGAAAGAAGAATATGGAATCGGGGGGAATTGGTGAAGGTCGGCCCATCGAGAAGGACGGTGTGGCATGCTTCGAGAAGCACCATATTGGGACGAAGATATTCTTTTGTTTTTTCATAATCTTCTCGGCTGAGTTTTCCCTTTGTTTTTTTGAGTTCTTCCAATGTCTTCTTTCCTTCCATGGCTTCTTTGGAAGGCCACCATTGTTCTCCATCTGGCGTCACAATACCTCCAGAAAACACAAGCGCTTTCCACTGCGGTTCTGTCATGTCGATTTTTTTTACATAGCGCCAGACTTCTCCTGCGCCTTCCAAAATCCCTTCGCCTGTGATGGCAATGTGGTTGGCTTTGTAGGCACTGATGGGAGGTGTGATGATATACTGGTCAGATTTTCCATCGAGTCCTGGAATCAACGGATACTCTTGAATGTTTGGGCTGAATTGCACAAGCGCGCCTCTTTCCAAATGCAAGTTGACATTGCTCTGGAGTTGGATTGGCCCTGTAAGCCAAGTGCCTGGGGGCACAATCACTTTGCCTCCCCCTCTTTGGGCACAGGCAGAAATGGCGTTTTGAATGGCTTGGGTGTTCAGCGTCATGCCATCTCCAATGGCACCATACTCTGTAATAGACACTGTATACTCTGGGAATTGGGGTTCGGTGAGTTCTGGCATTGGAAAGGGAAGGTTAGAAAAGTAGGCTTTGAGCGGTTTTCCCAGAGCCATTCCCGAAAGTAAAAAAGTTCCGATAATGACCCAATTTTTTTTCATAGATCCTCCAAAAGATCAATTGTTTTTTAGGATAAAAAGAAGGAGTGAAAAATGCAAGAGATTTTTAAGCACAGTATGACAGAGTTTTGATACCCATTCATAAAGCCCAATGGGTCGGTTCTGCCCGGCATTTGAATTTTTTTGGAAAAATCGATTTTATTGATTAACTTATTGTCAACAAATCCCTCTCATTTGCGAACTCCCTCTTCATCACGAGTTCCTATCGTGAGAGCGAATTATTGGTTCATTTCCCTCTGTTGTGAATGGAAAGGCATGTTTAAAAAAATATACGATCACCAAAAGAAAAAAACAATGAGGTTTAAACAAGTAGGGAGGGTGCATGTAAAAAATCTTTTATTTGAATTGGGGGATTAAAAAAGAGGATTCCAATTAAAAACAAAAGGAGGAAGTATCATGCCAGAAAATCTCATCACCGCAGACAATGTCACGAAGGAACTACTCAAATCAATTTTTGAATCCGCAATGATGGACGTATCCATCGATAGCTATGGTGATATTATGGTGAAAGAAGATTGTAAATGTTTTGTTTTACCGGATAAGGAAAAACGTCGAATTACCCTGTTGACTTTTTTTGTGTTTAAACCCAAAGTGAAGGACACTGAAAAACTCCTTTGTGTCAACCAAATTAACAGAGATTATATTATGGCACGGGCTGTAGTGACAGGCAAAGACAATAACATTCTACAATTTACCTATGATATTATGTTAGACGGTGAAATTAGCTACAAATATCTTGTGCTTTTGGTCAAACGCTTTTGTGCGATTCCTCACCCTGCGGTTGCAGACTATGGCCAAAACATTGTTGAATAAAAATGGGAGTTCTACGAAACACAGGGACCTCACAACATTCGAGATGGCTTAACACATAAAGGATCGGCTTCACACTGTGCTGAAATGGACGTCTGTTTCGCCGAGGCTTTATTCAGAGAAAGTGAGATTGCACTGTCTTAACAAAGCAATTTCCCGCAGGTTCAACACCTGCGGGAAATTTTTCCTGAGTTTTCCATGTTCCTCAAAATTTGTCCTTGACAATTTTCCCTAAAAATCGGTATGTTATATCTACACAAAGGGGAAATATGTCCAGGATTTCCATTGCATTGATCAATTCGAATCGGATAAAGCCTCCCATTGCGCCCATTGGCTTGGAATACATTGCAGAATGGCTTTTGGCCAATGGCCATGAAGTGGCTATTCTCGATTTGTGCTGGGAAGCAGATCCCTTCTCTCTCCTGCGTGAATCTTTTAGACAAAAAGAATATGCTCTGGTCGGCATGACACTTCGGAATACAGACGATTGTGGTTTTACCAGTCAGTGTTCTTTTGTGCCAGAATTTATTGAGCTGGTCAAGACAGTAAAATCCTGTACCTCTGCGCCTGTGATTCTCGGTGGGGTTGGTTTTTCCATTATGCCCGAATCCATTCTCTCGTTGTGTCCTGCAGATGCAGGCATTCGGGGCGATGGAGAAGGGTCATTTTTCGAAATCGCGCAACGGATTTCAAAGAATCAGGATTGGCACAACGTGCCCAATTTGGTTTGGAATGAAAATGGAACATGGCAGCAAAATCCTTCTCAATTTCTAGATCTCCAGGCGTTTCCTTCTCTGAGTCGAAATACAGTGGATCAGTCCCGGTATTTTCGTGAAGGAGGTCAGGCAGGGATTGAGACCAAAAGAGGTTGCCCAGAACCTTGTCTCATCTGTGCAGATCCTGTGGCCAAAGGAAAAGTGTTCCGCTTTCGATCCCCTGCTTCAGTTGCTCAAGAAATCCAGGCTTTGCTACATCAAGGCATTGATTGTTTTCATACGTGCGATCCGGAATTTAATGTTCCTGAATCGCATGCCCTTGCGGTTTGTAAAGAATGGATTCGAAAAAAACTGGGGGATCGCATCCGATGGTATGCGTATTGTGCGCCTGTGCCTTTTTCCGCTGAGCTTGCAAAAGCCATGGCAAAAGCAGGATGTGTGGGCATCAATTTTGGGTTTGATAGTGGGGATTCAAGGATGCTCCGCTTGCTGGGTCGGAAGCACACCCCCGAGCGCGCCTTAGAGTTGGTCCAATGGTGTCGGGAAAATGGCATGGCAGTGATGCTGGATCTTGTCATTGGGGCTCCGGGAGAAAGTCGAGAGAGTATTGTGCACACCATTGAAATCATGAAAAGGGCCGATCCGGATCGAGTGGGGGTCAATGTGGGTGTTCGGGTGTATCCGGGCACGCGTTTGGCCCACCAGTTGAAGAAAAGAGGGGAAACAAAAGGGCTGGTGGGTGGCCCGGATCCTCTCCACCCTCTGTTTTTTCTTGAACCCAATATTTCTCCTTTTGTCATGGAATTATTAAGTGATCTTGTGCGAGAAGATCCGCGGTTTTTATTTTTTGATCCTCAAAAGCCTTTTCAAAACTATAATTACAATGCCAATCTCCTTCTCTCTCAAGCGATTCAAAAAGGCTATCGGGGTGCGTATTGGGACATTCTTCGAAAAATTCAAGAAGAGAGACTTGCATGATTTACTTAAAACTTTTTCTGACTGCAGTAATCTGGGGTGGGACATTTGTGGTCGCTCGATACACGGTCCAATCAGTCGAACCTTTCACTCTGGCTTTTCTTCGATTTCTTGTGGCCAATCTTATCCTTTTGCCCATTGGGTTTTTCCAATTGGGAAAGGAATTATTTCGGATGTCACTTCGCCAGCTGGTTTCTTTTTTTATCCTTGGGCTTACAGGAATTTTTTTATACAATCTCTTCTTTTTCACCGGATTGGAATCCATGGAAGCCAGCCGGGCCTCTATTTTGGTTTCGACCAATCCTATTTTTATTGCTTTGCTCTCTTCTTTATTTCGTCATGAATCCATTAATTTTAGAAAATTTTTGGGCTTATTCCTCTCCATGACAGGTGCCGTGATGGTCATTAGCCGAGGCCAATTCGGAGTGCTTTTCCAGCACGGAATAGGTCGAGGGGAAACGCTCATCTTGGGATGTGTGGGCAGTTGGGTACTGTATTCGGTCGTGGGGAAATTTGTGCTCCATCACACTTCTCCTCTCAAGGCAGTGTTTTGGTCCATGGTTTTTGGCGATGCAATGCTTTTTTTCCCTGCTTGGCGTCAGGGTTTATTTTCGCAATCGTTTTCATGGAGCTTGGGCCCATGGTTGGGGATTCTCTACATGGCCATTCTCAGCGGTGTGATCGGTTTTATTTGGTACTATCAGGGAATAGAAAAACTGGGCACCACGCTGGCAAGTCAATTCATCAACATGGTGCCGATCAGTGCAGTGGTCTTTGGGATTCTATTCTTGCATGAACCACTCACTGGGTCTCTTCTTGTGGGCACGATGGGTGTCATTGCAGGGGTGATCCTTACCCAAACCGAAAATTCCTCCTCATGAAAAGAAAATCGAAAACGATTCTCTATTGTATTCTCGATTGGGGTTTGGGCCATGCCACGAGGAGTATTCCCATTATTCGAGCACTTCTCCAAAAAGGCCATTCGGTCATCATGGTTTCCACAGGAAGATCCCTTGCTCTTTTGCAAAGGGAATTTTCTGGTATGGCTCCTTGGATTGCGTTTCCGGATTACAATGTGCGGTATCATCGCACTGGGGTGTGCCTTTTGCCTTCTGTATTGTGTCAGCTCCCTCGGATTTTCAATCGGATCCTCATCGAGCACATTGAAACAGAACGGTGGGTGCATCAATTGGGCGTGGATGTGGTGATTTCAGACAACCGGTATGGATGTTTTTCGAAAAAAGTGCCTTCGTATCTTATCACGCATCAGCTTCGTTTTCAATTGCCCAAAGGGTTCCAGTGGAGTGCAGTGACCAGCGAAGTGTTCAATGCCTATTGGGCAAAGCAGTATCGCTTGATTCTTGTCCCGGATGTGGAAGGGGTTCCCAATCTTTCTGGAGCGCTTTCTCATTCGGGTTGGATTTCACGACATCCCAAGATAAGATACATTGCACTTCTCTCCAGTCTTGAACCCCCAGAGCAATCTTTCAAAACCCCAATCGATTATTTGTTTTTAATTTCTGGTCCAGAACCGCAGAGAACGGTTTTTGAACAGATTGTGCTCAACCAAATTCAAGATTTAAAAGGCGAAAAAAGAGTCGTTTTGGGAAAACCCGAAGAAACGAGAACCAAAAATCCATGGATTTTTCCGCATGTTTCACGAAAAGAGCTTGTCCAATGGATGAAAAATGCCCAATGGGTCATTGCACGATGTGGATATTCCACTTTAATGGAACTCATGGCGTTGGAGAAAAAAGCAGTGCTTGTTCCCACACCGGGTCAGCCTGAACAAATTTACCTCGCTACCCATGTCCAAAATTCTGGGCTTTTTTATACGGTAAAACAACATCGATTTGATTTCAAGAAAAATCTCAAAGAAGCAAAAGGATTTTATGAGAAATCCAGGCCCAGATTGCCTTACAATCAAACCCAGAAGATCCTTGAGATTTTGGAACTCGAGTAAAACAAATAACGACGCTCTTCTCCAGATTTTCTGGTCTGCTTTGCAGGGTTCAAAAAGACTCAAGACATTTGGCTCAAGTTCACCCCATTTGCATTGTCTCTGTGAAATTTTTATCCCACTTCAATAAGACCCCATTTTTCTTTATACTGCTTTTTTACAAATTGGAGAATGGGATGATGCTCGGGCTGGTGTAATTTGGGATCCTTTTGAAGAAGTGTTTGGGCTTCTTTTCTTGCCAACGTGAGGATGGGGCCATCGGTGACCAGATCTGCAATTTTAAGTCGTAATAGGCCAGATTGCTTTGTGCCGAACAGTTCTCCTGGGCCTCGCATGGCAAGGTCTACTTCGGCAATTTTAAACCCGTCATTGGTTTTTTCCATGGTTTTAAGACGCTGGATGGCTTCTTCACTGAGGTTTCGATCAGACAACAGGATGCAAATCGAAGCTTCGGTGCCTCTTCCCACTCGGCCACGCAATTGGTGGAGCTGGGTGAGACCAAAGCGCTCTGCGTGCTCCACGAGCATGATCGTGGCATTGGGCACATCAATGCCCACTTCAATGACAGTGGTTGTCACAAGCACTTGCACTTCTCCAGTTTTAAACTCCTGCATGACTTTTTCTTTCTCTTCTGACTTCATTCTCCCGTGGAGCAATGCGCATCGAAATTCAGGAAATACGGATTTTGAAAGCATTTCGTATCCCTGCTTTGCAGCGGCGAGATCGATTTTTTCGGATTCCTCAATGAGTGGATACACCACATAGGCTTGTCTACCTTTTTTTAGTTCAGTGCGTATAAATTCATAAATGGCAGGTCTTTTTTCTTCAGTTCGCCACACAGTCCGAACCGGTTTTCTTCCTTTGGGAAGTTCATCAATCACAGAGACGTCCAGATCACCGTACAGGGTCAAAGCCAGTGTTCTTGGAATGGGCGTGGCGGTCATCACAAGCACATCGGGATAATACCCCTTTTGACGAAGCTCTGCTCTTTGCAACACGCCAAATCGGTGCTGTTCATCAATGACCACAAGTCCAAGATTTTTAAAACACACTCCCTCTTGAATGAGAGCATGGGTTCCGACCACCATGGGGATGGAGCCATCTTCTAGCCCGGAAAGAATTTTTTTTCTTTCCCCTGTTCGTTGATTTCCTTTGAGCAATGCGATTTTTATTCCCAACGAGTCGATCAAACTGTGAATACTCAAATAATGCTGTTCTGCCAGAATTTCCGTGGGTGCCATGAGCGCGGTTTGATACCCATTTTCCACTGCAATGACCATGGCAATCAGGGCCACAATGGTTTTCCCAGAACCCACATCGCCCTGGATGAGGCGATTCATGGGTTTGGAAGAACGCATGTCATTTCGGATTTCGTGGAGCACTCTTTTTTGGGCTGAGGTCAATTCAAAAGGGAGCTTTTCAATCAATCGTTTGGTGAGTTCTCCTACCCGTTCAAACACAATTCCCTTTTTTTCCTCCATCCGGGTTTGGCGTTCGAGACCTAAAAAAAGTTGCATGGAAAAGAGTTCGTCAAATTTTAGCCTTCGCTGGGCAAGACGAAGGGTTTCCCAATCCTTTGGGAAATGAATGTTCTCAAAGGCTTCGCTTAAATGGAGAAGTTGACATCGGTTGCGGATTTCTGAAGGAAGGGGGTCTTCGAGATGTCCGGGCAAAATCTCCAACAAATTTCTCATGATCCGTCGAAACCCTCGGCTGTCCAAACCGATTCGACTGAGGCTTTCCGAAGAGGGATACAAGGGGATAATTCCGCCCGTGTGAAGCGGATTTTTTTCCCCTTCTTCAGAAAGTTTATCGTATTCTGGATGGATCAATTGAGGGCCTCGGTAAAAAGACACTTTGCCACTAAAGGCCACAATTTCTCCGTATCGAAATGCTTTGGCAATATACTGAAGCCCTTGAAACCACACGCATTCGAGAAGCCCTGTATCATCTCCCACAATCAAAACAAACCGCGGGGTTTTCCCTTTTTGGATACTTCCTGAAAAGACTTTGCCTACCACAGTCACTGTGTCTCCCGGTTGTAGATGCGCGATTTGGGCCACATTCCTTCGATCAATGTAACGCCGTGGATAATAGGTTAAAAGGTCTTCTACGGTATAGACGTGGACAGTATGGAGGGCTTCTGCCCGCTTCGGTCCAATGCCTTTGATGTATTGAACCGGTGTGTCTAAAGTCAAATACGAACCTGAAGCAGGCATACAATCAGAAAATTTACCATTTGATAATACATGTATACGTCAAGACCACTTCCTGGTCGCTGGGGATTTCTATTGTAAACTCTGCAGTATAGGCATCTTTTTTCACATACGGGTGACTTGTGGATTGGATTTTCCAATCTCCCCAGAAACGTTCCTGGGCGGTGATTTGCACGGTTTCTGTTTTATGATTTCGGAAATGAATTTCCATGGTTTTTTGGAGCGCTCGATCGTCCAGTTTTTTAGACTCTTTTTCGATTCGTTCCCCTGTAAGATCAAATGCATAGCCCAAAAAGAGTTTTACTTTTTCGTCTACGGGGGTATGCTCAATGGCGTCTTCCCCAATAAATTTTAAGGCATTGTCTGTGTCTTGCTTGTAGATCCGAACTTTGCCTTTTGGAAGAGGAAGTCCAAGCCCTTCCTTTTTGCTATTTTTAAACTCCACATACACTTTCACTTTTTTCTCCTGGCTTTCGAGAAAAAACTTTTTTTCTCCAGAAGTTCGTGCAGGTGGGAAAAGGGCAATTTGCTTGGTTTGGTTATTTTGAAGCGTGGTTCTCCTTTGCAAAGTGTACAAGTGGTATTCAAAAAATGATTTTTCTTCAAATTCAGGAGCCACTGCTTGGATTGCAAGGGCCTCTCTTTCTGTTGCCATAGGAAGCGCCTTGGGCTGAACGAGATGAAGATCGCCTGCAACCAATTTCAATTTGGCATGAGGGTAAGAAATACCAGACCGGTTGTCAATCGAAACCCAGCCAGAAAGATCGATGTATTTTTCGTCCGGAGAAATCACCCCCACATACTCTGCATGCCAATTCATGCCCCCTGTGATATAACTGACCTCCACCTCATGGGAGGGAGATCCTTGATTTTCAACCAGCCACACCAAGGTCGGTCTCGTGATGAGTCCTTCCGGGAGCTTTGGAAAATCAAAATGCTGAATGGCCTCCTGTTGGATAATTTTTATCCCGCCAGTGGCTTTGTCTTCTATGACAATATCCCCTCCGGCACTTAAGAGTCTGCCCGAATACGTTTCGTTGGTTTTGGTGAGGACCTGAATTTCACGGTCAATGTATTTATTCAGAATGGCTTGAGGATTTGCCAGATCATATTCGAAGTTTTGTTCCAAGATGCGCAGTTTTTCAGGTTCACTCAACGATTTTAAATGCACCGAAGTGGGATCAAGCACCGCGGAGACTTCTTTAAAAGAAATTGTGGACACGCCTTTGGCAATTTCCATTTTCCTTACGTCTCGCACCACGGCCTGGTTTTGGGTGTAAACGGTCACAGAAACGTCTTGGGCAAAAAGAGAGAGTGCCAAGGCCATCCCAGCAAAAACAATTGGCCACCGCACAGACATCGTCTTTTCCTCCTTTTTTATCCCTCAATCATCTGGAGGGAAGTTTTGAGTTTTTCAAGCTTTTGGGTAAAATCCAATTTCTTCTGCTTTTCCTTTTCAATGATTTGCTGGGGAGCTCGCTGTACAAAGTTGGGATTAGAAAGCTTTACTTCAATTTCCTGAAGGAGATTTTCAATTCGCTCAATTTCTTTAGAGAGTCGTGTGCGTTCCACTGTGAGATCGATGAGGCCTTTGAGAGGAAGAAAAAGTTCCACGTCTTCCACCATTCCAAACGCAGTGTCTTTGGGTTTTTCGTGACCGGAAAGAATTTTGATTTCTGCCACATTGGCCAATTTTTCAAAATAAATTGCATGGGATTGAAGAAATTGGCATTTTTTGGAATTTCCCCGGAAAAGCAGGTTGACCTTTTTTTCTGGGGGAATGCGCATTTCTGCTCGAATGTTTCTTACCGTACCAATGGCTTTTTGGAGCAATGCCATCTGGGCTTCGACTTCTGGATTTTTCCATTGCATTTCAGGTTTTGGATAAGACTGAAACATGATGGTTTTGCATTTTCCTGGAGGGATCTCGATGGCAAGCGGTAAAGATTGCCAGATGGCTTCGGTAATAAATGGCATGAATGGATGGGCCAGCCGAAGGATGGATTCTAAAGTATATACTGTCACTGTTCGGGCAATTTCCTGAACGTGGGGATTGTCCTTGGCATACAATCTGGGTTTGACCATTTCAATGTACCAATCACAAAATTCACCCCATACAAAGTCGTAAAGTGCATGGGTCGCATCGGTAAACCGGAACTGTTCCAATGCATTTCGGATTTCTTCAGTTGCAGTAGAAAGTCGGCTCAAAATCCATTGATCGGCAATGTCCAAGGTTTCCCATTTGAAAGTATGAATCCCTTTGGGCGTAAAGTCTGGGTCTAGATTCATGAGCACAAACCGAGAGGCATTCCACAATTTATTGGTAAATTTTTGGCCCATCTCAACCAGAGGATGGTCAAAATGGATGTCGCCCCCAATGGGAGTCTGATACACCATGGTAAATCGCACTGCATCTGCACCGTAAGCAGGGACCCCGTTTTTATAATTGGGATTGAGTTTTGCAAACTCCGCTACAGTTTCTGGATCCGTCCCTTCGATGAGCCAAAGGGGATCTGGAGAATTTCCCAAGGACTTGGAAAGTTTTCTTCCTTGCATGTCCCGAATAATGCCATTGAAATAGACATCTCGAAAAGGAATGTCTCCCATGAATTCCAGAGAGGCCATGATCATTCGGGCCACCCAGAAGAAAATAATGTCCGGGCCAGTGACCAAAGTATCGGTGGGGAAAAATGCTTTGAGGTCTTCGGTTTCTTCTGGCCATCCCAAAGTGGAAAAAGGCCAGAGCCATGAAGAAAACCAGGTGTCCAACACATCCGGTTCTTGGGAAAGCACGCGACTTCCGCATTCAGGGCAGGCAGTGGGATCCACTCGATGGGCAGAAAGGTGGCCATGTTCACACGTCCACACTGGAATCCGATGACCCCACCAAATCTGTCGACTGATGCACCAATCTTTGATGTTCTTCATCCAGTGAAAATACGTTTCTTCCCAATGCGAAGGATGAAAACGAATTTTGCCCTCTTCCACCACTTTAATGGCAGGTTCTGCCAAAGGTTTCATTTTGACAAACCATTGGTCTGAAAGAAAAGGTTCAACCACAGTATCGCATCGGTAACAATGGGGGATGGGAGTGAGATGCGGTTCCTCTCCTACCAAAAACCCGAGTTCTTGTAAATCCTGAAGAATTCTTTTTCTCGCTTCAAATCGATCCAGGCCTTTGTATTTTCCTGCATTTTCGTTCAAGAAGCCCTTTTCGTCCAAAATAGAAATCAACTCCAATCCGTGACGTTGGGCCACTTCAAAATCGTTAAAATCATGCGCGGGAGTAATTTTCACTGCGCCACTTCCTTTTTCTGGATCTGCGTACGAATCCGCAATAATTGGGATCCGTTTGTTTACGAGAGGCAAAATCACATATTTCCCCACAAGCGATTTGTACCGGCTGTCTTCTGGATGCACCGCGACTGCCGTATCGCCGAGCATGGTTTCTGGCCGGGTGGTGGAAACATGAATGTATTGTGAAGTTCCTTCAATGGGATACGCCAAAGTCCAAAATTTTCCCTCGACTTCTTTTGCAGGGGCTTCTTCATCCGCCAGGGCGGTTTGACATCGAGGACACCAATTGATGAGTTTTCTTCCCCTATAAATTAGTTTTTTTTCATATAATCGAACAAATACTTCCCGAACTGCTCGGGATAGACCTTCGTCCATGGTAAAGCGTTCTCTTTCCCAATCGCAAGAAGCACCCAATTTTCGAAGCTGTTGAAGGATAATGCCTCCGTATTTTTCTTTCCATTGCCAAACCCGTTCAATGAATTTTTCCCTTCCAAGATCGTGCCGGGTCAGTCCTTCTGCACGTAATGCGGCTTCGACTTTGTTTTGCGTTGCAATGCCTGCATGATCTGTCCCTGGCATCCAGAGGCATTCGTATCCCTCCATGCGTTTCCATCGAATCAGCACGTCCTGAAGCGTGTTGTTCAGTACATGGCCCATGGTGAGCATTCCAGTAATGTTTGGAGGCGGAATCATAATGGTATATTTCGGTTTTGGACTTTTTGCATCTGCATGGAAAAGTCTGTGCTCGAGCCAATATTGGTACCATTGGGGTTCCACAATACGTGGATCGTATATTTTGTCTAAACTCGTTTGTGCCATTCAATTACACCTTTGAAATATTTTTATAAGTTTAAAAAATATAGGGAATTTATACTCCATTGTCAACCCTGCAAGTGTTCCACAATGAAAATAAATTTTTATGAAAAAGTATTTTGGGCTTGATGATTGGGTCTTTGTGACAAGTATGTATTTCCCAAATTTCTATTTTGACCAAAATGGATTGTTAAAAAATGTCAAAAACATGTGATTTGACAGTGTAATCACGAAAAATCACTTTTTTTTCTTATTTAAATTGGTTATTGTTTTACAGGTCATTAATAAACAGGGAGAGAAACATGCGCACTCGTTTATTTCAATGCCTTGTTCTGGGAGGGAGTGTTCTGATTTTTTCTTCTATTTATGCTCAGGCCACTATATGGGGGGTTGTGACGGATTCCATGAGCACAAAGCCATTGACTGGTGCCAATGTGTACCTCATGGGAACTGCCTTGGGAAGTGTTTCTGATCTCGAAGGCGCGTATCGTATCGAAAGGATTCCAGAAGGCACATACACGTTAAGAATTTCTTACATCGGGTATCGTACGAAGAAAATGGAAATTACGGTCGAATCCGGAAAAACATACAGGATCAATGTACAACTGGCTCAGGAACTGGTCAAAGGGGCACCTGTGGTGGTGAGAGGCCAGGCAGTGGGTCAGGCGGCAGCCATTAACCAGCAGATCAGCGCCAATACCATTGTCAATGTGGTCTCTGAAGAAAAAATCAAAGAATTGCCCGATGCCAATGCGGCAGAGGCCATTGGGCGTTTGCCCGGGGTTTCGATTCTCCGATCTGGAGGGGAAGCCAACAAAATCATTTTGAGAGGGCTTTCAGATAAATTTACCTATGTGACGATTGACGGAGTAAAAATCCCTGCCACAGATGCGACTGCCCGAGGGGTGGATTTGAGCGTGTTGTCGCAGAGTTCTTTGACAGGGATTGAATTGTACAAAGCAGTCACTTCGGATAAAGATGGAGATGCACTTGCAGGAAGCATCAATCTCGTGACACGAAATGCACCGGAAAAGCGAAAAATCCGTTTTGATCTCAAGGGCGATTACAATCGATTAATGAATTCTGCCAATCAATACGATTGTGCATTTCAATATGGAGAGCGATTTTTTAACAGTCTTCTCGGTGTCCAGCTTGCTGGAAATCTTGAAAAGCGCATCCGGAGCAATGAACGCATCAATGTCGACTACAATCAAACGCTCAATGATGGTAAGGATTATTTTATCAATGATTTTCTTGTTGAATTTACAGATGAAATTCGAAAGCGGGATGGATTCCGGGTGCTTTTGGATTTTGTGACACCGGATAATGGAACAATCCGTTTTAATAATATTTATGGGAGAACCAAAAGAAACTATTTGTGGTCGACTCGTGACTATCCTTCCAATGGAGGAGGAAGTCAAGAAGGCAATCCCATGTATGATTATCGAGATCGTGATCAGGAAATCAAAACGTTTAGTAGCTCTCTCCACGGAGACAACAATGTCTTAGGATTCCATCTCAATTGGGGCGCTTCTTACGGTGAATCTGATTCTCGTTATCCTTTTGATTATGAGATGATTTTTGTAGAGCCTTCTGGAATGAATCCATCGCCAATGTATCGAACTGGACCTGAAAAATTGATTTCTTATGCAGTCAATGATTTTTCCAATGCCTCCTTGTACTGGGCCTACTACCGTTCCCAGCACAATACAGAGAAAGAAAAAACTGCATTCATTGATATTTCGAAAAGGTATCTGATTACTGAAAAAATTTCAGGTGAATTCAAATTTGGAGGGAAATACAAAATCAAAGATCGATCCAATGCAAGAAGTGAAGATTTTACACCGTATTATCTTGGCAGGTGGCAACCTTACGAATTGCTTCCAGATGGTACATTTCGGCCAAAGGATTTTACAGGGACTTATTTCGAAGATTGGCAAAAGCAGGGTGGGCTCTTTATTTCTATGGATCAATTTTACAGCGAACCCCAATGGCGCGATGTATACAATGCCTATCGTCTCTATCCATTATTAGAGAGTGAACGGATCCGTCAATGGTATGAACTCAATCGATATGGTATTGATGTCACCAAAAATCAATACGAAGTGTGGACCAATCCGTTGATCAAGTACGATGATTATACAGTCACGGAAAGGGTCTCTGCAGGATACCTCATGAACACACTCAATATTGGCCAAAGAGTCACGTTAATCGCTGGCGTTCGGATCGAGAATGAAGATAACGATTATATTTCCATGTACATGCCAAAACCTGTTCATGGCTTTCCACTTCCCAAGGATTGTATTTTGGATACGTCGTCCTCTTATGCTCAGACCAATGTGCTTCCCAATGTGAATTTGGCTTTGATGCCGCTGGATTTTATGAAAGTTCGCTTGGCCGCGTATAAGGCGTTGGCCAGACCCGATTTTAACATGCGATTGGAAAGATACATTGCAGGCAGGCCTGCAGAAGTCGGAACGTCGCATCGTGTGTTTGTGGGAAATCCCAATTTGAAAACCGCTCAAGCCTGGAATTATGAAGTGAACACGTCTTTCTTTGGAGATCGTATCGGTCTCATTTCCTTTTCTGCCTATTACAAAGAAATCAAAGACATGTACCACATGCTCAACCGATTTAATACCGTAGGCGATTCACTCCTTCTTTATTTTGGCATTCACTGGCCCAGTCAAATGAAAACCACACCCTATGATCTCACGCTGCCGTACAATTCGCCCAAACCGACCAAGGTCTGGGGATTTGAATTTGAACATCAGATCAATTTCCGTTTCCTTCCAGGTCTTTTAAAACACATTGTGCTTTCTTACAATGCTTCGATTGTACGCTCAGAGACTGTGGTGTATGGTTCAAAAACCATTAAGTACTGGGATTATTCTGGGCCTTTCCCACTCCAAAAGTCAAAAAACATTTTGGTAGAACGCAAGCAAAAATTGGAAGGCATGCCAGAGTTTTTCGGAAATATTTCTATTGGATATGACATTGGCGATTTTTCAGGTAGGATTTCTCTCTTCCATCAAGCAGAACACAATGTTTCCTATTCTGCATCTGGCTTGAGCGATGAAGTCACCAATCCATTTACCCGTGTGGATATTGCGCTGCGACAGAAAATTTCAAAGCATTTTTCAGTGGTTTTCAATGTCAGCAATCTCACTGACATCGAAGAAGGAAGTTCCGTGTATAACCGAGTGTTTGATCGGAAATTGTTTAATGAAAGCGAAAAATATGGTACCACCGCGGATTTTGGTTTGATTGTCGAATTTTAAACTTTAACATGAAAAGGAGGTGATGCGTGAGGGTAGGTCGAAACAAGGGTTGTTTTTGGGTGAAAGAATTTAACTTGAAGGAGGAAGGTATGAAGGACAAAAAATGGGGAATTGTGGTCATTGGGATTTTTCTTTTGGCCATTTCGGTTTTTGGCCAGGAAGTCATTGTTCCAATTCGGCCTTTTGATGGCACAGATGAATCCTTTGTCAACAAACAAATTGTGGCAGATACGGTCGCATCTGGAGGCATGTCCTCTGATCACGTGTATGTATTCCAGAGGGATGCGATCTATCTGGCCAATGCCACTTTTACTGTGCCCAATGGAAAATGGTTAAAACTCCGTGCAGAAGAAGGGACCGGGAAGAAGCCGATTATCTATTTGTGGGAGACTGGGACTGGAAGTTCGCCGACCAGACCGCCTGGAAATTTTGTGGTGTTGAACGGTGGGAACTTGGAAATGAAGAACATTTGTGTGGCAGGCTATTATGAACTCGAGCCGGATCGAGTGGGTGGAGTGCAAGGCGGGTTGATTAATACCACTGCTGCAGGTTCTTCAATTATCTTAGACGGAGTGATTTTGTCAAACATTGCAGGTCAGCATGTTCGTACGGGTCAAAATACGGTCAAAGTCCAAGTGACCAATTCGATTTTTGCCAATATGGGCGCTTTGACCACTTCCAATTTGGGTGCAGGCAAAGGGATTGATTTACGAGAAGCTGCTTGCGATACATTTATCGTGGTGAATAACACCTTCGTGAACTACCAGGATCGGGCCATTCGACATTACAATTTTTCCAATCCTCAGGCAGGGACTGGAGAAATCAAATACGGACGGATTGAACACAATACGTTCATCAATGGCATGGGATTTCATGGACTTCTCTCTTTGGGCAATGTGGGGCCTGAAATTATCATCAAAAATAATTTATTCTACGACGCGTTTGCCCTGGGTGAAGATTCTACAGATGCCACCCGGGCTGCGGAATGGGCCAATACCGGAGAGATCTATCCCAATGGGAACAACCGCATTACATGGATTTTTACCGCACCCAATGAGGTCACCCAGTGGACTGTCCGGAACAATTACTATGTCATCAGCGATTCGGGACAAGCCTTTTTGAATGATTTTGGATTTGGCCCTGGTTCACCACTTTCTTACCACATTAACAAGAGACTGGGCGCAGATTCAGTCAATGCATTTACTCAGACACAGCTTACCCTGGGCAATATCCCGAAACTCATGACCAATATGATGCGGTGGTATGAATCTCCTACAGGCGCAAATAAGACAAAGCAAACCACCAATTTCGTCAGAGAGCGAGATGATTTTGACCGTCGTGTGATTCAATTCTACCGTGACACTTTGGATGCGTCCTATCCCATTTCTTCCGTTGCGTATACAGGAGCCGATGGTGGATATCCTGTCGGTGATCTCAACTGGTATCCTGAGCTCAAGGCCAAGTGGGAGCAAGGATTGCCCGCCCAGATCATTACAGTGGATGGGGAAAAGGATGATCTCTATTCTCAATTGACAGGTCCGGATAATGGATATCTGCAACTCCGCGCTTATGCCTACAACGATAATGGAAAACCCAAAGACGATGCGGATCTTTCTGCCAAGATTTGGACCGCATGGGACGAAACATGGTTTTATCTCTACGCAGAAGTGATGGATGATACGCTTTCCGGAAATGCAAATAACGTATGGGAAGAAGACGAGATCGAATTGAAATTCGATCCTCAGGCCACAGACAGTACGAAAAATTCGATTTGGGACACCCGGCTGACTGCACTTGCTCTGGGAGAAGCCGGTGTGGTCAAGGCAGACAATATGGACAATGTGCCTGCGACTTCTAAACAGTTTGCCCGGAAGATCATCCCAGGAGGATATGCACTGGAATTGGCCATCAAATGGTCAGTCATTAAGAGTGGAACCGAGATCATTACACCCGCTCCTGGGACTCTCTTTGGCATGGCCATTAATGTCCACGACAATGATGGAAAGGCAAAACGCCAGGCTTCAGTGCAGTGGGCAGCAGTCCTCCTCGATGCAGTGTGGAATACGCCCAAGTATTGCGGTACGGTGGTGTTATTGCCAGATCACAAACTCCAGTTCATTGCGAGAAACAATATGACTGGGAAGACCAATCCAGTTCCTTATGATGGTTCAGATTATATCCGGGATGCAGTGCAAGAAGCAGGCGTGAAGCCTCTGGTGTTCTGGTTGGGTCAGAACTATCCCAATCCATTTAACCCAACGACTCGCATTGCGTTTGGCTTAGACAAGCCCGGATTTACAACGCTTACGCTGTACAATGTGCTTGGCCAAAAGGTCGATGTGGTTCTGGCCAAACAGCTCACTGCCGGGTCTCATGAAGTGGAATTGGATGCTTCCCATCTTTCGAGCGGTTTGTACTTCTACAAGCTCGAATCCAATGGCCGGAGCCTCTTGAAGAAAATGATGATCATGAAGTAACTTTGGCCGGTTTTTCCGAATGGCCTCATGGATTGGGAGGGTATAGAAGTCAAATTCAATACCCTCCCAATCTTTATGTAAAACATTCAAATCAATATTTGAGATGAAACCTTTATACAAACCAATCCCAATTTTTTTCAGTAGCATTTTGATTTTTATTTGCATCCAAGGATGCGGTTTTTGGGGCATTCAAAAAAAATCGTCTGACTGGTCTATTCGCATGGCTGACACCATATTAAAAATGCATCCAGAACCATGGACACTGGACTCTCCCAAAAAATCGCAATGGGAATACACGTATGGGGTTGTTCTCAAGGCATTGCTCGAGGTATGGAACACGTATGGTGAGGAAAAGTATTACCACTATGTTTTTTCTTATTACAATTCTCTTATCGATAGTGCAGGTCATATTGCTTCGTATCGACTTGAAGATTACAACATTGACAATATCAATACTGGCAAGCCGTTATTTACAATCTACGAAAAAACGCAAGAAGAGCGGTTTCGAAAAGCCATTGAATTGCTTCGGACTCAGATGAAAACCCATCCTCGCACTTCAGAAGGAGGATTCTGGCATAAAAAAATTTATCCCTATCAAATGTGGCTGGATGGAATTTACATGGCATCTCCATTTTTGGCCCAATATGCAGAAGTATTTCATGAGACTTCCCTTTTTGACGAAGTGGCCCACCAAATTCTCCTTATGGAAAAACACGCTCGAGATCCTCGGACAGGCCTTTTATATCACGGCTGGGATGAAACCCGATCTCAACGTTGGGCCAATCCCGCCACAGGGCTTTCTTCTCAATTTTGGGGAAGGGCCATGGGGTGGTACGCCATGGCCGTGGTGGATGTATTGGATTTTTTCCCAGAAGATCATGCTCAAAGAAAAGAATTGGTGGCTCTTTTCCAACGGCTCGCAGAGGCGATTCAAAAAGTGCAGGATCCAAAGACCAAAGTGTGGTATCAAGTTCTGGACCAGCCCAAAAGAAAAGGCAATTATCCAGAAGCTTCTGCATCCTGCATGTTTGTGTATGCCCTGGCAAAAGGCGTGAGAAAAGGGATTCTTCCTCCATCCTATCTCGAGGTTTTAGAAAAAGGATATCAAGGGATTCTTGAACAATTTATCCGGGTAGACAAGCAAGGACTTGTCCATATTGATCATGTGTGTGCAGTGGCAGGATTGGGAGGAAATCCATATCGGGATGGTTCTTATGAATATTATATCCACGAAAAAGTCACTTCGGATGATCCCAAAGCCATAGGGCCTTTCATTCTTGCCAGTCTCGAAATCGAAAAGATGAAAAGAAATGCTGAGAAATAAAAGAGGGTTGCATGGGGCGATATAGAAAAAATAAAAATACGTATTTCATTTTTGGAACTCTCGCTTGTGTGGTATGGATCTTTTGCAGTCCCAAAGTTTCTCTCCAATCGGGATGGGAAAAGCTCCCACGGATTCTCAAACAAATGGCTGTTCCTCAATTCCCACCGCAAGAGGTCAATGTGCTCGATTTTGGTGCCATTGGAGACGGAAAAACCGATTGTACAGAAGCCTTTCGCCAGGCCATTATGACCTGCAACAAAATGGGAGGAGGCAGAGTAAGGGTCCCTCCTGGGAAGTATCTTACAGGAGCAATCCATTTAAAAAGTCATGTCGCCCTTCATCTGGACAAAGATGCAGTGATTTTATTTAGCCGGGACCTTCAAAAATATCTCCCTCTGGTTCTTACCCGTTTTGAAGGCATTGAATGTATGAATTATTCTCCTTGTGTCTATGCGTATGGACAAGAAAATGTGGCCATCACAGGAGAAGGCATTTTGGATGCCCAAGCGGATTCTGCAGGATGGTGGACATGGGTTGGAAAAGAAAAATACGGATGGAAACCCGGGATGCCGCATCAGGAAAAAGATCGAGACAGTTTGTTTCAGATGGCAGAAAAAGGGATTCCTGTGGAAAAGCGGGTTTTTGGACCTGGGCATTTTATTCGCGTGAATTTTATTCAATTTTATCGATGCAAAAATGTCCTTATCGAAGGCGTTACGATTCTCCGTTCGCCCATGTGGGTCATTCATCCTGTGTTATGCGAAAATGTGATGGTGCAAAATGTCCGTGTCAAAAGTCTTGGGCCTAACAATGACGGATGTAATCCGGAAAGTTCCAAAAATGTGTGGATTCGGAATTGCGAATTCGACACTGGAGACGACTGTATTGCGATTAAATCGGGTCGGAATGGAGATGGAAGAAGAATTCATACTCCCAGCGAGAATATTGTGATTCAACATTGTGTGATGAAAAGTGGGCATGGGGGCGTGGTCATTGGAAGTGAGATCTCAGGGAGTTGTCGAAATGTATTTATTGAGGATTGCTTCATGGAAGGCCCGAATCTTGACATGGCCTTGCGGATTAAGACCAATTCGCTTCGAGGGGGTGTGATCGAAAATATTTTTGCAAGGCGTATTACCGTGAGAGAATTAACAGATTCTGTCATTTGGATTGATTTTTATTATGGAGAAGGAGATATTGCCCAATATACTCCTGTTGTCCGAAACCTCTATGTGAGCGATCTGGTAAGTTACAAAAGCCACTATGCCCTTTTTCTCCAGGGATACGAACGTTCGCCCATTGAAAATGTCCATCTCGAAAATTGTACATTTTACGGTGTGGAAAAGGGCAACTGGTTGCATCATGTGTCAGGGCTTCGGATGAAAAATGTCAGAATCGAACGGGACGTCAAAGAAATGGTCTATGCCCATTGATGGAGGGAGAATGAAAGCGACAGAGCAATTGTTTCATCAAATGAAAAAAAGTCAATTGGTTGCGCTTTTGTCTCCAAAACAAAAAGAAGAGTGCATGATCGCGTATGAAGCGCTTTCCCCTTTGGGAATTGTTCTTGAAATTGCGTTTCGGACTGAAACCGCGCTGGAAGGCATTCAATTGCTCCTCAAACACTCTCCTCAGGCCTTGGTTCTTGCCGGAACTGTCATGACCCAAGAGCAGGCAGAGCAAGCCATTTCCGCGGGGGTGGCGGGCATTGTTTCTGCCGATTTTATTCCTTCCGTGGTGGCGTATTGTGTCAAACAGGATATCCTGTGCATTCCTGGGGGTCATGGGGATGTGGGAAAGCAATTGGTTTTAAAAGCAGAAGAGTACGGATGTTCATTGGAGGAACTTCGAAAGCGATATCCCTACCAATGGATTCATAAACTTTTTCCTGCTGTGGCTGGAGACGTGTGTTTTGTTGGAATGGGACCTGCCTGGCGAGGGCCGTTTAAAGAATTGACTGTCATGTATACAGGGGGGATTTCTCTTTCGAATTTGGAAAAAGTATTTTGCATGGATCCTCAAGGCATTTTTTGCGGTTCTGCCTTGACAGCCTCTATAGGAGAGCCTTCTCGGATGATTGAAGAGGCAAAACAGTGGGTTTCCACCATTGAGCGTGTTCGAACTTCTCTTTCAAAGTAAAAGGGGATAGATATGAAAAAGTGGACATGGATTTGGGTACTGCTTTTGTTTTGCCAGTGCGGGAAATCGTCCCGCATCCTCCATCAAATTCAAGCTTCTTTTCCAGAGAAAATAAGCCTGACTGTGTACAATCCTCTGGATCAGGCCCGGGTGGATGCTCCGGTGATTTTCGAGTTGGGAAAACTCAAAACCAAATGTCCAAAATTTAACGAGAAAGCCTTTGTGGTTTTTGCAGATGGAAAAGAAATTCCCAGTCAAAAGATAGATCGAAACGGAGATGGGTCACCGGATGCCATCTTGGCCATCACGGATTTTAAATCCAAAGAATCCAAGCAATTGACGTTGTATTTTAGTGAAACTGGTGAGATGCCCAGAGAATATCCAAAACGAACCCAAGCAGAGATTTCGCACAAAGTGGGTGGGGAATTTAGGAATCATAAATATTACGGAGGCCAGTTTCAAAATGTCCAATTTCTTCGGGTCCCAAAAGAACATACTGATCATAGCGAATTTATTCGGTACGAGGGTCCGGGTTGGGAATCGGACAAAATTGGATATCGGCTTTATCTGGATTGGCGGAATGCCATTGATATATTTGGAAAACGCGTCCCGGATTTGGTACTCCATCATGTAGGTCTGGATGGGTTTGAATCGTATCATCACATGGCAGATTGGGGCATGGATATTTTAAAAGTCGGGGAGGCCCTGGGCATTGGTGCGCTGGGCTTTTGGGATGGGACCAAAGTCCACCGGGTTTCAAAAACCGATAGTGTCACCTGTGCCATTCTTGCCAGCGGGCCTCTTTTTTCCAAAATTCGACTTCACTATCATGGCTGGGCCATTCCTTCAGAGAAAATCCATGTCACCTCTGACCTTTCGATTTGGGCAGGAAGTCGGATGACCCATCACGAAATCCAAGTTTCAAAAGATATTTCCACCCTCTGTACGGGAATCGTAAAGCATGACTCTGCAAAGGTATTTTATTCCGAAAATCCTCGGGGAGAGTGGGCCTATCTCGCGCTTTACGGCAAACAGAGTCTTGCAGGAGATCAGTTGGGTATGGCCATTGTGTATCCACTAAAACATTTTGTCAAGTTGGCACAAGATTCAGTAAATTATGTGGTTGTGCTCAAGAGTTTAGGAGGATATTTGGATTATTATTTCCTTTCTGCATGGGAACAGGAGCCAGGAGGAATCCGCACAGAAAAAGCATTTTTGAAATATGTGGAGAATGTGGTCAATTGTTTGGATACCCCTCTTTGGATTGCGTATTAATGGAGGAAACGTGCATGAAAATAGGATATGTCCCAGATCCTGTTCGGTATTGTCGAATGAATACTTCTGAATTAAGAGAAGCGTTTTTAATCCATACCTTGTTTGTTCCAGATACGGTCAGTCTTTTTTATTTCGATGTGGATCGCGTCATTGTGGGTTCTGCAGTGCCGGTTCAAAAGCATTTACAATTAGACACGCCCAAGGAATTTTCTTCTTCTTTTTTTACAGAGCGGAGAGAGATTGGTATTTTCAACATTGGTGGCAAAGGGAAAATCGCTACGGATGGACAAACACACGAGTTGGAAAATAAAGATGCGCTCTATATTGGAAAAGGCGTTCGAGAAATTGCATTTTCCAGCGAAGATTCAAAAAATCCTGCCAAATTTTATTTGCTCAGTTATCCGGCGCATCAGTCTTTTCCAACCCAAAAAATCAAGCGGACCGAAGCAGACTCTGTGCATTTGGGCAAACCTGAATTGGCCAATGAACGAACCATTCACAAATTAATCCATCCGGGAAAACTTTCCACCGCGCAAATTGTCATGGGATTTACTGAGTTGGAATCGGGGAGTGTTTGGAATACCATGCCTGCGCATCTTCACGGTCGCCGGATGGAAGTATATTTGTACTTTGATATGGATGAAAATACCCGGGTTTTTCATTTCATGGGTCCTCCTGAGGAAACCCGGCATTTGGTGGTGGCCAATGAACAGGTGGTGATTTCGCCCAGCTGGTCCATTCATTCTGGAGTTGGGACAGGGCCTTATCGATTTTGCTGGGGCATGGGGGGAGAAAATCAAGATTTTGATGATATGGAAGTGATTCCCATGGAGGTGCTTCGATGAAATCAAAACATGTGCTTGAGTTATTTCGTCTCGATGGAAAAGTGGCCATTGTCACGGGTTCTGCCAGAGGACTGGGCCAGGCCATTGCACAGGGTCTGGCAGAAGCAGGTGCAGACATTGCTTTGGTGGATGTTTTACCTCTCGAGGAATCAGTCAAGAAAATTAAAGAGTTAGGAAGAAAAGCGATTCCCATCACTGCAGATCTTTCTCATCTGGATTCCATAGAGACCATTACGTCGACCACGGTGAAAGAATTGGGTAAAATTGACATCTTGGTAAATAATGCAGGGATTATCCGACGGGCTCCTTTTGTCGAATTTACTGAAAAAGATTGGGATGCTGTGATTCAAATCAATCAGAAGGCCTTGTTTTTCTTAAGCCAGGCAGTTGCCAGAATCATGATTCAGCAAGGCCATGGAGGAAAAATCATCCACATTGCCTCCATGCTTTCGTATCAAGGCGGCATTTTGACTTCTTCGTATACTGCATCCAAGAGCGCAGTATTGGGACTCACTCGGTTAATGGCCAATGAACTGGCTCCACATGGTATCAATGTCAATGCCATTGCCCCTGGATACATGGCCACAGACAATACTGCGCCTCTTCGCGCAGATCCTGTGCGGAGTAAAGCCATTCTGGAGCGCATTCCTGCAGGACGCTGGGGAGAGCCAGAGGATTTAAAAGGCATCGCCGTATTTTTGGCTTCTGAGGCTTCCAATTACATGCATGGATTTACTGTTGCAGTCGATGGGGGATGGCTGGCAAGGTAAGGTGTTGTTTTTTACGTATAAGAGGACTTTGGAAGCTTCGTAAACGAAGGTCATGCTGAACTTGTTTCAGCATCTATTTTTTTATGAGATCCTGAAACGAGTTCAGGGTGACCATTTTTTAAAATTTGCCAAAATCGAGTGATAAAAAGGTGAGTTTTTCATTGTCTGGCTTTGTGCGATTTATTTGAGCAAGACGCTCTGGATAATGTAGGACTCCTTCACTGCTATTTTCTTCGTTTTTTAGACCCCATTACGGTGCCGTCCATTCTTCCGGCAGTGCCTCCAGCTGAGCCAGTACGGTCTGCGTCGCCTTCTCTTGCCTATCGGGCGGGTAGCCGTACTTGCGAAGGATGCGTTTGACGAGCACACGCAATTGTGCACGCACGTTCTCGCGTAGCGTCCAATCAATCGTTACGTTCTGTCTTACCGTTTTCACTATTTCCTGCGCAATCTGTTTGAGCGTGGGCTCGCCCAGAACCTTTACTGCGCTGTCGTTGACCCCCAGCGCGTCGTAGAAGGCCAGTTCTTTTTCGGTCAGTCCCAAATCCTCACCGCGTCGTTCGGCCTCCCGCATCTCACGGGCCAGCGCGATCAATTCCTCAATGACCTGCGCCGTCTCAATTGCACGGTTCTGGTAGCGGCGGATGGCTTCTTCCAACATCTTAGAAAAGGAGCGGGCCTGAACCAGGTTTTTGCGCCAGCGCGTGCGGATTTCACCGGCAAGGAGTTTTCGCAGGAGTTCCACGGCCAGGTTCTTCTCCGGCATGCCACGCACCTCGGCCAGGAATTCCTCCGAGAGGATAGAGATGTCGGGTTTCTTCAAGCCGGCAGCAGCGAAGAGATCCACCACTCCCTCTGGCGTTACGGCGCGGGAGACGATCTGCCGGATGGCGTGGTCAATTTCCTCCTCCGGTCGGGCCTCGCCCGGCGCGCGTTTGGCCAGACTTGCCCGCACGGCCTGGAAGAAGGCCACATCGTCCCGGATGGCCAACGCCGCATCATGGGGTACGGCCAAAGCAAAGGCGCGAGACAGTTCCTGCACCGCCTGGAGCAGCCGTTCCTTGCCGTTTTCCTGCGCCAGGATGTGCTCCTGGGCCGGAGGAAGGAGGGCGAGCCTCTCCTGGGGCGTCCCGCTCTTCCACCGCGAGCGGTCAAAGCCGTAGAAGAGGTCGCAGCAGACCTCGTATTTCTCCTGCATGAGGGCGACAGCCTGGTTCTGGTCCAGCACGGTGATGCCGGTGCCGCCGCTCTCGGTGTAGGTCTCCAGGGCAGCCTTTAGTTCATGGGCCAAACCCAGGTAGTCCACCACCAACCCACCGGGTTTATCCCGGAAGACACGGTTCACCCGGGCGATGGCCTGCATCAGCCCGTGGGCCCGCATGGGCTTGTCCAGGTACATCGTGTGTAGGCTGGGGCAGTCAAACCCGGTGAGCCACATGTCGCGCACGATGACCATTTTGAGGGGGTCATTCGGATCGCGGAAGCGGTTGGCAAGAAATTCCCGGCGCCGCTTATCGCGAATGTGCGGCTGCCAGTCCGGTGGATCGGAGGCCGAGCCGGTCATCACCACCTTGATCTGGCCCCGATCATCTGCGTCGTCGTGCCACTCCGGATGGAGCCGCACGATCTCGCGGTAGAGGTCCACGCAGATGCGGCGGCTCATACAGACCACCATGGCCTTGCCGTCCAGGGCTTCCAGACGCCCTTCAAAGTGCTCTACGATGTCCTGGGCGACCAGCCGGAGGCGCTTCTCCGTGCCCACAATCGCCTCCAGTTGGGCCCATTTGGTCTTGAGCCGCTCCTTGCGCTCTACTTCCTCGCCCTCGGTGACCTCTTCGAATTCGGGGTCGATCTTCGGCCGTTCCTGCTCGTCCAGTTCCAGTTTGGCCAGGCGGCTCTCGTAGTAAATGGGCACCGTCGCCCCATCCTCCACCGCCCGCTGAATATCGTAGATGCTGATGTAGTCGCCAAAGACCTGGCGCGTGTTCCGGTCGGCCAGTTCCAGAGGCGTGCCTGTGAAGGCGATGAACGAGGCGTTGGGCAGCGCATCGCGCATGTGCCGGGCGAAGCCGTCAATGAAATCGTACTGGCTGCGGTGGGCTTCGTCGGCGATGACGACGACGTTGCGGCGGTGAGATAACGCCCGTGGACCGCCCGGCTCGTCGTTCAGGAATTTCTGGATGGTGGTAAAGATAACGCCCCCGGCCTGCACGGCGAGTTTCTGCCGCAGGTCGGCGCGGCTTTCGGCCTGCACCGGGGGCTGACGCAGCAACTCCTGGCAACGCGAAAAGGTGCCGAACAACTGGTCATCCAGGTCGTTGCGGTCGGTGATGACGACGATGGTAGGGTTATCCATCGCCGGTTCGCGGATGATGCGCCCCGCATAAAAGGCCATCGTCAGGCTTTTGCCGCTGCCCTGGGTGTGCCACACCACGCCGATGCGCCGATCGCCCGGTTCACCGCCGGGCTTGCGGCCGGCCTCGTAGCGGCCCGGCGTCTCACGCAGGGCACCCGGTGGCTTTGCCGCCCGCAGGGTTTCTTCCACCGCCACACGCACGGCATGGAACTGATGGTAACCGGCGACCTTTTTCTCCAGCCTGCCGCTCCGGTCGTCTTCAAACACGATGAAATACCGGAGGATTTCCAGCAGGTATCCCCTGTCGAATACGCCCCGCAGAAGCACCTCCAGTTGCGGTACGCCCTCGTCCTCGACGCCTGCCCCGGAAATCGTGCGCCAGGGTTTGAACCACTCCCGCCCCGCCGTCAGAGTGCCCAGGCGCGCTTCCGGCCCATCGGAGATGACCAGCAGTTCGTTGAAGGCAAACAGGGTGGGCAGTTCGGCCTTGTAGGTCTGGAGTTGCTGGTACGCCGTCCAGATGGTGGCGTTCTCGTCTGCGGGGTTCTTCAGTTCAATGATGCCCAGCGGCAGGCCGTTGATGAACAGCACGATGTCGGGCCGGCGAGTGCGGGCGAACGGCCGTTCGCCCCCACCTTCCGTTACCGCGAACTGGTTGACCGCCAGCCAGTCGTTGTTATCGGGCCGATCAAAATCCAGGACGCGGGCCTGCGTGCCGACGATGCGGCCGTCGGTGCTGCGATACTCCACTGTAACCCCGTCCACGAGCATGCGGTGAAAGGCGCGGTTGCGGGCCTCCAGCGTTGCGCCCTCGGGATGGGTGAGGCGACGGAAGGCATCCTCCAGGGCCTCGGCGGGGAGATCGGGGTTGAGGCGGGCCAGAGCGCCGCGCAGGCGTTGTGCCAGGATGACCTGGCAGTAATCGGTGCGCTCGGCAGAGCGCGTGCCCGGCGCGATTTCCGTCCCGTGCTTCACCTGCCAGCCGATGGATTCCAGCCAGGAGAGGGCGAGCGATTCAATTTCGGATTCTGTCATGCGTGCCATGATCAATCCTTTGCGGAGGTGAGATGCCGGGCCACGGATGGGTTTTCCTGGTCCATCTCCCACCGCGATGGGTTGTTGAGGATGTATTCCCGAATGCGGTTCAGGGATTCTTCGTCGCGGATGATATGTTCATAATAATTCCGTTGCCAGACCGGGGTACCCGGCGTACCCCGCAGGTCATTGATCCGGCGTGCGGAAAAGGTTTTGAATTGACGCACAATTTCCGGTAAACCGTGCATACGTGGTGTTGTAGGGGCGGGTTCCGTAGGGGCGGGTTCTGAACCCGCCCCTACCACCACCGCCACAACGGGGTCGGTGATGACAATGATGCCGTGTACATGGTTGGGCATGACCACGAACGCATCCAATTGCACGTTGGATATGTGATTGGGCATGTCGTGCCAGGTCCAGGCAACGATTTCGCCGGCATCATTCAGCCGCATTTCACCGTCCACAATCTCGCCGAATAGACACATTCGATCCTGCGTGCAGATGGTGACGAAATAGGCCCCCGCCTGGGTGTAGTCATACCCCTTCAGGCGGATGCTGCGGCGGTGGTGTCTGGCCGGATCGTATTTCATAACCCCCTCTCCTTTAAAAACCGTTCCGCATCCCTGACCCGAATTCCCCCGCGGATCAATTTCGGCAGCAGCGCATCCCGCAAGGCGGCAAGGGTGCGGGATTCGCGGATGCCTGAGATGATCTGTTCAATCAATGGTTGCACCAGTGTGTTGAATGTCTCGGCTACGGACTCCGGAGGCAGCACGATTTCGTACCGGGCCATGTCTGCCCAGCTTGTTCGCGGCATCTTCGTACCAGACGATCCCGCATTTGTATAGTCGACGAACTCAAGACTCGACACATGTCCCAAAACGAAAGCGGTCCAAACATGTTGCCGTGGCACTATGACAACGATGTCCGTTGAGCAGACGCCATCCACAGGCGCGACTCCGACCTTGTGGAAATAAGGACGGAGTTTTCCGAACAAGATCTCACCCTTCTTGAACTCGAACTTGTTGCTTTCTATTCCCTCGGCGGTGCCCCAGTCGAACAGGGCGATGCTTCGCCTTGGCATGTGCTCCAAGGCAATGTAAGGCGTATTCGGTGCGATGCAGTCGGGCTGGACGCCACGCCGCAGGTTTTCTGCAACGTCACCAAGCCTCCCCACCCTCCACCCCTCCGGAATCTCCCCCAGCTCCGAATCCACGAGGCGGTCGGGGAATAAGTGGTCGAAAGCGTGGCTTTCGACCACACCCTCACCCCGACCCTCTCCCAGTGGGAGAGGGTGACGCGAAGCGGCGGGTGAGGGTTGCCCGCGCCCCTTTCGGGCCATGTTGCGTCTGACAGGATCAAAGCGAACAAACCATGATTCGAA